>Ga0210399_10004460_pt1 | contig 10878 bp, 15 predicted proteins | sample IncBWC14MmetaG_FD_150865 | JGI IMG/M metagenome (GOLD analysis project Ga0210399, IMG submission 150865) | Forest soil microbial communities from Barre Woods Harvard Forest LTER site, Petersham, Massachusetts, United States - Inc-BW-C-14-M | ecosystem: Environmental > Terrestrial > Soil >...
CTGCGGACCTTGCCGCGAAGCGCCGGTGAACGCCGCGCGCGGCACCAGGAGGCCGGCGAAATCACCCTGCAACAAATGCTGCATGAGTGGACCATGCACGATCTGGGACATATCCGGCAGATCGCTGAGCTGGTGAGAGCGCGAAAACACCTGCAGGAAGCGGGAAAACTGGGCGATAGCTACCGCCTCAAACCGTAGGTCCGCCGGCGCTGCGTGAAACCTCACGTTTTGGGTTCGGCTCCTCTTGAGAACGGACTCGTACGTGACCGGTCAGTAGGTTAGTTAGCGCCCCGCCGCTGTCGGAACGATCCCGCATTTTGGGCGATACGACGGATTACAACAATATATAGAGATGACCATCACTGCGGGATATATCTTTCCACCAACGGCACCAACTGAGACCCGAACTTCATGATGTGCGCCTGGGCGGCGTCAGGAGACTCGCCGTCGGTCATGCGGGTCATGAGCCGCACCATTCCGCCGTCGCTGCGATTCATGTGAATCGAATCGGAGATCAGATAGTACTTTGCCCGCCACTCGCCGGCCACCACGCGGCCATGTGCCTGAAACCAGTAAAGCACCAGTTGCCGCTCTCCCGATTTCGAAACCACGTAGCGGTTCACGGGGATGGATGTTCCGTTTGGAAGCGGAAGCGAAATCATCTCGCGCGAAATCGGAATCCATCCGGCGCCGGTCAGGCAGTGGTCCGGCGAATGGATGGTATCTCCAGCCCTTTGCGACGGAAAAAACGGGATGTAGAGGTTGACGGGCCGCAACCCGCTGGCGCTTTCGTAATCCCGATGGAGATACTCGCCCGGTCCGAGAATGTCGAGTTCCTCCTGCGTGATCGGGACTTCGGTTCCCTTCCAATCGCCGATCTGGTAGGGCATGGCGCCCACGTGCTTGGCATCTCCCCTCGAATGGACCTGTAGGAAGATCGCCGTGGCCAGCATAGGCAAGGCCACAACCCCTAAGCGAAAGGATTCGATGTTCACGCGGATTCCCGCCGCGGGCTGTTCTTGCGGAGGCGCGATCTCGTCCGGCGCAGCCGGAGCACTCTTCCAGACCAGCGAGAGCAGGCGGTGCACGGCGAACAACATAATCAAGGCCGCCGCGAAGACCAGCAATCCCGTGAGGGTATGGGGGGTGCCCTCCGCTGCCTCGCTGTACCCGAACTGCCTCAGCAGGCCGGTGCTAAGAATGCGGAAGCTGTTCGCCACAACCGCGATGGGCACCGCCAGGCACACCAGGACGACCCGCACCCGGTTTCGGGTTTCCATCAGATACCCGTAGATAATGGCCAGCGTGATCAGGGAGAGAAGTGAGCGAAGTCCGCTGCATGCTTCCGCAACATCCAGCCGCCCGGAGGCAAGCGTGATGATGTTCCCTTCGCGGAGCACGGCGAATCCTATCAGCCCGAACAGCGCAGTGGCCAGCCTCGCCGCGAGTGACTGGAGCGGAAAAGTGACCCGGTTAATGATCAGGGCCGGGATCGGGACCATCAGGATCAAGAACGCCCAAGGAAAAAGGACGGCACGAAAGAACGTCCAACCCTGAAACAGAATGATCACTCCGGCTAGCAGAATCAGGAATGACAAGCGCGGTAAAAAAATGTCCGCGCCCAGATCTCCGAAAAGCAGCATAAGCGTGCTCAAAACGACCACCGGAAGTCCAGCCCAGGACGGTTCTGGCACTATTGCGGCCAATCGCGCTCGGTCTTGCCCGAGAACAAACAAAGCAAAGAAAGGAACCAGAACCCCGTGCTGGAAATTCGGATCGCTGTGGGGCCCGACCCACTGCAAGAAAAGACGAACGAGAGTCGAGGCATAAAGCCATGCGATCAGCAGCATCATCGTCAATAGGTTGCGGAAGCGCACGGCGCCAAATTATGACACGGGTGCCGGTTGTTGGCGATCGGGCAGTCTCAGCCTCGGCCGGTTCGGCTTCCTTGACCCCGATCGTGAATTAGGGTCACGGACTCAGTTTCGGCCGCTTTGGAAGCTTCCGCCCAGGGTGGTACCAAAGGGGTCGAATTTCAAGTCGCCTTTTGGCGACCTTTCGGCCCCTGTTTCGCCTCGGGAGGAGATGGTCAGTCCGTGCATCCCCAACTTCGTGTTAGCATCAAACTTCGTGTTAGGCATTAAACTTCACTCCTGACTACCCTTGAATCGAGTCATGGCTCACATCCTTTCGTTGCTGCCCACAAAGCATGGTGAACTTCAGTTAGCCAAACAGTTGAAGACGTCTCTTGACGAACGATTGCGAAAGTTACTCGGCTGCGTCGGAGTTTGTCAGGGCGAATAACAACCGGAATGCTCGGAATTCCGCTCCCGTTGACGAATAGCACGATGATGTAGCATATTGAGACGGAATGGACATTGAACGCACTATTGACGACATCGAACAGCTAGAGGAAATGTTCGAGGCACTGGATATTAGGCCGCTGAGTGCAAGCGACCTCGCGGCTGCGAATCGACGACACGATGAAATACTCGCGCACAGCCCGTGGTTCCGGCTTTGGCAACGGTATGGAGTCTGTTGCCGAACCGGGTCCCCGGCACTCCGACTAACGGAAACTGGGAACTGAACTTCCTGCGAATGGACGCGAGAACCGGCGAAGAAGAAAGCTGCTAGTCTCCTGCCGAGACTCACGGAGATTGAACAGGACCGAAAAGTCGAGTAACGTCTGGACGCCGAATATGAATGCCAAAAGGATGCAAGGTCTGCTGGTTCTACTGGTCCTCGGTTTGCTCGGGGCTCGCCCAGCCTACGCGGGGTCGTTTAATACACCGATCCAGCATGTGATTGTGATCGTGCAGGAGAATCGCACACCAGACAACTTGTTTGGAGCCGATACCGCGCTGATTCACGCGGGCGCTCATATCGTTCCCTTCGGCAACTGTCATGGCAAGAACATCACACTCACCTTGGCAGCTGGACGCCTGCTTTAATCCCGATCACGCGCATAAGCCCTCATGGCTGGATACGTATGACGAAGGCGCCATGGACGGAGCCTGCGATGTCGCGTCGCGAGTCACCAGTTGCATGGGAAAATCGCTGCCTGCTTGCCCGCCGGGCACGAAGCAGGACTTCTGTCCAGAATATACGTACGTGTCGAACAGCACCGGCTTGCTGAATCCGTACTTTCAACTGGCGGCGCAATACGGGTTCGCCAATTACATGTTCCAGACCAACCAGGGGCCGAGCTTCCCGGCGCACCAGTTTCTGTTTTCAGGGACTTCGGCGCCGGTTGATTATCCCAAGCCTTTTTTCGACTGGTTCGCGGCGGAAAACATGGGCTCGGATACGACTAACTATGGGTGCGTGGGGCGAGAGGACGCGGTGATCAAAGAGGTTGACCCCGCAACCGGTGAAGAGTCTGACGGGGTACACGCCACCGTATGATCCGCCGGCAAACGCGGCAGGGTTTCCTTGCTACGAACACAACACGATGGCGGACGTGTTGGAATCGACCGGTATCAGTTGGCGGTATTACGCGGTTTCGCAGGGCTCGCTGTTTACGGCGCCGGACGCCATTCACCACATGTGCCAGGAAAACAACGGCAATTGTACCGGCCCTGATTGGCCGCCAGGCGGCACCAAGATCGCCTTTGATACTGGGCGGGTGCTCACTGACCTCGGAGTGAATGGAACCGGATCGGCCAACTGTCAGTTGCAGCAGGTGAGCTGGGTGATTCCGGATGGGCATTGGTCCGATCATCCTGGAACGGTGGGTCATGATGGAGGGCCATCCTGGGTATCGGCGATCGTCAACGCCGTCGGCGGCTACGACAACTCAGGTGCCAAACTCCCGGTTCAGTGCAATTATTGGGCGAACACCGTCGTACTAATCACGTGGGACGACTGGGGAGGCTTCTACGACGACGTCAACCCGATCACAGCGATTGGCGAAGGAAACCCCGGCTACCCCGGCGGGGGCGGAAATGGCAGCCAAAACGTGTACGGCTTTCGCGTACCACTACTGGTGGTGTCACCTTACGCCAAAAACGGGTACATTTCCGGCCCCGCCACTAACCCAACTTGCCCGAACTTCTACTGTCATGATTTCGGCAGCATCTTGAAATTCATCGAGTACGTCTTTGGTAAGAACGGACATTCTCTGGGACCCATCGGCCCTCCCGAATGGCCCTATGCTGACTCATTCGCCCGGGACCTGGGCGATCCCCCGAAAGACTACTCTCTCTATGACTTCTTCAACTTTTTCGGTGGACCGCGGACCTTTGACCCGATCAAGGGCGCGAAGTACTCGACTACTTGCTTTCTTAATCCCCGGACCTGTTTTGCGGACTTTCAACCAGCACCCCCTGACAGTGACTAGCATGCAGGATTCGTTCTCATCGACAGTTGGTGGCGGTATCGTGAAAGTAAAAAATTTGCTACGCGTTAGTTAGGATGGCACTCTACCGCTGAGTTAAGCGCCCTGCCCTTGCGGGACAATCACTTCGGCACTCTAAATCCTCTGAAAGCTCCCGATTCGGCTCCCGTAAAGTCTGTATTCTTGCGGTGATTTTACGGCGTGGGTGTGCATCGTTCATAAACGCGCTCAGTCCACCCCCGCCCCGCCGCAGCACCGCTTGTATTTCCTGCCGAAGCCGCAGGGACACATTTTATTCCGACCCACCTTGGGAGAATTGCGCCGAGACGCACTCTGGTGGGCACCGAGCCCAACTTGCCGTCGCTCACGAAAATATTGGTAAGCGCCCAAGAGCCCAGCCGCCATGTGCGCAATGACGTTATCGCGGTTCTCCGGAGTAATCGGCTTGGGGCGCATCTCCGGGGTTGGCGAAAAGCCTGTTGGGATCGAGCGAGGCGACGGTCCCGTGTAGCCGGGGAGGATGCCGGACGGTAGACTTCTCGTCAGGCATTCTGCTTTCGGTTCAATTCTGACATTGGGAGCCAATCAAGTGACCACTGAACAGGAACTTCGTCACAAATTGCGTAAAATTGCGGCTCTTTTTGAGGGTGCCACCACAGCGGGAGAGCGCGACGCTGCCGCTGCCGCAATCGATAGGATTCGCACCGCGCTCGGCGCTGTGGAGCAAACGGAACGGACTGTTGAAATGCGGTTCAGCCTGACTGATCGCTGGAGTCGGCGTCTATTCACGGCCTTGTGCCGCCGCTATGGGCTGAAGCCGTATCGCTATCCTCGTCAGAGGCACTCAACCGTCGTTCTGCGAGCACCCGCCTCGTTCATCAACCAAACTCTCTGGCCAGAGTTCCTCCAGATCAAGAGCGCCCTTGATGAATACCTGAACGAAGCGACGGAACGCATAATCCGTGAGGAGGTCTTCGGGAATTCCGAGGAGGCCGAAGAGCGGACGGGCTGATGGAAACGAGCCCCCATCTGTGGCGGATTGACTTTCCATGGCGCTGCTGGCTTCAGCACCACCAGTTTTTGCCACGAGTGATGCCCGTATAAATGAGGTTGCGCTGGAGCCGCTCAGAGCCTCCTGATGTTGCTGGGAGACATGCATGTCGATACGGTGGGCGAGAAACTGTCGAAACTGGGACATCAAGTTTCAACCAACCACGATTTATTCCCTGTGAAAAGATGGGAGTAGGCAACACGCTGCGTGTCAATTATAAGTTGGTGTTGAGAGTATCGCCGTCCACATACCTTTTTCTAAAGAGTCTTTGGCAGCAAGGAATAGCTGGCGGAAGAACGTTTGCAAGAGTTCTGTGCGCTGATCTCTCTCCATAGCTAGAATCCAAACAACCGGAAAATCCATGCCCCCAACTTGTGGCGTCGTCCGCTCTTCGTGAGGGGGATGCCAATCGTCCGGGAGACTCGGGACTTGAAAGCAGAGACTCCGAGAAACCTCCAGATTGAAAATCCTCCGAGGTTCATATGGTTTGTGCTCCTTACTCGTCAGCGGAATCTGCGGATGCGGCGATAGTGACTGAAGTTCACACGGTGCCAGCCTCTATCTGTTGTAATTGAGGGGATGGGGCGTTACCGCTCCAGAAGCTACCTTGCTTTCAAGACGGTGCCGCTGGAGCACCAGACAGGGCAATCATGGCAGACTCGCATCACAAGCTATTCATCGTGAAGTCGAACGATGGGAGCACGGTACGCTTGTCATTGTTTGAGAAACTACTCTACGATGTCCAGTCGTTCGAGGTAGTGATCAAGGGCGTACCACTGGACGAGATCAATCACCCCAGCCTCAAGGCGGGCCGCCTCATCTGGTGGTCACCGTACACCCGAAAATACTTCGAACTCAATCCAGACAGCGACGAAAGACGACGGCAGTACGCAGTTGTCTGCCAAAGGATAGCAACTCGCCCCGATATCGACGACGAGAATGTTCTCCTTGCGTTTGCGATGCCAAGTGGCTATCGCGTAACAACCCCGAACAATTCCCGAGGGTCGTATGCCCAGTTGGATTGCCCGCCGCGACATCTCTCTTTAGGAACAATGCAATCTTGGATGACGAGAGTGTTTCGCGAGCGGCCACTCTCCCTTGAGGAATTGGCAGAGCTACGCCGTCGCACAGACGCAGCTTGCGAAACATACGGCTGGCCCGACCTCGGGAAACAGTACGACGCGCTAGGGGAACACGAACAGACTCGCAACATCGCATACCTCATCCTGCTTCGGGAAATGCCGTTCCGTGGGGCGGCATTTGAGTACCTTGCGGCACTCGAAAACGGCTCCCGAAAACTTGCCTCCGACGCCGAGTTAGATTCAGCTGCCACCAGCCTTCTCACTGCAATGGCCGAGATGGACGCCGCCGCCGCCAACCTCGCGGAAAACACTTACGGCGTCCGTTATGACGGATAGCGATTTAACGCGAGGTGTTTTCGGGATGCGACACAACTCTTCCTAGAAGAGTTGAAAGAATCTGGGTACGAGCGTCCCAACGTTACTCTCGTTGAAAAGGACTCGAACAGTTCTGGAAAACACAACAACCATGCGGTTGAACAGGCTGACGGTCCTACTCTTGATGATATCCACGCCGCTGCACGTACCTTCATCCGGGGGGTGAAACAATCTGATCCAAAACAGCACGAGACCCCCAACGTCACGCTTGCGGAGAAGGGCTCCGAGACTTCCCAGCGCAAAGGCAACAGTGAATGTTCGTCGGAAGGGCCGAAGACAATGACGCATTCGTCCTCCCTGCCGCCTCGCGATTCACCGCTGACCACGATGTTTCTGGGTCAATATGTGAGTTCTCTGATGCTGGAAACAATCAAGTACCTAAGACTGTCCTACACCGGGCTGGCTCACCAGATGGCGATCCCAGAAATGGTGCTTCACGATGCGGTTGAGGGGAAGATGGGTCTGACTCGCGGGCAGTGGGTCAGGCTGGGTAAAGCACTGGGGTTGCCGACAACGTATGAGCTACGACCCGGCGAGCAGGATGGTGTGCCTTGTTGGGAACTCTGTTACCCACCTGTCCACGTCCCCAAGGCAAACAAGACGTAGCCGACTCTCATCCCAGCTTATTGACGATCCCTTTTAGTTGCTCGGTCACTGCACTCATGACCTCGCAGAGTTGAATGAGGCTGCCTGCTGGGACTGCAATGGCGGGTCGTTTCAAATCCTCGCTAATGGCTTGGCAAAGGTGATAGGCGGCGCGAAGTCTTTCCCCGGCTAGGAACGAGAGCACGCTAGTTGAGTCCTGTTCGGTCTCCTTGCGGGCGACATATTGTTGGGCGGCCCATGCGGCGGTCCTGACTCGATTCAAAGCGTCCCGGAAGTCCGCCAGAACATGAGGGTCTAAATCCTGAGAGAGCAGTACCCCGTGTAGACCCTGAAGCTCCGATATGCCCTTTTCTAAGTGCGACCGAACGGGGAGATCACCAATCTTCGTTGCCGCTTGTGCCTCTGTCGCTTGCCCCGCTGATGGCGCGGGTGCACCCTGTTCTTTTTTCACCTTCCGAATCGTCCCCGCCTTACGTCTCGTAACCTGCGAGGCATTCTTCGCCACGGAACTTCGGTCTGCCATTGCATCTATCGTTTCGGACATCACGCTGACCTCATATTTAAGACCGACCTCCGAGATTAGTCACATCTCGCGCAACAGCTTCCCCGTACATCTCCCCGACAGTGTGCTGCACAGCCATCAGATTGCTGCGCGACGACTTCGTGGCGTGGCTGGTGGGGTCCTTGGCGAGGTTTGCTTGATGTATTCGAAGCAGGAATTTACCCTGCTGCCCGAGACGTTCGATTGCTATCGAGTCAAGTTCTTCCAAATGATGCATACGTCATTGTAGGGAGAATCTCGGGCGAGAGTTCGCACGGAAGGTCACTAGGAGAGTCGGTCGTCTTCTTCGGCAAGCACCGCAAGGTTGTGTTGAGGGCCGAAAAGCCATTAAGCGAAGCACCCTTGGATTGGCGGACGGACCCCTCGTAACTATGACGCTCGTCCGAGCAGGAGTACGGTCAAATGGGAGAGAAACGTTTGTAAGGCCCGAGTCGATTTCGAAGTTACCCATCATGGCAATAGCATCTGCACTCTTGGTATCCGCTGAGCCAGTAACAATCCAGCAGTTCAGTCTCGCCCTGCGAGAATTGTCCATTTCGCCAGATGTCTGTCCGGGCGAGATGGCAGCTATTAGCCTTTTGACCCACCGAAAGTTCGATACTGTTATCGTTGATCTCGAGCTAGGAGACCAGTGCGGACTGATTTTGGACGCGGTGGGTCTCTCGCCAGCCAACCGAACGGCGGTGACGTTTGCCATCAACGGCAGTGATGCAGACGCCTCAGCGACCTACCGTAGAAGGACAGGTTTTGTCTTTGGGAGGCCCCCTTCTCCGCAGTCAATCCGCATCACACTTAGACTTGCTTACGGACTGATATTGAGAGAACGGCGGCGCTACTTCCGGTGCCCCATCTCTACCCCGGTCACCATCCTCAGACGAAACATGCCCGAAGTTCGCTGCCTCAGTGTGAACATTAGCGAAGGCGGAATGGCCGTGAGTACATTAGTTCCTCTCAACTCGGACGAGCCTGTGCAGGTTCAGTTCACCTTGCCGAACCACAGAGAGCCATTCTTGGCAGAATCGACAATCTGCTGGCTGAAAGCTGGCCAGTTCGGAGTCCGCTTTGTGTCTCTTCCGCTGGAACGCAAATCTGAGCTACAAGAGTGGCTATCACGAAAACTGGAAGAGACGCTTCCAGAATCGATTGCGTGTCAATTCCAGAAGGCAGAAGACTCGTCCCTGAAGACCTCGGCGATTGAAGACAGGATTGAGAGGCTGGGTATACCGTCATCCTAAGTCCTCAATCGTCTTGTGCAGCTAGTGCACACTCCGACTACTGGTGTGGTGGAAACCCAATTGGTTGCCCTGAGACTACGCCTTGCCATCGCCAGCTTTTCCCCTGCCATCCCTTGCTGGCAATCGGCACTCCGAACGGAAGTGAAGGCGATCCAGATCAGCGGATCGTTTTTTTTGTTTTGTCTACTTTCCGCATGGCGGCATTGGCGCTCCCATTCCGCTGCTAGGCTGCGGCCTGCTGCGCTGTCATAAAGCTACGCACGGTTTCTGTGAGTTGCCGATCTGCCTCGTCAGCAATAATCATCACGTCTAACAACACCTGATTCTGGTCCAGTTCGCTTTGATGAAGCTGTAATGTGCCGAATGTGGTGACCTGAAATAACCGCGACTCCTCAACTAGCATGGATGCCGAGTAACCCTGCGCGAACCGTAGCCTGCCGTGCGCGGATGCAGTCATGGAAACGGGCGGCTCGGCATCCCTCGGAAGTCGCAGGCGGCAGAGCAAGTCGTCGAACAATTTAGGTAGATGACTCGTGCGGTCTGAATCGCTAAGTGGAATGTTGGTCAGGTCTGGAATGAGTTTCACCTGCCTCAGCCATTCCTTGATCGTAGAAGCAAGTTCCCGCTCCAATATGACCGCCACACTCTTTAATATCATCACTTTTGTCATTTACTCCGCACATGATTATGCAATGCCCTGCCACATTTTTGCAGTTAGCGCTGCACAAAGATGGTCAAAACAGAACAATCTGGGTTGAAACTTGGGCGGGCGGGAGAAGTAAGTATCCCATCCATTCGCCGTCCTTGGTCGAGACCGGTGCTCAAACTCACTCACGCGGAAAACCTCGAATACAAGAAACTAACAAAGGCAGCCTAGTGTCATTTGTTTAGGTACTGTTAGAAAATATTACTGCCGGAAGACTGGCACTGCTGTCAGAATGCCGTCAGTCCCGCCCGCATGTCGTCAGTCCCGCCCAGCCGAATGACCGGGGCGAAACTCAGCTCCTCTAGAGTCAATGACTTCCGAAATTTCTCAGAGGTGGTCTGGAAAATGCAGGTCGATTGCAATCGTTTCAGCGAACTCAGGAGAGCCTTGACCATCATGAACGCGGAAGGGACCGAAAGACAAGTCCAGCAACTAGCGGCAGCGATCCTAGCCCACGGGCGATTGGTCTCGCAATTCCATTCACATCATTCGGTCGGAGTGGAGGAGAGAGAACTCGCCTTCCGCTTCAGAGAAACAACCCACAACATTGTCTCGGCGCTCGTCCTGCTGGAAAAAGACGGTCGGGCTAGTCGTACTCAGCTTACTGGATATTTGGTCATTGGACGTGTAGCGCCAGAATGCCAGCCCCGGATCGCAACCAAGGAGCGTTTACCAGTCATGAAAAACAGTGAAGCGGCTTGGCGGAAGAAGCACTACGAGGCTCCAAAACTTACGCTTCCAAAATTGGATCGGGCGAAAGCCCAATTGGTTGCGAGAGCCTTAGCAGGAGATCGCGATGCCGAAGACCTGCCTAGAAGCCTCGATGAACGGCCCCTCCGTTTCGGCTTCTTATACCAAGGCATAATAGATTTTCCTCGCGTTGCGATGGTAGTTTCTCTCGTATGGGTACCGACAGGGCTAGAAG
>Ga0210399_10004461_pt1 | contig 10876 bp, 10 predicted proteins | sample IncBWC14MmetaG_FD_150865 | JGI IMG/M metagenome (GOLD analysis project Ga0210399, IMG submission 150865) | Forest soil microbial communities from Barre Woods Harvard Forest LTER site, Petersham, Massachusetts, United States - Inc-BW-C-14-M | ecosystem: Environmental > Terrestrial > Soil >...
CGGCGCCCGCCTCACCGTCTCCTACGTGCGGATCGGGGGTCTGGCCGAGGACGTACCCGAGGACTTCGAGGCGCGCTGCCGTCAGGCCATGAAGAGCGTGCAGGAGGTTACGGACCAGGGCCACCGCCTGCTCACCCGCAACGTGATCTTCGCCCGGCGCTTCCGGGACGTAGGGGTGATGCCGGCCGTGGACGCGCTCTCCTGGGGGTGGGTGGGGCCCTGTCTCCGCGGCTCGGGGGTCGCCTACGACATCCGCAAGGATCACCCCTATTCGGGCTATGAGGAGTATGACTTCGATGTGCCGGTGGGCGCGGTGGGTGACTGCTACGACCGCTATCTCGTGCGCATGGAGGAGATCCGCCAGAGCCTGCGTATCATCGAGCAGGCCCTGGGCAAGCTCCCCCCGGGACCGGTGATCGTGGACGACAAGAAAGTGGCCCTCCCCCCGAAATCCGAGGTCTACAGCAACATCGAAGCCCTCATGAACCACTTCAAGCTGGTCTACGAGGGCATCCTGCCCCCGCGGGGGGAGGTCTACGGATACACGGAGGCCGCAAACGGCGAGCTCGGCTATTACATCGTGAGCGACGGGCAGAAGCATCCGTGGCGGGTCAAGGTCCGGCCCCCCTGCTTCAACATCTACCAAGCCTTCCCGGAGATGATCAAAGGGAGGATGCTGGCCGATGCCGTCGCGATCATCGGGGGCCTCAACGTCGTAGCGGGCGAGCTGGATCGGTAACCCATGCCAAAGTGCACGATCGACGGGAAGGAAATCGAGGTCGCGGCGGGGGTCACCGTCCTCCAGGCCGCCCTCGAGCAGGGGATTCCCCTCCAGTACTTCTGCTGGCACCCCGACCTTCCCGTCGATGGCAACTGTCGGACCTGCATGGTCGAGATCGAGAAGCTCCCCAAGCTGCAGATCGCCTGCAACACGATGATCACCGAAGGCATGGTCGTGCACACCACGAGCGAGAAGGCCAAGCAGGCCCAGCGGTCGGCCCTCGAGTTCCTCCTCATCAACCACCCCATCGACTGCCCGGTCTGCGACCAGGCCGGGGAGTGCTACCTCCAGGACAACTACATGGCCCACGGCCTGTACGACTCCGAGGTGCGTCTGGAGGACAAGGTCCGCAAGCGCAAGGTGGTGGACTTGGGGCCCATCATGCTCGACGCCGAGCGCTGCGTGCTCTGCTCGCGCTGCCTCCGCTTCGAGCGCGAGGTCACCGGCACCAACAGCTTCGAGTTCGTGGAGCGGGGGGATCACACCCAGATTGCCACCTTCGAGAACCGGCCCCTCACCCACGACTACGCGGGGAACCTGGCCGATGTGTGTCCGGTGGGAGCGCTGCTCTCCCACGACTTCCGCTTCAAGCAGCGGGTCTGGTTCCTCACCTCCACCGACTCCGTCTGCGCGGGCTGCTCCACCGGCTGCAACATCTACGTCGACCATCGGGACGGCGAGGTGCAGCGCCTGCGGCCGCGCCGCAACGTGGAGGTGAACAAGTCCTGGATCTGCGACCCCGGGCGCGCTTCCTACAAAGAGATCGCCCTCACCAGCCGGGTCGCAATGGCGCGGGTCAGGGGCGTCCTCCCCGGTACCGGCCCCTCCCTTCCCGGCGCCCTCGACGCGGTCGCGGACCGTCTGCGGGAAGGCGGTCCCGCCGTGGCCTTCGTGGCCTCACCCCGCGCCACCAACGAGGACCTCTTCGCCTTCCGCGCCCTGGCGGAGGCGGTGGGGGGTCCGCTCGATTTCCGGGTGGGCGACCCCCAGCTCAAGGTGCGCGTGCGCTCGGACGGCGTGCTGCTGCGGGCGGACCGGAACCCCAACACCCAGGGCTGCCTGGATCAGGGCCTGGGTCGAACGGGGGTGGACGCCATCCTGACCGGCTGCCGGACGGGCTCCATCCGCGCCTTGCTTCTGCAGGGGCCGGAGCTGCTGCGGCTTCCCGAGGCGGGAGAGGCCCTGGCCCGGGTTTCCTTCATCGCCGTTCTGGCCACCCACGAGGGGCCGGAGCTGGACCGGGCCCATGCCGTGCTGCCCGCGGCGGTGTGGGCGGAGGTGGACGGCACGTTCACGAACTACCAGCGGCGCGTGCAGCGGATCCGGCGGGCCGTTCCTCCCCCCGGGGAGGCGGCCCCGGGCTGGGAGTTGGCGGCTGGCCTCCTCTCCCGCCTGGGCCGGCCCCTCCAAGCCAACTCCGCCCGCGAGGTGTTTGCCCTCCTGGCGCGAACGGTCCCCGGCTACGCCGCCCTCGACTACGCGTCTCTGGGCGCGGGCGGCCGCGTCCTGCCCCTGGCGGAGGGGACGCCACCAGAAGCCCGGGTCCCATAGAGCTATGAGCGCCCGAATCGTGACCGTCGATCGCAACACCCGGCCCGGTGTTTACCCCGTCCTCTTGGGCATGGCCCTGGTCTTCAAGAACCTGGTGCGCACCCTCTTCTTGGGCCACGCTTCCACCATCCAGTTCCCGGAGGAGAAGCGGCCCACGTCCGGCCGTTACCGGGGGGTGCACCTTCTGACCGTGCGCGAGGACGGGACCCCCAAGTGCGTGGCTTGCTACATGTGCGCCACCGCCTGCCCCGCCGAATGCATCTACATCGAGGCCGGGGAGCGGCCGGAGCAGACGATCGAGAAGTACCCCACCCGGTTCGAGATCGATCTCCTGCGCTGCGTCTACTGCGGCTTCTGCGTGGACGCCTGCCCGGAGGAGGCCATCTTCATGAGCCGCGAGAACGACCTCGTGGGGACGAGCCGGGAGGAGCTGATCATCGACCGCGACCGGCTGATGGAGCGCGGCAAGTTGGTCGAGTTCGGCCCCGGGTACCGCCCCGACCAGCACGACGTCCGCCGCCCCGTGCGCATCGCCGCCCTGGAGCGACTGAAGAAAGAGCACGGGATCGTGCCCGGCGCCTAGGGGACGGTCGCGGCCTTCGGCTTCTGGGCGTAGGGATCGACGGGCCGACTGTAGAGGTAGCCCTGGCCGAAGCGGACGCCGATTTGGCGGAGGGCGTCCGCCTCGTCCTGGGTCTGGATTCCCTCCGCGATGACGGTGGCCCCCACTCCCACCCCCATCTCCAGGATGGCCTTCACCACCTGCTGGCTGACCCGCTTCTGGTGCACGTCCCGCACGAGCCCCATATCGATCTTCAGGTAGCTGGGCTTCAGGGTGACGACCGTCTCCAGCCCCGAGTATCCCGCCCCCAAATCGTCGATGGCGAAGGAGAAGCCCAGGTCCATGAACGAATGCATCGCCTCTCGATACAGGTTCAGGTTCTCGATGACCTGGCGCTCGGTGATCTCTAGGGTCACGAAGCGGGGGGAGAGGCGGGGGCCCAGATAGTCGAGCACGCCCCGCCCCAGGAAGCTGCTGTCGCGGATGGTGGCGGGGACGGTGTTCACGAACAAGCGCCCGGGAGCCCCGAAGATCTCCCAGTCCACGAAGGCCTGGCGCCGACAGGAGCGCTCCAGCTCCTCGGTGAGACCGTGGCGAGCGGCCCGGCCAAAGAGCGCCAGGGGGAGCTCGAGATCGGTCCCCCGGGGTCCGCGGGACAGTCCCTCCCAGCCCATCGCCTGCCGGCTCTCCATGTCCACGATGGTCTGGAAGGCTGTCCAGATGTTGCGGTTGTAGATGATTTCCAGCAGCCGCTCCCGCTGGTCGCGATCGCGGAGGCGCCGCCTGAGATCGGCGGAGGTGACAGCGTCCTCGATGACCCGCAACACCAAACGCTCCTCGCTTTCCAGCGGGCTCCAGAGCACCACCCCGTAGCCCACGTCGACGGCGGGCCGCTCGCGAAGGTAGGGGGTGGTGAGGCGGCCGATGCGGGGGGTCAGGAATTCCTCCACCCGGTCCGCCAGCTTGCGCAGGTCAGAGGCCGCGAAGATGGTCTCTCCGAGGCGACGCCCCCCGAGGAAGAGCAGGAAGCGGTCCCCCTCCCGCTCGTCTCGGGTGATGAGATCCCCCTGGCGGAAGCGCTCCCTCATCTCCTCCAGAATGGGATCGATCTGGGCATAGAGGCTCTGGAAGGTCTGGCCGCCGAAGCTGCGCTCGATGTGAGCCAGGGGTCCGAGGTCCACCAGCACCGCCCCCAGGCAGCCGTGCTGGCGCAGGATCTCGCTCACCTGATCTTGTACGTCCCGGAAGGTCGGGATCCTCATCGCCCCCCAATTGTGCGCCCGCCCCCCGCGATTTCAAACCAGGGGCGGCGCCTCCCCCGACGGCCTCCGCCCGCGTCCGGCCACGACCCAGAGCGCCGCCCCCAACACGAGGAGGACGAGGAGCGTGCGGGCCTGGGTGACGGAGCGGGTCAAGAGCCAGGCGCAGGAGAGAGAGCCCAGGACCGCGATGGGGACTGCCCCCGCCAGGCGGAACCCCGGCTCCTCCTCCGGCCGCCGTCGGCGCAGCACGGGCAGAGCCGCACAGGTGAGACCGTAGGTCACGAGGCGGACGAACGCGGACGCGGTGGCGATGGTCTCGAAGGTCCCGGAGAGGGCCAGGCCCAGAACGAGCGCGCTGTAGACCAAGATCGCGACATGAGGCGTGTGGAAGCGGGCGTGGACACGGGCCAGGATCCCCGGCAGCTCCCCGCGCTCCGCCATGGAGAAAAGCACCCGGGGAGACTGGAGGGTGGTCCCTGTGGCATAGCCGGAGATCGAGACCATGGCTGCCGACGCGGCAAGCGTCACCCCCAGGGGCCCCAGGAGAACCGCGTAGGTGGCGGCCAGGGGCGCCCGAGCCAGGGCGACTCGGGGCAGCACGCCGAGGATCACCAGTTGTACGAGCAGGTAGACGGAGGCGATGATGGCCAGCGCCACCAGGAGTGCAAAGGCGCTATCGCGGCGGGGGTCGCGGGCCTCCGCGGCGGGGATGAGGGGGGCCTCGAAGCCGCCGTAGGCGAAGACCAAGAGGAGGATGGCCCGAGTCCAATCGGGCTCGGGCACGGTCTGGGTGGCGAGTACCTCGGGGCGGATGTGGGGGAGCCCGATTGCTACGAGCAGGGCTAAGGGAGCCAGTTTGGCCACGGTGAAGACATCCACGGTCCAGGCCGCTTGGCGCACTCCGATCACGTTGATCGCGGTGATCATGCTGACCACCGCGGCCATGACGAGGGCGCGGCCGAGGGGTGAGCTGGCGGGGGCGAGCAGGGTGGCCAGGTACTCCACGAACACGTTGAGGCTGGCGGCGAGGGCGGTGACGCGGATCCAGAACGTGAGCCAGCCCGCCTCGAACCCCACGAAGGGACCGAAGGCCTCGCGCGCGTACAGGTAGGGCCCACCCGGGTCGGGGAAGCGGCTCGCCACCTCCGCGAAGCACAGCACGACCGCGAGCACACCCAGCCCGACGAGCACGATGAGCAGGGGGCTGAGAGCCCCGGCCGCGGCGGCGAGGGCCGCCGGCATGCCAAAGATCGAGCTGCCGATGACGGCGTTGACGACGGCCGCGGTCAGATCCCAGCGCCCTATGGCGCGGACGAGAGTCGGGCGGGGAGCAACGGGGGGCGGCATCGATGCCGCTCATCATAAGCGAGAGGGTGCGCGCGCCGTGGGGAGGGGGGTGGCATAATGGCCCGCGTCTTAGGGTCGCGGAGGGGGAACGCCCGTGAGGAGGCTCTGTCTGGCGGTGGTCGTGCTCGCCCTGGCTTCCGAGGTGGCGGGCGAAGGAGGAGAGACTATCCTCGTCCACTTCGCGGACGGGAGCAGCCTTCCCCTGCGGTCCTGGTCGCTCTCCTACGAATACTCCGCCTGGCAGCGGGGGGAGTCTCCGGCCCTCGCCACAACCGCCCGCAAGGAGGCGAAGGAGCTTTGGGCTGGGAAGCGCGCCCTTCCCGTTGCCGGCCTCATCCTGGAGATTCAGTACAGCCAACTGGAACGCGGCCAGGAAGTGGAGGGGGAGATCCGGCCGGTGGTGGTCGCGGTGGCCAAGAGCCTCACCATGGTGGCCGCGGACGGGAAGCGGACCGTCCTCAAACCGGATCCTCCCCACCGCGACCTCATGGCCCCGGGCCCGGAGAGCACCTTGGTGCAGGCGCGCAGTCTGGACCTTCGGGGCGAGACCCTGACCGGCACCAAGCGCGACCTCTGCCTGCTCTCCTACTCGGCCTTCGTGCAATGCTCGAGCGAGGCCGACCAGCGCGTGGTCAAGATCCAGTTCCCCCCCTGAGCCCCTTCAGTCCTGCCGTTTGCCCTCCGGAAGGCGGTCGGCCGCGCGCAGAGCGCGCCGCAGGAGGAACTCGATCTGCGCGTTCAGGCTGCGCAGATCGTCGTTGGCCCAGCGCTGGACGGCGAGCAGGACCTCGGGGTCAATGCGCAGCAGGAACGTCTTTCGCTCGGCCACCTTATTGATAGATGGAGCCCGTGTTCACCACGGGCTGGACCTCCCGGTCTCCGCAGAGCACGACCAGCAGGTTGCTGACCATGGCCGCCTTGCGCTCCTCGTCGAGCTGGACGAGCTTGCTCGCGGAAAGACGCTCCAAGGCCAAATCCACCATCCCCACCGCTCCTTCCACGATCTTCTGGCGCGCGGCGATGATGGCCCCCGCCTGCTGCCGCCGGAGCATGGCGGCCGCGATCTCCGGGGCGTAGGCCAGGTGGCTGAGGCGGGCCTCTATGACCTCGACCCCCGCCTTGGCCAGACGCTCTTGGATCTCGTGTCTCAGATCCTTGGCCACCTCCGCCGTGGCGCCGCGCAGCGAGACCTTGTGCTCCTCGTGGGTGTCGTAGGGGTAGCGGGTGGCCAGGTTGCGGACCGCGGCCTCGCTCTGCACCTTGACGTAGTTCTCGAAGTCGTCCACTTCGAAGCAGGCCTCCGCGGTGTCCACCACGCGCCAGACCACGACCGCCGCGATCTCGACGGGATTCCCGTCGGTGTCGTTGACCTTCAGGAGAGAGCTCTCGAAGTTGCGCACGCGCTGGGAGACCCGCCGCTTGGAGTAAAAGGGGTTGGCCCAGCGAAGCCCCGCGGCGGTGACCGTCCCCCGGTAGTCGCCGAAGAGCTGCAGGACCAGGCCCTCGTTGGGATTGACGACGAAGAGGCCTGCGAAGGAGATGACGACCAGGAACAGCCCCGCCACGCAGGCCAGAACCCCCCCCATGGACGCCTCCCGCGCCGCCCCTATGAGGCCCCGGCCCAGAAGGGGCAGGAGCACGAACAGGACCACGAGTGCGACCAACCCCGAGACTGCGGAGTGCTTTCTCTCCCGGATCATGGTGAGGCCTCCTTGTGATTTCGTTATGATATCACAAGGATAGCACTAGTCAATCCGCCCAGCGAGGCGCGACAGGGATCAGGGGCAGGTCTCGGCGATAGTATTGACGCGTTTCCGGATGGCCTCCAGGCTGGTGCGGCCGGCGACCGTCCGAACGCTGCCCGCCACCGCGTCCAAGCGCCGGTTGGCCTCGGGCAGCGCCGCTTTGACCGCGTCGCAGTCGCCCGCGGCCCGGACGACGGGGTTGGCCGCGCCGTTGGCCTCGCTCAGAGCGCCCGTGTCCGAGACCACGTCCGCCGCCTGGGCCCCGAAATCCTTGGCCGCGGGCGCGGCACCCTCCGGCTTCTTCTGACAGGCACCGAGGAGCAGCGGGAGCACGCCGGCTAGGAGGGCGGTCTTGGGCACCTTCATTTGATCGGCTCTCCCCCTTCAACTCGGGTCAAGTACTGAAGAAGCGTGGGCTCCTTGTGTCCCAGCGCGCGCGCCTTCCCTGCCGCCTTCTTGAAATTCTCCGCGTCCTTGAGGCCGAAGTAGGCCCAGGCGAGCGAGGCCTGGACCCGGGCGTTCTCCGGGGCGGCGCTCGCGGCCTTTTGGAGGGCGCCAATCGCCTCCTTGTAGCGCTTGGCTCCGAGCTGCGCCTCCCCGAGATAGATCCAGGCCTCGGGCCGGCTGTACCCCGGATCCATTGTGATCTTGGTCAGCTCGGCGACTGCCCGGTCGTATTGCTTGAGGTCGGAGAGCACCGCCCCTAGGTTGGTGCGGTACTCGGTGTTCGCGGGATCCGCGGCTACCGCCTTTTCGTAGGCGCCGAGGGCCGAGGTCGGGTCCCCTTGCAGAGCGTGGAGCACAAACCCCAGGCGGAAATGGGCCTCCGCGTTGGCGGGCTCGAGCTCGATGGCCTTCTTGAGCTCCGCCACCGCCGGAGCGGCCTGACGTTTGGCGATGAAGACGCGGGCCAGGCCAACCCGCACCTCCGCCGCGTTCGGGTTCTCGTCGCGCAGGGCGGTCAAGTCCTGGACCGCCAGCTCCACCTGGTTCTTGGGCAGGTAGTCGAGAGCCTTGGCCACCTTCACCTGCCGAACCAGCCGCTGAGCCTCAGGGTCGTTCTCCGCCATGGCCGCCGCCGTGGCCGCGTCTCCCTCCGCTTCCGCGGCGCGGTTCAAGGCCATCTTCACCCGGGCCGATTCCTTGTAGGCTTCGATCGCGCCGGGGGCGGCTTCGAGGACCTTCTTCAGGAGCGGCTCGGCCTCCGCGGCCCGGTTGGTCTTCCGCAGCACGCGGGCCAGGCCCAGGCTGGGCCCGACCCCGCTCGGCTGGGCGGCGAGGGCGGACCGGTAAGACGCCTCCGCCGCGGCGAGGTCGCCCTGGGCCTCCTGGGCGTAGCCGAGGGCCTCCGTGGCCGCTACCCCGCCCCCTGCCCCGGCCTTCCGGGCCAGAGCCACCGCCTCCTCGCCCTTACCCTCGCGGGCCCGCGCGCGCGAGAGGGCCAGCGTGGGCCACACGCCTTCGGGGTCCGCGGCCACGGCCGCCTGAGCGCTCGCGGCGGCCTCGGCCATCCCGCGCACGCCCTCCACGACGGAGAGGCGGCCCAGGGCCTCGCCCTTGGCGCCCCCGCTCAGCTTCTCGGCTGCGGCCTTGTAGGCGTCGATGGCCAGATCGAGGTCGTACCTCGCCTCCAGCAGGCGTCCCAGACGAAGGGACGGCTCGCCCGTGGCCCCGGGCAGGGCCGCGGCGCGCCGCAGCAGGTCGAGGCCGGCGTCGACCTCCCCCGCCGCAGCCTTTTCGTCCGCCTGCTTAAGGAGGTCGTCGACGGTGGCGCCCGCCTTGGCGGGGGCGGGTTTCTTCTCGTCCTTCTTGCCTTTATCGTCCCCACCCGCGGGCAGGGCCACGAGAAAGGCCAGGAGCCACACCCATCGCTTCATGGCATCCTCCTGGTTCGTTGCCGGGGACCGCTTCGCCCGGGGATCGTAGGCCCCCGCCGGCGCCAGCGTCAAGGTCAATCGATGGCGTTCAGGATGGCCTGGAAGTCCTGGCCCAGGCGCAGCAACTCCTCGATGGCAGGACGAATCTCCGAACGCTGCGCGCGCAGGGTCTGCACCTCCACCCGCTTGAGAGTGCGGAGGAGACCCTGGATCGCCTCCAGGGGCGACTGCTGATTGCGGTGGGCCAGGTAATCGAGCTCCAGCTCGGCCATGGGCCGTGCCTCCTCCGGCCGCTCGGGGTCGAGCTGCTGGGCGAAGCCGGTCTTGTGTTGATCGTCGTAGCGGGCCATGCGGGTCCAGAGGCTGATGTCGTCCCCGGAGCGGAGCACGTTGCGGTTCTCCGCCCCGTAGGCGCCGCTCCGGGGTTTGGCAAAGGCCCATCGAAAGAGCACCTCCTCCATTTCCGGACGAAGCCAGAGGTCCTCTTCCCGCAAGCCGAAGCGCTGACGCGCGTAGCCGGGCTCCAGGACGCGCTGGAAATAGCCCTGGTCCTGGTCCCCGAAGCCCTCCCCTTCGGGCAGACGGCCCTCGAAGCCATCCCGGAAGTGGCTGAAGGCGACCGCGGTCTGGATGGACCGTCGAGCCTTCCAGAGGGAGATGCTGACGAGGCCGGCGACCTGCTCGAGGATCGCATCGTCGAGCCGCAGGGGCACGTCACCGCAGGCGGCGTGGAAGTGGTCCAGGTAGAGCGAGTAGATATAGAGGTTGGTGGCGTAGGGCTTCCACTGCTGGGCGTGGGTGATGTGGCGGACCCCCAGCAAGCGGGGCAGCAACTCCCCGAGCTCGCCTTCGTCCCGGGCCGCCAGGGGATGGACCTCCAGCTCGTCGGTCGCCGCGATCACGCGGTCGTAACGAGCGACCACCGCTTCCTGGTCCAGCGCCCGGCCGGGGTCCAGGCTCCGGTGGTCGCGGGCCCGGGCCAGCCGCGCCCTCTCCCTTTCGTAGTTGCGGCGGATCGTGCGGAGGGCCACCGTCCGCGTGTTGCCCTCCACCACCAAGTAGCGACCGGGGGTCGGGGGCGGCTCCCAAACGAGCATGGCGTCCACGGGCGTCCAGCCCATGCCCAGGATGGAGTTGATGAGGGCCCCCACCCTGTACTTCTTGCGAATTTGCTGCTCCAGCTCCGCCTGCACCCCGTCTTCGAAGAAGGTGCCCGGGTTTGTGTAACCCGGCCGGTGCTCGTTGGCCAGGCGCGGGTTGTTGGGATCGAGGAACAACCGGTCCAGACTCACCTTGATCGGATACTTGAGGCCGACGGGCATTCCTGAGTCCTCCTCCTGGCCACGATTCTATCCCTATCCCGCGCGGAAGAGCGCTGACAGGACGGCGCCCGGTGTGACACCATAGCCGCAGGCACCCATGGCCAACACGCGGACCCACTTCCGCACCTGCAACCTCTGTGAGGCCATGTGCGGCATCGCCATTGATGTGGAGGGCCCCCGGATCCTCGCCATCCGGGGGGACAAGGAGGATCCCTTCAGCCAAGGCCACATATGCCCCAAGGCCGTGGCCCTGAAGGACGTTCACGAAGACCCCGACCGCTTGCGTCGGCCGCTGCGCCGGACGGGGGCGACCTGGGAGGAGGTGGGCTGGGAGGAGGCCCTGTCCTTGGCCGCGGAGGGGCTGGCCGCGGTGCAACGGGTCCACGGGCGGAACGCAGTGGCCGTGTATCAGGGCAACCCGGTCGTCCA
>Ga0210399_10004462_pt1 | contig 10876 bp, 18 predicted proteins | sample IncBWC14MmetaG_FD_150865 | JGI IMG/M metagenome (GOLD analysis project Ga0210399, IMG submission 150865) | Forest soil microbial communities from Barre Woods Harvard Forest LTER site, Petersham, Massachusetts, United States - Inc-BW-C-14-M | ecosystem: Environmental > Terrestrial > Soil >...
GAAGTGGGGATGGTCCCCCGTGGTGGTCCGGGCGACGGCGACTCGGGCAACGAAGCCCGACGTGAGGTGATGACCATGAGCAAGAAACAGATCGGGCCGGATGCGACGTTCATCTTCTACGCGATGCACGCGCGGAAGGACTTCTTCGAGTTCAAGATGATCGGCGACCTCGCTAGCGGAGTCGACAACGTGCAACGCTACGTCCAGCGACGGAGCGAGAATCGATTCGCTACGTGGGGGCGGGTATGAAGATGACCCGTACGCGCTTCGCCTCCTCCGACGGCGAAGCGGCTTCTAGCGACGGCGCCTGCGCCAAGAAGCCGACGATGCTCGCCGTTCCCATCCGCGACGAGCTGACTGGCGGCGAATCGATCGCGCTCGGCTACCGTCAGATGTTAGTTTCTTGCGGAGACAAGAAAGAGATCGGTAGCGTCAGCACGGGCGCCGGTCTCGGTACCGACTTCATCATCCTCGAATGGCGCGGTCGCAACGCAACCATCCGGGGGAGTGAGCTGCTCAAGGCGTGGGTCGCGACGTTCGCGCCCGAAGACGCGGAGGCGATGCCATGAAGCCGCCCGACGTCGATCAGGGCTTCTGGTTCATGTGGCTTAGGCGCGCATTCGACGGCAACCCGGAAGCCAGACAAGGGTTTCTCGAGACCGCCGCTCTACACGTCGAGGATGCCGCGAAGGTCCACCACGAGGCGCTTCTCGACGGTGGCAGAGCTAGCCGCTGCTTCTCTGGAATCGGGTGGACGCAATGAGCAATCCCGTCCCGACTCTCGTGCGCTACGCGCTCTCGCTCGCCGTACCGCTCCACGCGGCCGAGCTGGTGAAGGTGCCGCTCGCCGACCTCGTGAGGCAGAGCCCGGTGATGGGTCGCTACATCATCGAGCACGGCGCTCGCCTTCTGTCTGGCATGCACCCTACGGAGATAACAGAGATGCTCACGACCATCGCGAAGGGCTTGGCTATTCGATCGTTCGAGCCGGGCGGCGTCGACTTCATGGACCTACACTTTGAGTACTTCCACCCAGACTTGGAGGCCACATGTCCTGGAATCAACTAGCCCGCGCGTTCATCGCGCAAGAACAAATCGACGTCGACGACGTCGCGCGCGAGTCGGCGATCACGCCCGACGACTGGGCGAAGGTCTGTCGAGCGTACGATGACCCGCGCTATCGCGCCGAGCTGGCGCGCGCGATCGTGGAAGAGTGCGAGCGGCGCGCAAGTATCGTCGTCGCAGTGGGGGAGATATGAAAACGCACAACGACATCAGATGCGACGGGTCTGACACGAGCGTTCGCCGACAGCGAAGAGACATTGGCGTCGGATGCCTTGTAGGCGTGGTGGCCGACAGACCGCCTCACGGCTCATGCCGTGATTACGCCTTCGTGCTGGGCTCTGGTGAGCCGGCCTGCTCACTAATCGCGGAGAAGCCATGACCCGCTACCTCATCGCCCTCTGCCTCCCCCTCCTAGCGTGTGGATCACCGTTCAGCGAGACCTACGCGCCCGACCAGCCCGGCTACTTCGGCTCGCCCGATCAGTACGTAGGGCTACACCACGACGCGGCCGATCCACCCGACGCAGAGGCGGAGGCGGAGGCTGGCCAGGATGCCGCGCAGATCGACGCTGAGGCTGGGTTGGACGTGAGCGAACCGCCGGACGCAAGCTCCGATGCACCAGCCGAGGCACCGTGCTCTGTCGTCCACGACGACGGCCTCGGCCAACACTGGACCGACTGCGCCGCGCTCGCAACGTACAACGACACCGAGGCTATGGCGGCGTGCAACGCGTGGCTTGCCGCGAACCCCACACCAGCGAGCTGCTACGTAGCCGCCAACCAGGAGGTCATCATCAGCACCCAGACTTTCTGCATGAAGTGGGTGTACTCCGGCGGCTACCCAGGGTTCGTGCAGGGCGGCGGAGGATGCCTCAACACCGTAGGCATGTGGCAATGAGCGCTGCGATGAGTGTCGAGCTTGGCGTGATCCTGTTCACGGGAGCGGTCTTCGTGTTCGGGTGGGTGTGGAGGGCGTGTGGATGAACAAGACACGACGAAAAGCAGCTAGGAAACGGCGACCGTCGAAGCGCGTACAACGTTGGAAGCAGATGCTCGACGCGGATGCAAGGTCGTGGTGGCGTACGGTGGCGAACATACTCTTCGCGCTACCTCCCTCCGCGCTGTCTCAGCCATGACCACCCTTCACACCGCGCTCCGTCACCGACCTCCGCGCGACGCGCTCGATCGCATGCTCGGCCGCGACGGCAAGGTACTCGTCGCCGCCTACTCACCTAGCGAGATGCTGGGTGTCACGATCGACTTCTTCATGCGGCCGTCCGTAACTGCCGACCAACTCGTGCGCTTGCTCTATCGGATGATGCCTGGGACGACGTTCGTGCTCTACACGCAGAGGACGCGGCTTGAGGTGGTGCGATGATCTGTCAGCACGGCGCACCAGCTAAGCGACGATGTCCGCGCTGCGTCAGAGACTACCATCGCGCTCGGCGTCGCTCGAACGTGCCGCTACGTGTCCTCCGATGCGCGCGCTGCAAAGAGCCGGGGCACTTCGCGAAGACGTGCTCTAAGTCACGGCCTTCCAGATCTTCTTCATGATGAATCCTATCGACTCACCTTTAGCCCACGCCACCATTGTCACCGCTATTGCCGCTGCGACACCGGCAGCCCCGGCGCCCACTGCAACTTTCGTTGCGGTGGAGGTCGGTTTCGTAGGCGCCTTACCGCCGGTATTCGTCAGAATCAGCCCGCGAGGTATGGTGATGACCTGCGTGTGCTGCCCCGGCAACGGCGCTGGCGGCGGAGCGTTGCTTCCGAGAACGTGGGAGTAGAGCGCTGACAGCGCCTGAGATGGCGCAGCCTGCATCATCGAGTTGAGGTACGCTGCGAACTGAAGACTCGACCAGCCAGCGACGGCTGCTTCCGCCGCGCGCTCGATGAGATCAGGATCGAGTAGACCCGCGGTCCACGCTTCGAAGTTGGCGATCGCCGGCTGCGTCAACGCTGAGTTACCAAGCACGGCGTCCAGCCCGAGGATCGCGTTGTCGACGTCCTGCTGCGTACCGACCCAGCCCTGACCGTACATCTTGCCTACGAGGCTCTTTGCCTGCTCGACGTTCATGAGCGCAGCGACAGCCTGCGCGAGCTGAGGAGCCGGATAAGGAAACACTAGAGCCTCCTTGTGACGCGTCCGCCGGTCGATCGCCACCATCGAGACAGGACCGACAGGAACGACGCGTGTTCGCGCCACGCGACGAGAGCTGCTGCGGCTGCTACGCCACCAACAGCGACGGCCGCACCGGTTGCAACTTTGGCCGGCGTAGACATGGGCTTGGTGGACGAGCCGCCGGGCGGGATCAGAACGAAGCGGATGCCTGGCGGGATGACGAGCCCTCCGTTGGCGCTGGCTGCATCTTGAGCTACGACCGCTTTGAGATGACCAATCACTCGCGAGAAGTCGTCCACGTCGGTTTGCGGAAGACCGTCTGTCATCAGCCCGCGACGCCAAAGCCATGCCATGCTGAGCATGTAATGGAGAGCCTGCGCCGAGCTGCCGCCGAGCGCTGCAATCTCGGCAAGCCCCATCGCCGCGTTGTCGGTGTAGAGACCAGGGCCGTTCGGAGGACCCGCGACGGCGAGCGCGTTGTCGGGGTCGTACCACTTCACATACGTGTCGATCGCTGTCTGCGCCGGGTCGTTGCCGCCGAGGTAGTTGCCAACGAGAACGAACTGATGTGCCATGGCATGCGAGTCAGGCGCCGTCCCGGAGAACGTGGCTTGCGTGAGGTTGCTACCCCACGACCAGATCGCATACGCGGCTTGCGCCGAGTTGTCGGTAGGCCCGCATCCGAGCGCGCCAGCCGCAGTAGCTGGACACGCAGGCGGACGAACCCATCCGATGCCGCTGCCGTCCTGATCGACAGCGCCACCGCCCTTCCACGGGAACACGAACTTGAGCGCCGTGCTCTGCCGCGTTTCGTGCGCCGGCGTGGGCGGGCCGGAGCTGAAGAGGCCGGAGATAAAGCCGATGAACGCGCCGATGATCGCGCCTACCACTGAGCCGATGCCGGGAACAGCCGAACCGATCGCAAGGCCGGCCGACGCGTCAGAGGCAGCGCTCATTGCCGCGCTAGCGAGTGCCGTCACACCCGACGTCTGAAGACCACTCGCTACGGCAAGTCCAACCGCCGAGAGACCGCGCAGATCACCGTTGGCCGCCGCGTACGCATTGTTGAACAGATTCTGACCGTCAGCGATCTCGTTCGCCATGCCTCCGAGCCTACCAGGCTCCTAGCTGTCGGACCAGCCGTCCCCCTGCTTCGCAGCGGCGCCGTTCGTCTCCTGCGGGAGCTGTTGCACAGGCGCGCGGCCCACGCCCGGATGCCCTTGTTGCTCGGCCATGCCGGCGTTCTGCGCGATGTGCTTCACCAGGTCGCCGAACGAGTTGAGCGCCTTCTCGGCGAAGGGAAGCAGATGCTCCATGTTCGCGAACGCGGCGCCCTTGAGGTCCAGATCGCCGGTCTCCTTGCTCACAGCGTAGCGCACGGGCGCCTTCCCCGTACCGGGGTTGCCGGTGCCGGGGATGTCGACGACGTTGAAGGGGAGGAGGTCTTCAGGCTTGGCAGGCTCGACGGCTGCGGGAGCACCGACGCCGACAGCGCCAGCCTCGGTCTCGGGCTCCTCAGGCTCGGTCTTCTGCTTGTAGAGCGCGCGCAGCTCCGCTCTGAGCTGAAGAAAGTCGCGCTCGATGTCGAGATCTTCGCGCAGCTCGGAGACCATCGCGCGACGCTCGGCGCGGACGGAGTCGGCGCGGGTCGGCGGCTGTTGGACCGGCTGAGCCTGCGTTGGCGGTGCGCCGATGCCAACCTGACGGAGCGCGGTCGCGACAGCCGTAGCGATCCGCGTGTCCAGGTCTTGCGGTGCCGGCGCCGGAGCAGGGGGCGGCGCAGCAACGCCGGCGGGCGGCTGCACGCCGAGCCGCTGCATGTGTTCAAGAAGCTGCGTGATGACGGCGTCGCGGGGATCGGGGCCCGCTGTCGCAGGTATCGGATAGGTCGGCTGCGCCGGTGGAGCCCCGTAGCCCTGCGGCGCCTGCTCCGGGTAAGCCGCCGGCGGGGCGTACGCGCCTCGCGCGTTCGGATACACCGGCGCCCCCTGCGCCTGTACGATCGCCTTGATCGTATTCACGCTCGGCCGCGTGATGTAGCCCTTACCGTAGATACCGCCGTTCGAGCGCTTGCGCACCTCGACGGCGTAGTCGGCAGACGCCTCGTTGTCCTTCGAGTTGGGGAAGTGGAAGCTACGGTCGATGATCTCGACGAGCGCCGACGATCCCTTGACGAGGAGATCGCCGTTGACCGGCTTACCCAACGTGGCGAGACCGCCACCGCGCCCCTCAGCCGGCGTCTTGACGACGATGTAGAGGTCGTGCGGCGAGCACGGCTGATCGCGCTTGCCGGCCGATCCGTTCTCGCGGACCTTGGCGAGCATCTGATCCCACATCTCTTCAGCGTCGCGCGACCAGCGTGATTCGGTCGGAAGATGCCCGGTGTACGGCTTCCCTACGCCAGACGCCTTTTTCGGGGCAGCACGTTTCGCCGGCTGCCTCACCGACGGTTGCTGAGGCGGCTCGACGATCTGAGCAACGGCAGCTTCGGGCTCGGGCGCTTCTGGCTCTTCGGTTTCTTCCTCTTCGGTCTCGAAGTCCTCGGGATCTTGCTGCGTCATGGCCTTCTCCTTACGCCTCGCTCGCGCTTCGCGCCACTGCGCGCTTGTCAGTCTCGTAACCACAGCTCGTCGTCCGGGTCGTGGGTCAAGTCGATGGGGAAGCCCGAGTCGCTTGCCGGCACGGGCTCGAGAAACGGATCGAAAGAGGGGAGTGTGGGCGCTGGCATGATCAGCGTGTCGTCGGGACTGAATGGCGGCGGCATCGAGCTTGAACGCATTCGTCTAGTGTACCAGACTCCGCCCATGTTCTCAGCCCTCACCCGCTGGTGCTTCGCCGCTTCGGTCCTACTGATGCCGCCGCGACAGAACGACGTCGCACGGCTTCGCGAGCTTGTGATCCTTGCGATCGTGACGGCAGACGCCAGCGAGGCTACGCCGTTGCCGCACAAGACGCCGAAAGAAACCGCAGCCCAGCTCGTCGCGATCGATTTCTTCGAGAGCGGCTTCGTCATCAAAGCCGTCGGGAAGCTCGGGGAGATAGGCCCCTGGCAGCTCCTTCCACCCGGCATACCGCCACATCTCCGAGGGCAGGCTGGCGAAGCGATTCGCCGTTGGCGTGTGCAAGGACCGGCTGGCTACACGGGGGAGAAGCTGCTCGAGCTTGCCGGCCGGCCCTGCCCGCTGGCCGAGCACCGCGTCGCGAAAGCGAAGTGGCTGCTTGAGCATGTCCCCGATCAGCCCGAGCTAGACGACGTCGCCCGGCTCGACAACGGCGTGAATGTCGGTCTCGCGGATGATGACCTCGCCCTCTCGGCCGCGATGGTTCATCTCGCTGAAGGCGAAGCGGCCGAAGACGACGCGGTCTCCCGGCTTGACGTCGCGACACATCGGGCCGATCGCGAGCACCTCGCCGTGCTGCGCGGAGAACTCGCGCAGTCGCTCTGGGATGATGATGCCGCCAGGGCTCTTCTCGGGATCGAGATCGCGTTTCACTAGCACACGGTCATTATGCGGACGAATCTTCATCGACAGCTCCTTCAGGCGACATGGACCCCGACTCGCGGTCTCACAGGTGCCGCGTTACCTCTACCTAGACGACGATGGGCGCAGCGGCGAAGACCGGGCAGCAAAGTGCGCGAGCAATCGCAGAAAGCATAATGTTCTGGAACAGAGCCGCCTGCGACGCCACACCCGAGCTGTCCGGCCAACTCGACAGAAACTTCGGCACGATCGTCACGGTCGGCGCAGTGTAGTGCTTTCCCCACCCGCCCTCCGGCGTGTTCTGCGCGCCCAAGAGGGTCAACCCGCTCACCTGTAAGCGCGCGAGTCCCGCGCCCGGCGTCACCGGCGCTCCGCCAGTCAGGACAACCACCGGCGGCGCGACGTAGCCCGAGCCTGGCGTGTCGACGGTGAACGCGCCGAGCGAGCCGGCGATGATGCTGACGTGCGCTGTTCCCGCGACGCCGCCGGGCGCGAGCCCGCCAACGAGCGTTACCAGCGGCGCGCTCGCGTAGCCCGCGCCGCCCGACTCAACGAGGATGTCGAAGATGTCGAGCGTCGCTACGGCCTTGGCGCCAGAGCCTGGAACGTAGCCCTTTGGCTGCAACGCTAACGGCAGCGGCGTGTCTGCGATGACGATGTCGGGAGGCGCGACGTAGCCGTGACCACCCGACGTGAGGGTCAACCCCGCGATAGGACTCCCCGTGTGCGACCCCTCTCCGGGCTGAAGCTGCGCTGTCGCCGTCGCGTTGGCTGTTGGCACTAGCGACAGCACGATGGTGCGCGTTGCGGGCGAGCCCCCTGTAGCGTCGGAAAGGAGACCGACGCCAAACGCTTGGAACGTGTCGATGGGGACGGGGACGGCGGCGAGCGCGGCTTGGGTTGCGAGGAGGGTACCGCCACCCCTGGTTTCCACCGTGTAACTACAAGTCACGTTAGTCGACATCGCATCACCTCACGTGCGCCCAAGCTAGGCGCTTGCGGATCAGCCAGACCATACGGCTCGTTATACCGTACCGCTTCACGATCTGGGAGCTGGTATCTGACGACGCGCGAATCGCGCGAACTTGCGCCTCTGTTAGCTTCGAACTACCAGCACGCTCACCTCGTGCTGTTCGGCCACGCGTCTGTCGATCGCGCGCGTTTTCAACAGCCGTTCCAAGATAGAGATGCGAAGGGCGAACGCAGACTGGATTGTCGCAATGGTGCAGGACCCAAAAGCCTGTTGGAATCCACCCCATTGCCAGCTCCCACGACACACGATGCGCGAACGTGCTGCGACTGTTGACAGTGAGACGACCGTACGCCCACTTCGCCCGTGGCTGCCGCAGTCCGGTCCAGTTCCAACAGCGACCTAGCCGACGAACGATAGGTCCGCGCTTATTGACGCGCGCCCAGAATCGTTCCGGCATCAAGCGTCGATTCCGATCGCGACGTGTAACCGCTCCTTTCGCGCTCCCGCGCCGTCGCTCCTCCGGCGTGAACACGTACAGATTGCGCCGCATCGTCAGAGCCTAACGCATCCTGCGCGCGGCGGTCAGCGCCTTGAGCTGCGCTTCGTTCGAGACCTGGATGCGGCGCTCTTCGGCGCGGGGAAGGCAGCGGCGTAGCTCAAGGTCGTCGCAGATCCACCCGGCGGCACGGATGCCGGCCGTTGGGAACGCAACGGCTCTTCCTTTGAAGGCGGGGTCGCAGTAGACGAGGGCCTGCATGCCGGCGTGGAAGCGCCAAGGGACGGGCGCCATGACGGGGTTGACGGCGCCTACCGCAGGGCGGGCCGCTGCGAGCCGGTCGTTCGCGTCCGAGTCAGCCACGACTTACCGCCTGGTCAGCTCGTGAATCGTGATGCTCGGCTGACGATTCGTGAGCATACCCGCCATGCTCTCGACGAGCTTGGAGAAGTTTTCCGACCCCATCGTCATCGAGAGAGTGCTCAGCCCGCGAGCTTTCGACAACCTCACGACGATCGGATCTTTCAGCTCCGATACGGTGACGGTGATCGTGATCTCTTCGACTCGCTTCGCTCGAACCTTTGCGAGACGTTTCGCTCCCGCCTTAGTCTGCCCGCGCTTCATGACTTCTCCTCCAACTTCGTCAACTTCAGGGTGAGCTTCTTGGCGCGCGCGGCGAACTGCGCCATGCGGCGCTCGTCTTGTGAAGTGGTTGCACTTCGATAAGGAGCGTTCCCGGTCGAGTCGACGGAAGCTTCTTGATCGGTCGACCTCCGTACGAGCCGCAGCGCTTGCAGGTACCCCACTGTCGCCTGAGCCCGTGCCTTCGGTGAATGCGAAAGCGCCGCTTCACGGCTGCACCGTCTTCGCTGCCTCGGGCGGCGCCGGCTCTGCCTGAACGCCGCGCTCCTCCGGCTCCGTCTCGTCGGGCTCGTCTGGCGCCTCCCACTCTTCGTGCGCGCCGTCCTCGATCGCCTGCGCGAGCGCGAGCTGGTTCGTCGAGCGAAGCCAGCCGACGATCTGCTCACGCTCGATCTCGTCGGCGCCCAGCTCGGCCAAGAGCTGAAACTCCTTGGCGATCTCCTCCTTGAAAACGTCGGGGTGCATGTTCTCGGCCGTCATGACGGGAGAGATCTTCGTGAGGGTGATGCGACGCGGAGGCTGCATCTTCTTGCCGTCGGGCACGTTGGCCGAGGCGTTCACGATGCAGTAGACGCGGATCTCGTCCGTGTCCTGGAACAGCGCGAAGATGAGGAACGCCGGATTGCCGGGCGGCGCCTCGTTCCACTTCCACTCGCTCGGACGACCTTCCGAGGTGCTACCCATCGGAAACCACCGGCACACCATCGTCTGGGGAAGCTGATCGAAGTTGACTCCGGCCAGATCGCAGATCTCCGACAGCAAGTCTTCGCCCTTCATGCGTCTTGCTCCTGCTCGAGTTCGTCGAGACCGCGTGTGATTGCGACGCGCAACGCGTCCGTGCGCGTGAGCGTCAACCCCGGCGGCCCTAGACGGGTCCGTAGGGCGTCAGCGCGCGCGATGAGGTCTTTCGGCAGCCGTAGTGCAATCTGCTCGGTTGTAGCGGCCGGGGGGTGCTGCGTCCGTTTCGACACTACGCAGTGATATGTCGTCCGTTTGGGGGAGTCAAGAGGCGCGACGCCGCTTCTTGAGCGGCGCCTCATCCAACGCAGCGGCCTTCCACTTGCCACCGTCGTCGACGAGCCGGCGACCCTCCTCGAAGGAGTACAGCTCACCGGCGCCGATGATGACGTGGTCGACCATGGCGAGGTTGGCGAGGTTGGCAACCTCCTTCATACGGGTCGTCAGCTCACGGTCGGCCGCGCTCGGCACGGCGTGCCCAGAAGGGTGGTTGTGGCACAAGATCCAGCCGACCGGCGCGGCCACAGCGACATAGCGGAGGATGAGCGGCACATCGACAGCGACGCTGGTGCGCGCACCGCGGAAGACCTCGATGGGCGCGCCCTTCAGCTCGGCCTGCGCCGTGAGCGGGATCACCAGAACGACCTCTTGGTCCTCCTTGTGGAGGTACGACGCCACCAGCTCGTAGACCTTCACCGGTGTATCGATGGGCCCGAGTTTCTTCGCAGCAAAGCGGCACGCGTTGTAGCGGCGTGAGTCGTTCACGATACGGGCGGCGGGGGCGCACGAACCGGAGGGCTTGGTGTCGACGGCGGGGGCGGACTCGGCCGCAGAGAGCTTCTTGCCGTGCTTGCCGCGCTTGCTGGTCTCGACGGGGACGACTGCTACGACTTCTGGCTTCGTCGGCGGGCCGTGCGTGTGATGACCGATGCAGTCTTCGCAGGCACATTCGCCGGCGTGGGGCGCGGAAGCTCCAATGGAGGTGAGGTAGACGATTCGATGCGGTTCAGTGATGGGCACACGTCGAAGCGTTTCTGCGTCGTAAGCGTCGTAGCTTCGCGTTCGATCGCGGTAAACGAGAACCCACTGGCGCCCTGTAATACGCGCCCAGTTGTCGGCCTCCTTCTTCGCGTTCTCGAAGTCAACATCAGGCAGCGCCGGCGCTGCGTGAGACGGTGCGGGCGCGTGATGCTCTTCCTTCGCAGCCATGGTGCTCTCCTTACCGTGCTCGATGTCGGGTCGATCCGCCGGCGGGTGATGCCCCGGCTTGGTGGCGCCGTAGTAGCCGCGAAGCTTGTACTGAAGCTCTTCGAGGTAGACCTTCGCGTGATCACCGGCAGCGCCACGACCCTTCCAGCT
>Ga0210399_10004466_pt1 | contig 10867 bp, 8 predicted proteins | sample IncBWC14MmetaG_FD_150865 | JGI IMG/M metagenome (GOLD analysis project Ga0210399, IMG submission 150865) | Forest soil microbial communities from Barre Woods Harvard Forest LTER site, Petersham, Massachusetts, United States - Inc-BW-C-14-M | ecosystem: Environmental > Terrestrial > Soil >...
GCGATACATCCGTCAGTACAACAAATCGCCCCGAACGGTGAAGTGGAAATATGCTGATCCGTCGCGCCATATCAGTACACAATCAGTTGGTACAGGCCACTAGAAGCCATTTATAATTCGCGAGTAAACTCCTTTCTAAGTAAACCAAGTAGCGTGTCGCAGTTGCGCTACGGCCGGCCGTGGCGGTGCCCTTGTACTCAACTTCTAGGCGCGGCGCTCAGGCGTGCTGCACAAGCGCCATCATGTCGGGCGCGTATCGTTCGCCGAACACCTCAATCGGTGCGAGGCGGGCGCTGATCTCTTCGAGGTCGCTGGCAGTGAGCTTCACCTGGAGTGCTCCCATGTTCTCCTCAAGATAGCGAACACGCTTCGTGCCAGGTATGGGGACCATGTCAGTGCCCTGAGCAAGGACCCAGGCGAGGGCCAACTGTGCGGGGGTCGAGCCTTTCTTGCCGGCGAGCTCTTTTACGGTTTCCACCAGTTTAAGGTTGGCCTGCAATGCTTTTTCTCCGAACCGTGGGTTCGTGCGGCGCCAATCCGAGGCATCGAGATCTTCGAGTTTTTGGATCGCCCCTGTTAAGAAGCCGCGCCCGAGCGGGCTGTAAGGCACGAACGTGATTCCCAGTTCACGGCAGGTGGCCAGGACGCCATCCGTTTCCACTTCACGGGACCAGAGTGAATACTCGGTTTGCAGCGCGGCGATGGGATGAACCTTGCTGGCGCGCCGCAACGTTTCTGGACCAGCTTCCGATAGTCCGAGCAAGCGCACTTTGCCGGCCGAAACCAGTTCGGCCATGGCCCCAACCGTTTCTTCAATGGGAACTTTCGGATCGACGCGGTGCTGATAGAAGAGATCAATCGTTTCAATGCCAAGCCGCTTAAGACTGGCGTCGCAAGCGCGCCGAACGTTTTCAGGCGAACTGTCAGCCCTCCTGGTGCCATCGGGATTGAAGCGGAACCCGAACTTGGTGGCGATGACCACTTCGTCGCGCGCTACGTTCGGCAGAAAGCGGCCCAACAATTCTTCGTTGGTGTAGGGTCCGTAGATCTCGGCGGTATCAAGAAAATTTCCCCCGAGTTCCAAATAACGCCGAAGAACGCGGAGCGATTCCGTTTCATCTGCCGGCCCGTAGGCAAAGGACATGCCCATGCACCCGAGTCCTAGTGCGGAAACCAGAGGGCCGTTTTTTCCGAGTTGACGTTGCGGCATGAATTTCTCCTCCCTTGGAATTCCTGGCCTTAGATGAAAAGTCCGCGCATTCCGGTACCGGCAATGCCGGCAGGGGCGGTCGTAAATGCCAGCCAAGTGCGTAAGTAATTGATGCTTGGCGACTTATGAGCGGTTCCCGACGGTAGGCAACTCGCCAAAGGCTGGCCTCCCTAGCGTCTTGCGCTCAGTGGAAAATGCAACACCGACAACCCCTAGGCCCGGGGCTCCTTGGCAGGCGCTACGGGAAGATCCGCGGTGCGGCTCACGGCTTCTGAGACTCGGCGCCGCTGTGCGGGGCAGCAAACGAGTTAATGACCTGCTGGTCATAAATAATCTCGGAGCTCATCCATCCGCCGTAGGCCAGGGCAGCAAAGAAAATGACCACCATGAGATAGCGCTTCTTCAAGAAAAGGTTGGTCTTAACGCCCCTAACCACCAGGACAGCGCCGAAAATGACGACTGCGGCCACCAGACCTTCTAGGACCGGAATGTCGAAAATATACTGGCTCATCAAATCCTGCCAGCCATTCAGAATGGCGAATACCGCGAAACAGATAGCAAGGAGGGTTCCGCAAACAGTCCGCATCCAATGGGCGGGATGGCCATAGGCACGGGCGAAGTAGGCAAAGATACAAATCAGCGAAAGCAGGAACCCACTGAAGACCGCACCGCGGAGCACCACGATGCGCTCATGCAACTGCCGGAGCAGCTCCGCCTTGTCGGAACCGTCGTTCAGTATTTTGTTTTCTTGGAACTGGAAGAGGCTCAGTATTCTGTCTTTCTTGGGGTCATCTTCTGGTGTTAGGTTGACTGCCTTCTTGAAGGGAGAGGGCGCCCACAGCCGCAGGAAAGTCAATAGTCTATGGTCGATGCTTCCATCGAGCATTGGCGCCCAATGGGAGCAGTGGCTCGGGTTAAAGTCCTCTTCGGAAAGTTGCTGGTCCTTTTGTGTAACCGGCTGGGGCACGGCGGTGTAACCAATACCCCGCAGGAGTAATTGTTGCTGGGTGAAAACCTGACAACGGATGGCGTTTTCAGGGAGTGGCCAGTGCTCGTCGTTTACCAGCTGGCTGGCAATGGGGAGAATGGCCGAACCGAGACAGTATGCTAGGGTCAGGAGGGCCACGCTCAGAAGGGTTTGATTGTCCTTTGCATAAGCGGGGACGCGGCGGAGGAGAAGGTCCGTTAGGAAGTCGGGGGAAAGAAGATACGTCGCAACACCTAGCCAGACATAGGCCAAGAGGCCCACGACAATGGTTTCGAATGCGAGCTTGAAGACGTCCATATAGCTGGGTACGGTTCTGTTTCTCGGACTTGGACCTTTCCTCGGGAGTCTGCGCGCCAAGTGGTCCGCGCCATCGCATTTTGGCAGTCCCCCTATCGTGGCGCAGAATCCAGGAGACATTCCGCCACAGTGCTGCCTTCTTGCTCGGGCAAATGCCACGCGGAACACGCAGGGAAAAGCTCTGCCGGATAGTGCGGCTCAACTCTGAATCGTTTCAGTAACGATTCAGAGAGAGTGGCTTGTTTTGGAGCGCTCCCGGCGTTCGTGGTGTTTTCGACTAAGTCCTCTGCCGGCGCCGCTCTAGGCCAAGTCCATGAATTTCACGCGGTGATAGGGCCCGGGACGAGGCGTATTCAGTGCGAGGTTAGAATCTCTTTTGTTGCGGGGTAGACGCGGCGGAAGGCGGAATAGCTGGCGTTGAGGGCGGTCACGGCGGCGGGTTGGGGATTGACCCGGGAGGCGATGCGCACCGTGGCGGCGCAAGCGGCGTCGACGGATGGCCACACGCTAGCGCCAACACCGGCGAGAAGAGCGGCACCGTACGCAGCGCCTTCTTCCGCTTCGACGATTTCGACGGTGTGTCCATAGACGTCGGCCTGGATTTGGCGCCAAAGCGGCGAGCGTGCGCCACCGCCGCCGAGGCGGATGCTGGTTACGGGGACGTTCATTTCGCGGAACAGGGTAAAGGTGTCGCGGAGACTGAAGGCGACGCCTTCGAGAATGGCGCGGACCACGTGCGCGCGCGTGTGCGAAGCGGTGAGGCCGACGAGTGCGCCACGTGCATTGGAATCGAGATGCGGTGTGCGCTCGCCCATCAGGTAGGGCGTCCACAGAAGGCCATCGGAACCAGCGGGGACTTTGGCCGCTTCGGCAGTGAGCTGGTGGTAGGTTTCGGGGACCCCGCTGGTGCTCGTTGTGAAGGTGTCGCGAAACCAGCGCAGGGAGAGGCCGGCAGCTTGCGTTACGCCCATAACGTGCCAGCGTCCGGGGATGGCGTGACAGAAAGTGTGGACGCGGCCGCGAGGATCGAGCGCGGGGCGATCGGTGGCGGCAAAGACAACGCCCGACGTGCCGATGGTGGCACTTACCGCTCCAGCAGCGACGATACCCATGCCAGTGGCCCCGGCGGCCTGATCCCCTGCACCCGCAACAACCGGAGTGCCCAGGCGCAAACCTGATTCCTCAGCGCCCTTGGTAGAGATCTTTCCGCAGATCGCGGGAGATTCGTGCAGGGAGGGGAGCAGGCGTTCATCGAGCTCGGCGCCCTCGAGCATCTCCTCTGACCAGCGGCGATGGGCAACATCGAGGAGCAGAGTGCCGGAAGCGTCGGCCATGTCGGTGGCGCGTTCGCCGGTGAGCCGGAAGCGGACATAGTCCTTCGGAAGCATGACGGAGCGAACGCGTTTCCAATTTTCGGGTTCGTTCTCGCGGACCCACAGCAGTTTTGTGAGCGTGAAATTGGCCAGTGCCGGATTGCAGGTCAGCTGGATTAGACGCTCCTGGCCGATCTTGGCGGTCAGGTCACGGCACTGCCTTTCGGTGCGAACGTCACACCAAATCAACGCGGGACGGACAACGCTTCCTTGCTCGTCCAGCATAACCGCGCCGTGCATCTGGCCGGAGAAGCCCACGCAAACAATGTCTTCCGCGCCCAGATGGGCGCCCGCGATGGCTTTGCGGACCGCGATGCATGAGGCGCGCCACCAATCTTCCGGTTGCTGCTCTGCCCAGCCGATTTGCGGCGTGGCAAAGGGCTGATGGTCTTCCGTGGCGGAGGAGACGATGCGGCCGTGGCTGTCGATGATGAGGGCGCGTGTTCCTCCGGTACCAACGTCAATCCCAAGTACGTAGATAGAGCCTCCTCGCCAGAGAACCTTGCTTACTCGAGATGTTGGAAGAGAGCCTATCTCACTTCGTTGGTCATGAGGAAGAGGGGACGCATTTCGAAACTGGCGTATTGGGGACGGAGGCGGTCGGTATTGTATTGTTCCTTGACGTTGACGATCTTCTTAGTGGCGGTTACGGTCTCCAGCGGAATGTTGTCGTAGTGACCGTTCTTGAGGACGACGAGGCGGCCGCTAATATTCTTCAGCAGCAGGTCGAGAGCCAGATTGCCGTAAGCCATGGGAGCAATGGAATCAATGGCGTCAGGATCGCCGCACCGCACGAGATAGCCAAGCTTCTGGTTGATAACATCGATTTTCTTGCCGTTGTTGAATTTAGCCGAAACGTCCTTAATTTTTTCGCCGACGATTTCGCCGATGCCGCCAAGCTTTTTGTGGCCGTAGGCGTCGGTGGCTTCCCCTTCAAAGACCATTTCGCCGCCTTCGAACATGGCGCCTTCGGAAATGAGGACGATGGAGTAGCGGCTGGGATTCTTGCGGCGGTCGGCGACCAGCAGTTCGGTGAGGTGTTCGATATCGAACTTGTATTCCGGAATGACGCAGCGATTGGCAGCGCCAGCCATGGTGGGAAGCATGGCGGTGAAACCCGCGTACCGGCCGAAGACTTCGATGACCATGAAACGCTCGTGGGAGCCGGCGGAGGTGCGGAGGCTATTGACCATCTGAATGGTGCGCGTGACGCAGGTGCTGAAGCCGATGCAGTAGTCTGTGCCGGGGACGTCGTTGTCCATAGTCTTGGGAATGCCGATCACTTTGAAGCCTTCTTTGTGGAGCCGAACACCGTAGCTCAGCGTGTCGTCGCCGCCGATGGGAATGAGAGTGTCGACGCCAAGCCAGCTGAGATTTTTCAGTACTTCCGGAGTGAGGTCGTTTTTCTCCGCGGAAAATTTGTCTTTCAGGTGCGCGGGGACACTGGACTTGGCGACGCGGCCGGGATTGGTGCGGGAAGAATGGAGAAAAGTGCCGCCGGTGCGGCCGGCGCGATCGACGGTCTCTTCGTCGAGGAGGAAGAAATTGTCGGAGTTGTCGTAATCCTTCTCGCGGACCATATCGACCAAGCCAGCCCAGCCGTGGCGAATGCCGATGACCTGATAGCCTTCGCGTAATGCGCGGAGCGTGACGCCGCGGATGGCAGGGTTGAGACCGGGAACGTCACCGCCTCCGGTAAGGATGCCGATAACGCCTTTCTTGGTGTTAATGTTAGCCATGGATCAAAGGATCGCCCCTTTTTGAGAACTTGAATAGGAAATTATCCCTCTTGATGGAGTTTTTAGGAAGAGGAGAACAGCGGCCCGGCGAAGCGGCGAATGCAATTGAAAAAATCATCTATCGAATCGAGAAATTGCATTGGACAGGGGGCCGCGGCACCCCTAGATTGAAATGCCTGTTAACCGCAGATAACAGCAGTGGCAGAGCACGTCGGAGTGAGCGGCTCGCCGGTGGTGGGCCACCTGCCTGGCTGCGGAAAGTTCGATGACTGTTACGGCCTTACCTCAGCAATTTCGCGTTCCCTCCTTGAAAGCCAGCTATCAGTTTGACGCGGCCTATGACGAAATGTTCGAGGCTCCGGGTGTGCCCCGGGAACACTACCAGGCGCTGCACAAGACGCTGCTGGGGTTGCCACCGGAGGAACTACGCAAACGGCAACAGGCGGCGGACCTGACTTTCCTGCACGAAGGCATCACTTTCACCGTTTACGGCGGCAAAGAAGGGACAGAGAAAATCTTCCCGAATGACCTGGTGCCGCGGATCATCCCGTCGGGCGAGTGGACCAAAATCGAAAAGGGACTGACGCAGCGGGTGACGGCGTTGAACATGTTCCTGCGGGATATTTATCACGAGGGACGAATCCTTTCCGAAGGGCTTGTGCCGAGAGAATTGGTCTACAGTTGCAAGCATTTCCGAAGGGAAATGCGCGGGCTGAATGTGCCACGGGACATTTACGTGAGCATCTGCGGGACGGATCTGGTGCGCGTGCCGGAAGGGAGCTTTGCGGTTTTAGAAGACAATCTCCGGGTGCCCAGCGGCGTTTCCTACATGCTGGCGAACCGCAAGGTGCTTAAGCGCGTCTTCCCGACGATGTTCCGGGATTACGGCGTGTGGCCGGTGGATCATTATCCGCAAGCACTGCTGGCCACGCTGCGCAGCCTAGCGCCGGAGAATTGCAATTACCGGCAGGATCCCACGACGATCCTATTGACACCCGGAGTTTCAAATTCGGCTTACTTCGAGCACACGTTCCTGGCGCAGCAGATGGGCATCGAGCTGGTCGAAGGGCGCGACCTGCTGGTGCACGACAACGTTGTGTACATGCGGACGACGGCGGGGCTGCGGCGGGTGGATGTGATTTACCGCCGGGTGGACGACGACTTCTTGGATCCGCTGTGCTTCCGGCCGGACACGATTTTAGGCGTGCCAGGGCTGTTCAATGCGTATCGAGCGGGAAATGTGACCCTGGCCAACGCGATTGGGACGGGTGTGGCGGACGACAAGGCCGTATATGCGTACGTGCCCGAAATCATCAAATTTTATTTGAGTGAAGAGGCCATCCTGCCGAATGTGCCGACTTATTTGATGAGCAACAATTCGCAACGCAAATATGCGCTGGAGAACCTGGAGAAGCTGGTCGTGAAGGCGGTGGGAGAATCGGGCGGATACGGAATGTTGATTGGACCACAGAGCACGGCGCAACAGCGAGAAGAGTTCAAGGCACGCATTTTGGGTGAGCCGAGGAATTACATTGCGCAGCCTACGCTGGCGCTTTCGCGCGCGCCCTGCGTGATCGACGGCGGAGTGGAGTCTCGGCACATCGATCTGCGGCCGTACATTTTGATGGGCGAGAAAGTGACGCTCGTTCCGGGCGGGTTGACACGCGTGGCGCTTCGAAAAGGGTCGTTGGTCGTGAATTCCTCGCAAGGCGGAGGGAGCAAGGACACTTGGGTTTTGCGGGAAGGCAATGGGGAGGATCGCGTTGCGAAAATCCCGGTTATTGGACCGCAGGGGTAAAGGCTAAGGCTGCGAAACAACGATGCGACCTCCCAGAAACTATTTTGTGAAAACATTCCGGCGCGAGGCCGGGATGCTTTCGCGCGTGGCCGACAGTTTGTACTGGATGAGCCGGTACCTCGAGCGAGCAGAACATACCGCCCGGCTGGTGGACGTGGAGTTACAACTGTGGCTCGATCAATCGCCGGAGACCGGTGCGGGGCGCTGGAGATTTTTGCTGGAAGGATTGCGCGCGCCCGGAGCGCAGGGCGCCGTGGATGCGGCGAAGTTGATGAATACGCTGGTTTTCAGCCGTTCGAATGCATCGTCGATTGTTTCTTCTATCGCCACGGCCAGAGAGAATTTGCGGCACGTCCGCGAGCAATGCAGCTCGGAAATGTGGGAACAGCTGAACCGGCTATATCTGGAGGTGATGCAAACGAAACCGGACGAGGCGTGGGTGCTGAAGTCGCACGGCTTTTTCCGGGCGGTGCAGGAAGGCGCACACCTGTTTCAGGGCATCACCGATGCGACCATGAGCCATGGAGAAGGCTGGCAGTATATCCAATTGGGGCGGTACGTCGAACGCACGGATACGCTGGCCTCGCTGATGGGAGCGCATTTCAAGCGAACCGCCCAGCCCGTGGATCAGGCTGTGGAGAGCGCGGAGTATCTGGAATGGGTGGCGCTGCTGCGGAGTTGCATGGCGTTTGAGGCTTATTGCAAGACGCACACAGCGGAGATCCGGCCGCTGCGCGTTGCGGAGTTCCTGATCTTGAATCCGGAGTTTCCACACTCGGTACGCTTTTCCGTGGACCGCATCAACGCTGCGTTGCACGTTATCGGTGACTTGACCGAGCGCCGGGCAAAAGCACCGACGCGCATCGCGGGAAGATTGCGGGCGCAACTGAGCTTCAGCCAGATCGAAGAGATCATGGCGGAAGGCGCGCATGCTTACCTCGAAAACGTGCGCGCGGAATGCGCCGCGATTCACAGCGCGATTCACGAAATCTATTTTGACTACCCGATTGAGACCGAGCTGGCGTCGTAATTTCACGAGCGGAGCCTTATGGCGTATTCGGTGCGGCACATCACGCGTTTTAAGTATGAACCGGCGGTGCGGGAAAGCGTGATGGAGGTGCGCATGCAGCCGCGCACCGACGCGCGGCAGCGGTGCCTTTCCTTTTCGCTGGACGTGAGTCCACGAGCCAGCATGATGATGTACCGCGATTTTTTTGGAAATGCGGTGCACCACTTCGACATTCCAGGACAGCACGAGTTGATTGAAGTCGCCGCGCAGGCTGTCGTCGAAGTCCTGCCCCCGCTGGTGGCCCAGGCCGGCGCCGTCGGTGGCTGGGAAGAACTCGACGCACGGGTGGCGCAAGGCGACTACTGGGAGATGATGCTCCCGAGCCAGTACGCGCGACCAACGGAGCTGCTGGAAAATTTGAGAGAGAAGTTCCATTTAAAAAGGCGGGGAAATCCGCTGGCGTTGCTGCAGGAATTGAATACCCAGATGTACGAATTTTTTGAGTATGCGCCCAATACGACGCAAGTAGATTCGCCGATCGATGAGGCCCTGGAGTCGCGGCAAGGTGTTTGCCAGGATTTTGCGCACATCCTGATTGCGCTGGTGCGGCAGTTGAAGATTCCCTGCCGGTATGTGAGCGGGTATCTGTTTCACGAAGACAGCGCCAAGGACAGGTCTCCAGCCGGAGCGACGCACGCCTGGGTGGAAGCATATTTGGGAGAACTGGGCTGGGTTGCGTTTGACCCGACGAATAATCTGCCCGGTTCGGAGAGGCACATCCGCGTGGCCATCGGGAGGGATTACGCCGATGTGCCGCCAACGCGCGGAGTACACAAGGGAGAAGCAGGGAGCGAGCTGAGCGTGACGGTTTCGGTTTCGCCCGTGGATGCGCCGGAGCCCGCGGACCTGCCGGCAGCCCGGGTAACCCGTTTCAAACCTCCGAGCGGGAGTTCGAGTTTTGATTTAGACCAGCAGCATCAACAACAACAATAAAATTTGTTGTTAGGCTTCGATGCGCGTGCCCAGGACGCCGAGGAACTTGGCGAGCCAGGCGTGGAGCGCGGGCCAGGCCGGGCCGGTGACGAGATTACCGTCCACGAGGGCCTCGTTCATGGGGAGACTGACGTACGTGCCGCCAGCGAGAGTAACGTCGGGGCCGGTGGCCGGATAGGCGCTGCACTTTTTCCCTTGCAACACTCCCGCGGCCGCGAGGACTTGCGGCGCGTGGCAGATGGCCGCCAGAGGCTTATTGGCCTTCGAGAAGTGCCGGACGATTTCGATAACGCGAGGAATCGTTCGAATGTATTCCGGCGCGCGGCCGCCGGGGATCATCAAGGCGTCGTACTCCTCAGGCTTGATCTGGTCGAAGGTGGCGTTGAGAGTGAAATTGTGGCCGCGCTTTTCGGTGTAGGTCTGATCACCCTCGAAATCATGGATGCAGGTGGGAACGAACTCGCCAGACTTCTTGCCGGGACAGACGGCGTGGACGGTGTGGCCGACCATCTGAAGCGCTTCAAATGGGACCATCACTTCATAGTCTTCCACATAATCACCGACGATCATCAGAATGGATTTCTTCGACATGTGCCGCCTCCGGAAACGCCGTAGTGTAACAAACAAATAGGATGCCGAGTGAGCGCCCCGGCTACCCCAAGTGGTCCCCGCCCGAAGGCAGCCACTCAGGGATGAACCAGGGCCGGATTGCCTGGGCCTCCGACTTGCTGCAGACGCGGTATCCGTTGGCCTGCAGAAGGAAGCGCCGGGAACGGAGCGTGTGGCTCGGTCTGATACCAATAGGCCACCGAATAGTAGTTGTCCGAGCGGTGATTGGCATGGCCATGTTCGATGGTGGCGCGCAGCGACTTTGTAAAAGGGATCGGTGAATCCAGATGAAAGCGATACACCGACGATTCTCCTCCGGCGCGTTCTTCCCCAACGACCGGGGCGCCGTACAAACGATAGGAAAAGGGATGGCCGCCGAAATCCCAAGCGCCCAGGAAATAGTCTTCAGAACCGGTGCCATTGATGGATGGCCGGGATTCACCGTCAACGAAAAACATGTCGTCGCCTTCGCCCCACCAGCCGTCTTGATTCTGGAAGACTGACATTGTAACTCCAACGAAATGTCCACGACCCGCGGCATCCAGCCAAACGTAATTGTCCTTGCCGTCAAGATTAGTCTTCCGGTCGACCTGGGGATCTCCATTGCTCTGCCAATCGGAGGTCCAACCGCGGTTGGGCTGGGCCTGCCGGAACTGGGCGTGAAAGTAGAGGGTTCCCGGTGGGAGAGCCTGTCGGAGTGCGCGCCAGTCTAGATTGAAGTAGAAGGCGTTCACTTTTTGCTGGCCTTCGTTGGAAACCGTGATGCGCGCGTGCTCTTGAAAAGGCATGGGGAAAAACGAGTTAAGAGCCTTGTCGCTGCCGACGGAGAGAACCTCGGACTCCCAGGAATG
>Ga0210399_10004467_pt1 | contig 10867 bp, 8 predicted proteins | sample IncBWC14MmetaG_FD_150865 | JGI IMG/M metagenome (GOLD analysis project Ga0210399, IMG submission 150865) | Forest soil microbial communities from Barre Woods Harvard Forest LTER site, Petersham, Massachusetts, United States - Inc-BW-C-14-M | ecosystem: Environmental > Terrestrial > Soil >...
TCACACTTCCCGCGCGTCTCGCGATTGGACCTTAGGGTCGAAGGAGTCTACACGGATGTGCCCGGGGGAGTAGCCGCTAACACGAAGTTCCCGGGTTCTTTTTATGCAAACGGTACTTGGAGGAACGGTTACACAAACAACGGGGACATAATGGGCAGTTGGGTCGGCCGTGGCGGACAAGGCGCGCAAGCCTGGACGAACTATTGGTTTAGCCCGCGCAACCGTTTGCAGCTTTACTTCCGCCACCAGAAGGTGAGCCAGGAGTTCCTCCCCGGCGGTGGCTCGCTGACGGACGTGGGTGCGCGTACCGATTATTCGTTGCGTCCCAATCTCAGTCTTTCTCTTTCCGTGCAAGACGAACGGTGGCTCTACCCAACGATCCAGCCGAACGCTGCGCACAATGTGACGGCATCAGTTGGAATTGAATTTGAGCCAGGAAAGATTTTTCACACCGGTCAAACCGACACAACAAACGAAACGTCTGCGAACAGGGGGCGCCCATGAACTTCTCGGCCAGCGCTCCTGTTCGCCAGCCTGTCACCGAAGAGCCGGAACACCGCCTTCCTCTCGCGCCCGATCCCGAGGAGACTCGGCAAGCGAACGAAAACGCGGTCGCACGCCTACGGACCCTCTGGGAACATCGCCGGCTTCTCTCTCGCGCGGTCCTCGCTGGTCTGGTTGGGAGTCTGTTGATTGCCTTCCTCATCCCGACGCGTTACGAATCGACGGCGCGCCTTATGCCGCCTGACAACACGCAAACGGGAGGCTTTGCCATGGCTGCTGCGGCTCTCTCGGGCAGTGCCGGAGGCCTCGGAAACATTGCTAGCGACGTGCTTGGCATTAAGAGTACGAGCGACATCTTTGTCGGGATCCTTTCGAGCCGCACCGTTCAGAACAAACTGATCGAGAAGTTTGACCTTAGGAAGGTTTATCGCGAGCGCGGCATAGAAGATGCAGGGAGAGACTTAGCGGAGCACACAGGTATTTCCGTTGATCGTAAGAGTCAAATTATAAGTCTCACCGTCACGGACCACGACCCGAAACGCGCCGCAGCAATGGGTCAGGCGTATGTTGAAGAGCTCAATCGTCTTGTGGCCGAGTTGAGTACCTCCTCCGCGCGCCGCGAACGCATGTTCTTGGAGGAACGGTTGAAGGCAGTGAACAAGGATTTGGAAACGGCAGAAAAAGACTTCAGCCAGTTCGCCAGTAAGAACGCGGCGATCGATGTCAAGGAACAAGGCAAAGCCCTGGTCGAAGCGGCAGCGACCCTTCAGGGGCAGCTCATAGCCGCGGAATCAGAACTCGAGGGCCTCAGGCAAATTTATACCGACAACAACGTGCGCGTCCGCTCGGTACGAGCCCGCATTGATGAGTTGAAGCATCAGCTCGATAAGCTAGGCGGGAAAGGCGAGAGTATGACGGAGGTCTCTGGTCAGCCGAGCGACTCCCTGTATCCCTCCATCCGGAAACTCCCGCTTCTGGGCGTGACGTACGCCGATCTCTACCGCCGCACGCGAGTGCAGGAAGCGGTCTTTGAAACTCTGACCAAAGAATATGAGCTGGCAAAAGTCCAGGAAGCCAAAGAAATTCCGACCGTGAAGGTGCTCGACGCGGCGAATATTCCGGAGAAGAAATCGTACCCGCCGCGGTTACTAATCATTTTTCTGGGAACCGCAATGGCTTTTGCCATGGCCATCACTTGGGTGTTCGGAAAAGCCACTTGGGATCAGACGAATTCGATAGATCCGCGCAAGCAGTTCGCCCAGGAAGTATTCGCAACCGTGAAAGCAGCGATCCCGAATTTTTCACAGAACGGTAAGGGTGAAATCGCCGGTGCGGAAAAGGCTCGACCGTGGTTTCGCCGTCGCGGTCAGGACGCGATAGGGAAATAGGAGTTTTGTCTGTAGCTAGTTAATTCTAAAAGGGTTAGGTCGCAAATGCCCTGTAAGTGACGGGGCGAAGCTGTGTTAAGGGATAGATCATGCATTTGGCAAGCTACACGAAAAACTCGAACACTGCGTCGAATCCCGCTTCTTACCAGAAGATAGAGGCCAGCTTCTTTGAACCGCTCTGGTATGCGGCGTACACAAACGCAAACCACGAAAAACGTGTCACCCAACAACTGGAGAGGCGGTCTGTCGAGCACTTCTTGCCGCTCTACGAGTCGGCGAGGCGCTGGAAAGACCGTCGCGTGCTCCTTCAGATGCCGTTGTTTCCGGGTTATGTTTTCGTAAAGCTCGCGTTATGTGATCGTTTGCAGCTCTTGCAAATTCCGGGCGTCGTTCAGTTGGTCAGTTTTAATGGGCATCCCACCCCGTTGCCACAAGAAGACATCGAAGCCATACGGAACTGCCTGGACCGCGGTCATCAGATCGAACCACATCCCTACCTGACAGTCGGGCGTCGCGTGCGAATCAGGAGCGGACCTTTGCAAGGGCTTGAAGGAACTATTCTACGCAGAAAAAACAAGACGCGGTTTGTCTTCTCGTTCGAACTGATCATGCGGTCGGTGGCAGTGGAGATTGACCGGACTGACCTCGTGACGGCCTGCTAAGGTCGCTGTCGAGCCAGTGTGAGGAGTCCTCGGTTGTCGGAATTCACGTTCTAGATTTTTAAATAATTTGTGAAGCTGTGGGTGCTCTACAAGCCATTATGGGGAATGTGCCTCAATTGAACACTGACGAGACCTTGGGCCTGACTCGTCCTGTCATGAACGATATCGGACGGTCAAATGGCTGGATTCGTTCTTTCGTCTCAGCTTTGCCCGCCGCTTCCAGACTCATGCCAATTGCGTACAGCTTCGCTGACCAGGCGCTGGCAGTGGGAGCTACTTTCCTCGCCAACGTGATGCTGGCCCGCACGCAGACCAAGGAAGAGTACGGAATGTTCGCGCTCTCTTACTCGCTCTACACGTTTTTGACTGGCCTCCACAATTCCACCATCCTCGAGCCTTGCACCGTTTACGGCTCTGGAAGATACCGCAGCCGCTTTTCCGAATACTTGCGGTTGATGATTAGAACAAACGCGTTCGTCGGACTTCTGCTCACCATGCTGGTGTTGTTGGTTTGCCTGGTGCTTTACCTGGCCGCTCCTCAGTACGTCTCTCACGCGCTGCTGGGGCTGGGGCTAACCGTGGGCGTCCTCCTCTCCGGCACGTTTCTCCGGCGCGCCTTTTACCTGCAACGCCAGCCGGCTTTTGCAGCGCAAGCGTCATTCATCTGTTTTGTAACCGTCGCCTGCGCACTGTGGCTCGTGGCTAAAGCGCACCTTCTAAATGGTCTTTCCGTATTCCTGATCCTGGCACTGGGTTGGATCGCCGCAGGCCTCGGCCTGGGAAGAAAACTTGCCGTCGGGAGCTCAGGCGCATCCTTCTTGGAATCGGAACCGGAGTATTGGCGCGAACACTGGAAGTATTCGAAATGGGTTCTTTTAACAGCGTTCGTGTTTCAGCTCACCACGCAGGGTTATTACTGGATTGTCGCTGGATTTGTCTCCGTCAAGGATGTCGCCGGCCTCAGGGTCATGCAAATGCTGGTCGCGCCGATGGACCAGGTCTTCATTGCCATATCTTTTTTGGTTCTCCCCGCGCTGGCCGCGCGCTACGCGAGCAACAGGATGGGGAGTTTTCTGTCATTTTCAAAGCGTTACGCATTGGCGGTTGTGAGCGCTACCGCTCTTTTCGCTCTCGCCGTCCGCATCGTGGGTAGGCCCGTGATGCACTGGCTGTACAACGGGAAGTTTGATGATCTCGCTCCCTTGCTTTACGTCCTGGCATTCCTCCCGCTGACCATGGGGATTGGCAACACCATGAGCAATGCGCTAAATGCAGCCGAGAAGCCAAAGCTCGTGTTCTATGCCTATATGTGCAGCGGAACGGCCACGCTCGTTGGCGGGATTCCCCTGGTCATTCACTTCGGCTTGATGGGTGCCGTTTACGGTCTGCTTCTCTCTGCGGGCGTTTACACGGTGGCCCTGGCTTCCGGTTTTTTTATGGTCGTTTATCGCAAAGCGCCACAGTTGAGCGTCCCGTGAGCAATCTGAACAGTCAAAACTTCACGAGAGATGTCGCGGTGGCTCCCGTTCGCTTGCACTCATTCATTACGCAAGTCGCGGAATTGGCTCCCATCGCGTTGTTCGTCTACAACCGGCCCGAACATGCCCGGCAGACCATAGAAGCTCTTCGTGCGAATCAACTTGCCCAGCAAAGCGACTTGTTTGTATTTGCGGACGGCGCAAAGAACGAGCCCGCCGACGCGGAAGTGCGGGAAGTCAGGAACCTAATTCGTGCCATCGACGGATTCAAATCCGTGACCGTCATAGAACGCGAGCACAATCTCGGTTTGTCCAAATCAGTGATCAGCGGCGTGACACAATTGTGTGCTGAGTACGGACGCGCGATCGTTGTTGAAGATGACGTGCTTACGGCTCGCGATTTTCTGACGTTTGTGAATCAGGGACTCGATTGTTATAGGGACGAACCCAGAGTTTTCTCGATCGGTGCTTTCGGTCTGCCCATCGTCATGCCCAAGACGTACTCTTACGACGCATTCTGTTCTTATCGCTTCATGTGCTGGGGCTGGGGAACATGGAAAGACCGTTGGGAAAGTGCCGACTGGTCGGTCAAGGACTATCCTGAGTTTAAGGCTGACCGAGGAAAACAAAAGCGATTTAACAGAGGAGGCGATGACCTCGCTTGGTCGCTGGGTCTCCAAATGGAGGGTAAAATCGACTCCTGGGACACCATTTGGGCGTACACCCACTCCAAACACGACGCGGTAGCGGTGCTTTCGGTCATTTCGAGAGCTTATAACATCGGTTTTGACGGGACTGGAATCCACTGCCGGCGTGCTCCGTTCAAGCAAAGTGCCCTTTCGTTCGAGGGCGGCAATAACTATCGCTTTCCAGAATCCGTTATTCCCGAGCCCGATGTTGCGAAGAAAATCCAAAGGCTACATCACCGCTCGTCAGCGAGTAAGTTAGCGAGGCTAATCTTGGAGAAAGTGGGGCTAAGGTAGAGGGAATGGACTCATTGCGCGCTGCGTCTTCACCATCTGAAAATTACAGAACCTCGATTCGCGTCGGAATCAACTGTCTCGACGTCAATCCTTCTTTTGTCGGAGGCGTAACAACGTACACCGTTGGTCTTTTGGAAGGCTTCGCAAGTGCGGGAAACGGTTGCCGATTCCACATTTTTGTCACCGAGGGGAATCAGCATCTCTTCGAGCAATTTCGGAACCGCGACCATTTTAAAGTTATCGTTGCCGGTGGCCGGCTCTTCCCGTTGAAGACCAAAGTCTGCCGCGCAGCTCTCCTTTCTCGCAGCAGCGAACTCTTTAAATTCACCAACGATCTTGCTTTCGAGAAGATCAGGGAGTTGATGGACGCCGAATCGGATGTTCTTTACACTCCGAGTCCGGTTCTCAGGTGCTTCAACAGCCGCAAGCCCACGGTGCTCACAATGCACGACATCCAACACGTCCACCACCCTGAATTTTTTAGTTGGCCGAGGCGCCTAAGCCGGAACATCACCTATGGATTAAGCGCGCGCCATGCGAGTTATCTCCAGGCCAACAGCCAGTACACAAAGAAAGATTTCCTTGCCCATTTCCCTGAGCTCTCCGCGGAACAAATCGAGGTTATCCCTGTAGGCGTGAATGTCGAGAGATTTGCGACGGCGAACGGTTCGAGCGATGTGCGTGAACGGTACGATTTGCCTGAGCGGTTTCTGTTATACCCCGCGCAATTGTGGCCCCATAAGAACCATATAACCGTGCTGCAGGCCTTGAAGCAGATCGAAAATAAAAACGGGCTGAAGATTCCCCTGGTCTTAACAGGTGGCGAGTACGCGGCCGCATCGAGGGTCTTCCGTTTCATCTCCGATCAGTCCATGAGGTATGTGTGTCATCTGGGCAAGGTGCCAGGCCAGGATATGGTTGGGCTGTACCACAAAGCGGCTTTCGTGATCGCAGCCGGGGTGCACGAGTCCAGCAGCGCGCCCACGCTGGAGTCTGCAGCCGCCGGCACACCTGTTATTGCTTCCAGGATTCCGCCCTTTGAGGAACTCGCCGAGGTCCTGCAATTGAACCTGTTCGACCCACTTGATGTTGATGGGCTGGCGCGGCTCATTTTCGATCTATGGGATGACATCGAGACTGCTTCTGCCCAGGCTGCGGTCAATCGCAGGCAAATCGCCTGCTATTCTTTCGAAAATACGGCTCAGAAATATGTGCGGCTCTTTGAGCGAGTCGTGAACACATGAAGCTGTCCTTTGCAAGTAGATGGTTGCGCCCAGGAATCAATGGTGAAGAAAGTGCGTTGCCGCCGAGATTTTCAAAACATCGTTAGCCTATCAGGATTATTTCGTTCTTCCCGTCGCATTTGGAACTAAGGATCAGAATGGATAGTCTAGCGGCAAACACGCACTTCAAATCGCTTTCGAAAGCAGCCGGTATCGGGCAGCAAGATTCTTTGTTGTTCTTCTCCGCGTTTATGTTTCGAATTGGTCTGGCTCTGGTAACCTTTGAACAGATTCGCCCTTTTTTTGGTATCCAATTGTCGGACGATTGTTTGTTCTTATCACTTTTAGTGTTCTTGTCTCACCCGATACTTCGTTTGGAAAAGTTCAGGGGTTCAGGGGTTCTTCTAGCTGGGTCTCTCATACTCATGGGAAGTGTCTTATCTCTACTGCATGCCAGTAGCCTTAGCGATACGGTTGGGCCGCTGTCGAGGCTCTTCGTGCTGTTTGGATTGTTTGGTCCATTGGCGCTGATTCACTCGAGGAACATCTTGGAAAACTTGCACTTTCTCATGGGCGGAATCTTTGTCAACTGCGTAATCACTCTACTCCAGGCGTCCGCATTTCCAGGAATCGCGGACACTCTCTCCATTAACCCTACGCGGCCCGATATAAGTGACATTGGCCGGTTTCAAGGCCTAACGTCGCACCCCAATATTATCGGGCTCGCGGCAGCGCTCGCTGTGATGATTGGGTTTGGGTTGCTAACCTCTGAGGGAAACCGACACATTAGAGGACGTTTAATCATCGCTATCTTCGTTTGCACTCTTGCGGGTTTCCTAAGTGGCTCCCGGACTGTGTTTATTGCGCTCTTTCCCAGCCTGATTGTTTACTTGATTCTCCAAAAGCAGCACCGCCGAATCCTTGTGCGTGGCCTTGTTGCTCTGAGCCTCCTATGGGGAGTGCTTACTTATGTAGCGCCCGCTCTTATTTCGCAATTCTCGGAGCGACTCGATTCGACAGGCTCCGATTTCTATTCGGACTATGGCCGGCTATGGTCGACGATCTACACAGTTCAGGAAAATTTTCAAAAGCCAATCATCGGATGGGGCGTTGACCATCTCGACGATGCTGGACTGACGGAGGTTCCAGGGACTGGCGAAATAGTCGGAGCCCACAACACTTTCTTAAAGTATTGGCACGGAGCAGGTCTGCTCGGAGCTGTGGGCTTCCTGACAATCTTTGCCCTGCCGGTTAAACGGATGTGGCAACTTCTGAAAGAAATACCCTCGGGTAGTTCATCCGACGCACTGCGGCTCACACTCAGTTGTTTTCTGTTGTTGTTCATTGTCTCCAATCTTGGCCCATTCGATTACAATCGGTTCTTGTACATACCCCTATTTGCTTTTGCTGGGTTCGCCGCCAGCATTTGGTTTCCAGTTGGAACGCGCGCGATCGCTCGCCAGCGACAGGTCGAAGAGACCAGTGGCACAACAAATGCTTTGGCAACATGACATGAATGAAGGCAACCATCGCGTTGAACGGAAAGGCGAGCGACTCTCAATTTTTGACGTTGGTCTGGGCGATACTTCTGAAGGGGTAACACAATGAGGATGAAAAGCCGAGCGCAACTCTTTAGCTCAACAGCAGGAGCTGGCTCCGAGTGAAAGCGATGAAAAAACTACTTCCGGCTTTCTTGCTCTTCACAGGCGCAGTGTACGGACAAGGCTTCAACACTTCTCTCGTTTATGTGGGCGCGACTGTACCTCAATGGGGGAGCAATCCGGATATTGGAGCACAGATCAACACAGCTTATGCGTCTTGTCCCAGTACGGGCTGTACCATAGTCTTGGTACCGCAGTCGAGCGGCGCCTGCTATGACTTCAGCACGCCGATTGCCTTCACGACTGTTGGGAAGTTCGCCCTGCTGCAGGGCGTAGGCCCCACCTCCGAAGCGTCAGGTAGTTTCGTCTCTGGTGTTATCGTCCCTGGCCAATCTGGTGGCGCCTGTCTGAATTTCACGCCCACGACGGCGATTTCAGCCATCACTTTCGACTACGTTTCATCCCTTGGAGGGGGGTTTGCTCCCGTTCATGGTATTCGAGACATCATCCTCCAGAACGGGAGTTGCAAGAAGTTGGGAGGTTGTGGCAGCTTGGCAACTGGAGTTCAGCTTGGCGGCACCAACAGTGGGGCGCAGACCGGGGAGATCGCAAACACCAGAGTAAACGGCTTCGGCACTGGCATCAGTTTCATGGAGTCCGGTACGCAGTCGTGGGGCGTGGTACTTAGAAGCGATTCTATCGTGGAAAATACGACCGGCATTTCTTTTTTTGGTTCGCTGGAGAATATCTCTCTATTCGGCGGGCGAGTTGCCGGAAACGGTATCGGGTTCTTGCTGGTCGGCAACGCGGATGTCTATGTTCATGGAGTCTCCATCGATTCCAACTTGACGGCAGGGGTCAAAGCCAACAGCGGCCTATTCTCCTGTACAAATTGTCACTGGGAAAACTTGAGCGGCGGCGCACCGATTACCACACATTACTTTATTGGATCAGGGGCGGCATCTCTGGTTATAGAGGGCGGCAGAGCCACTGACAACATCGGTGCTGGTAGTCCAGATATGGACTACTGGTTTAGTAACGCCGGTATCTCAACCTACATCCACGGAATGCTCATTTATTCGCCGGGCCGCAAGGCAACTCAAGTCGTCCAGTCGATTAGTCCGTGTAAATGGTGGATCTCAATTTTCAACGATTCACCGTCCGTTCTTACCACGCTCACGGGAGGATCTTCACAGCAGGGAGTGCTTTTTCCAAATGACTTCAATATGGGCGTGGCATCTGTTCAATCGCAATTCCTGATTCCCAGTCTTGGCACGACGTTTACTCCTAACGATGTGCAACTCATGCCAGGTTGGGGAGATGCCGCGTCCGTAAATTATTCTTTCGGAACGTCGCAGCGGTTCAGTTTTGTGGTGCACAGCGATGGTCTTCAGCAAGGTTGGAGCCCAAACTTGGAAATTACGTTCCCAACGCCATGGCCCCTGACGCCGTTCTACATGTGCAAGATGGTGGGAGGAACAGGAGCGTTCACGCCGATTTACGGTGAAGCGACCGCAAATACAACCAATATGATTCTGACATTCATCGGTACACCCGTAGCTGGCTCTAGCTATCAGATTCAGTGCGTAGGGGAATGAGATGCGGTGACGGCTTCATGAGCCTTTCTTCAGAACTGATAAACGATACGGCGTTAGGCAGGATCGTGCGGCTTCCCCTGTCGCTAGTGCCGCGGGACGCCGTGGTACGGATTCTGCGAGGGCCACTTCGCGGCAAACGCTGGATCGTCGGGTCGGCAATCCATCGCTGCTGGCTTGGATTCTATGAATACGAAAAGCAGAAGTTAATCTCGCGAGAAGTGCGGCCTGGCAGCGTCTTTTGGGATGTCGGGGCAAATGTTGGCTTCTATTCGCTTCTGGCGTCGAAACTTGTTGGTTCGGGAAAGGTATTTGCCTTTGAGCCCGTTCCAAGAAATCTCGCCTACCTACGGGAGCATCTGGCGCTCAATCGAGTGGCGAACGTACAAGTTCTGAGCATAGCAGTAAGCGACAAAAATGGCAGTTCACATTTTAAGACTGAAGAGACCGGTTTTATGGGTCACCTGTCCGGCGAAGGCGGCATAACTGTCCCGACAGCAACTTTGGATTCTCTCGTAGACGATGGCGCGGTTATCCCGCCGGATTACGTGAAGATGGACATTGAAGGAGCGGAATTGATGGCCCTTCGCGGCGCCAATCGAACATTCCAGCGGTTTCGCCCGGTTCTTTTCCTAGCGACCCATGGGCGAGAGGTAGAAGCAGAGTGCCGCCGCTTACTTGAATCGTGGGGCTACCAATGCCGAAACATTGCGGCTAAATCCACCAGCGACCTTGGCGAGATTGTCGCTAAATTCCAGTCTTCCAAGAAATAGAAGTGGCGCGAAGAGTCCTCGGCAGCGAGGGAATCTGCGTCGAAGACAGGAAGCCGTAAACCGCGGGAATACCAGATAAATTGTGAGGGGGATACATGCAGCAAGCGGTTGTAAAAGCGGTCGAGCGCGAGTCCACGCAGATGCGAGCTGACGAATCAACGGCGAACCAGGCGCGCGAAGCAGCAGCCTGTCTTTTATGCGACGGTACCCTGGAGAAGGCTATCGGCGATTTAATTGACACACGGTTTGGGATCGATGGCACCTACGAAGTGTGCCGCTGCCTTGCCTGTGGCTTGGAGCAGATCTCTCCTATCCCGTCCCCCGCAGAGCTGGGCCGTTTGTACGAGTCGTACTACAACTTTGGCGGCGAGCGAGGAACGTCCTATACGTGCCTCCGCGAATGGTTCTTCTCTTCTTGGCTCTACCGCACGTGGATTTTTCTCGATGGCGATATTTCGTTTCACGGACGCAAAGGCACAGGACGTTTGCTGGACGCGGGTTGCAACGAAGGGCGTGGGCTGCGAATTTATGCGCGCAACGGTTTTCAGGTGGAGGGCTTGGAGTTGAACCCAATCGCCGCCGCCGTGGCGAGGGAATCGGGATTCACCGTTCACCTGGGCGACACGACCGATTTCACCGCATGTGCGGCTTATGATGTGA
>Ga0210399_10004470_pt1 | contig 10863 bp, 13 predicted proteins | sample IncBWC14MmetaG_FD_150865 | JGI IMG/M metagenome (GOLD analysis project Ga0210399, IMG submission 150865) | Forest soil microbial communities from Barre Woods Harvard Forest LTER site, Petersham, Massachusetts, United States - Inc-BW-C-14-M | ecosystem: Environmental > Terrestrial > Soil >...
GTCGGGATGAACAATGCACAAGGCTCGTCGCCACTCCTTCCACACCACCGACAACGCGATCCAAAACCACCGATCGCGCCCGACCAGGCGCGGACGCTTCTGCTTGCGTTTGTAAATGGAAAGCTGCTGGCGGAGGGCGAGGTTCTCCAGGACGACCGCTTGATGACCTTTTCCAAAGAGCCAAACCAGTCGAAATAAACCCAGAAGGAAGCCGAGCATGGTTCCCGATTCTTCCTTCTATGTCCCTGAAAAGTCAATGACCCTCTGGGCGATCTAGTTTTAGCGAACCACAAGGCTGACAATCGTATTCTCGTAATGGCGAGGTTCACGAAAGGCGAAGAGATTGTCTGCAATCTCATACACCTCGAACCAGTCGTCGGGATCGGAAGTCTTCTTGAACATGCACATCTTTCCGCTGGTTGCCCTCTAGCTAGTGATCTCCTTCACGGTGATCTCATACTTGAAGTTATCCGGATCCAACGGATCGATGCGTCCGTCGGCTGTTTCCGCCTGCGGATACATGAGAAAGACGAGCGGCTGTCCACTTGAACCGGGCAGCGCCACGTCGTGAGCGTAGTTATAGGCCATCCAATTCATCTCCCAGGAGCCGAAAAGCCGAGTGCGTGCTTTGGCGACCATCTCATCGCTCAGCTTAAGGTTCCCGGGCGGCTCCTCTAGGACCACTTTTCGCACATCGGCGGGATCCACCGGTACCCATCCGTGTTGATTCAGGTAGACCTCCGCGCGGCAATGCTGTGATTTCGAGATGTGATCGCTCGCTGCGCCGAGGCTTTTGTACCCAAGTTCGGATTTGGCAACGCGAATTCCATAAACGTCTCGGGCCGGAAGACCAGCGGCTCTCGCCAGTCCGACATAAAGAGCGTTGAGATCGGCACATTTGCCGCCTAGGTCGCCGGACTCCAGCATGAAACGAATATCACCACGCCCGCAGCCGCGAACCTTGGGATCCCGGAACGTGTTGTCGACGATCCATCCGTAAATAGCGCGAGCCTTGTCAATATCAGTGATGGCGCCCTTCGTGGCTTTATCGGAGGTCTCTTTCACAATACCGTCTGTCGGTACGTACTTGCTTGGTTTCCGAAAGAATTCCAACTCCGCCCGAGAAGCAGTGGCGAGTTTCGATGGCGCGGACAGATCGACGCCGTAGTTCTTCAGCGACACGCGGCTGGTGAGGGTCAGAACCGGCTTCGCGTGTTCGGGATAAGTCGCCGTAACAATTCCCAGCGAATCGTCTTTGCTCTCCGTGAATTTAGCAGTGCCCCCTTCAGCTACATATTTGTTGGCAAGTGTCTTCTGAAATGGCGTCTGCCGGATAAGTGCCGCCGGAAGCCAGATATGTGTGACGCCGGCCGGCTTTAAAACTTTAACCTGAGTGGTCACTTCAAACGTGCGCCAGCCCGACCCTGGGGTGTCCGCAAAAAGCGAGAGTCCTTTTGAAAGCGCAAGGCCCGCGCACACGGTGCCGCTATTCCGCAAGAAATCGCGTCTCTTCATCGGATCCTCTCCGATTGTGATCTTCCTATACCCGAAAAGATGGAGTGGAAACGCCCGGTCTACTTCTTATAAAATGCGTTTAAGAGAGGCTGCGCATTTCTAAACCCCACGTTGGGAAAAAGGATATCGCAGAACTGTAAGCTCTCCAAGCGCAGTGCTGCCTACGCCCAGCAATCCTACTCGACGAAAAACGATCCGCCGAGGATACAACGTCTGGGTATCGTTGCAATACCACGGAGAAACAGGCACGTTGAGCAGATGGACACAATTCGCAACAATCGTTTCTTCTGCACAAGAACTTCTGAACACTTAGCCCGCTGCGACTCCCGAACGAAGCAGACCTAACGGTCAGATCGCCAATCTCCCCACAGAGGAAGGAGGTAAAGGTGTCACCGCAACGCTGTTCCGCTGACAGCAAGCGACTGCCGAGCTTCTTCAATCGGAGCACTTTTCTAGGCCACACTACGACCGATTGGTGCTGCCGTCGAATACAGACCTCACTTCCCTTTAGCCCAAACCCGCGCCAACAATGTCGTAAGAGATCTGAACGCCTATAAAGTCACTCACTCGGCTTGGTCTCGACCGTCCGAAACTCCCTTTCCGTTCCGGAACGGCAAAGTGCAATCCGGGAATGAGCTGGTCCTACGGCCCGCCAAAAGATAAACAGGAGATGATTGCTCTTCTGCACGCCGCCGTGGAGCGGGGAGTCACCTTCTTCGATACCGCTGAGGTCTACGGCCCGCTGCTGAATGAAGAACTTGTCGGTGAGGCCCTCGCGCCATTTCGTGGAAAGGTCGTCATCGCGACGAAATTCGGGTGGGCGCCCAATCCCAACGATGGGGACAAGTGGAGCTCTCTCGATAGCCACCCCGAGCACATTAAGAAGGTGGCAGAACAGTCCCTCAAGCGTCTCAAGGTGGATGCAATTGATCTCTACTACCAGCATCGCGTCGATCTCAACGTTCCGATTGAGGATGTAGCTGGGGCGGTGAAGGAGCTCATCCAAGAAGGCAAGGTAAAGCACTTCGGCCTTTCAGAAGCGAGTGCGAAGACGATCCGTCGCGCCCATGCGGTGCAATCCGTCGCCGCTCTTCAGAGCGAATACTCGCTGTTCTGGAGGGAGCCGGAACAGACGGTGATGCGTACGCTTGAGGAACTCGGCATCGGCTTCGTTCCGTTCAGCCCGCTTGGCAAGGGTTTCTTGACAGGCGAAATTGACGCTGAGACGAAGTTCGACAATACCGACTTCCGGAGTACTGTGCCCCGATTCAGCGAGGACAATCGCAAAACGAACCAGGCATTGGTCGATGTGATTACCAAATTTGCAGCGAAGAAGAAGGCCACGCCCGCACAAATCGCGCTTGCCTGGCTGCTCGCCAAGAAACCCTGGATTGTCCCGATTCCCGGCACGACGAGGCTTTCGCGTCTCGAAGAGAATCTGGGTGGAGCAAGCTTGGAGCTAACGGCTCAGGACGTGCAGGCGCTGGAAGAAGCTTCTTCAAAGGTCAAGCTTGAAGGGGCCCGTTACTCGAAGTTTCATGAACAGCTGGGGGGTCGATGAGCAGCGCTGCAAGGACGCGAATTCCAGGCAAAGCCATGTATGTTGTCGCATTGGTTGTTGCCATGACTTTCGCCATCTTCGCGCATGCCCGACCTGGGAAGAAGATCAACGAAAGCGGCGGAGCGAAAGGGAAGCTCATTGGGGCTTGGCATCTGGTGCACATCGATGCGCCAGGTCCCGGTGGAAAGTCTATGCCTATCCCGCAGCCGAAAGGCATGCTGATCTACACGCGCGATGGGCATATGTCCGTGCAGTTGATGTATCCAGAGTCGGCGGACACTGTATCGAACGAGTATGTGCTGAACGGGTATGAGGCTTCGTTTGGAAGCTATGACATAGACGAGATCGCGCACACGGTAACGCACCACGTGCAGGGATCGGTTACACGTGATTTGCTGGTTGGCAAGGACCTGCAGCGCAAGTTCGAATTCACGGCAGACGGACACCTCGTCATTCGGTCCGCTCGGCCGAACGAACACTGGTCCGTCACTTGGGACCACTACTGATCGGCTTTGACATGGACGCTTCAGCTATTCGGCGCAGAAAGCTGTGCAAAGGAAGGGAAGCAATGCAGAAACGCAAACTAGGAAAAAGCAACCTTGAAGTCTCGGCCATGGGGCTGGGCTGCATGAGGTTGAGTTCTGGTCACGGCACAGTGGCAGGAACCAGGCAGGAGATGATTGCGCTCATTCGGTCAGCGGTCGAACGCGGCGTCACTTTCTTCGATACCGCTGAAGTCTACGGCCCGTTCGTGAATGAAGAACTCGTGGGCGAGGCTCTCGCCCCAATGCGTGACCAGGTGGTGATCGCGACTAAGTTCGGGTTTCAAATTGACTCCGAGAAAGATCCGCATCCAGTCGGTCTGAACAGCCGGCCGGAGTACATCAAAGAGAGTGTCGAGGGCTCGCTGAAAAGGCTCAAGGTCGAGACCATCGATCTGCTCTATCAGCATCGCGTCGATCCGAACGTGCCGATTGAAGAGGTAGCGGGGGCGGTGAAGGACTTGATTCAGGAAGGCAAAGTGAAGTACTTCGGATTGTCGGAAGCAGGGGCACAGACCATACGCCGCGCACATGCAGTTCAGCCGGTGGCGGCGCTTCAAAGTGAATACTCGCTCTGGTGGAAGCGCCCAGAAGAAGAAATTATTCCCACGCTCGAAGAACTTGGCACCGGCCTTGTTCCATTCAGTCCACTTGGCAAGGGATTCCTCACGGGGACGATTACGGAAACCACGCACTTTGACCGCGAAGATAATCGCGGCAGTTTCCCCCGCTTCTCGGCTGAAGCCCTCAAGGCAAATCGCGCTCTGGTGGATGTGATTGCTGCATTTGCTGCGAAGAAGAATGCGACATCCGCTCAGATCGCGCTCGCCTGGCTCCTGACACAGAAACCCTGGATCGTTCCAATTCCCGGCACCACGAAAATGGAGCGCCTTGAGGAGAACATCGGATCGGTTGCCATCGAACTCAGCGCGGATGATCTCCGGGAACTCGATGCCGCTACCGCAAAGATCGCAGTGCAGGGTGCCCGTTACCCGGAAGAACTAGAACGAATGACCTATCGCTGAAAGCACGCGAGAGGTTTTATTCGAGAAAGTGAGCAGATCGCCCAGTAGAGTGGAATCCGTCCACAAATAGAGGATGCATTCATGAAGCTATCTTTTGAAAACAAAGTCGCACTGGTTACCGGCGCTGCATCTGGATTGGGTCTTGCGACAGCGAAGGCGTTTGCAGAATCAGGCGCCACTGTGGTGTTAGCGGACTGGAATGAGAAAGACGTGCAATCCGCAGCCAAAGAGCTTGCCAATAAAGGTCATAAGACGTTGGCCGTACGATGTGACGTATCCGACGATGCCCAAGTGGAGGCGATGGTGAAACAGACTGTTGCTACCTTCGGGCGCCTCGATGCGGCCTACAACAATGCCGGCGTTCAAAATGTTCTCGCAGAGACTGCCGATACTACCCAGGAAGATTACGACCGGGTGATGGGGATCAACCTCCGCGGAGTGTGGAGTTGCATGAAGTTCGAACTGCAACAGATGCGCAAACAAGGAAGTGGAACCATCGTCAATTGTTCTTCGCTTGGTGGGCTGGTAGGAGGCGCCGAACGTGGGATTTACCACGCCGCCAAGCACGGTGTACTCGGCTTCACCAAGAGCGCGGCTCTCGAATACGCGGCGCGTGGCATTCGTATCAATGCGATATGTCCGGGTCTTATTTGGACACCGATGGCGGACCAGATGGTCGCGGCCGGCCAAGGCGAAGCACTCGAAACAATGAAGAAGAGCGTCCCAATGGGACGATACGGACGGGCCGAGGAGATTGCTGATGTTGTTCTGTGGCTTTCGAGTGATGCTGCGAGCTACGTCACGGGTCAGTCCATCTCGGTAGATGGCGGCTTCATCATGCATTGAAGGTGGCGAAGAAAACATGCGAGTAGCGCGAAACTCTACAACAAGTCCGGATATGAACTCGTCGCTCTTAGCAAGGGAATGAAAGGAACAGAAATGACAGTATTCACCATCACAATCATGTCGCTTTTGCTGTTCGCTTCGGTGGTATCGAAGGCTCAGACGAGTGCGGCTCAAGCACCGACGTCCTCCTCAATCAAGATCTCCCGCAGCGACTCCCTAGAGCCCAAGAGGGCATCTGCCCAATACTTCACCGGCGCAGTACAGGTTCACGAGCTCTTTCCTGCTGACGATCCATCGCGCACAAGCGGCGGAAAAGTTACGTTCGAGCCCGGAGCGCGGAGCGCTTGGCATACCCACCCGTTGGGTCAAATTTTGATCGTGACGGACGGAACGGGCTGGGTTCAGCAGTGGGGAGGACCCATCCAGGAAATTCGAAAAGGAGATGTCGTTCGGATCCCAGCGGGAGTGAAACACTGGCACGGCGCAACCCCAACCACGGCGATGACGCACATTGCAATACAGGAACAACTCAATGGCAAAGCCGTGGAGTGGATGGAGAAGGTGACCGACGAGCAGTACCGCAAGTGATCATGCCTCACCCTGAACCGGAAGAGGTCAAGATGAAACTGGTGGCCGCCATTATTGCGGCGCTTTCACTGATTAGCACAACCGGCAGGCTTAGTCTGCTTTGGCCGACGCGCTCAAGCTTTCCTCCGAGCCCTGAAGTACCCAGGGGGTCGATGGCGAGAACCGATATGAAGTCTCCAGAATTCCTCCGGCTGCATAGCTGATCACTAATGGCCCTTGGCGGAGAAGATCGGCCGAGTCTACCTGTAGGTGATCCAGATTGAATAAGGTGAAACTGGGAGCGTGGTCGTCAACCTTGAATGCCCGCTCTTCGAGTCCTGTCGCCCTGAGTTCCTCTGTAGCGCGATGCATCGTTTCGATCGCTTCATGTGGGGCGTTGTAGGGCGGCGCCCCGGACTCAAATGACTTCTTAAATGCATCGAGTCATTCCTGAAGACTAGCCATTCGATTCTCCTTCTGCGGCGCGGAACTGAGGATTGAAGAAGTTATAGAAGTGGTTGAGGCATTTTACTTCAGATCGCGGTGCGCCACGACTATAACTCCATTCCGGCAGTTGGCCGATGACTCTTGGACACTGTCCCACTCTCTTGTACAAACGTTGTGATCATTCGGCCGCCGTCCCGCGCGGCGCAATAGCGTCGCGCGGAAGTATGTTTGAGATTCAGTGGTAAAGAATTGCTTATACGGCCACAGTGCCGCCATCGACCGGCAAATCGATTCCAGTGATGTAGCTGCTCTCGTCCGAGGCCAGGAACACCGCTGCCGAAGCAATCTCCTCAGGCTTCCCGATGCGCCCCATCGGAACCATCGCCCTGAACCGTTCCTTCATCGCTTCCGTGTTCTCGCCAAATTGACGTTTGAGAATAGGTGTCTCGACGGGGCCGGGGCTGATCATGTTCGCGCGGATTCCTTTGGCTGCCAACTCCGCGGTCCAGGTGCGGACGAACGAGCGCAGAGCCGCCTTAGTTGCTCCGTACGTCGCATAGACCGGGACGCCTTTTTGCCAGAGCCCGGAGCCGGTCAGGATGATCGACCCGCCGTCTTTCATCAGAGGCAGGGCCTTTTGGACCGCAAAAAACACCCCTCGCGCGTTGATGTCGAAGGTCTTGTCGTAGTCCTCCGCGCTCACGGCGGCTGTTGGTTTCGGCTCTGCAATGCCCGCATTCGCAAACAGCACATCCAGCTTGCCTTTCTTCATAGCTACTTCTTTGTACAGTCGCTCCAGGTCATCGAGATTGGAAACGTCCCCTTGGACAGCAGTCACATTGCTGCCGATTTCGGCTACAGCCTTATCCAGTTCCACCTGCCGGCGGCCTGTGATGAAGACGTAGGCTCCCTCTTTCACAAAGCGTTTAGCGGCAGCAAGTCCGATACCGCTGCTGCCCCCAGTAACGACGGCGATTTTTCCCTGCAACGCGGGCATGATTTGATCTCCTTCCGCGATTCGAAATATCCCACAACTTCTGGAACTATCGTTTCAGATGTCAGGAGATGCGCGATGGATTCATATTTGTCAACCTTTCGTTCCAGAAGTGCGTCAAATCACCTATGAACACTTCAACGAAAGTGGAAGTGAGGATGGGGCGTCCTCGCGGGTTTGATGAAGACGCCGCGCTCGAAGCTGCGATGCGGGTTTTCTGGAAGAAGAGCTACGAAGGCGCGACCATGGCCGACCTGACCGAAGCCATGGGAATCAACCGTTCCAGCATGTACGCGGCTTTTGGCGACAAGGAATCACTCTTTCACAGGGTCATGGAGCGCTACCGCGCGGACCGGATGACCTATATCAGGCACGCTCTAGCTCAGCCCTCGCTGCGGCAAGTCGTAGCGGAGCTGATCCATGGAACTGCGGAGTTCCTCTCCCGCCCTGACAATCCTCGGGGCTGCCTTTCGATCCAAGGGGCACTGGCATGTGGCACGGATGCAGAACAGGTAAAGCTTGCGATGATCGATTGGAGAAAAAACGGTGAAGCGGCTTTCAAGAAGCGCCTGCAACAGGCGCAGTCTGAAGGTGAACTCCCTGCAGAAATCCAGCCTGCGGACTTTGCCCGTTACCTGTCTTCGGTCATGGCAGGCCTTAGCGTTCAAGCTGCCAACGGGGCAACGAAGGCAGAGTTGCGGCGCGTCGCCGAAATCGCCTTGCGCTGCATTGAAACCGGCCTTTCGGGTTCTGCAAGCAGCTAAGTCTGCGGGGCACGCCTGATCTGTCATTGTCGGCGGTGAAAAGAGAGTTTCTGGATGCGTAGGGCGACGGAAGATAGGGTACGGTTGCGAGTATTCGTTTTGGCAATGATTTCTAAGTTCATAAATAAATCCCGGGAGACCGGTCGGCGATAAAATCGGGAACGACAGATCGCCCAGGGACGACTGAAGTGCTAGACTTTCTAGCGTCAAAATCGGAACTCCATGGACGACGTCTACGCGATCAATCTTGCCAAGACCGAAATCCGCGAAGGCTACAACACTGCAGATCCGGACCGGTTGCTAGCCGTGGCTGATGAAGGCCTGATCGATTTTTCAGACCATCGCCAAACCAGCTATAGCCAGTGCGGGAAAGCGGCGCTGCGCACGCATCTCGAAGCTTTGTTCTCGAAGTACCATGCGCGCCTCGTGCCAATCATTATCGAAATCAAAATAATGGGTGAGACAGCAGTGGAATACGGCTGGCACGAATTGACCCTGACGCCGAAAGCTGGCGGCGAACTCCTCTACCTCCGAACGCGATATCTGGATTTGTGGAAAAAGGACAAGACGGGCCAGTGGAAACTAGCAATATTCATGGACAATGCTGATGTGCCGGATATCTTAATTACTGCAGCAGCGTGAACTGCTCAGCGTTTGGGCAGTTTGTTGTATAGGCGCTTGCTGAAGCTCGCCGGCACTTCAAAAGCTCTGCCGTCGCCAATCAAACGCACGACATTCCGTGTGCCGTCGTAGACGGCGCTGCAGTGCTTGCAGGCTTTAAAATGCGCCTCGATCCGGGTGCGCAACTCGGCGTCGATATTGCCATCCAGATAGTCGGAGATTTCACGCCAGACCTCAACGCAACTGATTTCAAGAGTCATGCCATTCAATCCGTCCGGCTTACCACGGCCGGACCTTCTCGTAATTTCGTCCTCGACTCCAACTGCCGTCGAAGCCGGGCGCGAGAGCATCGCGCATCTTCAAGCGAGCGCGCAACAACCTGCTCTTCACGTTGGATTCGCTTATGCCGAGTACCTGCACGGTTTCCTCGATGGTCAACTGCTGAATATCGCGGCAGATGACCACTTCCCGATATATTGGCGACAACGAATCGAGCGCCCGGCTTAGTGCTCCCCGCAATTCTTCCCGCTCCAACGTCTCTGACGGAATCTCACGCCAATCGGCAAAATCCAAAGGCCAATAGTCCCCATCTTCGTCGGGGTTTGGCTCGGCCAGAGAGTCGTATAGGTGGCGATGATCCTTGCGCAGTTTCATCCGCGCTTCGTTAATCGTGATCTGGATAAGCCAGGTGCTGAATTTCGATTCCTTACGGAAACTACGAATGTGGGTGAACGCCTTCAAGACTGCTTCCTGCGCCGCTTCTTGGGCGTCGGCGTCGTTCTGCAGAACCGAGTTCGCGGCGAAGTAGATCGCCCGCTCGTAAGGGCAAACCAGTTCATGGAACGCTTCGTAATCGCCGTCACAGACACGGGAAATCAGGTCGCATTCCGACTCCTGTTGTAATCGCGATACTGAAGATCTCGCAACTCTCACGACTGGCTCTTGCTGGGGAACCCCACCCCACAGCATTATAGGCGAGACCCCTGGCGTTTCGCTTTTTGCAGGACTATGTGCATCGTTCTCTTCTCTCTCCTACCCGATTCGGATGGCCCTCCGAATGATGAGATGCACGGGCCGCGCGAATGTGACAAGTGATTGTAGAGCGGGGCTCAAGCTCGTTGAATTCGGATTAACCGCCGAGATGCGGGTATGAAGCGAATGAGCTTTTCCGAATCCCACACCTGTACGACTCGGCTGGTGGATTTCTAGTCTTCCTCTACGTCTTTTTCCTGCGCGACCCAGAAGCGAGACGGGGCAGGTCGCGAGGAGTCTGCTCGAAGGCCAAAACCAGGCAATTCCTGAAGCTGTAACTTTTTGCGACCTCCAGAACCGAACGACTACGCTCTCTGCGTATACGAACATTCCGGCTGAGGCTCGCCCGGCAAATGAGCGATACTCAACGGCCAACGTTTGGGTTCTATGCTTGACTTCGAAATGTAGACAACTTTGCTCATAACCGGCTCCCGATGGCTTTCTGTAACTGACCTAGCATTCGATTCGTGTCCTATGAAATCCGCCACTGAGTCTAAAGCAACAAGAACACGATGAAGATGGTTTGGATCGGGCTCCGCCATTTTGCCACCTCGTCTGCAAAATGGCGGGCCGACCAAAGTCTCTGAGCTATTTGCCTAATCCAGCCGCTGAACGATTGGGCAGTTGATCGAGAAACCTGAGGTCCCGAAGGTTTTACCACCTGGCCCGGTGATCAGACCGTCCTGCACGAAGGTGAGGATCTGGAACTCCTCCCGCAGCTGTCCGCGGAACCCTTGGTCGATCGCCTCCTGGGTCCATTCGAACAACTGCGCATCCCAGTACGGGCTGTAATCGAGCGCGATGGTGGGAATTCCCCCCACCACGTTATTCGGTCTGAATCCATCGGCCAGATCTGCCGACAAACCTTGCCGCAGTGGATTGTTGCAGCCTCCCGATTCAGGTCCATTGGTGCTGATGAAGATGCGCTCGACAGGACTGGCGAAGCTGT
>Ga0210399_10004476_pt1 | contig 10855 bp, 8 predicted proteins | sample IncBWC14MmetaG_FD_150865 | JGI IMG/M metagenome (GOLD analysis project Ga0210399, IMG submission 150865) | Forest soil microbial communities from Barre Woods Harvard Forest LTER site, Petersham, Massachusetts, United States - Inc-BW-C-14-M | ecosystem: Environmental > Terrestrial > Soil >...
GCCTCCTGTTGCGAGCGTGCCGACAGAAGCATTGTGAGGCGTTGCGGCAGAATCTTCCGCACGGCCACATCGTCAAACAACAGCAAGCACAACAACATGGTCTGAAGATTGAACCAGTTGTAATTACCGGTGATCAGGATGGAGCTTTGCAGCAGCAGAATGCCGAACGCGGCCAGGAAACGCAGCCGCCGCGGGCAGAATATTAGAAATGGCAGCACCAGCTCGACGACAAACAAGCCGCCGGTGGCGAATCTCAACACGGACGGCGTCAATTGCGCGGCGTACCAGGCGACCGGCGAGGGCAAGGGCTGGGTGAAGAAATGATATTGCAGCGCCGACAGGTTCCACCAGTTCGGATCGGCGCTCAGCAGCTTGACCACACCCGACATGAACATGAAGCGAAACAGCAACCAGCGCAGCAGCCAGATGCCCGGCGCCCGAGCGAAACTCATCAGCAGGGCAAGAAATCCGGTCTCGAGCAGAAACGTATCCCATTGGAAGGACATGAATGTCTGTCCGCCATACAGCAGCGAGAGATACAGCACATAGAGCAGAAACAGGCTTATGCGCGGCAGCACATTGAAGATCAGTAGCAGCGAAAACCCCGCGCCAACCCAGCACACCGCCTGGATCGCGAAGTCGCCGGCGTTGATCCAGAACAGCATGGGCATCACAAAGAAACGCTCCGCGCCTGCCCGTCCGCCGATCGCCTCGACCAATTCTGCGAGTGGCAGGATGCCATGGCTGCCGATCAGTCCCAGGGCCTGCACGCCAAAGGACGTGAAGGCCGCCAGGTAGATCAGCCCGAGCACGCGCAGAAATAGGAATGAGACAATATCGTAGCGCGGCGGCCCGTAGTCCCTGCCCCACAGAAACAAGCTGATGCGATGGAAGGCCGCACGGTGTGCCGCGATGAAGGCATAAATCAGTTCGGAGATTGCCGCGAAACCGGGAAGCCTTCTATACAGGCCAAGCCAGAATCCCTTGCCGCGCGCGTGGCTTAAGGTGAGGAAGCTCGCTTCGGCGGCACTCGCGCGGCGTCCGTCGGGCGGGATGTATTGCACAGCGCGTTGAAAGTCCGCCAGTGGAATCTCAGGATGGTGCGCGGCCACGTCCTGATATGCCCGGTAATCGACCGCATCGGCCGTGAGCTTCTGCCAATAACGCGCCCAGAAGACGCAAAACGCGCAATCAGCGTCGTACACCAACAAGGGCCGCGCATCATGAGGCGCATCGCCAGGTCGGGCGGACGGATCTTCACTTGCCTCTTGCACGTAGTGCTGCCTAAAGCCTTTGCCGATATAATTCGCAAGCCAGTCTCGGCATCATAGTGTATATACCAAGACATGCTGATCGACCGTAGAACCGTGATAATCGGCGCGGCCTTGGCCGCCGTCGGAACTTCTGAGAGTGCCATGCCTGACACAGCGGAGGTGCAGATGAATACGCCAACTGAACGAGTACTGGGAATCGGGGGATTTTTCTTCCGGAGCCACGATCCCAAAAAATTGGCGCAGTGGTATGAACTCAATCTCGGGATTGACCATCGAGTGTGGCAACAAGCCGCCGGCAAGACCGCATTCACCCCGTTTGCGATGGATACGGACTATTTCGGATCGAAGCAGCAAGGGTGGATGGTGAACTTTCGAGTTCGAAGTCTAGACGCCATGGTCGCGCAGCTGCAGAAGTCCAACATTGAGGTGAAGGTGGATCCTGAAAAATCCCCCTACGGTCGATTCGCCAGACTGCACGATCCGGAAGGCAATCCCATCGAGCTATGGGAACCGGCAAGCCCGGCATAACCATTTGCCCGGGAGGTATCCACAGCCGAGTGTGACTGAGCACAACGAAGCACAACCGACTCCCGCGGCTCAGCTCAGTCTCACTCCGGCAGGTTCATCTTCCTCAGCATCGCGGCGAAGCGAGCGTCGCCGCGAAGCGACGCGAACGCCGCATCGTTCCTGAAACCGTACAGATCGCTGCTGCGCTGTTGGTAAGCGCGATCCAGCCATTCGAAAGCCTTGTCCTTTTCGCCGCGCCACGCATAGAGCTCCGCGATGTCGTAAGTCTTTGCATTCCCTCGATTGGCGATAAACTCATCGAGTGCCTGTTGCGACTCTTTGGCGTGACCCAGCGTATGCTCCGCCCTCGCGATGCCCCACAGACGAACTTCCCCGTCACTCACTTGCCGGAACGTGGTCAGCGCCGCCGTGGCGTTGCCCTCAACCAACTGGAGGGACGCAAGATTAGCCAACAGAATAGGCGATTCGGGTTGGATCTCAAGTGCCCGGCGAAGGGCCTCGTGGGCGGCTGCAAACTGCCGGTTCGCGGTGAGTCTCGAGCTGAGGACCAGCCACGCCGTGGCCGACAACGGATCCAATTCGGTTGCCTTCTTCGCCGCCGCAGTCGCCTCAGGCAGCCGGCCGAAGTCACCTAGCAGCACGACGTACAGCCATTGTAGCGCGCTGTTGGTCGAATCGTAGGTGAGCGCCTTCTCAAAATCCGCCTGTGCCCCGCTCCAATCCCAGGTGCGCCGAAGTCGCATATAGCTGCGCACCGCATGAGCGTCGGCATCGTCCGGAGCCAGTTCTACCGCCTTGTTCGCCGCCGCCAGCGCTTGCTGCTGCCCTGCTGCATCAGCGCTGGGATCCGCGACGTAGGACTCCGCTATGGCGAGTCCGGAGTAGGCGCCGGCGTAACCGGGATCCAGTTCGACCGCCTTGCGGTAGGCTTGGGCGGCGCGCCGAAACCCGTCGAGTGTTCCCCGATCGAAGAATTGCCGACCGAGGAGGTACTGGTTGTGGGCTTCGGGACTGGAAGTGCGCTGGGAATGGGTTGCCTCCTTGCCGGGAGCAAGTTTGACCTTGAGCGCAGAAACCACGGCGCCGGCGATTTCATCCTGTATTTTGAAGACGTCACGGACGTCGCGATCGAACGTCTCAGACCAAAGGTGCTCGCTGGTATCCGCGCGAATGAGCAGTGCAGTAATTCGCAGCTTATTGCCGGCCTTGCGGACACTGCCCTCGAGTACGTTCGCGACACGCAGCTCCGCAGCAATGGTCTCAAGCTTTTGGGCCCTCCCCTTGAAGTAAAAGGACGACGTCCGCGCCGGCACCCGCAGATCCGGAATCTTGGAGAGCAGCTCGATCAGCTCCTCCGATAGACCGTCAGAGAAGTATTCCTGATCCCTCTTCTCGCTCATGTCGACAAACGGCAGCACTGCAACCGAGTGGGTCGAGAGAGTTGCGGCTGATTCCCCGAGACTCGCCGTCGGCGGCGCGCTCAGCCCCCTCGAGACCGGAATCGCGACCGCATTCGCCGCGATCTTCGCCTGCGCTACGGTTTCACGATGCAGGGCGTATCCAATCGTGCCAAAAATTGCGGCGGCTGCTGTTGCGGTGACCCCAACCACCGTCCTGTTTCGCCGTACGAACTTGCGCAAACGATCATTGAATCGGGCCGGCAGTGCCTCGATGGGTTTCCCATCCAAGTAGCACCGCAGATCGTGCGCGAGCGTGGCGGCACTCGCGTAGCGCTCGGCCGGGACCTTCGCGAGTGCTTTGAGCGCTACGGCATCCAAATCGCCGCGCAGTTGTCGATTCAGTTTTTCTGCCGTGGTGGCACGGGCCGCGATAGCCTCTTGATTGTGCTGTGTGCTGGGCTTTTCCACGTCGACCGTGGCAATGGCATGTTCGAGCATCCCGATTGACGCTGCGCTCTTTAGTCGATAAGGGCGAACTCCTGTCAGCAGCTCGTAGAGCAGCACACCCAGGGAATAGACGTCGGCCCGCGCATCGACCGGATCGCCTCGCAGCAACTCGGGGCTCGCGTAGTCAGGCGTCAGTGCCCGGCCGTAAACACTCGTGAGTAGCGTCAGATCCGTTTCTTCAGTCTCCAGCAACTTCGCGACGCCGAAGTCCAGCAGTCGCACCTGACCCGACTCGGTCACCAGAATATTGGAAGGCTTGAGATCACGGTGGATGACATGCTTCTCATGCGCGTATTGCACGCCCCCGAGTACCTGAATCAATAGCTCCAGGCGCGCAGAAATCCCAAGCCGGTGCGCATCGCACCAATCCGTCAACGGATTGCCTTGGACATACTCCATCGCCACGTACGGCAACCCGTTGGGATCGATTCCGGCATCGTAGAAACGCGCGATATTGGGATGCTCGAGGCTCGCCAGGATGTCGCGCTCGCGGGCAAAGCGCTGCTCGAGATCGGTTCGCAGGTGCGTCAGCGTCGGCAGCTTCAGCGCCACATCGCGTTTGAAGGCACCGTCGGCACGGCGGGCCAGCCACACCTGCGCCATCCCTCCGGCGCCCAAGAGTCGAATCAACTCGTACGGACCCACGCGTGCGCCGGGTTGCAGGCCGTTCGCGGCAGGACCACTCGCCGCGTCGGCGAATGCGAACTTTGGCAGTGTATCGAGTGCCTTTGAATCCGCGCTATGAGAATCTTCCGGCAGTAGAGCCTTCCGTAGTGCCGAGGCAAGATCCTGGTATTCGGGTGACAGCCTCTCAAGCCAGGCGCGGCGCCCGGCAGCATCGAGTGGTAGAGCTTCGTCGAGCAGGCGGCTCATCAGCGCTAATTGAGGAATCGATGGCCTCATCGATGTCTCTGTTGCCGGATTAACTGCAAGCGCACCGCCAACCGTTCACTGCAGTAACGCCTCGAGCAGCAGCCGCGCCTTCTCCCAGTCGCGTCGCACCGTGCGTTCAGTAATGTCCAGCGATTCAGCAATTTCCTGCTCACTGTATCCTCCAAAGTAGCGCATCTGCGCCACCTGGGCCAAACGAGGGTCCACTTGCTCCAAAGAGTCCAGCGCCTCGTGCACTTTTAGGATCGTCTCCTCGTCGCCGGCGTTAACCGCAAATTGGGTTGATAACGTCACCGGTCGCCAATCGCCACCCCGCTTCTGTGCGATCCGCTCGCGTACGCTATTGACGATGACTGAACGCATCACTTGCGAAGCGTAGGCGAAAAACGCCCGCCGGTCTTCGGCCCGCAGTTCCCCGGCGCTCAGAAACCGCAAGTACGCTTCGTGCACGAGGCAGGTGGTGTCGAGGACCGCGTCGCGTCCGCCGTCGCGCAGCCGCGATTGTGCCAATCGGTGTAGCTCGCGGTAGGAGGCCGCAAACAGCGCATCTCGCGCTTCAGGGTCACCAGCCTGTACCCGCCCAAGGAGCTCGGTGAGCTGATTCATCGGATGCCTGGGCCTCTGGCGCGGGGTCGATGGCAGCCTAGTTTACGCGCTCGCGCTTGTAGGGGGCGGCCATCCATCCAGCAGCCTGATCATCGCCTCGCCCGGTCCAATGCTGCTAATTGCCCGTTTCGTAGGGAAATGACCGTCCCACGCACGCCACAGGTCGTCATGGGAAATATCGGAGTTAGGAATCTCCCAAGCTGGATGTCCGGATTGGCTCGCGGACGGTGTCTTGATAGGTGAGGCGGCGAAATGGGTGCCCTAGGACATCGGAGTCGCCCCCACGTACACCGCCTCACCGCGACCACGCCCAGCGGGGCAACTGTAAATGTGCCCTTTGTCGACCATCCAGGAGACGACCATGAACACTTTGACCTCTTCCTCCGGCCTTCGTGGCCTTATTGCTACCGCGATCTTCGGCGCTCTTGCCTCCAGCTTCAGCGCGGTTTGCGCCGCTGACGCCGGCAGCAAGCCGATTAACGTGAATGTGAAATTTGCGGATCTCAACATATCGACTCCGGCCGGCGCGCGTGTACTCTACGACCGCATCCATGCGGCGGCCGAAAACGCATGCTCGTACTATTGGTTCAAGAGGGACGCGGATCAGGTTCGCTGCGTGCATGATGGAATCGCAAACGCGGTGACTAAGGTCAACCGCCCCGCGTTGTTCGCCGTATACAACGCGAAGAACAAAACGCCGCTGCCCACTGCTCTTTTGTCGCAGAGTCGCTAGCGGCTTGCGCTGGGTGGCGACAGAGTCGTGCCAAAGCTCATTCAAGCGGTCCAGATTGTGTGCACCAATCTGGACCCTTGCCACGCAAAACTATCCTGGGAGAGCGGGTGACACCGGCGTCTCGTCTCATGGCGATCACCTCTTCAGACTAAAATCGAAGAGTTTCGGTGCCCAGTTGAGATCGCCTCGCCTATGTGCCCGGCCCCCGTACCAGGATAGTTGTCGCTTCCTTCAATCATAGATCCTTCTTCTTTCCCGGCTTTTAGAGCACTTCCGCGAGCACCTAGCTATTTTCCGGGTGCTCGTTTTTCTGCTGTCCGTCTGACCTTACTCAGCACGAAGTCATTGATTTCTAAAATTGAAATTTGTGCGCCCGGACGGATTATTCGCGCTGCGCGCTCACCCCTACGGGGTCGCCCTTTGGGCGATCAACTTGGCCTACGGCCAAGTTGTCGAACCGGCTTTTTGTCTGTCGGCGGTTCGAATTACCGCCTACAAATATGCCGATCCAACGATCGTTTTTCGGTATACAAAAATTTTGGTGCGCCCGGACGGATTATTCGCGCTGCGCGCTCACCCCTACGGGGTCGCCCTGCGGGCGATCAACTTCGCCATTGGCGAAGTTGTCGAACCGGCTTTTTGTCTGTCGGCGGTTCGAATTACCGCCTACAAATATGCCGATCCAACGATCGTTTTTCGGTATACAAAAATTTTGGTGCGCCCGGACGGATTCGAACCGCCGACCACTGCGTTCGAAGCGCAGTGCTCTATCCAGCTGAGCTACGGGCGCCCGCGCGCAGTTTAGCGTTGATGGAGCCGATCGGAAACCTCGGCACGGCATTTAGCCGAGGGATGGGGATTTTGACTGTGTTGCTAGCGCAGTCCGCCGCCCGCAATGATGATTTCTCCTGTCACCCAGGCGGAGTTGTCCGAGGCGAGAAATACCGCGACTGAGGCGATGTCACTGGGCTGACCTGTGCGGCCCAGCGGTGTTCGTGCTACGAGCCCTTTCTCAAAATCCGAGCCGATGAGTCCTGCGCTGCGGGTGCCTTCCGTTTCGACGACACCGGGATTGATGGAATTGACCCGAATCTTTCTCGGTCCCAACTCTCTCGACAGCACCCCGGTGATCGCGTCCAGCGAGGCTTTGGTCGCCGTGTACACGGCGGTATTCGGCGGGGTGAGACGGCTGACGCCGGAGCCGATATTGATGATGCTGCCTCCCGCGGTCATCTGTTTGGCAGCGGCCTGCGTCGCGAGCAAAGCCCCGAGGACATTGATATTGAATGACTTGTGGAAGTTCTCTTCGGTAACTTCCTCGATTGGGCCAAATTCGTAGATACCCGCGTTGTTCACCAGGATATCGAGACGTCCAAAGTTCTTGACGGCTGCGTCGATGATCCCCTGAACCTCGGCGGGCTTGGATACATTGCCGCCTGCAACCACCGCCTTGCCGCCGGCTTTCTTGATGCCGGCCACGACGGCGTCCGCGTCGGATTTGCTGCTGGCGTAATTGACGACCACCGACGCTCCGTCGGCCGCCAGGGCTTTGGCAATTGCAGCCCCAATACCTTTTGATGCACCGGTAACGACGGCGACTTTTCCTGCGAGATTACTCATGAATGTCCTTTCTAAATGGGTTGTTGATCAGCGAAAGCATCGGCAAGCGTCATGCGGCGGTGTCCCGCAGGTGGCCCTCCAGAAATGCGACCAGATGGGACTGGGAAACTGCCCCGACCTTTTGCGCGATGAGCGCTCCCTGTTGAACAAGAGCAGCGTCGGAATGCTTCGAATGTTGAATTTGGCTGCTGTCGCCTGATGCTCATCGACATTCACCTTTGCAATGCGAATCTTGCCTTGATGGGAACGAGCAACCTCTTCGAGTATAGGGGCGATCATCTTGCAGGGCCCGCACCAATCGGCCCAGAAATCGACGAGCACCGGTGTTTCGGAGTGCAGTACCTCTTCCTCGAACCGAGCATCGCTCGTATGAAAAACATCACTCGTATGAATAACTTCAGAATTGCTCACAAGCCCTCCGGGGTTGACGCCGACCAGTTCTAGGGTGATAAGGGCGGGCGGCTGGGACTCAAAGTACATTTGCGCATGTGCACAAGCCCAATCGGCATGTAGGACACGTGCCAGCCCACGGCAACTACATGCCGAGGGCGCGAACTCTTTCGACGCCGCGCACTCTAAGGGTGCGCCGCACTAACCCAACAGGCTTTAAAAGATGATGGCCAAACGATGTGTTCTCCTGCTGGGGGCTATTGCCTTCATGTCGCTCGCGACGGCTGCCCCGGCGCCATTCGACCTTGCCGGCCCCACGCTGGAGTTCAAAGTGACCCGGGCCGGCGTTACGCTCCCGGCTTCCCAGGTCCCAAATCTCGCACCGGGCGATAAGCTGTGGATAAAGGCCGATTTACCGGAGAGCCAGTCTGTCGAATACTTAATGGTCGCCGCGTTCTTGAGCGGTGCGACCAACCCGCCCCCGGAGAAGTGGTTTTTCGCGTGCAAGATATGGTCGGCGAAATGCGGCAGCGACGGGCTTACCGTCACGGTGCCGCAGGGAGCGCAACAGGTACTCCTTTTCCTGGCGCCGCACACCGGTGGAGACCTGCGAACAGTGATGGGAGCGGTGCGCGGTCGGCCCGGTGCGTTCGTGCGCGCCTCGCAGGATTTGAACCAGGCCGCGCTCGACCGTTCTCGATTGGAAACATATCTTTCAGCCGTTCGCGTTCTCAACGAAGGCGATCCTTCGAAGCTGAAAGAAGCCGCGCCGCTCCTGGCGCGAAGTCTTGCCATCAGGGTCGAGGACAAATGCCTGGATAAGATTCCCCAACTCCAGGCGCCGTGCCTCACGCAGGGACAGGAATCGCTCATTCTGAATGACGGCCACAGTACCTCGATTGTCGAAGCTTTGACCACGGGTCCCGCCAGCGATTTGGCCATGGAAGCGAGTTTTACCCCGCAGTTGAGCTACGGCTACTACAGTCCTTACATTGCGTCGGTGCTGGACATCGCCCGCATCTTGGACTCGTTTCGGACGGCGCAGTATCAATATATTCCCGCGCTGGCTTCGCAACGCGAAGACAAACTCGCGTTGACACTGAATGCCCCGCCTTCCTTCCACAGTCCGAAGTCGGTTCTGGTGATAGCGCTCCCGGCCATCGAGTCGGCGCAGCTGCCTCCCCTGCACGCGGTGGATCCAAAGGAAATTTTCTGCGTCCGGCGTACGACGCTGGTGTTGCCCGTGGATGGCGCACCCCTGGCATTTTCCACCGGCTACGCACACGGCCTGACGCTCAATGTCACCGGTAGCGATGGCAAGACCATAGGCCTGCCGGCGGTTGCCGATCCGATACGCGGCGGCTATGTGGTCGACACCGCTGCCCTGGGAAATGTTGCGTTCGGCGACAGCATTCACGCCTCACTCAAAGGATATTGGGGATTCGAGCCGTATGAGGGCCCCACCTTTCGCCTGATCAATGTCCATGCAAAATCCTGGGAATTGGCGGCCGGTGATGAAGCGGCGCTGATCGTCGGACGCCAGGACACGATCCATCTCCAAGCCGACAGCGTCAGCTGCGTCGACGGCATCATGTTGAAAGATCCGGGCGGCAAACAATTGAAAGTGGATTGGAAGACGACCCGGCCTGACGAAGTCGAAATAAAGCTGCCGCTTCAAGAGGCAACGCCGGGAGCAATGACCCTGCTGGTGACCCAATACGGCAACAATCAACCCGATCCCATCCTCCTTCATACCTTTGCCGATGCCGGACGCATCGACGGTTTTTCGATTCATTCGGGCGATATCGTCGGGATCCTCAAGGGCAACCGCCTCGATGAGGTCGCCAGCCTGACGTTCAAAGGCAACATCTTCGTGCCGGGCGAGCTCACCTCGAAGCATGGCGTCGACGAGTTGCCGATGGTTGCTCAGGACCCTCCGTCAGTGATGGGACTGAAGCCTGAGCGCGGCGTTGCTGCGAAAGTTACCCTGACGGACGGGCGTGTGTTTCCGCTTCTCGGCGTGGTCGATGCACCGCGGCCGGCGGTGACGTTGTTGGGGATGAACGTACAGTCGTCGCAATCAAGCCACGACAGCAACATCCAGCTGGCCGAGCAGAGCGAATTGCCGCAAGACGCTACATTGACGTTTTCTTTGCGCACGCAATCGCCGGCGGCGTTCGCGCGCGACGAATATATCGAAGTCGCCACCAGCGATGAATCGTCCATGACGGCATTGAGCTTCGTCAACGGCGGCGTGATGCTCGAGAATTCGCAGGTGGCGGTGGTCACGCTCAATCCGGCAAAGGTATTCGGCGGCGCCGCATTCGGTCCGTTGCAATTTCGAGTCAACTCCAAGGGCGTCGCGGGCGATTGGCAGCCACTGGCCAATCTGGTGCGCCTGCCGATGCTGAAGGATCTGAAGTGCCCCGCCACGCAGGAGCTTGCCTGCAAGTTATCGGGCTCGAATCTTTTCCTGATCGATTCGGTCTCCGGCGATCCGGAGTTCACACATTCGGTGAAGGTGCCGGACGGTTTTCTGGGATTTGCGCTTCCCGTACCGCACCCCACAGCCGGCTCGCTGTACGTAAAATTGCGTGACGACCCATCGGTGGTCAATAAGACCTCACTCCCCACGCAAGAAATCCCTTCTTCTCCTGAGGAAGCGGCACGCGCCGACGCCCGCAACTCTGCATTGTCCGGTGAGCATCCACCCGAGATAGGCACACCGCCGACTCTCTAGATACAGATACGAGCGATGCGGGCGGCGAGAAAACGCCGCTCCGGATCGAGCGTGGCGGTCTTCAGCGCGGTCGTATAAGCCTCTCGGGCTTCTTCCGCCCGTCCGAGTTGCTCGAGAAAGCGGCCTCGCGCCGCATGCAGCAGGTGATACTGCGTCACCTTGCCGC
>Ga0210399_10004477_pt1 | contig 10852 bp, 10 predicted proteins | sample IncBWC14MmetaG_FD_150865 | JGI IMG/M metagenome (GOLD analysis project Ga0210399, IMG submission 150865) | Forest soil microbial communities from Barre Woods Harvard Forest LTER site, Petersham, Massachusetts, United States - Inc-BW-C-14-M | ecosystem: Environmental > Terrestrial > Soil >...
TCGGCCCGAAGAGCTCCATCAGCTCGACGGCCTGGTGATCCCGGGCGGCGAGTCGACCACGCTGTGGCGGCTGTCCGTCGCGTTCGACATGCTCGAGCCGCTGCGCAAGCTGATCGCGTCCGGCCTGCCCGCGTTCGGGTCCTGCGCCGGGATGATCATGCTGGCCGACCGGCTCGCCGACGGCGTGGCCGGGCAGCTGACCTACGGCGGGATCGACATGACCGTGCGCCGGAACGCGTTCGGCCGTCAGGTCGACTCGTTCGAGGGCGACATCACGCTGTCCGGCCTGGCCGGAAGCCACGCCATGCCGCTTCGGGCGGTCTTTATCCGGGCCCCCTGGGTGGAGCAGACTGGCGAGAACGTCACCGTCCTGGGCACCGAGCAGCGCACCGGTAGGATCGTCGCCGTGCGGCAGGGGCAACTGCTGGCCACGGCCTTCCACCCCGAGCTGACCCCGGACCGGCGTATCCATGAGCTATTCGTAGACATTGTGAAGGACAACACATGAGCGGCCACTCCAAGTGGGCCACCACCAAGCACAAGAAGGCGGTGGTCGACGCCAAGCGCGGCAAGCTGTTCGCCAAGCTGATCAAGAACGTTGAGGTCGCCGCGCGCACCGGCGGCGGAGATCCGGCGGGGAACCCGACGCTGTACGACGCCATCCAGAAGGCGAAGAAGAGCTCGGTCCCGAACGACAACATCGACCGCGCCCTGCGCCGGGGCAGCGGCGCCGAGGCCGGCGGTGCGCAGTACGAGAACATCACCTACGAGGGCTACGCCCCTGGTGGCGTCGCGGTGCTGGTGGAGTGCCTGACCGACAACCGGAACCGGGCCGCCTCGGACGTGCGCACCGCGTTCAGCCGCAACGGCGGCTCGATGGCCGACCCCGGGTCGGTGTCTTACCTGTTCCATCGCAAGGGGGTCGTCGTCGTCGAGAAGAAGGGCGTGACCGAGGACGACGTGCTCACGGCCGTGCTCGACGCGGGCGCCGAGGAGGTCAACGACCTCGGCGAGTCGTTCGAGGTCGTGTCCGAGCCGGCCGACCTGGTGGCGACCCGCACGGCACTGCAGGACGCCGGGATCGACTACGACTCGGCGGACGTGGCCTTCCTGCCCAGCGTCGAGATCGACCTGGACGAGGAGCACGCCAAGCGGGTGTTCCGGCTGATCGAGGCGCTCGAGGACTCCGACGACGTGCAGGATGTGTACGCCAACTACTCGGTCTCCGACGAGATCATGGAGCAGCTCGACTGATGCCCCGGCGCTGATCACCGCGTCCGGCTCCTGCCGTACGGTGGTTGGTCGTGGCCGACCAACCCGATGCGAGACCCATCCTGATCCGTGCCGTCCGTCCCGACGACGACCTGGACGCGCAATTCGACTTGGCCGAACGGTCCTTCGGGCCAGGCAGCCGCGCCGGGCGGGACCAGCGGCGGCGGGCGGTCGCGGACCCGATTGCCGCCGGCCGAACCCTCGGCGCCTTCCACGGCGACCGTCCGGTCGGCGCGGCCAGCTTCCATGACATGCGGCAGTGGTGGTGCGGCCGGGCGGTGCCGATGGCCGGCGTGGCCAGCGTCAAGGTGGCGCCCGAGGACCGGGGCCGGGGCGTCGCCCGGCGGCTGATGACCGCCCTGCTCGACGAGATGGCGGCGCGCGGTCATCCGTTGTCGGCGCTTTACCCGGCGACGATGCCGCTGTACCGGTCACTGGGCTGGGAACTGGCCGGCGTGCGCGACACCGCCGTGATTCCGACGCGGTCCCTGCGCGACTTGATGCCGCCCGATCCCGTGGTCCTGGCCGCCGACCCGGACGTCGCGGCCGGATCTGCCCGGCTGCTGCGGGCCGCACCCGCAGACGCCGAGGCGGTGATCTCGGTCATTGGCCGGGTGCACCAGGCGGCCCGCGACTGTGGCCCGATCACCTGGGACGTTGCGTCGGTGGCCAGCCGGCTAGCCGACCCGGACCTGTACGCCTACCTGTCCGACGACGGCTTCCTCATCTACCGGTGGCACCACGGGAACGACGCGCTGTTCGTCGAGGGCGCCGAGGCGATCTCCGCCCCGGCCCAGCGCGTGCTCTGGGCCCACGTCGGCTCGCACGCCTCGATCGCGGACCGGGTATTCGCGCGGGTCGGCCCGGCCGACGTGTTCTGGCGGCTGACCCGCGAGCGCGACGGCGACGTGCACCACCGTTCGATGTGGATGCTCCGGGTGGTCGACGCCCCGGCCGCCATCGCCGCGCGCGGCTTCCCCGCCGCCGTATCCCTCGCCGTGCCGCTGGCCATCCACGACGACGCCCGGCCGGCCAACTCCGGGCGCTGGGCGCTCACCGTCACCGACGGCCGCGGCGTGCTGGACCCGCTAACCCCGTCGGGCGCCCGGGCGGACCCGCCGCTCACCTTGGGGGCGCGCGGCCTGGCCGCGCTCTACGCGGGAACCCCGGTCAGCACGCTGCGCCAGGCGGGCCTGGCCGCCGACGGCTCGCCCGCGGACGACGCCGCCCTGGACACAGCGTTCGCCGGAACCGCCTACATGCTCGACGCCTTCTGAAAGGCAATTCACGCAACACGCCGCCCCGGTGCGCGACCGGGCCGTTGCGGGCCGGTAGGTTCGTGACGAACAGATGTTCGCGGACCTCGCGCGTCGAACGGAGCACCTCGTGGGCCTGAGCTATGCGCGGCACCCGGTCCGGGTGCTCGGTGTCGACCCCGGGCTGACCAGGTGCGGCATCGGCGTGGTGGACGGGGCGCCGGGCCGGGCGCTGAGCCTAGTCCGGGTCGGGGTGATCAGGACCTCGGCCGCCGACGACATCGCGGCGCGGCTGCTGGCCATCGAGACAGAGCTCGAGCAGTGGCTGGAAGCGTGCCAGCCCGACGCGGTGGCCGTCGAGCGGGTGTTCAGCCAGCAGAACGTGCGGACGGTGATGGGCACGGCTCAGGCTGGCGCGGTCGCGATCGTCTGCGCCGCCCGGCGCGGGCTGCCGGTCGCCACCCACACCCCCAGCGAGGTCAAGGCGGCTGTGACCGGAAACGGTCGGGCCGACAAGGACCAGGTGACGACCATGGTGACCAAGCTGCTGCGGATCTCGGACCCGCCCCGTCCCCCGGACGCGGCCGACGCGCTGGCGCTGGCCATCTGTCACATCTGGCGCGGCGGGTCTCCGATGAGTACCGGGGTGCCGCTCGCGGCCGGCAAAATGAAGGGGGTTGGGGAGGTGGGTTGGGCGTGATCGCTCATCTGCACGGCACGGTCGCCGCGGTGGCGCCCGACGGCGCCGTCATCCAGGTCGGGGGCGTCGGGATGCGAGTCCAGTGCACGCCAGGTACCCTGGCCACGCTCACGCCGGGCGAGCCGGCCCAGGTCGCCACCTCCCTGGTGGTCAGGGAGGACTCGCTGACCCTGTACGGCTTCGGCTCCGACGACGAGCGGAACGTCTTCGAGCTGCTGCAGACCGCCAGCGGCGTCGGTCCCCGCCTGGCGCTGGCCATGCTGGCCGTGCACACGCCCGACGCGCTGCGCCGGGCCGTCGCGACCGAGGATCTCGGCGCGCTGACCATGGTCCCGGGCATCGGCAAGAAGGGGGCGGAGCGGATCGTGCTCGAGTTGCGGGACCGGCTCGGCCCGCCCGGCGAAAGCGGCGTGGCAGGCGGCCTGCCCGGCGCCCGCCCGCAGCGAGCCGCCCAGTGGCGGGACCAGGTACAGTCCGGCCTGGTCAACCTGGGCTGGGCCGCCCGTGATGCCGACCAGGCGATCGCGGCCCTGGAGGAGGACGGCACGATCGCCGCCGCCAACGGCGCGGGTCCGCAGACCGTGGACGTCGCCGCGGTCCTGCGGGCCGCGCTGCGCAGGCTCAGCAAGCAATGACCATGAACGGGGATGGGGAGAGGGGCGGGGACTCCCTGGCTAGGGCCGAGGACGCCGAGCTAGCCGCCCGCCGCGGGCGGATGGACCGCGGAACCGACGCGATGGTGTCCGCGCTCGCGGACGCGGACGAGCGAGTCATCGAGAGCGCGCTGCGGCCCAAGCGGCTCACCGAGTTCACCGGCCAGGCCCGGGTGCGCGAGCAGCTGTCGCTGATCTTGCAGAGCGCGCTGCGCCGGGGTCGGCCGCCAGACCATGTGCTGCTGGCCGGCCCGCCTGGCCTGGGCAAGACGACGATCGCGATGATCGTGGCCGCCGAGCTCGGCGCGCCAATGCGCATCACCAGCGGACCGGCGATCGAGCGGTCCGGTGACCTGGCCGCGATTTTGTCCACCCTCAGCGAGGGCGAGGTGGTCTTCATCGACGAGATCCACCGCCTGGCTCGGCCCGCCGAGGAAATGCTCTACCTGGCCATGGAGGACTTCCGGGTCGACGTGGTGATCGGGAAGGGACCTGGCGCGACCGCGATCCCGCTGGAGATCGCGCCGTTCACGCTGGTCGGGGCGACCACCCGGGCCGGTTTGCTCCCTGCGCCGCTGCGGGACAGGTTCGGGTTCACCGCACACCTGGACTTCTACGCTCCCGACGAGCTCGAGCACATTATCCGCAGGTCCGCCGGGCTGCTCGGGGTGACGCTCACCGACGAGGGCGCGACCGAGCTCTCCACCCGGTCGCGCGGCACGCCGCGAATCGCGAACCGGCTGCTGCGGCGGGTGCGGGACTACGCCGAGGTCCGGGCCGACGGGGTGGTGACCCGGGACATCGCCCGTATCGCGCTCGAGCTCTACGAAGTGGACTCCCACGGCCTGGACCGGCTCGATCGGGGCGTGCTGGAGGCGCTGGTCCGCCGGTTCGGCGGCGGGCCGGTCGGCCTGTCCACGCTCGCCGTGGCGCTGGGGGAGGAGGCGGAGACGGTAGAGGTGGTGGCGGAGCCGTTCCTGGTCCGGTGCGGGCTGCTGGCGCGGACCCCGCGGGGCCGGGTGGACACCGCGGCCGGCTGGGCCCATCTAGGCCTCACACCCCCGCCGTCGCTGGCCGAATTGCCCACGTTGTTTGATTAGTCCTGGCCGGCAAGATCGCGCCGAGGTCACGATAACCCGTAAAACCTCGTAGCCTGTTGGTGCGCGGTCAAAGCGCGGCTAAACTTCGGCAGTTGGTCGTTGGCCTTCGCCGCGACCATGCATGCAGAATCAACTGGAAGGATGCCCCGGTCATGGGGACTATGTCAGCGGTCGTCGCGGCGACCTCGACCAAGTCAGGCAGCAGCTCCTATACGTTCCTGCTCCTGATCGTGCTGGTCTTTGTCGGTTTTTACTTCCTGATGATCCGGCCGCAGCGGCGCCGCCAGCAGCAGGCTCAGCAGCAGCAGCGTACCCTCAACCCGGGGGCCCGGGTCCGGACCACGGCCGGGATGTACGCCACCGTCTCCGCGGTGGACGGTGACGACGTCATTCTCGAGGTCGCGCCCGGCGTGGACGTCCGCTACATGCGGCGCTCCGTGATGGAGGTCATCTCTCCCGGGGAGGACGAGGAGACCGAGACGGTCGAGGACGATCAGCCCGAAGACGCCGACGGCTACGTCGACGACGACGTGCACGAGGACGCCGAGGACCACGACCACGCCGATGTCCACGACAGCGCCGGGTCCGCGGAGGCAGGCCTCGCCGATTCGCACGGCAAGCCGGCCAAGTCCGACAAGGACAACGTGTTCTGACCCGGCCGCTGGCACCAGGGTTCTAACGAGGAACGACCGATCTAGGGACAGGCGGAGAAGTGGCAGGCCCTACCAAGACCGTCCCGCATCCGGGACGGGCGCTTGCGGCGCTCATCGCGCTTATCGTGATCATGCTTCTGGCTCTCCTCGGCGGGAACCTGTTCAGCCCGTCCCAGTGGCATAACGATTTCCGGGTCGGCCTCGGGCTCGACCTGTCCAGCGGCACCGTGCTGAGCATGAAGGCGACCACGCTGAGCGGGGGCACCCCGTCAGCCTCCGATCTGAACGAGGCCAAGTCGATCATCTTGTCCCGGGTGAACGCCTCGGGTAACACCGGCGCCGAGGTCCAGACCGAGGGCAACGACATCCTCAACGTGTCGGTCCCGGGCAAGACCAGCGAGCAGACCGAGAAGCTGGTCAGCGAGACCGCCGTGCTCAACTTCCGGCAGACGCTGCTCTATCAGCCCTACAGCGCCACTGGGAACACCACGCCGGCGACCTCCGCCTCACCGAGCGCGTCGGCCAGCGCGAGTCCCTCGTCCAGCGCGAGCTCCACCGCGAAGGCGACGCCGTCCCCCTCGGCCAGCGCCACCAGCACGGCCAGCACCTCGGCCAAGATCGTCCCGGCCGCGAGCTCTAGCGCCAGCCCCACGGCCACGCCCTCCTCCTCGCCCTCGGCCTCCGCGTCGGCCAGCCCGAGTGCGACCTCGACCGCGACCGCTCCCACCTATTTCGGCGACCCGAGCCTGGTCAACAAGGAGACGCTCGCCTTGTTCAACAAGGTGAACTGCAAGCCGAATGACACCACGCAGTGGAAGGTAGAGGCGGGGTACACCAACCCGCAGGACTACGACAACCCGAACGCGCAGATCGTCTCGTGCGACTCGAGCGGCGGCAAGTACGCCCTGGACGTGGCCAAGGTGCCGGGCACGCAGATCGCCACCGCCGCCGCTGAGCTGTCCACCACCAGCAACCAGTGGGAAGTCCTGGTGACGCTCAAGGGCGCGGGCGCGACCGCCTTCGCCAACCTGACCGCGGAGCAGGCCGCCAAGTACTACTCGGCTGCCTCGACCAACGAGGATGACTTCTGGCTGGACACCATCGCGGTCGTCCTGGACGGGAACGTCACCACCGCGCCGGAGACCAACGGCGCCATCCCCGGCGGCACCTTCCAGGTCACCGGTAACTTCACGCAGGCGGAGGCCACGCAGCTGGCGAACGTGCTGACGTACGGGGCGCTGCCGCTGAACTTCACCATCCTCACCGCCGACACGGTATCGGCCTCGCTTGGCCGGGCCCAGCTGACCGGCGGCCTGATCGCGGCTGCGATCGGGCTGGGCCTGGTCGTGATCTACTCCTTCCTGTACTACCGAGGCCTGGGCCTGGTCTCGGTCTTCAGCCTGGTCATCGCCGGCACGATAGCGCTGCTGGCGGTCATGCTGCTCACCAAGTACCAGAACTTCGCCCTCGAGCTGGCCGGGATCGCGGGCCTGATCGTGGCCATCGGCATTACCGCCGACTCGTTCGTCGTGTTCTTCGAGCGATTGCGGGATGAAGTCCGCGAAGGCAAGGCGCTGCGCCCAGCGGTGGAGGCGGGCTGGAAACGCGCCCGGCGCACGATCTTGGTGTCGGACACCGTATCGTTCATCGCCGCGGTGCTGCTGTACTACTTCTCCATCGGAGAGGTCAAGGGCTTCGCGTACACCCTCGGCCTGACCACCATCATCGATGTCGTGGTCGTGTTCCTGTTCACCAAGCCGATGGTTACCCTGCTGGCCCGGACCAAGTTCTACGGCAACGGCCACCCGATGTCCGGGCTCGACCCGGCCCGGCTGGGTGCCCGTTCTAATTGGCGATCCTCGGTCCGGCGCAACCAGGTCAAGCGGCAGGCCGGCGCCCCGCCCCGTAGCACAGTGTCCCGCAACTCAGGGGAGGCGTGATGTCGCGGCTCGGCTCGCTCGGCGGCAGGCTCTACCGCGGCGAGGTCTCCTACGACTTTGTCGGCCGCAAGCGCAGGTGGTACGCGATCTCCGGGGCCATCCTGCTCATCAGCATCGTGGCGCTGTTCGCCCGGGGCCTGGACTTCAGCGTGGATTTCAAGGGCGGCGCGGTGTTCCAGTTCAGCGCTCCCTCGGCTTCGCAGTCCCAGGTCCAGGCCACGGTCAGCCACGCGGGCGTCAACGGCGCGGTGGTGCAGCAGCTCACCGGCAAGCTGGGCAACAGCTCCTGGCAGGTCCAGACCGACACGCTGACCAGCCAGCAGACCTTCACGGTCGAGAACGCGCTGACCAGCCAGCTGGGTGCCAAGGACATGAGCACCAGCTTCGTGGGAGCGAGCTGGGGTGGTCAGATCACCACCAAGGCGATCCAGGCGCTCATCGCTTTCCTGGTCGTGATCGTGCTGTACCTGTCGATCGCCTTCGAGTGGAAGATGGCGGTGGCCGCCTTCGTGGCGCTCATCCATGACCTGGTCATCGCCACCGGCGTGTACGCGCTGACCGGACTCCAGGTCAGCCCGGCGACCGTCATCGGGCTGCTGACCATCCTCGGCTATTCCCTGTACGACACCGTGGTCGTCTTCGACAAGGTCCGGGAGAATACCGCCGGCCTGCTCGGCGGGGCCAGGACCACCTACAGCGATGCGGCGAACCTGGCCCTGAACCAGACCCTGGTCAGGTCGATCAACACCTCCATAATCGCGCTGCTGCCGGTGGCCGCGATCTTGTTCGTGGGCGGCGGCCTGCTTGGCGCCGGCGAGCTGAAGGACCTATCGCTGGTGCTGCTCGTGGGCATGCTGTCCGGTACCTACTCCTCGATCTTCATCGCCACCCCGGTACTGGCCGACCTGAAGGAGCGGGAGCCGCAGTACAAGGCGCTGGCCAAGCGGGTCAGCGTGCGCGCGGCCGGCGGCCGGGCGGCCAAACGTACCAGCGCCAAGGCAGGCAGCCGCTCCGGGACCGCGGCCGCGCAGGCGCCGCTGCCGGACGAGGACGCGCATGACGTCGAGGTCGACGCGGACTACGACGACGCCGCGCCGCCCGCGGACGCGCTGACCACCACCGCGTCGCGGGTCCCGGCCGCCCGGGGCACGCCGGGCACGGCCCGCCCCGGACCGCGGCAGCAGCCGCGCCGGACCGCCGGCTCGGCCCGGCATCGCCCCGCGGGCAAGAAGAAGCGGCGCTGAGCATGGCCGATCAGGCGGAGGCCCCCGCCGGGGAACGCGAGCTGACCCGCCTTATCGCGGCCCGGATACGTGACGTACCGGACTACCCGCAGCCCGGCGTGGTGTTCAAGGACATCACCCCCCTGCTGGCCGACGGCGAGGCGTTCCGCGCGGTAATCGGCGTCCTAGCCGAGACCTACGGCCCCGTCGACAAGGTGGCGGGCATCGAGGCGCGCGGCTTCATCCTCGCCGCTCCGGTGGCGGCCCGGCTCGGCGCGGGATTCGTCCCGATCAGGAAGAAGGGCAAGCTGCCCGGGGCCACGTTCGCGGAGGATTACCAGCTCGAGTACGGCACCGCCACGATCGAGGTGCTGACCGACGCCTTTGACCCCGGCGATCGCGTCCTGGTCATCGACGACGTCCTGGCCACCGGCGGCACCGCCCGCGCCACGGCCAACCTGGTGCAGCGCGCGGGGGCCACGGTAGCGGGCATCGCCGTGCTGCTGGAACTGTCCTTCCTGCACGGCCGGGCCAAGCTCGCCGACCTCCCGGTCACCGCGCTGATCACCGTCTAGGGGTGCGCGTCGATGTCACGCCCGGGGCATGCCTACAGCGATCCGGTCGCGCAGCCGGCCGCGCCGGTCCCCGGGGCTGCTGACGAGGGCGGCATCAGTCCGCGATTCCCGCTGGCCCTGGCCGGAGTCGCGATCTTCGCGAGCATCCGGCTCCTGGCCCTGGGCGTCTCGGCGTTCCTGCTGCCGCGCGGGAAGTTCCACGCCCTGCACTATTCGCTGTGGCACCTGATCGCGTCCTGGGACAGCGGCCGGTACCTGCACATCGCGGCCCACGGCTACTCCTACGTGCCGGGCAACCTACGCCTGGACGTCATCTTCGCCTGGTTCCCGGGGTACCCGGCGGCCATCGACACGCTGTCCTGGATACCCGGAGTCGGCGCCGACGGCGCTGCGTTCACCGTCACGATCGCCGCCGGGCTGGCGGCGGCGTGGGGACTGACCCGGCTGGGTCTGGCTCTTACCGGTGACCAGCGGGTCAGCCTGCTCATGGTGGCGCTGTGGGCGGTCGCGCCCGGCTCGCTCGTGTGGACCATGCTCTACTCCGAGGCCCTGTTCTGCGCCCTGGCCGTCTGGTCCCTGGTCGCCCTGGTAGAGCGGCGCTGGCTGACCGCCGCGGGCCTGACCATCCTGGCCGGGACCGTCCGCAGCGCGGCCATAGCCTTGATCGCGGCGGTCGCGGTCGCCGCGCTGCCCCCGGTGATCCGGGCCGTGCGGGCGCGCGAGCCCATCGGCGCGTGGTGGCGCCCCGCGGCCGCCGTGGTGACCGCGCCACTCGGCCTGGTCGGCTACTGGGCCTACTCGGCCTGGGCCACGCACCATGTGGCCGGGTTTGCCTGGGTCGAGGAAAACGCGCACAACAGCTTCGACTGGGGCAAGGGCATCATCCTGGCCGCCAAGCAAGCGATCATCTACGGGCCGAACGCCTCGGTCGCGCTGACCCTGTTGGTGATCGCGGCGGCCGTCATCCTCACCGCCTGGAGCCTGGCCGAGCGCATTCCCGTCTACCTGCACGCCTACACGCTGGTGGTCGTCGTGGTGGCTCTCGCCCCGGGGCCGTACTTCCTGGGCTCCAAACCCCGCTTCCTGCTGCCCGCCATGCTGCTCGGCCTGCCGCTGGCCCGTCTGCTGGCCCGGGCCCGGATCTGGGTCCTGATTCCGGTGATCGCCGTCCTGGCCGCCGCGTCCACCTGGTTCGGCATCTACCTCATGACCACCGGCTGGGCCCCGTAACGAGCGGGAATCTCACGCATGTGATCAGGTGTTTAACCCAACTAAGTAGAATGATGGCTTGGCAGATGTGAGGAGCACTGTGGCCGGTGATGTCATCACGACCGGCACGAGGGCTGCCGGTCCTGCCCGGGTGGACGCGCCGCGGGGTACCGATCCCGTAAGCGATGCGGAACAGGCCGAGGCAGAGGCAACCGACGTGCCCGGTGACCGCACGGCCGACGACGCCACGCCGGCACCCGCGCGCCCCGAG
>Ga0210399_10004478_pt1 | contig 10852 bp, 9 predicted proteins | sample IncBWC14MmetaG_FD_150865 | JGI IMG/M metagenome (GOLD analysis project Ga0210399, IMG submission 150865) | Forest soil microbial communities from Barre Woods Harvard Forest LTER site, Petersham, Massachusetts, United States - Inc-BW-C-14-M | ecosystem: Environmental > Terrestrial > Soil >...
TTCCAAAAGTCGGAGATAGGCTTTTTGAAGGCCAAACCGACGCGAGTTTCGCGGTCGGAGTAGGTGTCGAGATAGACGACGCGGACTTCCTGCTCCTGGCGGCTGCTCTTGTGGATGAGAAAAACGGTGTCGCCCATTGCGACTTTGGTTTTTAGGGAGACGAGGGCGCCGCTGGGATTGACTATGATCGTCTGGGTATCTTCGTGGAAGGCGCCGGCTTCGCCAGCAAAACCGTAAATCACGACGGGTACGCGCATGTAGATGCGCTCGCCGGAGCGGGGGGTTTTTTTTGCAGGGGTGGCCGGAAAGGGAAGGGCGGTAGACGCCGGCGTATTTTGCGGGGGCCGGGAATCGTCGAGGGGTGCTACCTCCATGACTTCCTGGGGAATTCCTTTCTGGAGGCCGTGTTCGCGGCACTTGAAGTCCCAGGTCTGCTGGAGGATCTGTTCGAAGGATTCCTCGCGGTTCGCAACGGTGACCCAGGAGTCGCTGTCCCCGCGAGGACACCTGAGCCGGATGGCGAAGTTCCTAGGCATGAGAGTTCCCTACGCATTGTGATGATACCTGTTTGCCGCGAGTCCTGCGGCGGGCCACGGGTAGGCTTCCCTCGAAAAGTAAACGGCGGGGAGGAGCAAGACGGCCGAGCGTTTTGAATAGGGGGGCTGTAACCTTTGCTGGACTGCGGACTCGTATGAGGCGAACGGGATGAGAGGGCGGAGGAATCGCCCTCTAAAACTCAACGTAGAGGAGAGATTCGAATGGTTCGCACGATCAAGGCAGGTTTGGCATTCGCGGCGCTGGCCGGTGCGTTTTTGCTCCAGCCATCGGTGCACGCACAAGACAGCATGAAGCAAGACAGCATGAAACAAGACGACATGAAACACGACAAGATGCAAGACGACAAAATGATGCACGACGGCAAGACAAAGACGTTGGAGACGGGCAAGTTTCATGGCAAGGTGCACGCCACTTCGGGCCGCGCGACCGTGTATCAAGAGGCGGACGGAAAGCTGGTGCTGCGGCTGACCAATTTCAAGACTTCGAACGGGCCGGATGTGCACGTGGTCCTGGTGGCGACGAAGGACGCAATGGATGATGCCAACTTCCTCAAAGACAACACGGATAAGGTAGAGCTGGGAAAATTGAAAGGGAATGAAGGCGACCAGAATTACGAAATTCCCGCGGGAACGGACCTGACAAAGTTCCGCACGGTTTCGATCTACTGCGAGCGGTTCAACGCGAACTTCGGGGCGGCGCCGCTGGAGAAGTTCTAAGGATTCGAAAGGGAGCGAGGGAAAATCGGGCAGGTCATACTGCCCGATTTTTTCTTGAGAGAAAAACGATGAATGCGAATAGAGATTCGTGGTTGTCACGAAACAAGTGGATTCTAATCGTGATCGGTGTTCCGATACTTGCAGGTGCGTGGTGGGCGTTCCGGCCGGAGAAGCTGTTCATCAATCAGAAAGTGAATGAGGCGGCGCCAGCGACATTAAGCGCGGAGCCGGAAGCGCTATACACAGGAAAGCTGGAAGGGAAAGTTCACCAGACGAGCGGGCGGGCGACGATTTACAAATCCGCGGATGGCAAAGAGTATTTACGGCTATCAGATTTCACGACTTCGAACGGGCCGGACGTGCATGTGCTGTTGGTGCGGGCGGAGGATAAGGCGCTTGACGGGGAGATTGTGAAAGTCGATTTTGATAATGTGGAACTCGGAACTTTGAAAGGAAATCAAGGCGATCAGAATTATGATTTGCCGGCGAGCGTGGATCTGAACAAGTATCAGGCGGTGGCCATCTACTGCGAAAGGTTCCACGCGATTTTTGGAGTGGCAAGGCTGGAGAAGTTCTAAAAAGGAAAGTGCAAGGCAGCGATAAGAACGCCGCCCTCCGGAGAGGGTGGCTACAGTATGTTATGCGCACGACGGAGACAAATGAGGCGGGGCTGATCGCGCGGATAGTGGCGGGCGAGAAAGAACTGTTTCATGAGCTGATTCGGCCGTATGAGCGCATGGTATATCTGACGCTGTTCGCCATCGTAAAAAATGAGACCGAGGCGGAAGATGGGGCGCAGGAGGCGGTGATCAGCGCCTACCGGCATTTGGCATCCTTTCGAGGGGACGCCAAGTTCAGCACCTGGCTGGTGACGATTGCCATTAATGAAGGGCGGAAACGACTGCGAAAGGCTAAGACTGCCGCAGAGGAATCGATTGAAGAAAAAGAGGAGGCGCATGAGGGGGACTACAGTCCGGCGCCGCTGATGGATTGGCGGGAGATTCCGCTGGAAGCCCTGGAGCGGAAGGAACTGCGGGAAGCGCTGCGAGTTGCCGTGACGGAGCTGCCCGACATTTACCGGCAAGTATTTACCTTGAGAGACCTGGAAGAACTCAACGTGGAGGAAACGGCGCAGGCGCTGGGAATAAATCCTGGCGCCGTGAAAGTGCGGCTGCACCGGGCGCGGATGATGCTGCAAAAGCGCCTGGTTACATACCTGAAAACGACGGTTCCGGCACGCAGGTTGTTCTTCGGGAGAGCGCTATGAAACTGGACTGCAAACACGTTTGGGAACACATCTCGGAGTACATCGACGGAAGCGTTGATGCCAAGTTGCGTGAAGATATCGAGCGCCACCTGGAACATTGCGAAATTTGCTCGGCGATACTGGATTCCACGCGGAACATCCTGATCTTGACGGCGGACGACCGGACGTTTGAATTGCCCGTGGGGTACAGCGAACGTCTGCACGAACGGCTAGCGAAAGAGCTGGAGAATCCCGAGGGGGATTTGAAGAAAAAGTAAAAAGTAACGACACGCAATCGAATTTCAGGGGACGCGATGAATAAAGGGGTGAGTGATCCATTCGGCGGCGAGGAGAAGCAGGGTTAGCACGGAGAGCGCGATCTGAAAACGTTCGGAGTTGAGTTTTTTCTTTGTTACGGGCTGCTGGCGCCACTGTGACGCGGGGCGGCTGCGCAAGCGGCGAACCTTTCCTACCACATAAAGATTCAGAACAGCTCCCAAGAGGGCCAAAACCATCATGGGGATGCGGATGGCATCCTGATGGAATCCGTGGGCGGGTGCGTGAATTCCTGCTGCAGCCGCGAGAGCGCTTAAACCAATCGCCACACGCAGGCCGCTGATGGCGATGACGGCGGTGCAGGCGCTCTGCAACAGAGCAAACACGATCCCAGACCAATTCAAGAACTTGGTATTGACGGCCGGCATCTTTGGGCGCGACGTTTCCGCGCCTTCCTTAGAGCTATTTGTTGGGTTTTGCACCTGTTCCGTCGCGGGAGAAATCATCTGGCACTCCTCAGGATGGCGGCGTCCATTTTAGATAAATGGCGGCGAGGGGTGGAAGGGTGAGGACGAGAGACTGGGGGCGGCCCTGGGCGGGCTGATCGGTGGCTTGCTGGCCTCCCAAGTTGCCGACGTTTGAGCCGCCGTAGAGGGCCGCGTCAGTGTTCATGATTTCGCGGTAGAGGCCCGGATTGGGGACGCCCAGGCGATAGCCTTCACGGACCACCGGCGTGGCGTTCATGATGGCGACGATCAGGTCTTCAGGGTTTTTGCCACGACGGATGAAACTGAGGACGCTGTTGTCCGCGTCATTGGCGTCAATCCACTCGAAACCGTGCCAGTCGAAATCAACTTGATGAAGGGCCTGCTCGGCGGCATAAAGATGGTTGAGATCGGAAACGAGGCGCTGGATGCCGCGGTGGGAATCGTGCTGGAGGAGATGCCAATCAATGCTGTGGGTTTCTTTCCATTCGGAACGCTGGGCGAGTTCTTGACCCATGAAGAGGAGCTTCTTTCCCGGGTGAGCGTACTGATAGGCGTACAGGAGGCGGAGATTAGCGAATTGCTGCCATATGTCGCCGGGCATTTTGTGGAGGAGCGAGTTTTTGCCGTGGACGACTTCGTCGTGGGAGAAGGGAAGCAGGAAATTTTCAGTGAAGGCGTAGAGGAGGGAGAATGTGAGCTTGTTGTGTTCGTATTTGCGGTGAACGGGATCGTGGGAAAAATATCTTAGCGTGTCATTCATCCAGCCCATGTTCCATTTGAAGCTGAAACCGAGACCGCCAAGATAAATGGGGCGCGAGACGGCGGGCCAGGAAGTGGATTCCTCGGCGATGGTGAGGGCGCCGGGAAACTTGCCGTGAGCCACCTCGTTCATGCGCTTGATGAAATCGATAGCGTGAAGGTTTTCGCGGCCGCCAAATTGATTGGGAATCCACTCGCCGGGCTTGCGGGAGTAGTCGAGGTAGAGCATGGAGGCGACGGCGTCCACACGAAGGGCGTCGATGTGGTACTTGTCGAGCCAGAAGAGGGCGTTGGAGATTAAATAGTTTTGAACTTCGTTGCGGCCGTAATTGTAGACGAGTGTGCCCCAATCGGGATGCGCGCCCTGGCGCGGATCGGAGTGCTCGTAGAGATGCGTGCCGTCGAACTGGGCAAGGCCGTGGGTGTCGCGCGGAAAATGCGCAGGGGTCCAATCGAGAATGACGCCAAGGCCGGCCTGGTGACAGCGATCGACAAATTCCATGAATTCGGCAGGAGTGCCATAGCGGCTGGTGGCGGCAAAGTAGCCGAGAGTTTGGTAGCCCCAGGAGCCGTCGAAGGGATGCTCCATGATGGGGAGCAGCTCGATGTGCGTGTAGCCGAGATCCTTGGCATAGGGGATGAGCTGGTCGCCTAGCTCGTGGTAATTGAGCCAACGATTGTGATCTTCAGGGACGCGGCGCCAGGAACCGAGATGGACTTCGTAGACGGCGATGGGCGATTCGAACCAGTTTTTTTGCGCGCGGCGCGAGATCCAATCGGCGTCGGACCATCTATGATGATCGAGACCAGCGACGACGGAGCCGGTATTGGGGCGGAGTTCCGAGCGGAAGGCGTAGGGATCGGCTTTGAGGGGCAGAATGTTGCCGCTCGGACCGACGATTTCATATTTGTAGATGGCGCCTTCTGCGAGCTCGGGGACGAAAATTTCCCAGAGACCGGAGGAACCGCGGGCGCGCATGGGATGGACGCGGCCGTCCCAGCGATTGAAATCGCCTACGACGCTGACGCGCCGCGCGCTGGGAGCCCAAACGGCGAAATGCACGCCGCGGACGCCTTCGAGTGTGATCACGTGCGCGCCGAGTTTCTCGTAGGTGTCGTAATGGCGGCCCTCGCCCATCAGATACAGATCGAACTCGCTGAGCACAACGGGAAAGGCATAGGGATCGAAGATTTCGAAGGACTCGCCGAAGTGTGTGCGTCCCTGAATCTTGTAGCTGCCCGGGGCGGGCGGAGCGGATTGGTTCGAAGGCCAAGTGGCTTCGAAGAAGCCTTCGGGGCGAAGTTTAACGGCGTCGGTGACTTTCGCAGGGGGAAGGGTGGCGCCTTCAATGGCGGGAGGCCGTAAAGAAATGGAAGCTTCAGCCGCCCAGGGAAGGAAAAAACGGACAGTCCAATTGCCTTCCGAGGGATGCGGACCCATGAGGGCGAAGGGATCGGCGTGGCGCGCAGCGAGGAAAGCGTCGATCTGGGGGTCGAGGCGCGGATCGCGGGAAGCAATCGGTGCCGAGCGTTTCATGGATGGACGCTGCTCAGCCAAGTTGACGGTCTCCGAGACGTAGCAGGCGCGGGATGGATAGATAGCTTAGCGCGAAACCTGACCCACGTCCCTTGCATTCTAGGGCGTTCGGGGGACAAAAGCCAAACGATCCGTGATGGAGCTGCCCACCCGAGAGTCGCAAGACCAGGCTGTGGTGGATTCTGAGAAGGCGGGGCATTGGCAGGCATAGATTCAAGTCTGTGCTACTGAGATGGAGATGCTTGCGAGAGGCCATCGTACCGGTTAGAGTGCGCGGTGATCACGCAACTTCCGAACGGACGCGGAGTTTTAAGGAATTAAGAAAGGGGCGGGCCAAGACGATGCGGATTTTCCCTCGAGTGTGCGTTTTCCTGTTTGTCCTTAACGGAGCGGCAATGCTGATGACCGATCAAGTGAGCGAAGCACAGGACCGCTCGCAGGCGCGGTCGATGGTGATCTCGCGCAATGGGATTGTTGCAGCAGAATCGCCGCTAGCGGCGCAGGCGGGCGCAAGGATATTGGAGCGAGGCGGAAACGCGGTGGACGCAGCGATCGCGACGAACGCGATGATGGGTGTTGTGGAGCCGATGATGAATGGCATCGGCGGGGATTTGTTCGCGATTGTTTATGACGCAAAAGCGAACAAGCTGTATGGATTGAATGCGAGTGGATGGGCGCCAAAGGGATTGACGATCGAGTATTTGCAGAAGCAGGGGATTCGGAGCATGCCGCAGCAGGGAGTGAATGCAATCACAGTGCCGGGAGCGGTGGATGGGTGGCAGAAGCTAGCGGATAAGTTTGGAAGAAAGAAACTGGCAGAGGATCTGGCGGCGGCGATTCGAACGGCGCAGGACGGATTCCCAGTCCCGGAATGGACGGCGGCTTACTGGGCGGCAGAAGTGGACTACCTGCGGACGGATGAGACGGCGGCGAAGACCTATCTTCCAGGAGACCGCGCCCCGAAAATGGGCGAGGTGTTTCGCAATCCCGAGCTGGCCTGGTCGCTGGAGCAGATCGCGCAGTACGGCAGGGAAGCCTTCTACAAAGGGGAAATTGCCGCGAAGATTCTGGACTCGATGAAGCGGCACAACGGACCGATGACCGCGCAAGACATGGCCGAATACCGCAGCGAATTTGTGGAGCCGATTTCCACTGCCTATCGCGATTGGACGATTTACGAACTGCCGCCGAACGTGCAGGGGATCGCGGCGCTGGAAATGCTGAACATCATGGAGACATTTCCACTGGGACAAAAGGATTGGGGTTTCGGGTCGACGAAAGCGCTGCACGCGATGATCGAGGCAAAGAAGCTGGCGTACGCGGATCTTGTGAAATACATTGGCGACTCGAGGAAACAGAAACTGCCGGTTGCGGCGCTGCTTTCGAAAGAGTGGGCGGCGCAAAGGGCCAAGCTGATTGATGCAGACAAGGCGAACTGCGACGCGGGGGCGGGAGAAATGCCTGTTGGAAACGACACGACGTATCTGAGTGTAGTCGATCGCGAGGGAAACATGGTGTCGCTGATCCAGAGCAATTACCAAGCTTTTGGATCGGGCATCGTTGCGGCGGGTACGGGGTTTGCGCTGCACGATCGCGGCGGGCTCTTCAGCATGGATGCAACTTCACCAAATGCGCTGGCGGGAAGAAAGAGGCCGCTGCATACAATTATTCCGGCGTTCGCGCAAAAAGGGGATGTTCGTGTGGCGTTCGGGATCATGGGCGGGTGGAATCAATCGCAGGCGCACGCGCAGTTCGTTGCGAACCTGGTGGACTTCAAGATGAATATCCAGGCGGCGCTGGAGGCGCCACGTTTCAGCAAACACACATTCGGCGGTTGCGACGTGATGATGGAAAACCGCTTCGTGCAGAATGTGCGGAATGAGCTGACGGGCAAAGGACACAAGATCGAATTGAAAGGAACATTTTCCAGCGGCATGGGCGGTGGGCAAGCCGTCATGAGGGATTCCTCGACGGGAGTGAATTATGGGGCTTCCGACCCCCGGAAAGATGGTCAGGCGGTGGCGGAATTGCCCTTTGAATAGGGTTCCGGACCGGATTAGGACGGAAAGGCGGCCTTTTCGAGGTTGCAAAAGAGTTCCCTCTTGGACAGGTGGTGTAGCTGTATTGGACACCAGACCAACCCTGGCCGGTTGGCCAGTTTTCAAGTCATTGTAAATAAAGGCTTTACAGTTATGCATTTTGGATGGTGAATTGCACCTGTACTAATGGCCAGGACCGCCGCCCGCAGCTAAGCGACCTGGATGTGGAGATCCCGATGGGGTTTGCCCAGGTGGGCTTGGGGCTGGCGCGTTGCATCGCGACGGTTGCTCTTGTGCTTTTCCTCACACCTCAAAGCAACGCACAACCTGTGGATGTTTCCGGGCGCTACCAGTGCGCACAGGCGAAAGTTCGAGGGAAAGTCATCCCGTGCAAGGCGGCGCCGCTGATTTTGAAGAACGACGGGCGTTTCGAACTGCGCGGATGGGAAGGAAGTTACCTGGTGAATGGGGAGTGGGTGGAACTTTCGGATTCCCTGATCAAGACACGCGCGAAGATTAAGCCGGGACATAAAATCGTGTTGCGCTACTACGGGAAGCACGGCCTGGTGGAAATGACTTATGAGCGGCGTGTCGCGGAGATGGGGAAGACCTCACTGAGCTGAGAAGTTTACGCCGGCTCATCTGCATCGAGTATGGATCGCTTACAGCAGCTCTTCCGCGTGACTTCTCGCTTTTGGCCAAGATTTAAAGCCTTTCGTTTGAGTGCCTTCCGAACTTTGGCGGAGTATTCCTGCTTCCGCTTGCGCATATAGGAAAAATCGGCAGTGTGGACATCGGGCGTTTCCAGTTTTTCGCTCTCCGCGAGACACAGGGCAACGGACTGGCCGACCATGTCAATGAAGCCGGGGGCCACGATGCGGCCTTTGGGGTCGATTTCGCGTTTGGCATGGGCTTCGGGCAAATCGCCGCTTGCGGCGACACGATCGCCGCTGACGGCGACGTCAGCCGCATACCAGGGATTTCCGGTGCCGTCATGATGTGACCGTTGCGGATGATGAGGTCGTAGTCGCCCGCAGGTGACGCGGCATCCAGGTTGGCATCGTAGGCGGCTGCGGCAATTTCTCCCAGGGCTTGACCGGCCACCCGCTGCGCGGCCTCTGGATCGGGAGCGAGCGAGACGTGATTGACGTAGGCAGCGAAGGTGAGTTTTTTTCCGTCTTTGGTGATGACGTAGCCGGCGAGGCCTTTGCCGTTAAGCATCATCATGCCATTGAGCCTGTCTTCGGAGCCGAAGGTGCCGGTTTTCGCGAAGACATGGCCGGCGCCGGGGGAATTTGTCTGAATTTTCGCGAGCGTGCCGTCTTTGCCGAGAATCGGGAGGGCATTGAAAAAAACTTGATAGTCAGGGCGAGTGGTCCAGTAGGTGAGGTAGTGGACCATAAAGTCGGCGCTGAAAAGATCGGCCCAATCGCCGCCGGCCCCATCGCCCTGAGCGGCTCCGGACAAGTCTAGATTCGCTGATTGGAGAAAATCATGTTCAACTTTGAATCCAGCGTCGAGAAGATGCTTTGTATCTTTCTCAACGAGAGTGCCGAGGAGGTACGGCCCCATTCCGGCGTGCAGATTTTGGCTGACCTTGAGCGTGATTTTGATTTCTTCCGAGAGTGGAGGAGACACGTGCTCAGTCACCTGATTCTCCGCTGAATAGAAACGCGTATAGGCAGAAAAATCAGTGACGGCGGGCGCAGGACGATTCTTGACTTGAATGCCTGCGGCTGACAGTGCTTCGCGGAATGCGGTTTCTGCAAACTTTGTCGGGGATGGGACGGCAATCGCCACAGGTTGGGGACTGATGCCGACAGGCAGGCTGCCAGAGAAGGTGACCAAGACGGAACCATCCGGGTTCGTGGCGATATCTGGCGGCTCGAAGGACGGCTTGGTGCCCGCAGGAGTGGTGGTCAGGTGATTCACGAATTTGATGTAAGAAGTCTGAGGTGAGGATTGGAGAGCGGCGGGCTCGCCAGGCTTCGCGCCCGGGGAGCCGATGAGATCGATCACATTGTCATTGATCATCATGGAGGACATCACGACGTTTGTGCCGCCTTCCCGCGGGCCGTCGGGGAAAAGTGAGGCGTCAATCAGCACGCGTCCTTCGATTTTGCGAATGCCGTTGGCCGCGACATCTTTAGCGAGTCGATGGATGACCAAGAGAGGATCGCCGGGAAGAGCGGGGCCCTCGTAGGAGTGATCTTGATCGACGAAGGCGAGAGTACCATCGGGCTGGATGCGATTGGAGAGATTGGGATCGCCGCTGGCGACGAGGATGAGATGGCCCTTGAGTGTGCCGTGCTTGTCGATTAAGCCCGTGCGGTAGACGCGGGTGTGAAAGCGGTAATCGGCGCCCAGCTTCGCGAGGAGCGCACCTTCGGTGAGGATTTTGGTGGTCGAAGCGGGCACGAACAATTTGTCAGCATTGAGGGCATAGAGGACTTTGCCGGTGTCGAGCGAGCAGAACTCAATGCCAAAATTCGCGTGAGCAAATTCGGGGCGACTGATGATCTTCTGGATGCGTTGAGCCAGAGTGGATTCAGACTGCGCACGGGCCGGCGCGGCCTGGAAGCAGAAAAGGAGCGAGGAGATCAGTGCGTGATAAAGAGGAAGGACGCGCGAACTATTTTTCAAAGCGGAATCCTCCAAAATTCGTTTGACCGCTTCATCAATGGACCGTGGGCGACTCGTGGTTCGAGCCCAGACTTTCGAAAGGTACATTCAAGATCGGATATTCCTGCCAATCCTGGTAGTCGAAATGCCACCACTCGGACTGGTAAACGGTGAAGCCTTCCGATTCCATGGCGCGGCGAAGCAGATCGCGCTGCCATCGCTGGAGCGAAGTGCCGCCGGGATAATCCGGGAAGGAGCGCGGGGACATCTCGTCATAGGTGCCAGGCATTTCGATGGGTTTGCCAGTTGCCAGGTCGTAGAGCGTGAGATCGATGGCGCAGCCGCGGTTGTGCCGGGAGCCTTGCGCGGGATCAGCGACGAAGATTTTGCCTTCAGGAGGCGTGGCCTCCCAGAAAATCTTGGTGACATACCATGGACGATAAGCATCGTGGATGAGCAGCCCGTAACCAAGCGGTTTCAACTTACTTTGCACTCGCAGGAGAGCGTCAGCGGCGGGACGCTGGAGAAAGGCGCGGGCTTGCGAATAAACGGGAGCGCCGAGAAAGTCGTTAGACGTGGCGTAGCGAATATCAAGGTGAATTGAAGGATTG
>Ga0210399_10004482_pt1 | contig 10845 bp, 7 predicted proteins | sample IncBWC14MmetaG_FD_150865 | JGI IMG/M metagenome (GOLD analysis project Ga0210399, IMG submission 150865) | Forest soil microbial communities from Barre Woods Harvard Forest LTER site, Petersham, Massachusetts, United States - Inc-BW-C-14-M | ecosystem: Environmental > Terrestrial > Soil >...
CGCGCAACGCGGCGCAGTTTGGAAAAGCCGGAGACTTTTACACTTCGAGCGACGTGCATGCGGTGTTTGGGCGCCTTCTGGCTCGGCAGTTCGAGGAAATGTGGCGGGCGTTGGGAACACCTGCACGGATCACGCTGAAAGAACTTGGCCCAGGCCGCGGACTCTTCGCACAGGATGTGCTGGATTGGTCGGAGAAAAAGTTTCCAGATTTCTTTGGGGCCCTTCGTTACGTTTTAGACGAACGCTCGCCAGCGTTGCGAGAGCGAATCGAGATTGTTCTAAGCCGTCATCTCGAATCGGGCAAGGCGCTGCTGTCGAGCGAGCGCGTGAGCGAGGATGTTGACACACCGAAGATCGTCTTCGCTAACGAATTCTTTGATGCGCTGCCGGTCGAGCTTCTCAGTTCCGACGGCGCCATGCGCATCGACGCGCGGGACGGCCATTTTGTCGAGACGTGGACGCAGGCTTCGCCTGCAGAACTCGAATTCCTCGATCGTTATTCAATCCATCCTGACAAAGGGGAGCGGGTTGAAGTGCCCCTACAAGCGCAGACTCATATGAGTGGCGCCGCCCAGTTGGAGCGCGGATTCGTAGTGGTCATCGATTACGGCTATACCCGCGAAGAGCAACTCGCGCGACGGCATCGCGGAACGCTGAAGGCGATCCGCCAGCATTCGGTGAGCGCCAATCCCTATGAGGCGCCCGGCGAGCAGGACGTCACCGCCGACGTCAACTTCACGGCGCTGGCGGCGAGCGCGGAGAAACTGGGCCTGCTGCCGCAGAAGCTCGTCACTCAATCTCAGTTCCTGCTTGGAATCGGCGAGGCCAATGAATTTGCCGACGCCTTTGAGGAATGCCGCTTGCCGCAGGAGCGCGCCAAGGTCGCTTTGCAGCTCAAACACCTAGTCACACCCGCTGGGATGGGAGAGAGCTTTCACGTCATGGTCGCGAGCAAGGGAATTGATGAAGGAAAGGTCGCCACCTTGGCTGGCCTGACTTTCGGTCGCAAAGCGCCCGTCACCTGAAATCATTTGGTCACGGTAGCCCTCCAGCTTCGCTCAGGACAGGCTCTCGGCGGTCCCGCGACGCCGGAACCGAGCGGCGCCGTCCAACTCTCGTTTAGCTTTTGGCCGAGGCTTCCGGATACTCGTATACGCCGCGCCCCGACTTCCTCCCCAGGCGTCCGGCCTTCACGTACTGCACCAGCAGCGGAGCCGGACGATATTTCTCGCCCAGCGTCTTGTGCAAATACTCGAGAATGCTCAGCCGCGTGTCGAGGCCGACGAGGTCCACCAGTTCAAACGGACCCATGGGATGGTTTAGCCCCAGTTTCAGCGCCTTGTCGATGTCGGCCGCGGAAGCGATGCCCTCCTGCAGCATGTGGAAAGCCTCGTTGCCGATGACGGCGTTGATGCGGCTGGTGACGAAGCCGGGCGACTCCTTGATCACGACGACTTCCTTGCCCATGCGTTTGCCCACTTCGACCGCGGTCGACAAAGTGTCGTCGTCGGTCTCGAGCGCGCGCACCACTTCGAGCAGCTTCATTTTGTGCACGGGATTGAAGAAATGCATGCCGATGCATTTCTTCGCGCGATAGGTCACGCTCGCGATTTCCGTCACACTGAGTGACGATGTGTTCGACGCGAGCATCGTCGTAGGCCGGCAGATTTTATCGAGCAGAGTAAAGATCTCGATCTTCGACTCCATCTCCTCAGGGACGGCTTCAATAACCAGGTCGGCCTCGCGCGCGGCCTCTTCGACGGAGCCCGCATATTCCAAGCGCTGGTACGCAGAGTTGGCGTCAGGCGCGGTGACCTTGCCCAGTTCCACCGCCTTATCGAGGTTGGCGCGAATTTCGGTCTCTGCCTTGCGCAGAGCCCCGGGCAACAGGTCTTCGAGGATGGTGCGATACCCGCCCAGCGCCGCGGCGTGCGCGATGCCTCGTCCCATGATGCCGGCGCCGATCACTGCAATCGTCTGGACTTCGCTCATCGGACCCAGCTCACCTACTTCTCCGCCTTTTCCAAATCTGCGATGGCCGCATCGATGGCGCCGCCGGCCGCGCGCAACGAGTCGGCCAGCCGCTTGCGCTCCTCCGCGCCCATGGCGGGGATATAAATACAAATCCGGCGCAAGGTCGCCGTGATGTCTTCCACATAATTCATTGCTCGAATCAGTTCACCTGTCACTACTGCCATGAGACTCCTCTTTCTCGTCTTGAATCTTCTGGTGTCAACGTGCCGGAAAAATCCTAGTGCGGCTCGATCGACGGTTAGAGGCTGGCCTCGTGAGCCGAACCATCTAGTGCCGAACCTTCCAGTGCCGACCCTCTATTTTGGACGTGCCCACGAATTTAGTAAAGGCGACGACCCTCGCCGCTCTAAACGCGGCTTAAATCGACATTCTCAAGCTTCGGTGGCCGCTTCTTTATTCACACCTTTATTCACGACGAGATAACCAGGCGGGCATATAATCGCAATCAATTCTTTTAATGGGGCGTTGCGCCCTGGCGCGAATCGAATGGTATATGGCAGACAAGGCTCTAAAAAGCTACATTTTCGCGAGCGACTTTGACCAGACGCTCACCTTCAACGATTCGGGCTACGTGCTGGCTGAGTTGGTCGGCATTCCCACTGAGGAGTTCGAGCGCAAGTCGAAGGGAATGGCCAAGATCAACCTGGTGCAGCAGGGCGCGGAACTGGCCTATTTGCTGCTGCATGATCCGGAGTTCAAAGCGAAAGTTCGTAAGGAACATCTTCACGAAGTGGGCAAGCGCATCCGCCTGAAAGGCGACATCAAACTCCTGTACCAACTTCTCGATGCCGGCATCGACGGCCATCAATTTGATTTTTATGTTCTATCGGCTGCGCCGGTGGAGATCGTTATCTCGGCGCTGGAAGATATTGTTCCGCCCGACCACATTTTCGGGACGGAGTTTCGCTATAAACCATCGGGAGAGATTGACACGATCGTTCGCGCAACGGCGGGCTACGGCAAAGTCGCGGTGCTCGACCGCCTGCTCGAGCAGCAGGTGGCTGGACCCGATCACGTGATTTATACCGGTGATGGCAGTTCCGACATTCACGTGATGCTGCACATCAATTCGCGCGATGGACTCACTATTGCCGTCTCCGAGACGCCCAACGTCTCGCAGATTGCGAAGCGCACCGTGCTGAGTACGAGCGCACTCGCCGTGCTGGCGCCGATTCTCGAAGAGATCGCCGGCTGGGAGCGTTACCGCATCCGCAGCTTCTTCGAGGCCAACGGAATGCTGATTTCAGAGTGGGAGCGCGTGCGCACGGACTGGCTGACCGTGCGCCCCGCCGTCGAGCCTGCGCCGGCAGAAGGGGAACCAGCGTCCCGGCTGGAGCGCGCGAACTCCTGAAGAGGGCGGACTCGTTATGCTGCGCGACCGAAATCTGATTCCACTTTCTCGCCAGCACCAGCACGCCCTGGCTCTGTGTGTTCGCATCGACCGCGCCTCGCCGATCGGCGACGCCGATCTGGACGCATGGCTGGCGGAAGTCGCGCAGCACTTTGAGAGTGAAATCAGAATTCATTTCGCGGCAGAGGAACAAGTGTTGTTCCCGGCAGCGCGACGGTTCCCTGAATTGGGTCCCATGGTCGACGAACTGTTGCTCGATCACTTCATGCTGCGCGAATGTTTTGCCGAAGCGGAGGCACGAGAAATGTCTGCGGCCGACCTATCTGAATTCGCGCAGCGCTTGTCGACGCACATCCGCAAGGAAGAACGCCAGTTGTTTGAGCGCATGCAGGAATTGATGAGTCAGGGCGAACTCGCTCGGTTGGGACAAGGGTTGGAAGAAGCGCTCAAAGACGCTTCCCAAGCGTGCGCTCTGCCTGCGAATGCGACGCGCCCGCCGGCGGAATGAACTGCGCCGCGACTCAGCGCGGCGCTGCGGCTGCGTGCACCTGCCGAAATCGAGCCGCACCTTCCCGCCCCATGTAACGCTCCAGCACCGCCGGTTCGGTCTGGCGCAAATCCACCACCACCAACCCGTCAAGGACATTGGAGAACTTGCGGTCGACATTAAAACCGACCAGTTTGCCGCCGATCTTGGCATATTGCCGGAGCAGAATCGGCAGGCCTTTGCCGTCGGCTTCCACATCAGTGATGGGCTGAGAGAGTTCGTCCAGGTCGCGGAAGGCATGGTACATGCCGCGGCAATCCCACCTTCGCAGGAGTCCCGCGCGAAAGGGCTGCCGCGGTTCGATCAATCCCGCGAGTTCATCCTGTTGCATGTGGGCTTCAAAGAAGCGGTAAATCATTTCGCGTGACGCTTGGTTGTAGTCGTTGCTGATGCTGACTGCGCCGAACAGCACAGGAATCTCAGGCTGCCGGGCGACCATGCGGGCGATTCCCTTCCACAACAGCAAGAGTGGCGCATATTGGCGCTGATATTCCGGCCGCACAAATGAACGCCCGAGTTCAAGCGCCGGGCCGAGCTTCTCGAAAACTTTTTCGTCATAGCGGAAGAGAGTGCTGGTGTAGAGGCCGCTGATCCCGCGTGCTTTCAGAATCTCCGCCGTGTTGCCTGCGCGGTAAGCCCCCGCTAGTTCTTGCTTCGTTTTATTCCACAACAAGATATGCGAATAGTAGTCGTCGAACGGATCGAGATCGCGGCTCTTTCCCGTCCCCTCGCCGGCCCCGCGGAACGTTAACTCGCGCAAACGCCCTACTTCCCGCAGCAGTTGCGGGATCTGATCCGCCGCTCCAAGGTAGACGGCAAAATCGCCGTTCGCTGCCAGACACCGGTCTTCCGGTAGGCTCTCAACTTCTTCGGCCAGCAAGTGCGATGACATTGGAGCCGCTACTGGCTCTTGAGTTCTGAAGGCGAGACGCGAGCGCAATGCGGTGTGCCACAACGCTTCCGGCTTGGTTCGGCGCGCGAGCAAATACGTCCGCCAGCGTAAGTATTCAATCGCTTCGCGATCGCCAGGGATCGTCTCAACGGTATCCGCCGGGATTGCGCTGCCCACACGGACTTCCACGGTCTTCCCTTCCTGCTGCAGAAATTCCTGCAACAGAAACGCCGCGCGCAGCTTGGGATGAAGCATGCTCATCAGCTGAAATCCGACGCCGTTGTACCCGCAAAAATATACCGGCAGCGCCGTAGCTCCGGTCTTGCGAATCAGCCTCGCTGCCGTGTCGTTCCAATCTGGATCGGCGATTTGTGCCGCCGGCATCTGCCAGTGCGAAACTTCGCCGGAGGGAAAGATCGCAAGCATGCCGGCCTGCTGCAGCCAGGCGAGAGCTTCCCGCACAGCGCGCCGGTTCGACTCCACCGATCGGTCGGTTTGAAACGGGTCGACAAAGATGCAGTGGTTCTGCAATTCCGGCACATCCGCGAGGAGGAAGTTGGTCAAAACTTTTACGTCGGGCCGCACGCGCGTCAGGAGAACAGTGAGGATCGCGCCATCGAGCACGCCATAGGGATGATTGGCCACCACCACAACGGGGCCGCTGGCGGGAATCCGCGCTTCATCGGCCGCAGCGACGCGCAGTCCGACGCGCATTTCTGCGAGCAGGCTTTCCAGACGAAAACCATCGGGCGATCGCTGCACGCGCCGGTACAACTCTCTGACCTTGCTGACGGGAGCGAACTTTCCCGCCAAGCCGGGAAATCCAGCAACGTGCGCCAACACTTCGGGCTGCGTCGGATCCGCATGCAAATGGTCTGAGGGCATTTCATACCAATAGCGCAGACCCATTGCGCCAGCATGAAGCGCAGATTAAAAGCTGATGAAATGAGAGGTGAGGAAACTCGGAAGTAACCACGGGTGACCACTACTCGAAGCTCGCGATTCAGGTCTCAAGCCGGTAGCGCTTTTCGGCGAGCGCATATAGTTTGCGCCACACCAGGCGATTCATCGTCACTACGGTCGCGGCCATCATCATGGTTGCGGCCAGCAGCAGATCGAAGTTCCCGGCATCGGTGGCCTGGGAGATGGTCGCGCCCAGCCCAACGGTCGTGTAGATGTGGCCCTTGAAGTGAAAGTATTCCGCGACGATGCTCGCGTTCCACGCGCCGCCGGAGGCCGTGACCATGCCGGTGACGAGGTAGGGAAAAATCCCCGGGAGGATCAACTTCTTCCATCGCTCCATCCCACGCAACCGAAAGACCGAGCAGCATTCCTTCAAATCCGTCGGAATTGCAATCGCCCCAGCAATCACGTTGAACAGGATGTACCACTGCGTTCCCAGCAGAAGGAGCACGATCGAACCAATTCCCAACCCGCCGCCCACGCGAATCAGCAATAGCAGCACTACGGGGAACAGTGCGGTCGCGGGGACCGAAGCGGCAATCTGCGCCAGCGGCTGTGCGATGCGAGCCAGGCGCGGATTGAAGCCAATCGCTACGCCGGCGGGAATCGTCCACAACGCCCCGAGCAACAATGCAACGTTGACGCGAACGAATGTTGCAACCAAACCGATCCCCGCCTCCTGCAACTCCGCCTTCTGCAGGCCTGCCAAAATCATTACGACACGCACGACGCCATAACTCACCGCAGCCAGCAACACGACCACCAACGCCCGCACAAGCCAGATCGTCCACGCGCTGCGCCGCTCGGCCTTGTCGCTGGAACGCACTCGGGAGAAATACTGCATCAGCCGCTCACTCAGCGGGCGCACCGTCTTTTTGCGAATCTGCGCCAGGCTGCGCGAATGCCGAATCAGATCGAGCACCCACGAACTCGGAGTATCCGTGCTCTCGACCTGCTCCACCTTGAATTTCTCCGCCCAGGCAATTACGGGACGCCAGACGAACTGGTCGAGCAGCACGATTACCGCGATCATGGTGCCGACTCCCCAGAGAATTGAACGGGTATCGCCGGCGCTGGCTGCCGTCTGCAAATACGAACCCAGCCCGGGCAGCCGGAAGTCGCGCGAGCCGAGGACGAACATTTCGCAAGCCATCAGGAAAAACCAGCCGCCCGCCACCGACATCATCGAGTTCCAGACCAGGCCGATCGCCCCGAAGGGCAACTCCATTTCAATGAAGCGTTGCCACCAGCTGAACCCATAAACTTTTGCGGCCTCGCGCATCTCATTCGGAATGCTCTTCATCGAAGCGTAAAAGCTGAAGGCCATGTTCCACACCTGGCCGGTGAAGATCAGCAGGATTGCGCCCGCTTCCACACCGAGTTGCCTCCCCGGAAACAACGCCACCATCGCGAGCATCACGGGAGGAAGAAAACTGAGTACGGGAATCGACTGCAACACATCGAGCAGGGGAATCATGAACCGCTCTAAGCGCGGGTTCGACGCCGCCACGTATCCATACACCAGCGCGAAGGCCAGGCTCAGCACGTAGGCGATCGTGATGCGCAGCAGCGAATATCCCGCGTAGGCCGGCAGCGCCAGCAGGCTGCGGGAGATCTCCACCTCCGGCGTGAACGGGCCAAGCCAGGTCCGCCCGACTTCTATCACGCCGTAGAACAAGGCGATTCCCGCACCGAACATGAGCAGGTCGGGCAGGTACGAGGTCTCGATGCTGGGCAGTTGCGTCCAGATTCGATACGCCGAAAATCCCCGCAGGCTGGCTGATTTTTTCATTGCGATCGCTGTTCGAACCAGTGACTTCTCTTCAGGATTTCGGTGCGGAGGCTGAGCCCTGCGTCTCGTTCGCCGGGGCCGATGGAGGCTCTGACGACGCGGGAGGTTCGGATTGAACCAGGCGGCCCCTTTCGCGGTCATAATCGAATATCTCGGCGTAGCGGCCCCAATTCATTGCGGTCTCGAACTGGCGCTGCACTTCATCCTCGGAAAAATGTTCGTCGAGAATGTCGTGAAAAAATTCGTCTGCGATCGAGTGATCCGACTTCCGCTTCAGGATGCTGTCAATCTGTTTCAAGATCGTCACGTGTTCCAGAGCTGCCTTCCGGAACAGCACCTTGCGCTGCTGGATGTCGGCCTCGGCGAATGCCACTCCCTGCGGCGTAATCTGCACGTCGCCCTCTTTCAGCCACGCGAAGCCCAGCAGCACGCAAGCCTCAAGAATCGGGAGCAAATCTTCAACGTCCAGCACCAGTTCCTCGGCCAGGCGGAACAGATCCTCGCGCCCGCCGCGATCACGCAGCAATTCAGTCAGGCCCGCGATTCCGCCCACGCGAGCGTGCGGCAGCATCTGGTATTTCGCGGTGCGAAGGGGCGCTTCCTGCTTCTTCAGAACATCCTTCGTCAGTCCGCCGGTGGGCAGGATGATTTCCGCCGTGGTCTCGGCGTCGGGCAAATCGTGCTCGACCTCCGGTTCCGTCATCACCTTGTAGATATAGTCCACCAACTCCACAAAGCGCGCAGATTTGCGGTCCCGCGGGTGCTTCAGCCGGATGTTGAAATCGGAACGAAGACGCGCCGGATTTCTTCCCAGCACCATGACCCGGTCGGCGAGCATCACGGCCTCTTCGATGTTGTGGGTCACAATGAAGATGGCGCTGGTGGGCATTTTCTTGTTCAGCCAGAGTTCCAGCAGTTCGCCGCGCAGGTTTTCGGCGGTAAGAACGTCGAGCGCCGAGAACGGTTCGTCCATGAATAATACTTCGGGCTCGACGACGAGCGCGCGCGCGAATCCCACGCGCTGCTTCATGCCTCCGGAAAGTTCCTTGGGATACGCCGTCTCAAAACCGTCCAGGCCCACGGTGTCGAGCGTGCGCAGAGCGCGTTTGCGGCGCTCGACGGGTGGTACGCCCTTGGCTTCCAGCGGGGCTTCCACGTTCTCCAGAACGGTGAGCCAGGGGAACAGAGCGAAGCTCTGAAAAACTATGGCCACGTTGGGCATGTGGCCGTCCAGCGGCTTGCCGTGCCACAATAGCGTGCCCGACGATGGTTGCGCCAGCCCGGTCAGCATGCGCAGCAGCGTGGATTTGCCGCAGCCCGAGGGCCCGAGCAAGGCGACAATCTTCCCTGGCTCGATCGCGAGATTGGTCAGACCGACAACCTGAATCCGCGTGCCATCGGCCTGCGGATAGGATTTCTCGACCGCGACCGCTTCGATGATCGGTTCGGTTGGCGGTGCGGTTGGCGGTTTAATGATGGGTTCGCTCACGCCGATACTCTCCTACCCTCTATACACGAACCGCGCCGAAGCGCAAAGCACGCTTCTTTTAACAGTGCATTCACAATTGAATCCAACGGGGCCGCAGGGTGCCCCATGTCTTGCGTCTTTTGCGAGACGTGGGGATTTTGTCCTCGAATCGAGAAACGGCCCAGAATACTCACCCTGTCCTGTCAGCAGTTCACGCGGCAAAGTTCTCACTGGGTAGCGCGGCGAATGGCTTGGGAAGACGATCGCTCACCTCGGCGAGCAGCGCCAGTTTCGCAGCCAGTTCGCTGTTGAGCCGTTGCGGGTCGAAACGCCACCGCCAGTTCCCGCCATGCAGGCTGGGCGTGTTCATCCGAGCTTCGCTGCCGAGACCAAGAACGTCCTGCAGCGGAACGATGCTCAGGCTCGCCGTGGAACATTGGGCGGCGCGGATAAAGGCCCAATGCATGCCGTCTTCGCAGCGTCCGACATAGGCTTCTGCGTTGCGGCGTTCGTGCTCGGCCGCGCCGGAACGCCACCACCCCTCCACGGTGTCGTTGTCGTGGGTGCCGGTGTAGATAACTTTGCCCTCGGCGCGATGCGGCAGGTAGATGTGAGCGCCTTCATCTCCGAAACCAAACTGCAAAACAGCCATCCCCGGAATCTGCAAGCGATCGCGCAGGGCGTACACCGAGGGAGTGATGTAGCCCAGGTCCTCGGCAAAAAACGGCAGGCCGCCCAGCGCTTCGCGGACTTTCAGAAACAAGTCGTCCCGCGGACCATCGACCCAGCGGCCGTTCACCGCGGTAGCGTCGGCGGCGGGAATCTCCCAGAATTGGTCGAACCCGCGAAAATGATCCAGCCGAATGTAGTCGCAGTGCTGCGTGGCCCAGCGCAGCCGCTGAATCCACCAGTCATAACCGTGCTCCTTCATCACATCCCAACGGTAGAGCGGAGTTCCCCAACGCTGCCCGGTCTTGCTGAAAAAGTCAGGGGGCACGCCGGCCACGACTTCCGGCTCCAGATTTTCATTCAGCCGAAACAGTTCTGGGTGCGTCCAGACGTCGGCGCTGTCATGGTTCATGAAGATTGCGACGTCGCCCACAATGCGGATCGCCCGCTCGGAGCAGTAACGCCGCAACGCACTCCATTGTTCATAGAAGGCGAACTGCAATGCGCTTCGAATCTGGACATCGGCCGCGAGATCCTCTCGCGCCTTATCCAACGCAGCGGGCTCGCGATGCGCCAGATCGCGCGGCCACCGATTCCAGCTTTGCAGCTTCTGCCGGGCGCGCAGAGCATCGAAGAGAACAAAATCTTCCAGCCACCAGACGTTCTCAGAGCGAAACCTGTCAAACCGAGCTTGGGCATCGCCCGAAGCCGACCGCAGGAAGTTGCGCGCCGCCTGAAACAGCAGCGGCATCTTCTGCGCGAAAACCTGCTCGTACTCGACGGGACCGGAGCTGGCCGCCGATGCAAGGGCCGGGTCGATCTTTTCCTTATCAATATCAAGATCGATCCAGCCACGCTCGGCGAGTCGTTCCAGGCTGATCAGCAGCGGATTTCCAGCGAATGCGGAGGTGGAAGAGTAAGGAGAGTTGCCGTAGCCGATCGGCCCCAGTGGCAGAACCTGCCACACGCCCTGGCGGGCGGAGGAGAGAAAGTCTACAAACTGATAAGCGGCCGGCCCAAAATCACCGACGCCGCCGCGCGAAGGCAACGACGTGGGATGCAACAGAATGCCTGCGGCGCGCGGAAAGGACATGTCACCGCCGCTACATTCCCTGCTCGCTGCCGTTGC
>Ga0210399_10004483_pt1 | contig 10844 bp, 12 predicted proteins | sample IncBWC14MmetaG_FD_150865 | JGI IMG/M metagenome (GOLD analysis project Ga0210399, IMG submission 150865) | Forest soil microbial communities from Barre Woods Harvard Forest LTER site, Petersham, Massachusetts, United States - Inc-BW-C-14-M | ecosystem: Environmental > Terrestrial > Soil >...
ATTGAGTCCATTTTTTGGCACAACACAATGCAAAGAACTTGGTGACATGATTGCCGAATATCTGTCATTTTATGCAATTTGATCACAATTTAACGACATGATTGCCAGATATGATGACTATTTTGCGAAACTAACATTTTAATTTATTTACAAGGGCTTATATATAATATCGGCTCATTTATCGAATGACTCGTGTAAAAAATTGAAATAAATAATTTTAATAAACTTCATTAAAACACCATTAAACTAACTATATCAATCGGTATAAATAATGCTATTTGCGATGTCATTTCGAACCACTTCCAAACCTTTCAAACCGGAGTTGATAGACATAGTGTTTGAGTTTCCATTGACAACATTGATAAATGGTAATTTGACAGATAGAAAGATTGATGAACATACTTCAGTGAGCGAGTCAGAACCTGAGTCAAGAGTAATATTAGAAGAATTTCGCGAATTAACAAAAAGAAGTGATGATGCCAAATGTCAACAATTTGTGATTGCGCACCCGACAATTCACAAGATGTCGGTGTCTTTTTTTAGCGATTGCACGCCTTCATATGCACTCGGTATGGCAATGAACGAAGATCATATTATGACTATATATGAATTGATTCGTCAAGGTGCAAATCCTAATACCATTGTATATAATAGATCGATACTCGAAGCTGTAGCTATGATGCGTGTGCCGGAAACCGATCAATCACTGACGATAGCTTTGTTGCTCGAACAAAAGTGTGATGTTAATCTCATGGCCAACTATGGAAACACAGCATTGATGACGGCAGTTATACACAATCGTACAGCGGCTGTAATGCAATTGCTGACTGCCAAAGCCGATGTTAATATTACGAATAGTCTTGGAAATACGGCATTGATAGAAGCAGTTAGGTACGGTGATAAAGCATCCGTACAACTGCTAATTGAACACAAGTGTGATATCAATATCATGAATAATGATGGATATACCGCATTGATGGAAGCAGTTAAATACGGCAATGGAACACCCATAATACAACTACTAATTGAACACAAGTGTGATATCAATATCATGAACAGTAATGGAGACACGGCATTGATAACAGCAATCAAACATCATGCTGAGTCGACCGTAATGCAATTGCTAGATGCCAAAGCTGATGTCAATATATGCTCCCCACTCAAGGCGAGTTTTGATAAAAGCTCAACATCAAAACATTTTAAAAAATATATGCCACAAGTATATAAATCAATTGGACTAGAATTGATGCGTCGAGGTGCTGATTTTGTGAGTATTATTGACACGTCATCAGAATGCTATGTTGACATAGATAAAGGCAGAGGGCCATTCGCCAAATATATTCACACAGTATATACAGAACAGATATTTGCCGTGTTGTGTCCATTTTTTGGCATAACATATTGCAGAGGACTTGGTGATCTAATCGCCGGATATTTGTCATTTTATGCAATTTGATCACAATTTGACAACATGATTGCCGGATATGATGACTATTCTGTGAAACTAAATTTTAATTTATTTACACAATATCATATTAAAAAGTTGAATATTTAACATCATAATATATACAGTATCGCAACAGCTAAATAAATATGTCGCTAATTGAAACACATAGAGATAAATTTATGAAATTAGTACAGTTTAATAATGAGAATAAATGCATTGAATATATCAATAAATATGATGATTTTTATAATGCAATATATCGTAATAACTCCCATCCAAATATGTTACAACTAGCATGTGCATATAGAATGGATAATGTGGCGATAGCATTAATTGATAAAAAATGTGATTTGACATATCAGGATATAGATGGATATACAGCTATGATGATAGCAAGTTGTTTTGGATTAAAAAATGTTGTCGCATATATAATAAACAATTCAACAGATATCATAACACGAACATTACAGGATGGAGAATCGGAAATACTGTATTTACACCATAAACAAGATGTGGATAATATTATACGAATGATTGATCGCGGATATAATATATATCATGAAACTGTTGATAACAGAACATTATTCACATCAGCACTATCTTGCGAGTCGGAACGAGTAGTTAAAAAATTAATAGATATTGATACGGATTTTATTGAAGAGTTTGAAATGTTATATTATTTGGACCACATGGGTGGTAAATTTTGTAATAATATCGCAAAATACTGTGTTGATAAATATGACGGTTATAAACATGAAATAATAGCCGCAATGAATGATACATCACCAACAAACATATTATATCAGTCATTTCGCAATACATATGCTGTAGAATTAGTCGATATAATATGTGATTTTATTTTATTAAAATTAAAAATATGAGATATGTTTTGGAGAGGTTCATAAGATATAAATTCATCATGTGACGACAAATTATACAAAAAATTGAATATATAATATTATGAGATATAATATATTATAATAGAAATATAAACATGATGTCAGTAGAGGCGAAAAGAGATGAATTTGTCAAATTGGTACGAGAATATGAAGAACAAGATTGTATAGAATATATTGCGAAACATGATGGTTTTTATAATGCAGTGTTAGATTATGATTATGGTGATGTATGTAAATCTGATATGTTACAAATGGTATGTATGCGTGGATTAAATCGGGTGGCAATAGCACTAATCAACAAAAAATGTGATCTAATATATCAAGATATGGATGGATGGAGTGCTATAATGTGTGCGAGTTATAAGGGATTACATGATGTTGTCAAACTTTTGATTGATAATATAACGGATCACACAACACGAATATCATTTACAGGACTTTCAGAAATAATGCATGTATGTATATCTAATGATGTGGATAATACTCTTAAAATGATAGATTGCGGATATGATATATATTATAAAAGTAACATAAATAATACTTGCTATCAATCATTATTCACAGTGGCAATATATCATGAGGTAGAAAAAATCGTATATAGATTACTAGATACTGATATATGTTTTGCAGATGAATTCAACATATTATATCATAATCCAACACGCGAGAAAACAGAAATTTATAATAATATAATGAAATACTGTCAAAATATACGTAACACTTATAAACAAAGAATTATTGCCACAATAAATGATGCATCATCCGGTAATACATTACATTATGCATTTCGCAATATATATGCAATAGAGCTAGTAGATATTATATGTGATTTTATTATATTGAAAACGTGAAACAATTATATGAAAAAAGTTGAAAAATCAAAAACATGAGACAGTCATATTATATCAGTTTATATAAATGCAAACGATGGAAGCAAGAAGACATGAATTTGTCAAATTAATAGAAGCACGTGATGAAACGGGCTGTTTAGAATATATTGCGCAATATGATGGATTTTATGATGCAATTGCAGATAATTATAGTCAGGCAAATATGTTACAATGGGCATGTGCACATAAATTATCCATGGTAGCGACAAAATTAATTGACCAAAAATGCGATTTAAAACATCAAGATAGGGGTGGATTTACAGCTATTATGTATGCAAGTTTTCATGATTTAATGGATGTCACCACATATATAATAGATAAATCAACTGATCGCACAACACTAATAGCAAATCAAATGTCAGAAATGATGATGCTTTAGCATCCCTAATAAAAAACGTCACGCAGGACGTTTTTTATAGAGGTATTTGAGTGATAGTCAAAAAAATGTAAAAAATATTATAAAAATGATAGATTACGGATATGATATATATTACAAAAATATCAGCAAAGAGTCGTTATTCACAGTGGCAACACACTATAGATTAACAGAAATTGTGCAAAAACTAATAGATATAAATACAGACTTTATTGAAGAGTTCAATATATTATATCATTTAGATCATGTAAAAGATGAATTTTATAATAATATCATAAAATATTGTGTTGATAAACGTGGTATCATTAAACGTGAAATAATAGCCACAATGGATGATGCATCACCAACAAATGCATTATATCAATCATTTCACACAACATATGTAGTGGGAGTAGTTGATATAATATGTGATTTTATTTTATTACGGATGTGAGATACATTCGGTGAGGCTTATAAGATGGGCTACGCTTGGTGAGGCTTATAAGATGGGCTATACGGTATTGCTCTAGATTGATTAATGATAATACGATTAAATATAGTTGATAAATTCATCTAAGAATTTAATAGTGAAAAAATTGAATAAAACATATGTAATGAAATCTATTTAGATGATCAATAATATATATTCAGCAATGGATCATGATGAAAAACATCCAGGAATTGCGAGGGTCAAATTAGATAATACACTGACAATGTCAGAAAAAGATGTATTGGAACGTTGGTTCAGAGAGTCTAAATATACAGTTGATCTTTATGATGACAAGCGTATATTTAGTCATCTACTGTTAGTCGAGGATGATGATGTATGTATGCGTTTCCTCAGTACAAATCGATTGATGTTTAGAAGTGACAGATATATCCCACCATTATTACAATTGGCGATTGATCGCAATAAGGCAGACGCCGCAATGGAATTATTGCATCGTAATACTGCCGATCCTTCTGATGCAGCAATACAAATGGCATGCCAACGTGCAAATGGAAAAGCAGCAATTGTAATGCTCCAACGTATTAAACACTGTGTGAATGCAACATCATTATACTATGCGGTCGATAATAATTTAAAGAATGTTGTTCTGATGTTGTTCAGTGAATCTCCTAATTGGTGGCAAATACAAAGATATATTCCATGGTATCAAAATACAGTTAAAAAATACATCGTCGATATGTGCATAGATTTAATTGTGTATATCGACGCTGTATTATCACTAACTTTTACTGGATGTGAATTCAGGAAATTTATATCAAAAACAGTGGTTGAGTACATGCTTCCCAATTTTGAGATACCTACACAGTAAAATAAAATTTCATAAATTTAGTATATAATATCGATTCACCCACGCAATGATTAAAAAAAGTTGAATTTTTAATATCATAATATATATACTATCGTAAGTAACAATATAAATATGCTATCAGCAGAAGCACATAGAGATGAGTTTATCAAATTAGTAGATACAGGCGATGAAGATAAATGTATAGAATATATAAACAAATATAATGATTTTTATGATACAATATATGATAAGTGGACAAGTTGGGGTATAACAAAAATAAATATATTAATGCATACATGTTGGCGCAGATTACCCAAAGTGGCAATAGCATTAATCGGTAAAAAATGCAATTTAACATATCACGATGATAGCCGTGGATATTCAGCACTAACGGTTGCAAGTATAAACCAATTACATGATGTGGTTGCACATATTATTGATAATTTATCGGATACAACAACACGATTTTATAGTACGGGATCTGCCATTTCGGAAATGATGTATTTATGTCTTAATGGTAATAATAATGCAAATATTATCAAAATGATCAACAAAGGATATGATATATATTATCACTCTCCATATAGTAAATCAGTAACACTATTTACAACAGCAGTTAGATATGGTAATATGGATATGGCAAAAAAATTAATAGATATTGACATTGATTTTGCCGAAAAAATCAAAATATATTATGGTGAACATAAAATAGATGATAATTTTTATAATAGAATTGTGAAATACATAAATGATAAACGTGATGCTTATAAACACACAATAATAGCCACAATGGATGATGCATCACCCGCAAACGCACTATACCAATCATTTCACACAACATATGCAGTGGGACTAGTAGATATAATATGTGATTTTATTTTATTACAAACGTGAAAAAAGTTGAATAATTAATATTATAATATATGCGCAATAATAAGGAGTAATTAAATAAACATGTCAGCAGAAGTACATAGAGATGAATTTGTTAAATTAGTAAATATAGGCAATGAATATAAATGCATAAAATATATCAATAAATATAATGATTTTTATGATACGAAATACTGCGATTTAGATCTTGAGACAGACATAGCAAATATATTAATATATGTATGTAAGAACAAATTATCAAGAGTGGCAATAGCATTAATAGATAAAAAATGCAATTTGACGTACCAAGATAACTATGGATATACAGCATTAATGATGGCAAGTTTACACGAGTTACATGATGTAGTTACACATATTATAAACAATTCACAAGATACAACAACACGGTGTTTAAATTATGGAAATCAGTTTTCAGAAATGATATATTTATGCTATAGATCTTATAATAATAACATAAATATCATCAAGATGATCGATCGAGGATATGACATATATTATAAAGTCAACAATTCATCGTTATTTACAGCAGCATTACAACGCGAAAGTACAAATATAGTAGAAAAATTGATGGATAAAGACATAAATTTTGCCGACGAGTTTAAGACATATTGTAAATTTAATGGCATTGAACCAAACTTTTATAACACAATTGTGAAATACATAAATGGTAAACATGATACTTATAAACACACAATAATAGCCACAATGGATGATGCATCACCCGCAAACGCATTATACCAATCATTTCACACAACATACGCAGTGGGACTAGTAGATATTATATGTGATTTTATTGTATTACGAATGGGCAATATTTTATGAGGTTCGTAAGATGGGCTACGCTTGGTGAGGTTCGTAAGACGGGCTATACTTAGTGAGATTCATCGATTGAGGCATACTGCATCGCTCTAGACGTACGAAAAATTGAATAATTATCATCATAATATATGTACTATAATAATAGCCGGATAAACATGTTATCTCAACAAAATGAAATGAGTTTTTTTCAAATAAAATTATTGGAATCACAACATAAACATGAATTTATAGAATTAGTACATACTCGTGATGAAGACAAATGCATAGAATATATTAAAAAATATAATGATTTTTATAATGCAATTGTGGGTGGATATACTGGACTAAATATATTACAATATGTGTGTTCATATAACTTAAATCGAGTGGCCATGGCATTAATTGATCAAAACTGCAATCTGACATATCAAAATAGTTGCGGATCAACGGCGATGATGTATGCAAGCTGTAATAAATTAAACGATGTTGTCACACATATAATAGACAAATCAATGGATATTAAAACACGAACTGCATATGGTGTGTCAGAAATGATGTATATATGTGATCAGTGGGATGTAGAAAATACCATTAAAATGATAGATCGCGGATATGATATATATCTCAAAGATGGTACGAATCGAACTTTATTTACAAGGGCAATAATTCGCAATTTAAAAAAAGTTGTGATGAAACTAATTGATATTGACACAAACTTTATTGATGAATTCAATATATCATATCGCAATTCGGGACATATAAAAGATGAATTTTACCGTGATATTATAAAATACTGTGCCGATAAACGTGCCAGTTATAAAGACACAATAATAGCCACAATGGATGATGCATCACCAACTAATGCATTATACAATTCATTTCACACAACATACGCAGTGGGACTAGTGGACGTTATATGTGATTTTATTATATTATGAATGGACAATATTTTATGAGGTTCGTAAGATGAGTTACACTCGGTGAGGTTCGTAAGACGGGCTATACTTGGTGAGGTTTATAAGATGGGCTACACTTGATGAGGTTCGTAAGATGAGTTACACTCGGTGAGGTTCGTAAGACGGGCTATACTTGGTGAGGTTTATAAGATGGGCTACACTTGATGAGGTTTATGAGATGGATTCAGCAGTCGTGGTTCATCACGTAATGATTAAAAAATTGAATAGTTATCATCATAATATATATGGTATGATAATCGCTATATAAACATGTCATCCCAACAAAGTGGAATGAGTTTTCAAGAAAAAAAAATATTAATAGAAGCACATAGAGATGAATTTATGAAATTAGTATATACTCGTGATGAAAATAGATGTATAGAATATATTAAAAAATACGATGATTTTTATGATACAATTGTGGATGGATATACTGCACAAAATATATTACAATTTGTATGTGTGCGAAGATTAAATCGGACGGCGATGGCATTAATTGATCAAAATTGTGATCTAACACATCAAAATGCGTGGGGAACAACGGCACTAATGTTTGCGAGTTGTCATGAATTAAACGATGTTGTCATACATATAATAGATAAATTAATGAATACTGAGACGCGAAATTCAGCATATGGTACATCAGAAATGATGTATTTATGTAATAGTAAAGATGTAGAAAATGTCATTAAAATGATAGATCGCGGATATGATATATATTACAAAAATGATATGAAAGGTTCATTATTAACAAGAGCAATAATTCGCAAGGTAGAAAAAGTTGCGATGAAACTGATAGATATTGATACAAACTTTATTGATGAATTCAATATATCATATCATAATTTGGAATTAACAAAAGATGCATTTTATTACGATATTATAAAATATTGCGCTTGTAAACGTGACACCATTAAACGTGAAATAATAGCCACAATGGATGATGCATCACCCGCAAACGCATTATACCAGTCATTTCACACAACATACGCAGTGGAACTAGTGGACGTAATATGTGATTATATTATACTTCATGTATTGCCAATATGAAAAAAAGTTGATAATTCAATCATATGAATATATACGATATAATAACAAATATAAATGCAAACAATGGAAGCACATAGAGATAAGTTTATCGGCTTAGTAAAAGCATGTGATGAAACGGGTTGTCTGGAATGTATTGCAAAATATGATGATTTTTATAATGCAATAGCTGCAAATTATAGTGGAATAAATATGTTACAGTTAGCGTGTCTATATAGATTAGAACATGTAGCGCTAACATTAATTGATCGGAAATGTGATATGAGACATCGAGATAATTATGGGAGTACAGCTCTTATGTATGCGATATGTTATGGATTAACAAATGTTGTTGCAGATATAATAAATAAATCAGATGTCGCAACACGGATAACATTATCCGGGTCGTCAGAAATGATATATTTAAGTGCGTATAAAGATGAGAAAAATATCATTAAAATGATAAATCGCGGATATTATATATATTATAAAAATGACAGAAATGAATCGTTATTTACAGAAGCGATAGTTTATAAATTAAAAGAAGTTATGCAAAAACTCATAGATATTGACACATGTTTCGCAGAAGAGTTCAATATATTATATCGCAATATGGCATATATGAAAGATGAATTTTATCACAATATCATAAAGTACTGTGTCGATAAACGTGCCAGTTATAAATACACAATAATAGCCACAATGAATGATGCAACACCAACTAACGCATTATATCAGTCATTTCACACAACATACGCCGTACAATTAGTGGACATTATATGTGATTTTATTTTATTACCAATATGAAAAAAAGTTGATAATTCAATCATATGAATATATATCATATAATAACATATATAAATGCAGACAATTGAGGCACATAGAGATAAGTTTATCGATTTAGTAAGAGCATGTAATGAAACTGGTTGTTTGGAATATATAGCAAAATATGATGATTTCTATGATGCAATTATAGATAATGGTAGTCGACCAAATATGTTACAGATGGTGTGTGCAAATAAATTATCCAAAGTAGCAGTGGCACTAATTGATCGAAAATGCAATCTAACATATCAAAATAGTTATGGATTTACAGCTCTGATGTATGCAAACTGTTACGAATTAAAGGATATTGTTACATATATAATAGATAAATCAATGGATTGCACAACACGAATAACAACATACGATGAATTGTCAGAAATGATGTATTTATGCGATTACCGTCACGATGTAAAAAATATTATTAAAATGATAGATTGTGGATATAATATATATTACAAAAATAAATATCACCGATCATTATTTATGGTGGCGATAGACAATTGTCTGGAACAAGTTGTAAAAAAACTAGTAGATATTGATACATGTTTTATTGACGAATTTAAACAGTATTATGATACAGAAACAGATACAGACAGATTTAAGAATCCTAAATTTGACATGACTATCATGAAATATTGTGTCGATAAACGTGACACTATTAAACGTGAAATAATAACTACGATGAATTATGCATCACCAACAAACATGTTATATCAATCATTTCACACAACATATGCCGTAGAACTAGTGGACGTTATATGTGATTTTATTTTATTACCAATATGAAAAAAAGTTGACAAATCAATAATATGAATATATATCATATAATAACATATATAAATGCAAACAATAAAGGCACATATAGACGTGAAGCGCACTGAATTTCTAAAATTACTGGGAACACGTGATGAAAAGAGTTGTCTGGAATATATTGATAAATATGATGATTTTTATAATATGACATGTAATGATGGTATAAATATGTTACAATATGCGTGTGTATATAATTTAACCAATGTGGCGATTGCATTAATAGATCGAAAATGCGATTTAACATATGAAGATGCATATAGATGTTCCGCACTAATATATGCATCTTCATATGGTTTGAAAACTGTTGTAACACATATAATTAACAATCGTATTGAACCGGCAAGTCAATACAAATCAATTATTAATAAACAGTCAGAGATGATTTATTTGACATGTCAAGAAGATACAAAAAATGTCGTCAAAATGATTGATAATGGATATGATATATATTATGAATATACTAATTTATTCGACAGGACATCATCATTATTATCAACAGCAATTATGAAAAATAATGAATGTATTATAAAAAAATTAATAGATATTGATATAAATTTTGCCGAACAATTCAACGAGTATTGTCATGAAAACGATGTAAATTCTAATTTATACGATTGTGTCAAAACATATTGTATTGATATATATG
>Ga0210399_10004484_pt1 | contig 10844 bp, 5 predicted proteins | sample IncBWC14MmetaG_FD_150865 | JGI IMG/M metagenome (GOLD analysis project Ga0210399, IMG submission 150865) | Forest soil microbial communities from Barre Woods Harvard Forest LTER site, Petersham, Massachusetts, United States - Inc-BW-C-14-M | ecosystem: Environmental > Terrestrial > Soil >...
ATCGTTGCCGATCATCATCCGAGTTCCCGCGGAACGGGCACCGGACTCGCAACAGGGGAAGACGCGCGATATCTCCACGCGCGGGCTGTATTTTGTTGTGGACCAAAATTTGGAATCGGGATCGCAACTGGACATCACACTGACGCTGCCGGCGGAAATCACGCATGGCACCGAGGTATTCGTGAGGGCGCTGGGAAAAGTGGTGCGAGTGGAGCGCCGGGAGGAAGAGGGCGGCGCGCGCATGGGAGTCGCGGCGGTGATTGAGCGGTACGACATAATTCGAGGGGAAGCGGCGCGAGCCTGAATAGAATCTCCCGGGCTGGTGCAAATCCATTACAGGCTGAACATTCGAAGTTTTCTCCTCTTAGTTCATATTGCTGCAAATGTGGCAGAGCCCACTCGAATTCCTATTGCATTCAAGAGTGAGTTGGGCCTACTATCCGGCCAGAATGTCCCGCGGAGGGTCCAGTGAAAGTAGCTGATCTCATCGGGTCCCGCAAGGAAGTCTTCTCCATTAGAGAAGAGACGAGCGTTCACCAGGCCGCGCAATATCTGCGCGAGAAGCAGGTGCGCTCGGTGGGCGTAATGAATGCGGACGGTAAACTCGTCGGTGTGATTTCACACAGCGATGTCTCCGACAAAGTCGCGGCGGAGAATAAATGCCCGGCGTGGATGAAGGCGTCGGATATCATGACGCGCGAACTTGTAACGGTGACGCCCGACAAGACGCTGGAGGATTGCCTTCGATTGATGGAACAGAACACCATTTTCCATCTGATCGTAATGGATGCGGGAAAGGGTTTTCTTGGGATGCTTTCCGTAAGCGATATCTTGCGAGTGATCGCATCGGACGAGAAGGCCCGTGCGGATTTGCTGGAGTCCTTCATCTTTCCTCCCAGGTAAGTATGGCCAGTCCTCGAAATCCATTTTCCGCGGTAAGACTCAGGTACAAGGCAAAGCGTCCTCATTAGTATCACTAGCCAACCGTTTTCCTAAACGGAGACAAGTTTTTTCCTAAGTCGTTTCACACTTTGGCACAGAACTGGCGGAGATGGTACTACAACCCGATCCCGCGCGTCATACGTAAGATATTGTAAATAAATGACTTGCACATCTGCGCTGGCAATTCCTACAACTGAGAGAAGCGCCATTCAATGGCCTGTCTTGTGCAACGTTCCTGGTCCTAAGGACTCTCTGCGTAAACATGCCAGGGGAAAAGAATAGAAGGAACAAGGGCACCGAACCGGTGGATATGTTGCCGCCGGATGACGTACTTTTTGGGCGTTCCGCGCTGATGCAAGATGTGCGGCAGTGGGCGACGAGAATTTGCGGCACAAACGTCCCAGTCCTGCTGAACGGAAGTGGTGGGACGGGTAAGGAAGTCCTGGCGAGGTGGATTCACAAGCATTCCCCCTGGAGCAGCGGCCAGTTCGTGAAGGTAAATTGTGCGGCGATCCCCGGGGCGCTGCTCGAAAGCGAGTTGTTTGGGTACGAAAAAGGCTCGTTTACGGGAGCTCATGCTTCCAAGCCAGGACGGGTAGAACTTGCGCATCAGGGTACATTGTTTTTGGATGAGATTGCGGACCTTCCTTTGGGATTGCAAAGCAAACTCTTGCAGTTCTTGCAGGACGGACGCTTTTCGCGAATCGGGGACGACTCAGAGAGGGCGGTAGAAACGCGCTTGATTTGCGCGACGAACAGGGAGCTGGCGGAAGAAATTGATGCGGGAAGATTCCGCGCGGACTTGTATTACCGCATTAATGTAGTCCGTCTACGATTGCCGCGTCTGCGCGAACGTTGTGAAGACATACCGGTTCTCGCCGAGTATTTTCGGACACAATTCCAAGAGAAATTCACGAAGGAATCGGAACCCCTGGGTGCGGAAGTATTGCGATATCTGCAGAAACTCGAATGGCCCGGGAATATTCGGGAGCTTTCGAATGGAATCGCCCGCCACGTCCTAATCGGAGCGGAGGCGGAGATCGGTCAAGAGCCTTTGCCCATGCGGCCCGGTCCTGCTCGAGAAAGCTACGGACATGCGGGGGCGATTCCTTTGAAGCAGATCGCTAAAGAGGCTGTTCGAGAGCGGGAGAAAAGTTTTATCCTCGAGACGCTTCAGGCGAACCAGTGGAATCGCAGAAAGACCGCACAGGCGTTGAAGATCAGCTATCGCGCATTGATCTATAAGATACACAACGCAGGCCTGCTTACCCAGAGGACGCAGAATTCGAATTCGAGACGAGAAAACACATTGGGTTCCTCAACTTCTTCTGCCGACTAGCAGGTGCCCGCGCCGCCATAACCATCAAGAGTGTCTGCACCTTCTCAAAGAGATCAACACCAACGGCCCCCAAGGAGGTCAGAATAGGACACTCCTTGAATCCCCGTTCAACGGAAATGCGAATAAGGGGAAATTCTTGGGCGCAATTGCGCAAAGAATTGGAATGGGGCCGGTTTAGCAAGGTCTCGCCTGTTTATAAGGAGGCTGCAACCAATGTCTTACCGAGATCGGGCGAAGCTAAACGTTCGGCCATGAACTTGCCCCATCATCTCTGGTTGAATCCCTGGACAGAATGGGTCCGGGTTACGTCCCTTCCCGCTCCCCAGCTTCTAACGGGGGTTCCCGCTGCAGACCTGGCTAGTAGTCATAGGTTTCCTGTGTCCTCTCTGGGGCAAAGTGCAGGCCCAGATCGAGTAAGGGGGAAATATGAGATTGCGCACCTTTTTCGTGTTGGTTCTAGTCCTTGTTCTACCGTTGTTGGCAGTCAGTGCCTATGCCGACACCCCGGGTATTAACACTGCGGGTCCTTTTGCGGTCCTGGGAGAGGCGGGGGTGACCAATACCGGCCCGAGCGTCATCAATGGAAGTGTAGCTGGCTCGGCTGGAACTCCCGCGGTCACTGGCTTTCCTCCTGGGATCGTGGTCGCGCCGGGAGTGCTATACACAGCTGGTGTCCCAAACTCAGGCCCGGGGACGCCTTTTGGTGACGCCACCACGGCGTACAACAATGCACAAGGCCTCTCGGGCGCTAGCCCTATATCCACTGATCTAGGGGGACTGACGCTCACGCCGGGCGTCTATTCTTTGGGAGCGGCTCAGTTGACGGGAACACTCCTTCTCGACGCCCTAGGCAGCAACAGTGCTCAGTGGACTTTCCAGATAGCCAGCAGTCTCACGACCGCAAGCGCCTCGACTGTTCAAGTAATCAATGCCGGTGCTCCTGGCGCATTTACCGGCGGCATAACTTGGGCGGTCACCTCTTCAGCGACTCTCGGTACGACCACGACCTTCTTGGGAACTATTATTTCGCTGGCCGGTGACGCTATCCAAACCAGCGCAACAATTGGGTGCGGCAGAGTCATATCGCTAGACGCTTCAGTGACGCTGGATACCAACAACATCTCCACTGGCTGCACGGTAACTGCTGGAACTGGCGGAACTGGCGGCACCGGCGGAACGATCACCCCTCCCACCCCCATTCACGCTCCGGAACCTGGCACGCTTGCGTTGCTCTCATCGGGACTGCTCGCAATGGTCTTTCTGACGTTCCGCAAGTCGCGCGTAAGTTCGCTCTCGCTAAGCTGCTAAACTATTAGGCTGCTAAACTAAGCGATCGTAAAATTCGGCGATGGCCCCGGCAGAAATACAGCCCGCCATCGCCGATTACCTTTTAGCTAGAATTGTTTTTAATCGGCGAAGCTGTAACGGATGTTGCTGATACGTTGATGCTGTGCTTATTCTAGGTGCAGAGATCCCTGTCAATCGGTGAAGGAGACATGAGTCATCCTCGACGGTGGAAACGACTGGGCGTTGCAATCCTGGCGGCAATCGTGCTCGCGGGTTGCTCGCGCGATCCGAATGTTCGCAAGCAAAAATATTTCGAGAGCGGTGCGAGCTACTTCGAAAAGCAGCAGTACCGCGAAGCGGCCATCCAGTTCCAGAACGCCATTCAAACAGATCCCAAATACGTCGACGCCCACTACCAGCTCGCGCAGTGCTATCTGAAGTTGGGCGTCTGGATCAGTGCTTACCAGGAACTGCTGCGCACGGTGGACCTCAAGCCGGATCACCTCAAGGCCCAGGTGGATCTGGGTGCCATGCTGTTGGCCTCGCGGAAATTCATGGAGGCAAGAGAGAAGGCTCAACTTGTACTCCAGCAAGACCCCAAGAACGTCGACGCACATCTCCTGTTGGCCAATGCGGATGCGGGCCTGAACAACGTGGAAGCATCGCTTGGCGAGATCCAAGAGGCCATCCAGCTCGACCCAAACCGGGCGCGGTCGTATCTGAACCAGGCCTTTGTACAATTGACGGCAAACCAGACGGCGCAGGCAGAGGAAAGCTTTAAAAGGGCCATCCAGCTCGATCCCAAGTCCACTCATGCCGTCATGGCCCTGGGGAACTTCTATCAGCAACTGCGTCGTTGGTCCGAAGCCGAGCAGCAATACCGCCGCGCGATAGACTTGGAGCAGAAGAGTCCCCTGCCTCGCGCCGCCTTAGCTCTCCTCTATCTGGCTCAGGGGCAGAGCGCACAAGCCGAACAGGTGCTGCTGGAGGCCAAGCAAGCGCTAGCAGATAACTCCGAGGGCTACCGGATGCTGGGGGATTTCTACTTCGGCCTGGGCCAGCTCGACAAAGCGATGGCGGAATATACCGCGCTCTTTCGCGAGCATCCCAAAGACTTGCAGGTGAAGAAGAATTACGTGCAATTGTTGATCTTGCGCGACCGCCTGGACGAGGCGACCAAGCTGAACGACGAAATTCTAAAGGCCAATCCGAAGAGTTTGGACGCGCTGATCGACCGCAGCCAGATCCTGAATCGTCAGGGGCGATCCAGTGATGCGATCCTGGTTCTCGAATCCGCCTTGAAGACGGAGCCCGACAATCCTGTTGGGCACTACCATCTCGGTGTGGCCCACAGCGCAGTCGGCAACCTGGCGAGAGCGGAGAGCGAATGGCGCGAAGCCATCCGCCTGCGCCCCACAATGGTGGCGGCCCAGCAGGCCCTCGCCGCGGTCGCGCTGCGCAAGGGGGACATTGATCTACTGGAGAAGACCGCCGAAGCGCTGATCACAGCCAACCCCGTTTCGCCGGAGGGATACGTCTATCGCGCTACCGCACGCTTGGCCCGCCACAACGTCCCCGAAGCCGAGGCGGACCTGAAAAAAGCCATTGAAGTGGCGCCGCAGAATCCGCTTGGCTATTCCAGACTCGGCGCAGTGCGCCTTTCGCAAAAGCGTTTCGTGGAGGCCGAAAAATTCTTCGAGGAAGCCCTGGAGCGAGATCCGAATTTTTCCGAGGCTCTGCAAGGTCTGGCTGGCGTTTACACCCAGCAGAAACAGCCAGCTAAGGCGGTGGCACGGGTGAATGCGCAGATTGCCAAGGCACCCAACAACAGCTCCTACTACTTGCTCTTGGGAATGCTGCTGATCAGCAGCACGGATCTCGAAAAAGCCGAGGCGGTGCTGGAGAAAGCAGTCCAACTGAACAAAAACAACGTAGATGCGTTTCTTTTGCTTGGCCAGGTGCAGTTGCGCCGGGGATCGGCAGACAAAGCGATCGCAAGTTATGAGCGCTGTATCCAGGAGAATCCCCGCGAGATTCGAACGTATGTGGTTCTGGGTCCACTGGAAGAATCGCGAGGCAACTGGCAGAAGGCCCAAGAGCTCTACCAGAAGGCGCTGAAAATCGACTCCCAATATCCGCTGGCTGCCAACAATCTCAGTTACCTGCTTCTCGAGCACGGCGGAGACTTAGGATACGCGGTTTCGCTGGCTCAAATCGCCAAGGCCGGAATGCCAGATTCGCCGAACGCGGCGGATACGCTCGGCTGGGCCCACTACAAGTTGGGAACCTACGATTCAGCTGTCGGGTTGTTTCAGGAAGCGGCCAGAATAACCCCTCAGAACGCGACCTATCAATATCATCTTGGACTTGCATACGCGAAAGCTAATAAAGTCGAGCTCGCTCGCGCGAGTTTCCAGCGTGCTCTTACGTTGGATCCCAAGTCTTCGCGAGTAAACGAAATTCGCCAAGCCTTGGCTGCATTGGACGTGGCTCCCTAGTTGCAGCTTTGATTGTCGTGCCTTCGGTTAAGGATGAACGGTACGTGGAGACTGGCGGAGTGGAATCTTCGTGTTGGCTTTGGCCAAAGATTACTACCGCATACGGCCGGCTCTGTTCGGCTGCCAGACCAACGGATTCCATATTTAATGTCTCATTCATTAGACCAATGCCAACCGGGAATAAAACTTAAGTTCGATTCTCATCAGTCTCGCGAGTAAATGTCCCCCGAATTTGATTGTGCGACCGCTGGATCGCCGAGACGCCCATCACGAACGATTGTCCCCAGCAATGAATCTGCCCACGGGTTCCTATCCTCACTCGTCCTACCGGCCCATTAGGCCCTGGCCGTAGGGCAATATGCATGCCATGCCTGGAATGCTTTGACCCCTGCACCAAAACTGTTCTGCATACCAGTATTAATGGTACGAATTACTTTTCTATCCTGCTTGCGAAGTTAGGGCAAAACTTAGCAGCTATTTCCGCGGGCCCCCACCCCCTGCCCCAGCTAACGAGCTGACAAAAGCCCTGAGGAAATGAGAAAAGTGAAAACGAGCCTAAGAGGATGGGTGTGCGCGGCAGGTGCGGTCATTTTGAGTACTTCTGCAGCGTTCTTGAGCGGCTGCTCAGGACTGGTGAATGCAAGCGGGACGAATTCAAACGCGGCCATCCAGGTGAACCCGGCGAGCGTCAGCTTTGGCAGCACGGTCGTTGGTAAGAAAGTTTCCCAGACCGTTTCAGTTGCAAACACTGGCAACATGCCGGTCAACATCAGCCAGGCGAATGTATCGAATAGCCAGTTTTCTGTTTCGGGCCTCGTCATGCCGGTTTCTCTGCCGGTCGGCCAGTCCAACAGCTTTCAAATTTCGTTCGCGCCCAATTCTTCGGGCAACGTCACAGGTACGCTGACTGTTACGACCGACGCGGGAGTGGCTTCCCCACAGGTTGCACTCTCGGGAACTGCGACACCAGCTCCGCAACAGGTGAGCCTGAATCCGGCAAGCCTAAATTTGGGGACCATCACTGTGGGAAGCACCGGGAGGGGTACGGCAACAATCAGCAATGTGGGCGGCTCCAACCTAACGGTTTCTCTGATCAGCATAAGCAGCGGTCCATTTGGAGTCTCTGGTATCACTACGCCGAGCACGATCGTCCCAGGTGCCAGCGTCACCTTGAATGTGACCTATTCACCCACGGTGGCCGGGAGTAATTCCGGTTCAATCACAATTACGAGCAACGATCCACTGACTCCGGCGTCCACGATCTCGCTCACGGGAACAGCAACAGCCGCGGCGGTGGCACCAACGATCACGACACCACCGGCGAATCAGACGGTGACGGCGGGACAGACGGCAACGTTTGCGGTGGTGGCGGCAGGGACGGCACCACTAAGTTACCAGTGGCAGAAGAATGGGGCCAACATCGCAGGGGCCACGGGGGCGAGCTACACGACGCCGGTGACGACGACAGCGGATAGTGGATCGACGTTCGCAGTGGTGGTGAGCAACACAGCAGGGACAGTGTCGAGCGCGGCGGCAACGCTGACGGTGAGTGCGGCGCCAGTAGCACCAACGATCGTCACACAGCCGGCGAGCCAGACGGTGACGGCGGGACAGACAGCGACGTTTACGGTGGTGGCGGCAGGGACGGCTCCGTTGAGTTATCAGTGGCAGAAGAACGGAGTGAGTGTTGCGGGGGCAACCTCAGCGAGTTACACAACACCAGTCACCGCGACGTCAGACAGCGGATCGACGTTCGCTGTGCTAGTGAGCAACACAGCGGGGACGGTGACCAGCGCAGCAGCCACACTGACAGTGAATGCGGCAGCGGTGGCGCCAACCATCACGACACCACCGGCGAATCAGACCGTGACGGCGGGACAGACGGCGACGTTCACGGTGGTGGCGGCGGGGACGGCCCCGTTGAGTTACCAGTGGCAGAAGAATGGAGTGAATATCGCGGGAGCCACAGCAGCGAGCTACACAAGCCTGGCGACCACGCCAGCCGATAGTGGGTCGACCTTCCGCGTTGTGGTCACGAACACGGCCGGGACAGTAACTAGCAATGCGGCCACGGTGACAGTGAATGCAGCAGCGGTGGCGCCGACGATCAGCACGCAGCCGACCAACCAGACCGTGACAGCGGGACAGACGGCGACGTTCACGGTGGTGGCGGCAGGGACGGCTCCGTTGAGTTATCAGTGGCAGAAGAACGGGGTGAACGTTGCGGGAGCTACCTCAGGGAGCTACACAACACCAGTCACCGCGACGTCAGACAGCGGATCGACGTTCGCTGTGGTAGTGAGCAACACAGTGGGGACGGTGACCAGCGCAGCAGCCACACTGACAGTGAATGCGGCAGCGGTGGCACCGACGATCACCACGCAGCCGACCAACCAGACCGTGACAGCGGGACAGACGGCGACGTTCACGGTGGTGGCGGCAGGGACGGCCCCGTTGAGTTACCAGTGGCAGAAGAATGGAGTGAATATCGCGGGCGCCACAGCAGCGAGCTACACAAGCCCGGCGACCACGCCAGCCGATAGTGCGTCGACCTTCCGCGTTGTGGTCACGAACACCGCCGGGACAGTCACTAGCAATGCAGCCACACTGACGGTCAATGCGGCGCCGGTAGCGCCGACGATCAGCACGCAGCCGACCAACCAGACCGTGACAGCGGGACAGACGGCGACATTCACGGTGGTGGCGGCGGGGACAGCCCCGTTGAGCTACCAGTGGCAGAAGAACGGAGTGAATGTTGCGGGGGCAACCTCAGCGAGCTACACAACACCAGTCACCACGACGTCAGACAGCGGATCGACGTTCGCTGTGGTAGTGAGCAACACAGCGGGGACGGTGACCAGCGCAGCAGCCACACTGACAGTGAATGCGGCAGCGGTGGCACCGACGATCACCACGCAGCCGACCAACCAGACCGTGACGGCGGGACAGACGGCGACGTTCACGGTGGTGGCGGCGGGAACGGCTCCGTTGAGTTACCAGTGGCAGAAGAACGGAGTGAATGTTGCGGGGGCAACCTCGGCGAGCTACACCAGTCCGATTACGGTGACGTCGGACAGCGGTTCGACGTTTCGGGTTGTCGTGAGCAACACAGCGGGGACGGTGACCAGCGCGGCAGTCACACTGACAGTGAATGCGGCAGCGGTGGCACCGACGATCACCACGCAGCCGACCAACCAGACCGTGACAGCAGGACAGCCAGCGACGTTCACGGTGGTGGCGGTGGGGACGGCCCCGTTGAGCTACCAGTGGCAGAAAAATGGGACAAACATCGCGGGGGCCAATACAGCGAGCTACGTGACAACGGTGACGACGACGGCGGATAGCGGATCGACGTTCGATGTGGTGGTGAGCAACACGGCAGGAACGGCGACGAGCAGTGCAGCAACACTAACAGTGAACCCGGCGCCCGCCCCAGTAATCCAGGTAAATCCGACATCCTTCAACTTTGTAAACGGCGTGGTAGGCACTACCTTGTCGCAGGTCCTGATAATCAAGAATACCGGAACGGCCGCATTGAGCGTTACCCAACTGACTGAAACTGGCTCGGCGTTCTTCACCGTTAGTGGATTTTCGCTCCCCCTGAATGTGAACGCGGGGCAACAAACCACAATTACAGTGGCCTTCCTGCCGACCTCAGTAGGCACTGTGTCCGGCAACATCTCCATTGTAAGCAACGCGCCTACTTCGCCTACTTCGGTCGGTCTTAGCGGCACGGCAATCGCTGCAACGCATACCCTGGGCATCAACCCCACAAGCTTGAGCTTCGGAAGTGTGACAACAGGAACTTCCTCAGCCCCTCAGAATGTCACGATTACCAACACCGGCAATTCCAACGTGACCATTTCGCAGATCAACTTGGGCGGCGCCGGTTATTCCATGACCGGCGGCAGCGCACCTGTCACACTCTCTCCGTCGCAGAACCTCACCCTGGCCATCCAATTCAGTCCCACGGCAGCCGGGATGGTGAATGGAAGCATCTCGATTGTAAGCAACGCGACTGGGTCGCCTGCCACGGTCTCCCTATCGGGAACGGGAGTTGCCCCGGTCCAGCATTCGGTGGCTCTAGCCTGGAACGCGAGCACTTCAACGGTGTCTGGGTACAACGTGTACCGCAGCACGGTTAGTGGGTCGGGTTATGTGAAGATTAACTCTTCGCTCGTCACAGTTCTAAATTACACGGATTCGACCGTACAGAGCGGCACGACCTACTTCTACGTTACGACGGCAGTTGATTCCACTGGCAAGGAGAGCGTGTACTCGAATGAAGTTTCCGCTCCAATACCATAGCTGAGAGCTTGAGAGATATCGTGAATGGAGGGGCATAATTCCCGGGCGTCTAGGGGATAAGGTCTCCTAGGTGACCAGATTGTGGAAAACTAAACATCCACTGGCGGTGAGAAAAATCGAGGGTTATCCTATCGGGCTCCGGCGAAATTCGGGACGGAAGGGTTCTCTGGTTTCTTGAGAGATGTCTTGGTGACAGGCCAGGCCGCCGGGAATTCTTGGACCTGAGGGGCAGGGTTAACACCTGTACTTAAACTAGTCTTCCATTCAGTATCGCCAGATCTGTTATAGCCGTACCCTTACGTCCAGCAGAGTTCTGAGGGTCTGGACGATGAGAATTGAAGAAAACAGGAATTCCGGAAGCGCGCCTACCGATTTGCCGGCTTCGGCTTCTCGCGTAAGACGAGCTTTGTTATGCGTAGCGACGCTTTTGCCCGCAGTCCTCGTTTGGGGGTGCTCTGGTCTCGTTAGCG
>Ga0210399_10004485_pt1 | contig 10843 bp, 15 predicted proteins | sample IncBWC14MmetaG_FD_150865 | JGI IMG/M metagenome (GOLD analysis project Ga0210399, IMG submission 150865) | Forest soil microbial communities from Barre Woods Harvard Forest LTER site, Petersham, Massachusetts, United States - Inc-BW-C-14-M | ecosystem: Environmental > Terrestrial > Soil >...
CCTTTCGGGTCGCTTGCTACACTCTCTTGGCCTTGCCCCATCCCAATATGCCTCAACTCCTGCTCTCACCCTCGCTTCCAACGACTGTCCTACTCACGTTCCAGCGCGGATGAATAATGCAGGCTAGCGGAACACCTTCAGGTGAGACGAATGCAGGTAGCATTACCAACCGCCTTCATTGGCGATGCGCTCATTACGTTTCTGAATTTCGCTACTTTCAAGTCGTCGCAGTTCTTCAAGAGGCATCGAGTAACGCTCGTCTTCGGAGAAGGTGACCTTGCGGGCACGCTGTGCTTCGGCGCGTTGCTTGGCTGCTTCCTTTTCCTGTTCCGCGAGTACCTTTTTGTCGAGGGCAAGAGAGTTATTGGCAACCAACACTCGGTAAGCGGCTTCAAACTGCTCAACCGAATGCACGCAATCACCAAACATTGCCTTCAGCGTGCGGTTCATCGCCTGTCCGTTGGCGTTGTTGTCGATCAACTCCGGATGGAATGTTAGAAACTCAGCCGCATTCGTTTCTATCGCAACACGCTTCGTGTCGCCACGCTGAAACATCTCCGCAGCGGCCTTGACCTTTTCCTTTGGCCACATTTCCGGATTGTCTTCGAACGAATCGAGACTGTCATCCTTGAATGCGCGGACACGCTGATTAAACGGGTCTTCCTGTGTGTCAATGTTTCGTGTGTAAGAGCCAACTGAAAAACTTCTACTTGCCATAATGATTCGTCTCCTTTTTGTTAAACAACTGATGGGGTTCTGCGCTTCATCTCTGTTGTGTTGTGGGGTGCCTCGTCACCTTCCGCACCCCGCCTCACTAGCGATTGCTCCGTGTGATTGGAGCGAGGCATCGGGCTACAAATCACCTTCCTACCTCTCGCACGGTGCGTTACTTCGGAACACTGCACAAGGCAGCTTCGTTTCGCTTTTCACGCACCAAAAACTTGGAGACGCCGCGAGCCAACCATTTTTCAATGGGGCTGACTAGGCACTTTGCATTAGCTCGCGGGCTATCTGCGCGACTAACGCAGATTCTTTAAAACAGGTTGATGGCAGGCCGGAAAGCGATCAACCTGTTTACTGTTCGCGGGGTTTTTGTTGCCCGACCGAACAAGATCGTTACTTCATTGCCGGTACTTCATCAATCTGGTGTATGTGCTTCCGGTGTTGATAAAGTTCGTTCAAACTGAAACCTTGAGGTGCTTTGCACAAATGGCACCGGAACGGTTTTGGACTAAATTTCCTTGGCGTCTCTAGCCGTGTGCGCATCTCGCGGGCAACGGTTCGCAATTGTCGCTTGAGCGTGCGCATTAGAATTCGTGCGGTTGGCCGCTACGCTGTAATCCCCGCCGCTCCGAATCGGCCAAATACTTCACATGCTTTTCAACCGCAGCGATGGAAGCTTTCACTTCTGGGATGAGTGCTCTGACAAGTTCCGTTTGAACGCGAAGAGCTTCACTCTGTGCCCGCACAATTTCAGAATGTGCGTCCAAAGATGTGACGGCACGCTCGAATGCTTGTTTGATTTTCTTGAACATGGGTTATCCAACTTTTGATTACTGGTTTGTGACCGAATAGAGGCTGAGTGCGTTAAACATCTGTTCTGTTTGCAAGTACGTCAGATATTGGGTGTATGTCTGCCCTGCGCCTGTCCCGCTCAACGGCACAGCCAAGTTAATGCCCGTCACCGGTGGGTTGAAACTGTCCGGTGTGATGCGCGGGGGCGAAGTTACAACGATACCCGCAATGGTTGCCACGATTGGAACCGCTACGCTATTCGTAGCAAGCGCAAATCCCGCAGCATTTCCCAACTGGCGGAGTTGACCTGCCGTCAGGCTTACAGATGTGACTGAAAGATCAGGGTTCGGAACCTGCAAAGTTGCGGCTCCGCCCGCTGCCGAGAGTACATTCAAATACGCACTCCCGCTGCCGACTGTGAATAGTGTTGACATGGTTGGTTACTTCTTGGGATTGACGGGCATGGACTTCCCAACCTTCGAGGGGCCTTGTATGCCTGAGCGTGTAGGCCATTCGATATTGGAACCGTCATAAGGCATAGAGCCCTGGTTGGCGAACTTCTCTGCCGGGATGAAGCCCGAATGACCATCGTGCGTTTCTTGCCCCTCGCCGGGGATTGCCTGCTTCGGTCGTGGGTCATTCCCATTTGAGGGGGCGGTCTTACGGGCTGGGGTTGATTTAGCGACTGGCCGGTCTAAAACACTTTGGTTGTAATCTTGTGCCGGTGCTGGGCCTTCCGGGGCACCGTTGAATGGTTTTGTCATGGGTAAAACTCCTTTATATTTTGATAACTACTTTCAATAAACTTCACAGACTCATATCAACAAAGGTCGGACCACCCGACGCGGGCGCAGGCGGACCACTGACCACATATCTAAGGACGCTTGTTGCCAATCCGCCCGCAGAGTCGTTGTCGAGATTCGTAGTAATGCTTGCAAAAGTGACATCTAAGGTGCCGTCAGCATAAGTCGCAAGCTGCACACCACCAATCGTGACGCTTATTGAACCTGTCGCGAGGTGCATCCTGATTGCGTTTCCAATTGCTTGCAGTTGGCTCGTGCTCAGAGTCAATTGCCCGCTCTGATTAACAATAGTTGCGCCCCGATACTGCCCTGACGCAACGGCCAAGGCATTGGGTTCCAGCTTCAAAAACGTTGCGCTTGCGTAATTCCACGGAAAGAAAAAAATCTCGATGGGGCCGTTGTGAAAATTTGACATGATGATTACCTTTTCGCTAAATAAGCTAATGAACAACGTCACATGCCTGCCCGCCTGTTTTGACGTGCTAGGCATGTGACACAATCAGGAATAATTCAGACAATCAACTGCAACGTGCGCACGTTGCATCAAAGGTTGCTCCACGCCCACACATGGCCATGCATGAATGTTTCGTAACCGTCAACCCAACCCGCGATGAGAATCCCCCTCGCCAGGTGGTGTCACTTGTCTGCCTGATAAAACTGTATTTCACCAATCTTTCATTGAGTTGCGAATTATCCGTAACAGAGTTGCAATCTCTTTGCGCTCCGCCGCGAGCTTCGCAGCTTTAGTCTTTTTTCGTGCTTGCCGCTCTCTCAATAACGCCTGTTTCTGTGCCAATCGTGATGGGGTGGTCATGCCTCGTCGCCTTAAGAACACTTCCTTAATCAAAACAAAGTTGCTGTCTCTTTCCTGACGCCCCAATCATCCTCTGCAAGGGCCGTTCAACCTCTTTTGCCATTTGAGACTTGGGGTTAACTTCAACCACAAACCCACCGTCGCCTGTTGGTTTAACCTTGATTGCTATTGTTGGAAAGGTCGTCGCTGACTCCATTGGTGCTCTCCTTTTTCAATTTGCTGATGGTGCTGAATGATGTATTGAGCCTCTTAGCGATTGATCGCTGAGACTCGCCTGCTTCTAGTGCGTCCAAAATCTGTTGCTCAGTTGTGCGTGTTGTCGGGGGAGCCTTTTTAGAAACTTTCTTGGGCGAGTCATCATCAACAGCCCATACCCCTTGCGTGCATGTCAACTGTAATGGTGTGAGTGAGCCTTGACGCTGCTTCGTGAACATCATCTTGAATGAAGCACCATTTGAGTTCTTACTGGCGGTGAGCTTGATTGCCAGGTCAATGCGGTCTTCTGAGACGGAGTGGCCGCGTTGCTCGCCCCCTTTGCCCGCCTGTTGCAGGTAGATCACGCACATGCCTTTGCAACGAAGTTCAACCAACCATTCAATTATCGGAATCCAGTGTTCCTCTTTGTTGGTGTCGATCTGCGCGAGGGACGCGATTGAATCAAGAATCAAAACCGTAGCACCCGTCTGCTCAATCTTCGCTTCAATCGCTGCACGTCCCGCCTCACTGTTAATGCTGACACTCTCTTGACTCTTGTTGCGAGGTTGGTTTGCTTTTGAAATAAGTGTGAAACCCCCGGCAGGTATGGTCAACCCCTGCGAGAGTTGTTGCATACGCTCTTTCAGTTGAGATGCAGGCAGTTCACCTTCAACATAGAGCACCTTCTGAGGGGCAGGAATGGTGAATTGCGCCATGTCTTTACCCGCTGCAAGATGCAAGCCAAGCGACATGGCCCACAATGTTTTTCCTGTGCCTCGCCATGCAAACAACTCAGAAATTGATTCGCTCCACAACATAGGAGCATCATTCAGCAGCACCAATGGGGTGCGTGGAATCACAGATGCGGTTACCATTTCGTTGAAATCAACACCCTGCACCGAGAAGTCATACACCGGAATCAAGTCGGAAAGATCATTGACTCCATCCTGTAAATAAAGCTCATGCTGCTCATCGGTGAGGTTGTCAAAATCTGGTAAAGGGGGTCTGCCATATAACCAACTCGCATCAGGTTCCCTAAACCATTGTTCGTCGCCGTCTTGATCTTTTCCTACAAATGTTTTGTTGAACCGTTCTGTGGTTGAAATGACAGTCAGATTCGTTTCGTTCAGAATGCGATGTAGGTTATTCGTGCGGTACTTGTGATCCACCAAAACCAACAGGCTAACCTTTTTGGCATCGCTCTTTATCGTATTACCTGCCCATCCTTCAAGCGACTCTCGCAGCCCATCACCAGGGCTGTTGGCCGAATCAATGATTTTGTCTGCGGTGCCGTCATCGTACAAAGAGCAAATACCTATAACGCGGTCGCTCACTTCACTGAGCGCTTTCTCAAGTCTGTTGCTTGCGTCTGACTCAGAGGCAGCAATCAACACAAAGCCTTTTGTACTGTTCTTGATGTATTCAACAACTTTCTTCCAGTCAAATGCGTAGTAAAAACGATGTTTCGGCATGCTCTATCTGTCTCCTGTCTGTCTATCTGTCGGCAAGGGTTAACGCGGCAATTCGCGTGGGGCGAGGTTTAACGCCTCTGACACTTTTACAAGGTCATCAGGCGACAAGTTGCCAAGCAACTGCCCAATGCTCCGTGTGGTATGAAAACCCGTTGCAGCACTCAATTCACGAAGTGCTTTCACCTTCTCAATGATTGCTTCGAGGGTCTGTTGTTTGTTCTGCTGTGGCATAAAACTCCTGCTTGCCATGGGTGCTGTGTTTGTCGCCATGAAAAAATTATTCTCCTGCGGATGAACTTGCGGGCTGCGATTCAAGCTCCGATGGGTGGTAAGGTCGTGCGAGAACGCGCGCCAGGACAGAGCTAAAGGGGCTTGGTTTAGACGAGGTTAGGTTATGGTCTTCAGATTGAAGAACGCTGTTGACCGGAACACTTGTTGATTGGGGGGGGTTGTTTGTAACATGGTCTGTCTCTCCTCTGTCGTGAAGCTTTACTACCAAATGGAAAAGCCCCTCAAGCTGAGAGGCTTTATAAATCGTGCGATTCGGATTAGTTGTTGATTACTTTCTCACACAAACCGTGAGCGGTTACACACTAAGAGGCATCCCACTTTCTCAGTACCGGCACACTAAATCCGCCCCACGGATACTGTACTGGCACACCTCAAGGTATAACAAATCTTGTACCCCAGTACACTAAGAGATCGCGTCTTTCAGGTTCCTACACACTGTCATCAGTTTCCAGAGTAAGTAGTTCCTGCGAACAAGTCAAGGGCAGTATGCTTGGTGGGGTTGCGGCCTAACTGTGGCACAACACCCCTCTATATCTTTGGTGAAACCTGTCGTTTCTGACCCTCTATTCCTTAGGGAAAATACTCACGGTAACGTGAGTTGTGACAAAAAGTGTCACTCCGAAGTTATAACCCCTCTCCATGGGCGGGTTAAAAAGGCCACGGTAGCGTGGCTCTCTCCGTTGCAGGGGTGCTCTCCCCTGCCTTAATGGGGTGGTCGCTCTCCTGCGTGATCCTGTGAGCGGCGTTGAACGGTCTACGGTGGGGTTTCTTGGGTGCTCCGTGCCGGTCAAAGCACCTCAAAATTCGCGACCATGGCCCGCCGACTGCTTTGGGTCCGTTGGGGGCCCCTACCCCGGCAAAGTGCCTAGAAAGAGAAGGTTCCACAGCCTTGCAGCGCGATGGTGCGAACTGCGCAGCTTGAAGCTGGCAACTGATTCCTTGCGGATCCTGGATCGCGATGGCAGGCGTGGGGGCCGATGGGGTTAGGCTGATGGGAATGAGGCATGTGTAACGGTTATAAGAACCGTGATGCAACGCTGAAAACATGGCACTTATCGTTTTTAATTGCACATTCGTTGCACATTGATGACTTGAGGCCGCTTTGAGCCGGGTCTGAGCACGGCAACCTTCTCATGTAAATTACTGATTCGATGTTATTTAGTTAAATATATTATTTTTAATATATTATGCCCGCGTAAAATCTCATTTTGATACGCGGGGGCAAGGTCTGGTGATGGGGTTTTGTCGTTGCCGCGCGACGTGACAACTTGACCGCCAACCCCAATGTTTACACGCTTGCACCGCACCTCTGAAAGAGTGCGAGTGCGTGTATAGGGGTTTGGTAACCCATTAAAATCACTCAACACCTACATTCCAAATGACTTAACACCGCTACACCATTGCTACAGGCTGTAGCAGTGTAGCGTAGCGTATTTGCCATTTGTCGAGGCCCACCCCATCACCTCCCCCGCACCTTGATCCACCTGGCGCAAGGCACGGGATCTGCCAACGGCGAGATTGATGTCGCACAGCGATCGGCCCGCGCTGCTGTCACTCCTTTGTGGTCGCATTCTGCGACTTCATTGGATGTTTTCCAGCGCGCTTTCCACCGCTTTCCACAATGATGCGCGTGTATTCACAGCTTGTGCACAACAGACGCGGCATTTTCCATTGCAGCAAAAATTAAAACCAGCGACGATTCATGAGGAGAAGGGGCAATGTAAGCAACTGAGGCACCAAAACAATTTGCACGAATGGGTAAGTTTCCAACAATATCCAACACTTCCACAACTCACTTAAGCGCAAGGTAGACGTATATGACGCGACTGCCCAAACTGGCAAAGCTTGAAAGTCAGATCATTGAATTCTGCTCTGCTTCCGAGCGCATCGCGGTGAGAGTCACCATCACCGCGTTGTTCTTCGTTGGTTTGTGGACTGTACTAAAGCACCTTCTATAATCGCCGCGCCCGGCCTGTCCCTGAGGGCTGGCAGACGCGCACCATGAGGTACTCGCCTTTGATGTACACGCAATTAGACTGTGAATGAAATGGCGAGCAGCCAACGAAAACGAAGACGAGAACGAAATGTCTCACGGAAAAAGCAGGACAGGGGAATTCCTAGTGTTTGGAATCTGCCCGCTGTTCTGGGACTCATAGTGGGCTTGGTTGGGTTGGCAGGCCTCATTGCGTTGAGGCCGCAAGTATCAGTGTCGCCGATGGAGCCATTGCGAAAGAGCGAACCGTTTTCTGTCCCATTCCGAGTAGTTAATTCGGGGGTTCTATCCCTTCGTCTGGATCACGTGTACTGCTACTTGCACGAAGCTCACTTAGATAGACAGATCACGTGGAAAGGAGACGTTCTTTTCCGCCGTGATTGGAATCACAAAATGCTCGACGCGGGAGAATCTGAGACTGTTGCTTGTGATATAGGCCGCTGGAATGAGGCAGTGCGCATGGCCGATGTAGTCATTGTGGTCGATATCCGTTGGCTGTATATTCCGTGGTCATCCCGTAGATTTTTTCGCTTTCAGGGGACATATACCGACAATTGGCAATGGCTCGCGCAGCCGTCCTCACCCATCAGAGATGAAGCAGACAAATACACAGGGCAGTCCGAGCCGTGACACGGGGCAGCGGCGTGCCTTGAGTTACCAAAGTAATGAGACAGTCCCCGGTCACAGGTCTAGAATTCCGCGCCAGAGGATGAAAGCAATGCCATCCAGGGAAGACCTTCTTAAACTCGACAAGGAATTTCACAAACGAAACGACGAAGCATTCTTACCGAGCGCGCCCGATGATCTGAAAGAACTGTTTCTCAAGTGCAAAGCCGTGAGCCAACCCTACATTGATCGAATGAACACTGACCCATTGAACTATGCTCAGGCCATTGCGCTGGATGCGGAGATGATGGAGAAAATAGGAGCAATCATGTGGGAGTACCAGCTTCGACAAGACGCCACGAGGTAGGCGCGGTTCTAAAATTACGACCCATGCGAATCATCTACAGCCTCGCCGTTGTCCTTGTTTTGTTCTTGGCCGTCGCCATCAAGGTTATATTCACAGCGTCGCGACCGGATTCGGCAATAGGACTAGCAGCCGTGGTTGCCATGGTGATTGAGCCTGTGTACTTGGCTCTCTACATTGGCGGGTTCGCGTTGACGTACTGGATGACGAGCAAGGTTTAAATATTGATGGGGTATCAACACATGACGGTTAAAGAGGTTTGGAATCGCCTGCGGTTTTGGAAAATGTTTGTTTACCACTTGTACTGGAACCGCAGGTATGGGCACGTGCGACGACCGCTTTAAGCAGGCGGCAAACGCTGATTTACTTCTCCTTGTAGCGCAACGCGACAGCGACGTATACCCCGCTTTCATCGCTCTCGGTTCGGAAGTGTAGAACTGCCCAATGCCCCGAACCTTCCATGTCAAAATAGTAGAAAATTCCCGCAGACCTCGAAGGAAGTGGGAATCTTTTGTAAGCTTGCATCCACTCAACCTGTTCAAGACGAGATGGGTCAAGCGGAACCCATTGATTACCAAACTTCATGTGAATTTTCCCAACAAGCTCATTTGCTCCGTATTCACGAACGATCTCTATAGCGATTCGATCCATATCTAGGATGGGTGGAAGCGTGTGCTGTTGCTTGCCGGACCACTTGAAGTTTCCGTAAACAAATCTTTTGGCTACCATGTGAACTCGGGAATTTCGATGTATGGTTTAATTTCGGAACGTCGCTTTGCAAATTCCGCCCTTAACAACTTTGCAGTGTTCACAAACGAGTGCCGATTCCACGAAGCGTAGTTCATATCTTTCACGTCTGAAAAATGGGAGTCCATGTCCAAGGCAACGGACTTGAGGGTTAAGTTCGCGCTATCTCTAAAAAGACTCTCGATGTCAACCTGAGCACTCTCTTCCTTTAACAGAATGACAGGCTTTTCATGCGCATGCAGCATGCCGTACTCGAACGCGACATTTGCACGAAGACCGTCGAGCGCCACTATTCCAAAGGCACAGCCCTCAATCAGTTTGGTAATTTGCTGGAGCTGGCTGGAGCCTGACATCAAAGCAGATGGAGTTATTTCAACCCGGTAGTGCTTCGAAAATACAGTTTGGCAACATTCCACAAGCACGGCGACGTGCGGTTCACGAGACGAGTACGAGATAAAACAGTAAGGGCGCTCAGCTCTAGCGGGTTCTGCCTGCCTTGCTTTCGCGTGCTTCTTGCCCATGATCTATTGCACGATGCAATTGCACATAGCGCTAACTTAAAGGTTCTTAAGGGAGCGAAAACGACCTATACGGACTGTAGGGAACAGAAACGACTGACCATTTACTTATTAGCAAACCGCCGCATTCGGCCACTCTGCCACCTCTCCGGTGTGCGGAGCTACAGTTTACCACGGTCGATTTGAGTGCGGTTACCGCGTGTCGGAGACGTATTTCCCGCGGTTCTTATTTGCGCTCACGGTAGTGGATCGCAGAGAGCCGGCACAATTGTGCTGCGGCCGATTCGGGCGTGATGTCGCGCTGCGGAGTGCCGAGCATTTCGTAGCCGACCATGAACTTCTGAATAGTGGCTGAGCGCAACAGGGGAGGGTAGTAATGTGCGTGGAAGTGACATTCGGAGTGCGGCTGGTCATCGGTGGGACGCTGGTGGAATCCCATCGAGTAGGGGAAAGAGATTTCGAACAGGTTGTCATAGCGCGTGGTTAGCTGCTTCATGATGTCGGCGAGATGATTTCTTTCGGCGTCGTTCAAATCAGGCATCGCGCCGAGGTGTCGCTTGCTGATCAGCAATGTCTCAAACGGCCAGACCGCCCAAAAGGGCACCACGACGGCGAAGGATGAATTTTCACAGACAATGCGCTCCTGCCGCGATCGCTCGAGTTGCAGGTAGTCGCAGAGCAGGCAGGAATCGTGTTTGCTGGCATATTTATCAAGCGACGCCTCCTCGCGGCTGGATTGATTGGGCAGGTGGGCGTTTGCCCAGATCTGGCAATGTGGATGAGGGTTGCTGGCACCCATCATGGCTCCGCGATTTTCGAAGACTTGTACGTGATTGACCCACGGGAGTACGCCGAGTTCGTGGTACTGTTCGACCCACATCTCAATGACGAGCCGAATTTCCTCGACCGTCATTTGTGGGATGGTTGAGTCATGTCGAGGCGAAAAGCAGCCCACCCGGCAGAGGCCGCATTCGGTACTGGCAATCAGGAGATCGGCCTCCTCGAGCTTAGCTTCCTCCACGGCCGGAAGTAAGGCCGCGTAGTCGTTGTCAAAAACGAATGTGCTGGAGTAGTCGGGATTGACCACGCCCCCGGCACGAGAATTTCTGGGACAGAGATAGCAAGCGGGATCATAGGGCGGCTGGTTATCGATGGGCCGCGGTTCCAGCTTGCCCTGCCATGGACGAAGAGTCCGATGGGGCGATACCAGTACCCATTCCTGGGTGAGGGGATTAAAGCGGCGATGTGGCGTCTCTTTGAGCTGGTGGAGATCCACGACGTCCTCAAGGTGTAAGTCTAGCGGTGCCTACCGTCCGACGAAATTCAACGGCCGGTTCGTTGCAATCTGGTTCCATCAGCCGACGAATTTGCTGGCCGCGACCTCGTGGACGCCTTCGTTGGCACTCAAGACATAAATGTCTGGATAAATATTGGTACGAGTTTGGTATTCGATGGCGACGGCGTGCCTAAATGCGACGGCGGCATCCGCGCGGACAAGATTGATCGTGCAGCCGCCGAAACCTCC
>Ga0210399_10004487_pt1 | contig 10840 bp, 8 predicted proteins | sample IncBWC14MmetaG_FD_150865 | JGI IMG/M metagenome (GOLD analysis project Ga0210399, IMG submission 150865) | Forest soil microbial communities from Barre Woods Harvard Forest LTER site, Petersham, Massachusetts, United States - Inc-BW-C-14-M | ecosystem: Environmental > Terrestrial > Soil >...
CGTTCGAGTTGCGGGGCAAGCGCGTGCTGGTCGTGGGACTAGCCAGGACAGGTGTGGCCACCGCGCTCTTTTGCGCCGCGCGGGGCGCGAACGTGACGGCGACGGATGCGCGGACGGAAAACGAAATCGGCGAAGCGATTGCGCCAGTCCGCACTGCGGGCGTAAGCCTGGAACTGGGCAGCCACCGGGAAAATGCATTTCTCGAACAGGACCTGATCGTTCCGAGCCCTGGCGTGCCCGCCGATGCTCCCTTGCTGCAGGCCGCGCGCGCGAAGGGTGTCGCTATCTGGAGCGAGGTGGAGCTGGCGGGCCGTTTCCTGGAGGGACGGTTGATCGGGATCACCGGCTCGAACGGGAAGACGACGACGACCTCCTTGATCGAGCACATTTTGAAAGGCGCTGGTTTTTCCACGATTCTCGCCGGGAACATCGGTACTCCCTTGATTTCGCGAGTGGAGCAGACCACCGACGACACCATTGCCGTGGCGGAGTTGAGCAGTTTTCAGCTGGAGCTGATTGAAACATTTCGGCCCAACATCAGTGTGTTCTTGAATCTCACGCCCGACCACCTGGACCGGCATCACACGTTCGAAGAGTATGGCCGCGCCAAAGCGCGCATCTTTGAGAACCAGACGGAAGCGGACAGCGCGGTTTTGAACATGGATGATCCGGCGACCACGTCCCTGGCGCCGGCGAAGCCGCAAGTGTACTGGTTCAGCCGGAGGCCGCGCGCGGTGCAAGGTGCGTTCGTGCGGGAAAACGGAATTATCTTTCGCCATGACGGCGAAGAAGAGGCGGTATTGAGTCTCCAGGAGATTCCGCTGCCGGGTGCTCACAACGTCGAAAACGTCCTCGCGGCCGTGGCGGCGACGCGTCTCGCTGGCGCCGAACCCGCGGCTATCGCGAAAGGGGTGCGGTCATTCGCGGGCGTCGAGCATCGTCTGGAATTCGTGGCAGAGGTCGGTGGCGTGCGCTATTACAACGATTCGAAAGCCACGAATGTCGACGCCACGCTGAAGGCCCTGGATTCATTTCCCGGAAGCATCCTGATTGTTCTGGGTGGGAAAGACAAAGGCAGCGATTACACCGTCCTGCAACGGCCTTTACGCGAGAAGGCCATTCTTGCTCTGCTCATCGGCGCCGCGGCGGAAAAAATTGAAAAACAGATCACCGGCAGCGTGGCCATCGAGCGCGCCGGAACGATCGAGCGTGCCGTGGAAATTGCCTCGCATGCGGCGCGGCCCGGCGACGTGGTGCTCCTCGCCCCGGCATGTGCCAGCTTCGATCAGTTTCAGAACTTCGAACACCGCGGCCGCGTCTTCAAGGAGCTGGTGCATCAATTGGAGCGGCAAGCGGCGAGTACAACTTCTGGAAGGGTGAAAGAGCGTGCCGAGACGACTGGAAAATGACCGCTGGCTCTTTGGAGTGACGCTGGCGCTGTGTCTCTTCGGTGCGGTGATGATTTTCAGCGCTTCCGCAGTTACCGCGGAACAGCAGTACGGTCACTCGTACATATTTCTCGTTCGCCAGGCCGCGTGGCTATTCATCGGCCTTTTGGGGATGTTCGCTCTGATGAAGACGGACTATCGCCGTCTGCGCGAGCCCGCGGTCATTTACCCCGTGGTTTGCGTCGTCTTGCTCTTGCTCGTCGGCACTTTTTTCCTCGACAAGTCCCATGCCACGCATCGCTGGATCAAATTCGGTCCGGTAGGTATTCAGCCGTCAGAACTCGCCAAGCTCGCCACCATCCTTTATCTAGCGTGGTTTCTGGATCAAAAGCGCCGCAACAAGGCCAGCATGGAATTCCGCAAAGAAGATTTCCGGCAGACGATTTTTCCAGCAGCAGCTCCCATTCTGGTCTTTGTCGCATTGATTTTGCTGCAACCTGACCTTGGGACGTCTATCGATATTCTCGTTGTGGCCGCGGCCATTCTTTTCGTTGGAGGTCTCTCGTGGAAATGGCTCGCGGTGGGCCTCGCGGGAGCGATTCCCGCGGTGTATCTGCTCATTACGCAGGTGGCGTACCGGCAAGCCCGATTGACCGCTTTTCTGCACCCGGATTCCGATCCGCAAGGCGCTGGATTTCAGTTGTTACAGTCGCTCATCGCCGTCGGCTCGGGCGGCTTCACGGGCGTAGGCCTGATGGAGAGCAAACAAAAGCTTTTCTATTTGCCGGAGGCGCACACGGATTTTATCTACGCGGTGATCTGCGAGGAACTGGGCTTTATCGGGGCGATGATCGTGATTGCGCTCTTTGTCGTTTATGGCTGGCGAGGGATGCGTGCGGCGTTCGGTGCGCCGGACGGATTTGGGCGGCTGCTGGCGCTGGGTATTACCGCGATGGTCTTGTGCCAGGCGCTGATTAATTTCGCGGTCGTGCTCGGCATGGTGCCGACGAAAGGAATCCCCCTGCCGTTCATCAGCTATGGCGGATCGAGTCTGCTGGTCATGTTGCTGGCCACTGGTGTGCTTCTGAATATTTCGCAGCAGGCGACAGAAGCATGAAGGTATCAGAGCCATGCCTGGAGAATTTAGGTTGTAGGGGCGCGGCATGCTGCGCCCCTCCCTGGCAAGAGCGCTGCCAGTGAAACTGCTGATTGCAGGCGGCGGCACGGGCGGACATGTTTTTCCGGCGCTGGCCATCGCGCAGGAATGGCTTTCGAGAGGTAACGAAAGGGAAGTCGTGCTGGTGGGAACACAACGCGGAATCGAAATGAAGCTCGTACCACAGGCCGGACTCCCCCTGGAAACGCTGCGGGTGGCTGGCTTGAAAGGCAAGGGTGGCGCCACGCTGCTCAGGAATTTGGCGATGCTCGCTCCGGCGATGCTCGATGCGCGACGCGTGTTGCGCAAGCACAAGCCTGTCGCCGCGTTTGGTGTCGGCGGATACGCCGCAGGACCCATGTTGCTTGCCACCTGGCTGGTGCGCGTGCCCAATGTCATCTTCGAACCAAACGCCGAGGCGGGCTTCACGAACAGGGTGCTGGCTAGAATTTCTACACGAATTGCCACCGGCTATGAAGTTTCTGCACGGGAGTGGGGAAAAAAGGCCGTCGTTACGGGTTGCCCCGTGCGCTCGGAGTTCTTCTCCATCTCACCGCGGAGGCCGGGGAAGCCGTTTCGGCTGCTCGTTACTGGCGGCAGCCAAGGAGCGTTGCCGATCAACCGGGTATTTGTCGATGCCATGGACCGCCTCGCCGCCCGCAAAAATGAGCTGGCTATCGTGCATCAGACCGGCGAACGCGATTATAATGCTGTGCGCACCGCTTATGCGCGGCGCGAAATCAATGCGGAGGTTGTCCCCTTCCTCACGAACATGGCGGAACGCTTTGCCTGGGCAGATGTGATTGTTTGCCGGGCAGGAGCCATCACCGCAGCGGAAATCGCTGCTGCGGGCCGGGCCGCCATCTTCATCCCTTTCGGAAGGGCGACCGACAGCCACCAATTGCGCAACGCGCAGGAAATGACCCGCGCGGGCGCCGGCCGCCTGATTTCTGAAGTGGAACTCACGGCCGAAAGCCTGACCGGCGAAATCTTTTCTCTCCTCAACCAGCCCCAGGAGATCGAAAAACTATCAACCGCCGCGCGCGGACTTGCCCGCCCTTACGCCGCGCGCGACATCGTGAATCTCATCGAAGAGGCCGCGAACGTGCAAGGAAATCGGCAGAGGGCAAGCGCATGATGGGCTCTTTCCGCAATTTTCAACGGATTCACCTGGTCGGTATTGGCGGCATCGGTATGAGCGGCATTGCCGAAGTGCTCCTGACGCTCGGCTATTCCGTGTCCGGCTCGGACACCAAGCCTTCCACGATCACTGAACGCCTCCAGAATCTCGGCGCCACGGTTTACGAGGGTCACAAGGCTTCCAATGCCGACGGAGCGCACGTTGTCGTGACTTCCTCCGCCGTGAAGGCAGACAACCCCGAAGTCATCGAAGCACACAAAATGAAAATTCCTGTGATTCCGCGCGCGGAGATGCTTGCGGAGCTGATGCGGTTGAAATACGGAATCGCCGTGGCCGGCGCGCACGGCAAGACGACTACGACCTCGATCGTTGCTTCGGTGCTGGCGGCGGCGCATCTCGACCCCACATTTGTGATCGGCGGGAAAGTCAACCAGATGGGCACGACCGCGCGGCTTGGCAAAGGCGAATATTTTGTGGTGGAAGCTGATGAGAGCGACCGCAGCTTCCTCATGCTTGCGCCGGTAGTCGCGGTGGTGACTACGATTGATCGCGAACACCTCGATCAATACACCTCGCTGGAAGATATTCAGGGTGCCTTCATCCAGTTTGTGAATCGCGTGCCATTCTACGGTGCGGTGATTCTATGTATCGATGAGCCCAACGTGCAGGCGATCATTCCCAGCGTGAAGCGTCCCATCATCACCTACGGAACGTCGAGTCAAGCCGATCTGGTGATCGGTGATGTGAAGCTGGAAGGTTTGGCCAGCGAATTCCGGCTGACCTACCGAGGCGAAGATCTCGGTTTGTTCCGCCTGACGCATCCGCCGGGCATGCACAATGTCCGCAACGCCGCGGCCGCCGCGGCTGTCGCGCTGTACTTAAGCGTTCCTGCTGACCTGATCCGCGAAGGGCTCGTCAAATTTGCCGGCGTGGGCCGCCGTTTTGACATCAAGGGCGTAGTTAACGACATCACGGTGATCGATGACTACGGTCATCACCCGGTCGAGATCCGCGCCACGCTCGAGGCGGCCCGAGGCTGCAAGTTCAATCGCCTGCTCGTCCTCTTTCAGCCCCATCGCTACACCCGCACCCAGCACCTTTGGGATGAATTCTGCCGCGCGTTTAATCAGGCCGATATTCTCGTGCTGCTCGATATCTATGCGGCCAGTGAAGCGCCCATCCCAGGCGTGACGAGTGAAACGCTTGCGAGCGCCATTGGCGAAGCCGGACACAAGAACGTCCACTATTTTCGCTCGATGCAGGAAGGCATCGAGTACTTGCTGAAACAAGCGCGTCCCGGGGACGCCGTCCTGACCATCGGCGCTGGCAACATCAGCCGGGCGAGCAATGAATTCATGCTTTTGCTGGGAACGGAGAATCCGACGCATCATGCGCATTCGTGATCCCAAGATCGTTGCCAAATTCGCGGAAATGCACGTCGATCTGCGGCCGGGGAAAGTGCTTGCCGATCTTACTTCGCTGGGCATCGGCGGGACGACGGACCTTCTCCGCATCAAAAATCACGAAGGCCTTCCCGATCTCCTGAAACTTCTCGATGCGAACCACATCCCGCATAAGTTCCTCGGTGGCGGTTCGAACCTGCTCGTCGGTGACGGGGAGTTGCCCTGGGTGGTCCTGCAACTCGTCCGTCCGGAACCTGATGTCGTGCTCGATGGCAACTTCGCGCACGTCGACGCCGCAGCAGACCTTGGCCGCATGATCACCTTCTGTGCCAAGAACGATCTCGGCGGGATGGAAGGTCTCATCGGTGTTCCCGGCACCGTCGGCGGTGCTCTGCGCATGAATGCCGGAGCCTATGGCATGCAAATCGGCAGCTATGTCCGCGAAGTGAAGCTCTTTCGGGCGGCCAGCCGCAAGATTGAAGTTCTACGGGGCAATCAAATTTCTTTCGAATACCGGCACACTTCTTTTGCGCCGGATGATATGATGCTCGCGGTGATACTGGAACTACCCTCCAAACCGTACAAGGAAATTCTACAAGGGATTCGTATCTGCAACGAAAAACGGCGCTCCAGCCAGCCGCTCGGCCAGAAAAGCGCCGGCTGCATCTTCAAAAATCCTCCAGGTGCCTCCGCGGGTCGCATGATTGATGAATTGGGCCTCAAAGGCCTGTCCGTGGGCGATGCCCGTGTCAGCGACCGTCATGCAAATTTCTTTGTGAACGCAGGCCAAGCCTCAGCCAAAGACATGCTAACACTGATCGCCGACGTGCGCGAACGCGTGCAGAAAACTTACGGCGTAAGTCTTGAGAACGAGGTGGTCGTTTGGAACGCGTGAAGGCCATACAGCGGAACGCGTCTGCGGCGGCAGAAGCCGATTCCTACCGGCCGGAGATGATGGCCGACGATGAGCCGCGTTACCTGCGCCGCCAGAAGCCGGTCGAAATCCGCCGCAAGAAATTCAGCGGGCGGGGCTGGCCGTTCTATCGGCGGGTGCTGGTTTTGAGTTTTGCCGGCGTTGCCGGTGTGACCGCGGCTGCGTACGGAATGCAGTTTCTTCTATATTCGCCCGTGATGCTGCTGAAACCGGATCAGATCGAATTGCGAGGCAGTCGCATCGTCAGCCGCGAAGCAGTGCTCCAACAGTTTATCCACGACCGCAACCGCAGCGCCTTGCGCGTCCCTCTGGACGCCCGCCGGAGCCAACTGGAACAGATTCCCTGGGTCGAGTCCGCGAGCGTGCAGCGCATCCTGCCGAATCGCCTTCGCGTCGAGTTGACCGAGCGCACTCCCGTCGCCTTTGCCCGGAACGGCGCCGAACTGGCGCTGATTGACGCGCACGGCGTCATCCTCGACCGCCCGCGCGGCGAAGATCTGCATTTTCCGATTGTCAGCGGCGTTTCGGAAGATTTGCCCCGAGACCAGCGGGAAAAGCGCATGCAGACGTACGAGGAATTCATTAAGGATATCGATTTCGTGCGCGGCGGCTCGTCGGATCGCGTTAGTGAGGTCGACCTCTCTAACCCGAAAGATCTGCGGGTGGTGATGACCGGGCTGGCCAGCGCCAACGATGCGCAGGCCGTGACGATTCACTTCGGTTCGAGTGAATTCACCGGCAAATACAAAATGCTGGTCGATAATTTTTCCCAGTGGCAGGCAAATGCCGGCCGCGTGCAGTCGATCGATCTGCAATATTCTCGGCAAGTGGTCGTGAACCCCGACGCCAGCGCGGGCACGGCTGCAGCAAGAACAAAATAGATTACTCGCGGGAGCGGCGGCTTGGCGAAGAAAGACAAATACCTGGTTGGACTGGACATCGGCAGCACGAAAACCTCCGTGTTGATCGCGGAGGTCGATGGCGAGCTCGTGAAGTTTCTGGCGCTTGGCGCGGCCGAGTCCAAGGGCCTGCGCAAAGGCCTGATCGTCAATCTTGATTCCACGGTGAGTTCCATCCGCCGCGCGGTCGAAGAGGCCGAGAGCGTGGCGAATGTTCCCGTGGAAGAGGCGCTGATCGGAGTGGCCGGAGGCCACGTGCGCGGAGTAAACAGCCGCGGCGGCGTCACCCTGGGACAGCGTCCGCGAGATATCGAGCGCGAAGACGTGCGCCGCGCTGTGGATGCGGCCCGCAATATCTCGCTTCCGGAAGACCGCGAGGTCCTGCACGTGCTCCCCCATGAATTCATGGTGGATGCGCAGAACGGCATACGCGACGCCATCGGCATGGTCGGCCAGCGGCTGGAAGTCAACGTTCATCTGGTGACTTCCTCTGTTGCCGCCACCCAGAATCTCGTCACCGCCGCGAACAAGGCCGGCATCCTGATCAGTGATACGGTCCTTGAACCGCTCGCTTCCGCGGAATCTTGCCTGACGCAGGACGAGCGCGATCTCGGCTGCTGCCTGCTGGACATCGGCGGCGGCACCACGGAATTGCTTGTCTTTGGCGGAGGCGCGGTGCGTCACACCAGCGCCGTTGCGATTGGCGGCGATCACTTCACGAATGATCTGGCCGTCGGTTTGCGCACCCCGATCCCCGAAGCGGAAAGAATCAAGCGCCGCCACGGCTGCGCCGCGTCCGCTTTCATGAAGGCAAACGGTGCGATCGAGATTGCCAGCGTGGGCGACCGTCCGCCGCGGAACATCTTTGCGCACATGCTGACGGACATCATCGAGCCGCGCGCTATGGAATTGCTTTCGCTGATCCGCGACGACTTGCAGCGCGCCGGGCTTGACGGCCAAATCCCCGCCGGATTTGTCTTGGCGGGCGGCGGCGCGCGGCTCCACGCGTTGCTGGAACTTGCCGAGGAGTCATTCCATCTCCCGGTGCGCATCGCGGAACCAAAAGGCTTGGCTGATTTGCCGGAACAGGTGGCGCAGCCGGAATATGCAACCGTAGTTGGACTCGTATTGTGTGGCGCGAAGGCGCGGCGCTCCCCGCCCCCGCGCGGGGGAAACCTTGTATCAAAATTGAAAGCCATGTTCGCCGGCGCCTCGTGACCCTGCCCGAGAGCCGCAAGCGAAACTGGGGAAGGTTGGGGAAGAAATGACAACAAGAGAGGCAGGAATCCGGATGAGCTTCAGCGAAGAGCTTCAGCCGGCGAAGATCAAGGTCATCGGTGTGGGCGGAGGCGGGTGTAACGCAGTCAATCGCATGATTCGCGCCAAGCTCGAAGGCGTGGAATTCATCACCGCTAACACGGATCTACAAGCGCTGAAGCTGTCGCAGGCGCCGGTGAAGCTGCAACTCGGCGCGAAGCTCACCAAGGGCCTCGGCGCGGGAGCCAATCCCGAGGTCGGCCGGAAGGCCGCGCTCGAGGACACGGAAAAAATCATCGAAGCGCTGGAAGGCTCGGACATGATTTTTATTACCTCCGGCCTCGGCGGAGGCACCGGCAGCGGCGCCGCCCCTGTGGTCGCTTCGCTCGCCAGCGAATTGGGCGCCTTGAGCGTCGCCGTGGTTACAAAACCATTCGCTTTCGAAGGCAAGCGCCGCATGTTGCAAGCTGAGCAGGCCCTTCAAGAGCTTATCGGCGCGGTCGACACCGTCATCGTGATCCCCAACGAGCGTTTGATGGAAACCGTCGAGCGCGGCACAAGCTTTTTCGACGCCTTCCGCATCGCGGACGACATTCTTCGCCAGGCCGTGCAGGGCATCTCGGACATCATCACCGTGCCCGGCATCATCAACCGAGATTTTGCCGACGTGAAAGCCATCATGCATGGCCAGGGCTACGCCGTGATGGGTACCGCTGTTGCTACCGGCACCAACCGCGCCGTGGATGCCGCCAACCGCGCCATCGCCAGCCCGCTTCTCGAAGACAACTCCATCCAGGGCGCGCAGGGCATCCTCATCAACATTTCCGGCAGCTCCAGCCTCACGCTCCATGAAGTTCACGAAGCGTCGAGCGTCATTCAAAAGGCCGCTCACGAGAATGCCAACATCATCTTCGGCGCCGTCCAGGACGACAACATGAAGGACTCCGTGAAAATCACCGTCATCGCCGCGGGCTTCAAGGACGCCAACAAGAAAAACATCCACCAGAAGCCTTCCTTCCTCCCGAAGACCTGGAAGGCCGGCCGCGAAATGCCGGATGCGCCGGTGCAGCAGACCTTGCCCAACGTCGTCCACCAGGTCCAGCAGAACGTCCGCGAAGTCAGCCAGGATGTTCCGTCCGACGATCTGGACGTCCCGACCTTCCTCCGCCGCCAAGCCCAAAAAGCCTAAGTGAATGACTGATTCTTAAGGCGCGATGGTGTTTACAAACGCCTGCCCATTCGGTGTCCCCACACCGGTCACATTATCCCAGCCCACAGCCGTGGTCAGTGAAGAGTCCGTCCCGAACGTCAGCGTGGGTACCCCCTACGCGGTCTCGAACCGTGCCACAGCCTAGGTGAGGCGTCCGACTGCCTCCGCTAATTTCCGGACTTCTGCTTCAAATTTATTGTAGTCCTCGCTGCCATAGGGAAGAGCCGCGCCCAGGCCGGAGTGAAATTCGAGTGCTCCGGTTTGCCGCGCAACTTGCTCGATATTTAGAGCGCTGATTCCTGCTCCCGGCACAATGACGATCCGATCGCCCGCGGCTTCGATAAGTTCGGCGAGCACGGCGGCTCCCTCCAGCGCGCTTTTCGCGCCGCCGGATGTCAGGATTCTTTTCGCGCCGCTTTGAATCACATCTTCGAGCGCTCGGTGTAAATCAGCAGATTCGTCGAACGCGCGGTGATATGTCACCGGCAGCGGCTTCGCAAACTCAATGAGCTCCTGCGTTCGCCTGACGTCGACGCGATGGTCTTTCGTCAAGATGCCCAGTACCACGCCATCCATTCCAGATTCTTTGGCGCCAATGATGGAACGCTTCATCTCCGCGAACTCGGCAGCCGAATATACGAAGTCTCCCGCACGCGGCCGTATCATAGAGAAAATAGGAATACGAACTTGCGCTCGCACCGCGCGAAGGAGAGCAGCGCCGGGTGTAACACCGCCAGCAGACAAATCACCGCAAAGCTCGACACGGTCCGCGCCCCCGCTCTCTGCCGCCAGCGCCGCCTCAACTGTCTCAACACTGATTTCGAGCAGGCATTTCCGGTTCATGTGCGGAGTCCTGCGATGGAAACAACATGCGTGAGCGTGCCGTGGGTCCAATTCCAAAACATACCCAGCAGAGCGGCGGCGTTCCAGCCCCATAAGAAGAGACGCATTTCATTTGGACGATAAGCCCGGTTTTTCCACAGTAAGGTCGCATCGAACAAGAACCAGAGCGCGCCGAAGGCGAGGAAGCCCGTGATGATCCACTCCCGAAAATAAATCCGCACCAGGGCGGTTTCAACACACAAAAAACCTGCAATCAAGAATTTAGCGGGCACTCTGCCGATCGAGGTCGCTGTCGTTCGCCGTCCGCTCAAGTTGTCGGGCTCGATGTCCATCACCTCACCGAAAATATGAGAGTGCATCGCAAACATGGCGCCAAACAAGAAAGTCTGCCAAGGGAGTTGCGGGACGTTGTTCAGCCAACTGCTCAACACGAAAACGAGCAAGTAGCTTGCCTGAATCAACACGTCGAAGGGAGGCCGGCCCTTCCAGGCGATGCCAGGCGCATTGTAGACGCCGACGGCCACCAGAAGCAGCCCGTACCACCACAAAATGCGCGGCCCGATGAAAAAATAGAACGCGACTACAAATGGAATTTGCACCACGGCAATC
>Ga0210399_10004488_pt1 | contig 10840 bp, 12 predicted proteins | sample IncBWC14MmetaG_FD_150865 | JGI IMG/M metagenome (GOLD analysis project Ga0210399, IMG submission 150865) | Forest soil microbial communities from Barre Woods Harvard Forest LTER site, Petersham, Massachusetts, United States - Inc-BW-C-14-M | ecosystem: Environmental > Terrestrial > Soil >...
GCATCGATCGCATGCATGACGGTCCAGCTCAGGCTGAACTGCGGGTTGCGGTCGCGCGCCAGATTGAGCTCGTAAGAGCGGCGCAGTTCCATGCCTTCGGCGCTGGTCTCCTGGCGCGCGAAATCGACGTGCACCTGGGCCTCGAAGATCTGGTTGCGGCGCTGGTTGGCGCAGCGAAACATCAGGGTCGGCACCCCATTGAAGGGCGTCACGGCCGCGACCCGGCTGAACAGCACCCGCGCGGTCGGCTGCGAGAACCGTGCGAAGATCAACCCCGCGGCGACCGCGACGCTCGCCATGCCCACGAGCGCCTCGATGGTGACCATGACGTTGGCGTAAAACGTCGCCGGGGCCATCACGCCGAAGCCGATGGTCGCCATGGTCTGCACGCTGAAGAAGAAAGCGTCCGTGAAGGAGCCCGGCTTCGCATTGGCGATGTTGCCGGGCGCCGCGAGGTAGAGGAGCGCAAACACCGCGTTGAAGAGCACATACGCTGCTGCCTGGATGCCGAAGAACCAGCGCCAGGGCATGGTGAGCAGCAGATGATAGGCGTCGAGTCGAGTGATGCGCGCGGAGCCGACCCGGCGCACGCCTTCGGCGCTCCGGGTCGGACGCCAGAGCAGCCTCATGGAGCGGCGCCGAAGAAAAGCTCGAGCCGCGCCGCGATCTCCTCGGGGCGCTCCTCCGCCAAGAAATGGCCGGAGGTGACCGGACCGCCCTCGACGTGGGTCGCCCAGTCCCGCCAGATCGAGAGCCATTGATCGGCCTTGCGCTCGGGCCGCCGCTCGCCCCAGAGCACCAGCAGCGGGCACGCGATCCGCCGCCCGGCCTTCTTGTCGGCCGCATCGAGCTCGGCGTCGATACCGAGCCCCGCGCGGTAATCCTCGCAAGCCGCATGGATTACCGCGGGATTGCGGAACGCGGCGCGGTAGCGCTCCATCGCCTCGGGCGCCAACGCCGCACCCTCGCCGACCCAGCTCGCGACCGTCCAGTCGAGATAGAAATCGGGATCGGCGGCGATGAGGCGCTCCGGCAGATCGAAGGGCTGCGCCAGGAAGAACCAGTGATAGCTGCCATAGGCGAGCGCGCGATCGACCCGCGCCACCATTTCGCCCGTGGGCACGATGTCGAGCAGCGCCAGCCGGCTCACGCGCTCGGGATGATCGAGCGCCAGCCGATAGGCGACGCGTCCGCCGCGATCGTGACCCGTCAGGCCGAAACGCTCGAAGCCGAGCGCCGTCATCACCGCCGCCTGGTCGCGCGCCATCGCGCGCTTGGAATAGGCCGCGTGGTCGGCGGTGTCCGTCGCGGGCCCCCGGCTCTCGCCGTAGCCGCGCAGATCCGGGCAGACCACGGTGAAAGCCCGCGCGAGCCGCGGCGCCACCCGGTGCCAGCAGACGTGGGTCTCCGGGTATCCGTGCAGGAGCAGTAGCGGCGGGCCCGCGCCGCCCACCGCGAGTTGGATCGAAGCCTCGCCCGTATCGATCCGCCGCCTGGCGAAGCCCTCCAGCATCGGCACCTCTAGTCGGCCGCCTGCCGATCGGTCCGGGGCGGCTGCCAGCGCAGCACCGGCTTGCGCGCCGCCAGCGTCTCGTCGAGCCGCCGCCTGGGTGCCAAGCGCGGGCAGCCGTGGAAATACTCGGCCTCGCCCCCCTTGGCGCGCTTCGCCAGCGCCCGCAACACCGCTATGAAGGCGTCCAAGGAGTCCCGGCTTTCGCTCTCGGTCGGCTCCATCAGCAGCGCGCCGTGGACGACCAGCGGGAAATACATGGTCATGGGATGATAGCCCTCGTCGATCATCGCCTTGGCGAAATCGAGGGTAGTGACCCCGGTATCCCTGAGGAAGCGGTCGTCGAACAGCACCTCATGCATGCAGGTGCCGGGAAACGCCGGCGTCAGCTCGCCCTTGAGCCGGGCCAGGAGGTAATTGGCGCTCAGCACCGCGTCCTCCGCGACCTGGCGCAGGCCGTCGGAGCCATGGCTCATCATGAAGGCAAGCGCCCGCACGAACATGCCCATCTGGCCGTGATTGCCCTTGAGCCGGCCGATGCTGCGGCGAGCGGCGCCCTGGGCGCGCTCGAGGAGCTCGAACCCCTTGGCGCCGTGCACCACCCACGGGGTCGGCGCAAATTCCGCCAAGCTCTCCGCCAGCACCACGGGCCCGCTCCCGGGCCCGCCGCCGCCATGGGGCGTGGAGAAGGTCTTGTGCAGGTTGATGTGCATCACGTCGATGCCGAGATCGGCGGGCCGCACCCGCCCCACGATGGCATTGAAGTTAGCGCCGTCGCAGTAGAAGAACGCGCCGGCGGCGTGCACGGCATCGGCGATCTCGCGGATCTCCCGCTCGAAAAGGCCGCAGGTGTTCGGGTTAGTGAGCATAAGCGCCGCGACATCCGGACCGAGCTTCGCCTTGAGCGCCACGAGATCGACCCGGCCTTCGGCATTCGCGGGGATCGGGTCCACCGCGAAGCCGCAAGCGGCGGCGGTCGCGGGGTTGGTGCCGTGCGCGGATTCCGGCACCAGGACGCGCGTTCGCTTTTCGCCGCGCGCTTCCAGCGCCGCGCGAATGCACATCATGCCGCAGAGCTCGCCATGGGCGCCCGCACCCGGCGACAGCGCCACCGCGGGCATGCCCGTCAGCGTCTTCAGCCAATGCGCGAGCGTGTCCATCAGCTCGAGGGCGCCCTGCACCGTCGAGACCGGCTGCAGCGGGTGAACGTCCGCGAATCCCGCAAGCCGCGCCACCCGCTCGTTGAGCCGGGGGTTGTGCTTCATGGTGCAGGAGCCCAGCGGATAGATCCCGGTGTCGATGGCGTAGTTCTTCTGCGAGAGTCGCGTGTAGTGCCGCACGACCTGCGGCTCCGAGAGCCCCGGCAACCCGATCGGTCCCTCGCGCGTGACGCCGCCGAGCCGGCTCTTGACCGCCGGCGGCTCCGGCAGGTCGACGCCGGTGCGGCCGGGCGCGTCCTGCTCGAAGAGCAGTGGCTCCTCGATCTGCAGGCCGCGGTTGCCGCTGACCGTGGGGCTTGCCTTGCCATCGCCCCGGAACTGGCTCACCGCCTGGCTCCAATCGCTCATGACAGCACCTGCGCGAGCGCCGTTGCGAAGGCCGACATGTCCGCCTCGGTCGTGGTCTCGGTGGCGGCGACCAGGAGCAGGTTCTTGAGCGTGGGCTTCCCAGGATAGAGCCGGCTTGCGGGCACGCCGGCCAGGATCTTCTTGCGCGCCAGCCGCTCCACCACGCCCGCCGCGGGTTTCGGCAATCGCACGGTGAACTCGTTGAAGAAAGTGTCGTTCACCAGGCTGACGCCCGGGACGGAAGCGAGCCGCTCGGCGAGCGCCACCGCCTTGGCGTGGTTGAGCGCCGCCAGCCGCGTGAAGCCCGCCTCGCCCAGCAGCGCCAGATGGATCGACGCCGCCAGCGCGCACAGGCCTGAGTTCGTGCAGATGTTGCTGGTGGCCTTTTCCCTGCGAATGTGCTGCTCGCGCGTCGAGAGGGTGAGGACCCAGCCGCGCCGGCCGTCGGCGTCCACGGTCTCGCCGACCAGCCGCCCCGGCATTTGTCGGACGTAGCGCTCGCGAGTCGCGAACAATCCGAGATGCGGGCCGCCGAAATTGAGCGCGTTGCCGAGGGATTGGCCTTCGCCCGCGACGATGTCGGCGCCCATGGCGCCCGGCGATTTGACCGCCCCGAGCGACACCGCCTCGGTCACCACGACGATCAGCAGGGCGCCCGCCTTGTGGCAGGCCTCGGCCAAGGCCGAGTAATCCCTCACATGACCGAAGGCGCCGGGGCTCTGCACCACCACGCAGGAGGTGGCGCCGTCGATCTGAGAGGCAAGGTCCTCGCGCGCTTCGGGATCGGGCTCGGCGAGCTTTGCCTGAAATCCCACGAAGCGCGCATGGGTGCGCGTCACCTCACGGTAGTGCGGATGCAAGCCGCCCGACAGGATCGCCTTCTTCCGCTGGGTGACGCGGTTCGCCATCATCACCGCCTCGGCGCAGGCGGTGGCGCCGTCGTACATCGAGGCGTTCGCCACCTCCATCCCCATCAACAGCGCGATCTGGGTCTGGAACTCGAACAGCATCTGCAGCGTGCCCTGCGATATCTCCGGCTGATAGGGCGTGTAGGACGTCAGGAACTCGCCGCGCTGGATGAGGTGATCGACCGACGCGGGCACGTGATGGCGATAGACGCCGGCGCCGACGAAGCTCGGCACCGCGCCCGCGACCAGGTTCTTGGCGGCCATGGCGGCGAGCGCGCGCTCGACCTCGAGCTCGCCCTGGGCGCGCGGCAGATCGACTAGACCATCCAGGCGCGCCGCCTGCGGCACGTCCGCGAAGAGCGTCTCGATCGAAGGCACGCCGATTGCGGCCAGCATCGCCTGGCGGTCGGCGGCGGTGAGCGGGAGATACCGCATCAGCCGAGCCCCTCGACGTAGGCCTTGTACTGCGCTTCGTCCATGAGAGCCTCGAGCTCCTTCGGCTTGGCGACCGTCATCTTGAAGAACCAGCCCTCACCCATGGGATCGGCGTTGACGCGGCCGGGCTCGCCCGCGAGCTCGGCGTTGACAGCCGTCACCTCGCCGGAGATCGGCGCATAGACCTCGCTGGCGGCCTTCACCGATTCAACCACCGCCGCCTCCTTGCCTTGCTCGAGCTTGCGGCCGACCTCGGGCACCTCGACGTAGACGACGTCGCCGAGCTGGGTCTGCGCGTAATCGCTGATGCCGACCACGGCGGCGGCGCCGTCGATGCGTACCCATTCGTGGTCCTTGCTGTATTTGAGCGTCATGAGTGTTCCTCCCTATGCGGTCGTTTTAGCCGCGGTGATAGCGATGAGTGACGAAGGGCAACGGCACCACGCGAGCGGGCCTCGGCGTGCCCCGCACCATCAGCGAGACCGACGTACCGATCGCCGCGTGCGCGCTCGCCACATAGCCCATGGCGATCGGACCATCGATGCTGGGTCCGAAGCCGCCGCTGGTGATGCGGCCGATGACGGCGCCGTCCTTATCCAGTATCTCGGTGCCCTCGCGCGCGGGCGCGCGACCTTCGGGCTGCAGGCCCACGCGCTTGCGCGCGCTGCCCTCGCGGAGCTGGCGCAGGATCACATCCGCCCCGGGGAAGCCGCCGCCCTCGCGCCGGCGCTTGCCCAGGGCGAAGCCGAGACCGGCCTCGACCGGCGTGGTCGAGCCGTCGATGTCGTGACCGTAGAGGCAAAGGCCGGCCTCCAGCCGCAAGGTGTCGCGCGCGCCCAGCCCGATCGGCTTCACCTCGGGCTCGGCGAGCAGGCGCCGGGCCAGGCGGTCGGCGGCTTCGGCGGGCAGCGAGATCTCGAAGCCGTCCTCGCCGGTGTAACCGGAGCGGGAGATCAGGCAGGGAATGTCCGCTACTTTATGCGTCGCCGCGGTCATGAACCGCATGGCCTTGACCTCGGGCGCCAGGCGTCCGAGCACCGCGACGGCGGCAGGCCCTTGCAGCGCCAGCAGCGCGCGGTCCAGGAGCGGCGTCACCGCGACCGCGGGCTCGAGCTCGCGCTTCAGATGCTCGACGTCGGTGAGCTTGCAGGCGGCGTTCACCACCAGATGCAGGTGGTCGCCGAGATTGGTCACCATGAGATCGTCGAGGATGCCGCCGCTCGCGTTGGTCAACAGCGTGTAGCGCATGCGATCACGCTCGAGCGCCTGGATGTCGCCGGGAACCAGGCGCTCGAGCGCTTGCGCGCTGCCGGCGCCGTCGAGCCGCACCTGGCCCATATGCGAGACGTCGAAGAGGCCCGCCTGGCTGCGCGTGTGCAGATGCTCGGCCACGATGCCGGTCGGATATTGCACCGGCATCTCGTAGCCCGCGAACGGCACCATGCGGGCGCCAAGCGCCACATGGAGCGCGTGGAGCGGCGTCTTCTGCAGAGGTGCCTGAGGTTGATCGCTCACGGAGGCTCCGGACGGTTCGAGGGCCGCCTCGGCGATTGCCGAGACGGATACCCCTCTGTCCGGGAACCTGAAAGATTCACCGCCGGAAATCCCCGCGGTTTACCTCTTCGGTGAGACGCGCAAGCCTGCGCGCCTGCTTTCCAGAGTGCCCTCGCCCTGACGGTCCTTCTGCCTGAGAGTTTCCGGGGCGGTTGCTCCTTCGGCGCCGGCCACCGCGCTCTCCTCGGCGCGCTGCCCAGTCTCTCCCATCGGGGTGCTTACGGCACGGAGCGGACCTTAGCACCGGTGGCCTTCGATGACCAGCTTGGGGCATCGGCCGGTCGCCATAGTGTCGACAAATTCATCGGCATCCTGGAGCACCATCAGAGTCCATAGGAGTGACGACCGTGATGACCGTGCCTTCGCGATGGGCGGGGGATACGGGGGGATTGCTGTCGGCGAACAGACTGAACGCAGCGCTGTTTGCGATTGTGGCGGCATTGTGGATCGGTGCGCTGGTGATGCCTGATCTGGCGACCTGTGCCTATGGCAAGCCGCAATGGGCGCCGGGATACGTGACGCTGATCACGGGCTGGGCCGGCCCGCTGATGATGTTCTGGCATCCATCGGTCGGCATGTTCGCCTGGTACGCCAACGTGCTTCTGCTGATCTGCATGGCGAGAATGCTCGCGGGACGCGCACCGCCCCTGCCCTACGCGATGTCGGGCCTGATGCTCGCTTTGACCGCGTTCGCGCCGCTCTACTTCTACAGCGACGCCAGCGGCGAGGATCCTCTGTGCGGGCGCGGCCCGGGTTTCTGGGTCTGGATTTCGGCCTTCGCGGTCACCGCGGCCGCCGCGGCGTGGGAGAGCTCGCGCTGGCGGCCAGTCTCGGCGCACTGAGAGGCGGCGCTCAGCCCTCCGTCTTTGGTGCGTGGTCGCGATTGTATTGCAGCTCGTCCGGCGTGAGCCGAAATCCGAAGAGGATGGCGTAATCGGCTCCGGTTGCGTTCGCCGGCAGGGGCAGAAGAGTCTCCAGCTCCTCCGTGTCTTCGAGGCGCTGCTGCGTCGTTGGCCACTGCAGATCAATGACGAAATCACGTTCCGACAAAATCTGCTGATTGCGATTTATGATCGCCGCGAAATACGTCACCTGCGCCTTCTTGACGTCGGTCCGGGCGCGCAAGGCGCTGATACCGAGCTTATTCGAGACGACGAGCCCCCCTCTTTTCTTGTCCATCTCACAGCTCACCTCTGCCTTCAGCATAACCGCGCCGTAGGTTACGTCAGTATCCTGGCGGCCAGGACCAGGGCCGAATCGAGCGATGGAATGTAACTCGGGAACGATTGCAACACTCGGGCATGGAGGCTGGCGTCCGGCTCCCGAGCAGGCGGCGACCGCGAGCGCCAAGGCCGCGGCCGGAACGGCCCGGACGAGTAGTACACCCATGATGCGAGAGCGGTTCAAATCCGGTTGTGGGTGCCGTCGCAGAGCGGCTTCCCGCCGGTCCGCTTGCAGCCGCAGAACCAGACTTCTTGCGATTTCTCCGCCATGTACTGCTGCGGCGACAGGCCCGTCCCCTTGTGCGAGCCGTCGCAGAACGGCTGGTTCTTGCTGCGACCGCACGCGCACCACCAATACTCTTTCCCCGCCTCCACGGTCACGCCGTAAGGTGATTTCTGCGCCGAAATCGGCTCCGCCATGACCCCTCTTCCCCATCACGGTTCGCTGGACTAACGTCGGCCCCGGATCGTCGCCGGATGCCCCGGCCGAATGCGGGCGCAACTTTAAGCGAGCGCGTCGAGGCGCACAAGGGTTGGGCCCTGAGAATCCGAGGCACCGCATGAGCATTGCGCCGGGATCGAGCGTGCACTCCACGAAACTCCACATCCAATCCGCGGCGCGCGCGTAAGCACGCCATGGCGGTCTATACCGACGTCGGCGACGAGGAGCTCACCGCCTTCATCCGCGACTACGACATCGGCGAGGTCGTCTCCTGCAAGGGCATCGCAGAGGGCGTGGAGAATTCGAATTTCCTCCTGCGCACCGAGCGCGGCACCTTCATCCTGACGCTCTACGAGAAACGGGTGCAACCGCAAGACCTGCCGTTCTTCATCGCGCTGATGGAGCATCTCGCCGGGCGGGGCATCGCGTGTCCGACGCCGGTGAAGGCGCGCGACGGCGTGGCGCTGCGCTCGCTTGGCGGGCGGCCGGCAGCGATCGTCACCTTCCTCGATGGCTTGTGGCCGCGCCGCATCCTGCCGTTTCACTGCGCGGGCGTCGGCGACGCGCTCGCGAAGCTGCACCTTGCCGGATCAAGCTTCGCGATGCGCCGGCCGAACAACCTTTCGGTCGCGGGCTGGCGCCCGCTCTTCGAGGCCTGCGAGGCGCGCGCCCACGAGGTGAAGCCGGGTCTCACCCAGGAGCTCGGCCAGGAACTCGCGGAACTGGAGCAGCGCTGGCCCACGGATCTGCCGGTGGGCACCATCCATGCCGACCTGTTCCCCGACAATGTCTTCTTCCGCGGCGAGGCCGTGTCGGGATTGATCGACTTCTATTTCGCCTGCACGGATTTCCTGGCCTATGACGTCGCGATCTGTCTCAACGCGTGGTGCTTCGAGTCCGATGGCGATTTCAACGTGACGAAGGCTCGGCAGCTCCTGTCGCATTATCGGTCGAAGCGGCCGCTTTCGGAGCCGGAATACGCGGCCTTGCCGCTGCTCGCCCGCGGCAGCGCGCTGCGGTTCCTGCTGACGCGGCTCTACGATCTCCTGAACCATCCCGAGGGCGCGCTGGTACGTCCGAAAGACCCGCTCGAATACCTGCGCAAGCTGCGCTTCCATCGCGGCATCGCGCGCACGAGCGCCTATGGCCTCGACGGATGAGCGAGGGCGCCGAGGACGACGTTGTCGACATCTTCACGGACGGCGCCTGCAGCGGCAATCCGGGACCCGGCGGCTGGGGCGCGATCCTGCGTTATCACGGACACGAGCGCGAGCTCTCGGGCTTCGAGCCCCTCACGACCAACAACCGCATGGAGCTGATGGCGGCGATCGCCGCGCTGGAGGCGCTGAAACGCCCCTCGCATGTCCGCCTGCACACCGACAGCCGCTATGTGCGGGACGGCATCACCACTTGGATCCACGACTGGAAGCGGCGGAATTGGCGCACGGCCGACAAGAAGCCGGTCAAGAACGTCGATCTCTGGCAGCGGCTCGCCGCCGCGCTCGAGCCGCACCAGGTGGAGTTCATCTGGGTGCGCGGTCACGCCGGCCATCCCGAGAACGAGCGCGCCGATGCGCTGGCACGCGCCCAGATCGTGGCGCACCGATGAGGTGACCGATGCTGCTCCAGGGCCTCGCAATCCTGACGACGGCGCTCTTCACGGGCGCGGCGGTCTATGTGAGCGTGGTCGAGCAGCCGGCGCGGCTCACCTGCCCCATCGACGTCGCGATCGCGGAATGGCGGCCAAGCTATCGGCGGGCCACCGTCATGCAAGCCTCGCTCGCCGTGCTGGGCACGCTCTCGGGCATCGCTGCGGGCATTTCGAGCGGCGGCGTCGTTTGGATCGTGGCGGCCTTCATGCTGAGCGCCGTGGTGCCCTTCACGCTCTTCGTGATGGCGCCCACGAACCAGCGGCTCGAGGACCCCGCGCTCGACCTCTCGAGCGCGGAGGCACGAGACCTGCTCACCCGCTGGGGCCATCTGCACGCCGTGCGGACGTCGATCAGTCTTGTGGCGCTGCTGCTGATGCTGTTCGCGAGGTTCTAGACTCGTCTAGCCGAAGAACCGCGCCTTCATGCGCTCGCAATACTCCACCCTCGCGCCAAACAAGAAGGGCGGGGTATCGCCCCGCCCTTTGTATCTTTGCCGAGTCTGCTCGGCTCAGAGCGCCTTCAGCACGGCTTCCGCGCTCGACACCTCGAAGGCGCCGGGGTTCTCGACGTTGAGCGCCTTGACCACGCCGTCGTCCGCCACCAGGGCGTAGCGCCGCGAGCGCTTGCCCATGCCGTAGCCCGTGCCGTCCATCTCCAGGCCCACCGCGCGGGTGAAGTCGCCGTTCCCGTCGGCCAGCATCAGCACCTTGTTCTCGACCTTCTGATCCTTGCCCCAGGCACTCATCACGAAGGCATCGTTCACCGAGAGACAGGCGATGGTGTCGACGCCCTTGGCCTTGAGATCGCCGGCCTTCTGTACGAAGCCCGGCAGGTGCTTCGCCGAGCAGGTCGGCGTGAAGGCGCCCGGCAGCGCGAACAGCACGACCTTTTTGCCCTTGAAGATCTCGTCCGTGGTGATGTCCTTGATGCCGTCGGATGTCATGTGCTTGAGCTTCACCGACGGGATCCTGTCGCCAACCTTGATCATTGCCTTTCCCCTTCTTTTGCGATCGTGACTGGAGTTTCGAAAGCGGTGCGGGCTGCGCCACGCATGCCCGACAACATAGCGAGTAGACGCCTGAAAATCACCCCCCGCTCGGTGGGTTTTGCGGAGCAATGCCGGCGTTCGCGGGGCTGCGCGCGCGGTTGAGCGCGCTCAGCACATCGCCCGGCGTCAGCAGCTCCGAGAGCGGGATGCCCTGCGGCGCGCTCGGGCCGTAGACCGCGTTGAAGGGAATCCCGTAGCGGCCGTAGCTCTTGAGGTAAGCGGCGATGATGGGATCGGGCCGGGTCCAATCGGCGGCCATGGCGACTATGCCGGGCGCGCCGAGGCTTTCGCGGACCGCCGCCTGATCGAGCACCAGCCGCTTGTTGGCCTGACAGGTCAGGCACCATTGCGCGGTCACGTCGACGAACACGATCTTGCCTTCGGCGACGAGCTCGGCGATCCGGCTGCGATCGAAAGGCTGCCAGAGCGCATCATCGCTCGCGGACGCGGAGGCCTCCGGGAGCGTGGGACCGATACCCGCGGCGACGAGCGCCACGATG
>Ga0210399_10004491_pt1 | contig 10839 bp, 7 predicted proteins | sample IncBWC14MmetaG_FD_150865 | JGI IMG/M metagenome (GOLD analysis project Ga0210399, IMG submission 150865) | Forest soil microbial communities from Barre Woods Harvard Forest LTER site, Petersham, Massachusetts, United States - Inc-BW-C-14-M | ecosystem: Environmental > Terrestrial > Soil >...
CCGCGCCAGTCGGCTCCGTCGTTCAGGCCCGCCAGTGCCGCGATGAGACGGACCGAATCGACTTCGCCGATCCAGTACGGGTCCGGGTAGTCACCTGCCGCCGCCGGCGTTCCGCTCCGGCACACCACCGTCTGTACCCCGAGCGCGTAGCCGCCGAGCAGGTCGGCCTGGAGCGCGGCCAGGCTCCGGCCGGCCGTCTCTATATCGACCATGACGTCGGCGCCGGCCCGCTCTCGCAGCACGGCGGCGGCGGCCACCGGGCTGACGCGGGCGGCGGACGTCTCCTGGCCGGTGATCGCCAGCAGATCGGCGCCGGCAGAGACCAGTCCGGCCGCGTGGGCGGCGAACTGAGAGATGTCCTGGCCGCCCGGGGCGCGTACTCCCGCCACCACCGCGAAACGGCCGGGGTCCGGCCACCCGGCCGACGGCTGGGGCACTGGCTCCGGCGGCACGGCGAAGACCGCCGGACGCCGGCGCGCGGGCGCGGCCGGAGCCGTGGCCGGGCTCGGGCGCAGGTCCTTCACCGCGTGTGCGATGGCCCTGATGTGCGCCGGGGTGGTGCCGCAACACCCGCCCACCAGCGTCGCTCCGCTGGCGACGAACCGGCGGGCCGTCTCCGCGAAGTACTCGGTGTTGCGCGCGTAGCGGAGCTGGCGGCCCAGACGGCGGGGCACGCCGGCGTTGGGCTGGACGCTGACCGGCAGTGCGGCGCCCGCGGCGAGTTCCGCCACGACGTCCTGCAGCACGGCCGGCCCGACCGTGCAGTTGGCGCCGATCGCGGTGACCTTGAGCCCGGCGAGCGCGGCCGCCGCCGCGCGCGGTTCCTCGCCGCCCAGGGTCCGGCCGTCGTCGCCGAAGGTGAGCTGGGCGATGACCGGCAGGTCGCACTCGGCGAGCGCGACGGACGCGGCCTGCGCGAGCGACTCGGTGTCGCCGAAGGTTTCCAGGATGATGAGATCCACCCAGCTGGCCAGAATCGCGATCTGTTCGCGCAGGATCGGCTCGCGGTCCGCATGCGGGATCCGCGGTGCGGCGGCGCTCATCACCGGCCCGACGCTGCCACCGACCAGCGCGGCCGAGCCTGATTCCCGGACGGCCTCCCGCGCGAGGCGCGCTCCGGCAATGTTGATCTCCGCCACGCTGTCCTGCAGGCCGGCCCGGGCCAGCCGCGGGCGGTTGGCGTCGAAGGTGTTCGTCTGCACGACGTCCGCGCCAGCGGCCAGGTACGCGGCGTGCAGGTCGCGGACGAGATCAGGCCGGGTCAGGTTGAGCCCGGACAGGGACCGGTCAAGCGGGACCCCGGCCGAGTGGAGCATCGTGCCCATCGCGCCGTCGCACACCAGCACGCGACTGCGCAGCACGCGGTCCAGCGCCGGGGTGGAACCCGGCCGCGGGTCTGTGTCCATCAGGTACCACCAAAGGGCCACGGCCAGTTCCGGGCGGCCGGGATCACGCTCTCCGGTTACCAGGCTGACCTCATCGCCAGGCGAATACCTAAGAGACAGACCGGTCTCGCTCACTGTACGCGGCGGCGGCTGGCAGGCCAAGACCCCGCGGCGAAATACCTGCGTAACACCCCGTTGACCGCCGACGGCGGCAGGCCTATGATCCACCTAAACCTATGAGACAGGCCGGTCTCCCTGTATCTACCTAACGAACGGGCGTGCACGCCGTCCCGAACACGCTTCTGCTTCAGCCGGAGCGCGTGTCCCCGTCCTGAGCAGTGCCATGTCGCGCTCGCCCGACGACCCGAGGAGAACCAGAGCCATGACTGATTACAACCCGAGGACCGCCACCGGGATCCCGACCGAGCCTGTTGGCTCGCTGCCGCGCCCGAGCTGGCTGCAGCAGGCCTACGCCCAGTACGACGCCGGTCAGATCACCCGCGATCAGCTGGAGGCCGAGCAGGATAAGGCGGTACGGGAGACGATCGAGCGGTACGAGGCGACGCCGGCGCCGATCATCTCCGACGGCGAGCAGCGCTGGTCCAGCTTCGCGACCTACGCGATCACCGACACCCTGGCCGGCACCGGGCTGGCCGACCACCTGGCCGGAGACGGCGGCCAGTACTTCGCGATCTTCGCCGACGGCCACACCCGGCAGCTGCCGCGGCTGACCGGGGGGCCGTTCCGGTACAAGACGTACGCCGCGGACACGCTGCGCAAGTCGATACCGCTGACGCACCGGCCCATGAAGCAGGCGGTGATCGCACCGTCGATGCTCGCCCTGCTGTACCCGCTGGATGCGGAGGTCCCGGGCTACTCGCGGGAGGCCTTCGAGGAGGACCTGGTCAACGAGTGCGAGAAGGACGTGCGGCAGGCCTTCGCCGCCGGGGCCGCCCGGGTGTCGATCGACTTCACCGAGGGACGGCTGGCGACCAGGAACGACGCGCGGAACCCCTGGACGGGGCGGAACATGCTGCCGCATTTCATCGAGCTGAACAACCGGGTGCTCGGCCGGTTCAGCGCGGAAGAGCGCACCCGGATCGGCATCCACACCTGCCCGGGCGGCGACCGGGACTCGGTGCACAGCGCCGACGTCCCGTACAGCGACCTGCTGCCCAGCATGTTCACGATGAACGCCGGGTACTTCCTGATCCAGCTGGCCAGCGAGCGGGACAAGGACCGGGTCTACAAGCTCATCGGGGAGCACCTGCGCAACGACGCCGACGGCGTGGCGCAGGTGGCCTACGTCGGGGTGATCAACCCGCTGAACCCCCGGGTGGAAAGCCCGGAGGAGGTCCGGGACGCGCTGGTGCGGGCGGCCAACTTCATCCCGAGGGAACAGCTCGGCTCGACCGACGACTGCGGGTTCTCCCCGTTCAGCATCGATGAGAAGCCCAGCCACGGATCGCCGGACTTCGCCCGCGACACGGCATTCCAGAAGATCGCCAACCGGGTCGAGGGGACGAAGCTAGCGGCCGAGAAACTCGGCATCGGCTGACCTCCCGGATAGCGGCAGGGTGCCCGCGGCAGACGGCCCGGGCGCCCCGCCATCGGCCCGGAGACGCCGGGCCGCGGGCGGGTAAGCAGCCGTGCTCTTTGAGCAGGAGCTCACCGAGTTCCCGGGCCCGGGCGGCCGCTGCCGTGTCGCCCTCATGAGCCGCCATGATGGCACCCTTCATGAGGATATGCCACTGGCGCGCGAATGAATCGACGTCGCTAATGCCGGCCCCGGCGGCCAGCTTTTCGATATAGCCCCGGATATTCGCCAGGTGCCCGACGGCCGCCTGCTGGACCGGGTGCTCTGGGTCATTGATCTCGATCATGGTCGTGAGGAAAGAACAGCCCTCGAAGTCCGGCCTGCCGAACCACTCAGAGAACACATCAAATATCGCCAGTAGCTGATCGCGGGGAGTCTGACCGCGCCGGGTGCTCTCGGCCTCCAGCCAATCGCGGGTCCAGAGCTGCTCGCGGCGGCGCAGGAATTCGATAATCAGGTCATCCTTCGACGGGAAATTCCGGTACAGCGTCATCTTCGCGGTGCCGGCCCTGGCGATTACGGCGTCGACTCCCACCGCCCGGACACCTTCGCGGCTGAACAGCTCATAGGCTGCCCGGTTTAGCCGTTCGCGCCCGCTGTCCTGGCCCTCGTCCCGTGAGTGGTTCGCCGGCTTCCGCCGGTCGTTTATGGCCACGCGTCATCATCGCTTCCTGGGAGACCCACGGCCAGCATACCATCCGCCTGCGCACGGCTTGTGCGGCAGGCACAAGAATTGCGCGGCCGAATTCGTGGCAGCGCGCTGGGATGGTTAGCCGTTCCTGTGCCACGCACACGAGGAATGGCGCGGCAATTTGTGTCGCGTACCGGCTGTTCCAGCAGCGCTATGCCGCGGGACAATCATCATGCAGGAATCCGCAACTATCCGGAGACGCCATGAGCATCACGTCGGTCAGAAGCAGGCCCGCTGTCACATCGCTTGACGAATTCCCCTGGCCGGGCGATTTCGCCCGGATCCCGGATGAAGAATGGACACGCCAGCCCGTCGACCAATTCGGGCTCAGCTACGATGACGTCGGCAGCCACGGGTGGTACAAGAACCTGGAACCGACGATCGCTCAGGTGCTCGCGACGCTGAAGCCCGGCGACTTGCTCGTCGACTATTCCAGCGGCACGGGAATCCTGACGCGGCGCTTGCTCGACTCGATCAGCTATCCGGTCGGCATACTCAACGTGGACGCATCGCCGAAATTCCTGCGCGTCGCGCTGGAGACATTCCGCGACGACGAGCGGGTGGCCTTCCGGCTACTCCGGTGGCTCAAGGCCGAGAAACGCCTCCAGTCACTCGGTGAGGTTGCCGGCCCTGACCTGCTGGACCGGGGAGCCGACGCCATCACCTCCACCAACGCCATCCACCTGTACTACGACCTGGATGAGACCCTGGCCTCCTGGGCGCGCGTTCTGCGTCCCGGCGGGCTGGCGTTCGTCTGCTCCGGTAATATGCGCAACCCGCAGGGCAGGCCGGACGAATGGATCATCGACGAGACCGTCGCCAGGGTCAATGACATTGCCGCCGGCATTGTGCGCGCCGAGCCGGCGTTCGCCGAATATCGCGGGACGCTCGATGACGCGGCCCTGATGGCCAGGCACGCCAGGCTCCGGGAGAAGGTATTCGTGCCCGTCCGCCCCCTCGAGCTGTACCTGCAGGCGTTCGGGGACGCCGGATTCACCGTGCTCCACGTCTTCGAGGAAACCATCTTCGCCCGCGTCGACGAGTGGTACCGGCTGCTGAGCACCTATCACGACGGCGTGCTCAGCTGGGTCGGCGGCTCGGAGAAGGTAGAAGGTGCGCCCCCGTCTGCCCAGGCGGTGCGCCAGCGATTGTTCCTGATCAAGTACAGCCTGGAGAAGCTGTTCCCGGGCCAGGACTCGTTCCCGTGTACCTGGACCTACCTCACCTGCCGCCGCTGATTGCCGGCGCAGGTCAGGAGCAGCGTGATGCGGGATGTCTACGTGGCCGGCGTCGGCATGACAAGATTCGCCAAGCAGCCGGGCCGCACCCTGAAGGACCTTACCGCCGAGGCCGTCACCGCCGCCTTGAAGGATGCCGGCCGGCCGGCCGAGGACGTGCAGTCCTGTTACTTCGGCAATGCGGTCGCCGGATCGATGACGGGCCAGGAGATGCTGGCCGGGCAGTTCCTCCTCCGGCCGCTCGGTCTGGGCGGGATCCCGGTCTTCAACGTCGAGAACGCCTGTGCCTCGGCGTCCACCGCGTTCCACCTCGCCTGGCAGGCCGTCGCGACCGGCGTGCACGATGCGGTGCTGGCCGTCGGCGCCGAGAAGATGACCCATCCGGACAAGACCCGTTCGTTCGCGGCCATCGGCGGCTCGGTCGATGTCGAGATTGCTCCGGCAGATCTGCCGGCCGGCCGGTCCTTCCTCATGGACATGTACGCCGAGTCCGCGCTGCGGTACATGGAGCTGACCGGGGCGACACGCGCCGACCTCGCTCGGGTGGTGGTCAAGAACCAGCGGCACGGCAAGCTGAATCCGTATGCCCAGTACGGCGGCGAGCTGACGGTCGAGCAGGTCCTCGCGGCGCGGGAGATTGTCTGGCCATTCACCCTGCAGATGTGCTCGCCGATCTCCGACGGCGCAGCCGCGGCCCTGCTGGTCAGCCCGGACCTGTGCTCGTCCGGGCCCGCGGTCACGGTGCTCGCGTCGGCGGTGAGGTCCGCCCCCGTCGACGGGATGACGAGCGTGACCAGCCTGGCTGCCGCTGCCGCGTACGAGCAGGCCGGGCTGGGACCCGCTGACCTGGACTGCGCCGAGGTGCATGACGCCGCTGCGTCCGCGGAGCTCGTCATCTACGAGCAGCTCGGCCTGACCGAGCCGGGAGGCGGCGCGGCGCTGATCAGGAGCGGCAGTACCGGGCTCGGCGGCTCGCGGCCGGTCAACACCAGCGGCGGCCTGCTCGCGCGCGGGCATCCGATCGGCGCCACCGGCCTGGCTCAGATCGTCGAGGCGGTCGCCCAGCTGCGTGGCACGGCGGGCGGCCGGCAAGTCTCTGGTGCCCGGATCGCGCTGACCCAGAACGCGGGAGGGTGGCACGGCAGTGACAACGTCGCGAGCGTGGTCCATATCTTCGCACGGCGGGCGGCATGAACGTCAGTTACACCGGCCCGGGTCCGCGGCGCCTTGATGGCGCATCACCCGGAACGTAAGAGCGACCGACGACAGCAAGAAAGAGGAGTTGCTGCGCCATGACGATCAGCCCCGGCGGGGATGAATTCCTGTTCACCTCCGAATCCGTGACAGAAGGCCATCCCGATAAGATCGCCGATCAGATATCGGACGCCGTCCTGGACAGGGCCCTGGCTGCCGACCCTTACTCACGGGTGGCCTGCGAGACGATGCTGACCACAGGGCTGGTTCTCGTGGCCGGCGAGATCACCACCTCCACGCACCTGGACATCCCGGATATCGTCCGATCGACCATAAGGGACATCGGCTATACCTCCGCCTGCGGATTCGACGGCGACGCCTGTGCCGTCCTGGTCGCCCTGGACCGGCAGTCACCCGACATCTCCCAGGGCGTCGATATGGCGCACGAGGCCCGGCTCTCCCTCAGCGACAGCGAATTCGACCACGTGGGCGCCGGCGATCAGGGAATGATGTTCGGCTATGCGACGAATGAAACACCCGAACTGATGCCGATGCCGATCGCCCTCGCCCACCGGCTGGCCAGGCAGCTCGCGCACGTGCGCAAATCCGGGGTGTTGCCCTTCCTCCGGCCGGACGGCAAGACGCAGGTCACGGTCCGGTACCGCGACGGCGTCCCGGTGGCCGTGGAGAAAGTGCTGATCTCAACGCAGCATGAGGAGGGGGCGGAGGGTCGGCTCCCGGGCGAGCTGTGGGAGAACGTGGTCACCGTGGCCATCCCGCCGTCGCTGTACGACGCTGAGGCGCTGCGGCGGAACTTCTACGTGAACCCGACGGGCCGGTTCGTCGTCGGCGGACCAGTGGGAGACGCCGGCCTCACCGGACGCAAGATCATCGTCGACACGTACGGGGGCTTCGCCAGGCACGGCGGCGGCGCGTTCTCCGGAAAGGACCCGTCCAAGGTCGACCGGTCAGCGGCCTACGCCGCCAGGTACGTCGCGAAGAACGTGGTGGCGGCGGGACTCGCCGACCGCGTCGAGGTGCAAGTGGCTTACGCGATCGGCGTCGCGCGCCCGCTGTCCCTGCTGGTCGAGACGTTCGGGACCGAACGCGTTCCCAAGGCGCGGATCCTCGAGCTGATCAATCAGCATTTCGATCTTCGGCCTGCCGCTTTCCGGCACTACCTGAACCTCCATCGCCCCATCTACAGCCAGACCGCGGCCTACGGGCACTTCGGCCGCCCCGAGCCGGATTTCACCTGGGAGCACACTGACAAGGCGGACCTCCTGCGGGAATCGGCCACCCTGGTCAGCGCGGAACGGTGACCCGATGAGGCAGATCGTCACCGGGTCCATCGCGACCGATTATCTGATGGTCTTCCCCGGACGGTTCACCGAGCAGCTGATCGAGGGAAAGCTCGACAAGGTGTCGCTATCCTTCCTGGTGGATGAGCTGGAGATCCACCGCGGCGGCATCGCCGCCAACGTTGCGTTCGGCATGGCCCGGCTTGGGCTGCGGCCGATGCTGGTGGGTTCGGTCGGCGCGGATTTCGCTGACTACCGGGAGTGGCTCGAGGCACACGACGTCGATACCCGGCACGTGCGGGTGTCCGAGAGCCTCCACACCGCCCGGTTCCTGTGCACCACCGACGCCGACAACAACCAGATCGCCTCCTTCTACGCCGGGGCCATGAACGAGGCCCGGCACATCGACCTGGACAGGATCCTGCGGTCAGAACATGACGTGGGCATCGTCCTCATCGGCCCGGACGACCCGGACGCCATGCTGCGGCACGCCCAAGCATGCCGGGACCGCGCAGTGCCGTTCGCCGCCGACCCCTCCCAGCAGATCGCCCGGATGGACGGAACGGATCTCCGGCGGCTCGTCGACCACGCCCGGTACCTGTTCACCAACGAGTACGAACGAGCCCTGCTGATCCGTAAGACAGGTTGGGACGCCGGTCAGCTCCTGCACCGGGTCGGCGCCTGGGTGACCACGACCGGCCCTGAGGGCGCCGTCGTCGAGTCGGCCGCTGAACCGCTCGTCTCGGTTCCCGCGGCCGCGCTGAGGCGGATCACTGATCCCACCGGAGCGGGTGACGCCTTCCGCGCGGGTTTCCTCAGTGGTATCGGCCGCGGGCTAGGTCACGAGGGGGCGGCGCGGCTTGGCTGCGCGATGGCGGCCCTGGTGATGGAGACATCTGGGACGCAGGAATACCTGTTCCAACCGGCGGAGTTCCTCGCCCGCATCAGCGAGTCCTACGGCTCCGGGGTGGCCGCCGAGATGGCGGCGCGAATCGGGCTGACACAGCCGGAACGAGCGGAGGAGCAGGTATGAATCCACGCGCTTGGTCGACGCGGGGCTTCTCGGCAGGAAGACCGGCCGCGGCTTCTACGACTACGCCAAGCTAGGGCGAGAGGCGTGAGTCCGATCAGCACGCCGGACCTCTACAAGTTGAGGCGCCGTTCGGCCTTCAATGCCATTCACCCTCCCGAGCGGCTCATCCATTCGACCGTGCCCGGCGTCGCCCGCCAGCTGGCTGTGCCACAAGGCTTCAGCTTGTCCACGACCGGGGTTTTCGCCATCCTGCTTGAGCACCGCCCGCATCCCGGGCCGGCCGCGATCTGGCTTTTCGTAGTCGGCGCCGCCGTGGGCTTCGCGATCGTGGTCCGCGCAAGCGGCGCGCATCGGTCCGGCAGCGCGATCCAGCCGGCGTCCGGTTACCAGCTATTCAACCTCTCCGCGGTCGCGGTCGTCCCGGCGGTCAGCCTGATCGTGTGGTGGATACCTCTCGTGCCGGTTGCCTTCGCGCTCGGCGGCCTGTCAGCAAGCTGCGGCTACCTGCTCGCCGTGGCGTCAGTTTTCCACGTAATCCACAGTGCGCCGCGGTAACGCGCAACTGGCGCTGCCCTGACACCGCCACATCCCGGCTGAACGCATGTAGTAACGCGCGGCCCCCCTGATCCCGCTTAACCTCGGGAAGCCATACGGCGTAAGTGCAGAGACGGGAGGGGGAATCGTGGTAAGGATAGAGTTTCTGGCTGGCGGGGGCGGCCGGCATGGTTCCTCCTGTCCGTGGCGCCCCCGGCCAGACAGTCTGGCAAGACCTGTAGCGAACGAACACAGAAGGGCGTGAAGGCGTGCACTTCAGTCTCAGGAGAGCACTCTGGGTGGCCTGTCCCGCGCTGCTGGGGAGCGCCCTCGTGGTGGGTGCGGCAGCACTCCCCGCGAGTGCCCTCCCCGCGAGTGGCCAGGCATATCAGGACACGGCGCTGATCGGCAGCCCGGTAAGCGACGCCACGTTCGGCGGCAGCGGTATCGGAGCCGCCGACGACAACGGTGTCATCAAGCTGACCGGGAGCGGCGTGACCTGGTCGCTGCACGGCACGGTGCCGGTCGGCGTGTCCCTGTCCGGGAACACGATCAGCTTTTCGGGCCCCATAGTTCAGGGTCCGAATCCCATCGTGGCGGACGCTACGGACAAGAACGGGAACGCTGAGGCGCTCGAAATCCCCATCTCGCTCTTGCCCCACTACATCCTGTTGCAAGGTGCGGCTTACACGCTGGTTACTGTGTCGGATCTCACCGGTTCGAACAGCTCCGGCGACGTGAAGTTCAGTGCGACCAGCTCGGAGAGCAGCGACAGCATCACCTTCGCCGAATCGAACCTGCCGACCGGGCTGAGCTCCGGGAGTCCCGCGCTTTCCTACCTCGGGGGAACCGCTGCGCCCGGCACCTACAGCGGAGCCGTGGTCACCGCCACCGATTCCGACGGCGCCGCGCTCAAGGGCACCTTCACCCTCACCGTCGAGGCGAACGCGGTCAGCAGCAGTTACGGCGACGAGGTCAACCGGTTCGGCAACGGGTTCGACGTCTTCCGGCAGCACCAGTTCCCGGGTGCGATCATCGCCGGATGGACCGCGACCCAGGGCGACCCGGCGACTGACTTTATTCGCACCAACGGCACGCACCAGGGTGCGTTCCGGTTCGAGTACGCGCCCCAGGGGTCCGGCTCCGGGCTCTGCGTGTCCGACCCCGGCGGCGGATGGTCATCTGACCCGCTGCGTGACGGCCTGGTCCTCGCGTCGTGCAACACCGGGCCCTGGCAGCAGTTCATCCCGCAGTCCAACGGCACGCTGAAGAACGTCGCCACCGGCCTGTACGTCAACCCGGACGGCGCCGGCGGGCAGCTGCGCGGCGGCACCTCGCCCACGCCGTGGGGCGGCTCTTCCTACACCTGGAGGGACAACTCCAGCCTGCCCGGGTGACGAGGTAACGCTCAGCTCGTGAAGCACCGCCTCGCCGGTCGTGGCTGCTGGCAGACTGGCGGGGTGGAGCCCGTCGCGGAGGTCTCGGCCGCAGCCTGCCAGAGCACCGTGGACTACGCCACGGCGTCACCAGCACGGCCCGGTATTTCAGTACGTAATGCCGGGGAACTGCTCGCGGGCGTGCTCCAGTTGGCCGGCCCGCTCGCGGGGCCAGCCGAAAGCGCGGGCGGCCTGGCCGCTCATGTCGGCGGCCGCGGCACCGCTGGTGAAGTGGACGTACTCGCCCCAGTTCATCCGCCGCGTGTAAGTGCCGCCGGAGTCGCGTGGGAAGTGCCGGGCCAGCTCCCGGAAGAACCTGTTCATGACCTCTGCCCGCCCGCAGTCCCGCCATAGCGGGTAGAACCAGTCGCGGAACCAGCGGGTCCCCCGACGAGGGAAATCGTCGGTGTTGCCGGTGAACCTGCGGTAG
>Ga0210399_10004492_pt1 | contig 10839 bp, 10 predicted proteins | sample IncBWC14MmetaG_FD_150865 | JGI IMG/M metagenome (GOLD analysis project Ga0210399, IMG submission 150865) | Forest soil microbial communities from Barre Woods Harvard Forest LTER site, Petersham, Massachusetts, United States - Inc-BW-C-14-M | ecosystem: Environmental > Terrestrial > Soil >...
GACCGACCGTATTGGGATGAAGTATTGAACGTACTAAGTCAGCCGAGCGTCGTTAGTAGCACCACGAAAAATCCAACCGTCACTGCGGCGGTGGAAGCTGCCGTTGCCCGTAAAGAACAGGAGAAAAGGAAAGAGTTAGAATTGCTGGCACAGCAGAACAAACGGGAGACGCAACTTGACTTGTATCGCTACTCGTATGCCGCCTTACTCGAACAATTGGACCCGGTTGTTGAGCAATTCAATCAGGAATTTCAGTACGATCAAATAACAAGACGAGAGGAGGCGGGCATAATTTTCTACCATATTCCTCAATGTCACAGTATTCAGATCAGTGTTTTCCGCCCGCCAGACTCGGCAATCAAGATTCGGAACGGTGAATTAATTGGAGGAGGCTGGATCGGGCTGTCACAAGGCATAAGCGCCAACCTTGTGCTCCTCAAACATGGGGCGGATGACTTGTACGGGCGGTGGAGCATCTGCGAAATCAAAATTTCGGGTATCGTACACCCCGCTTCATTAATCGGACAATTCGGCATAACTAAGCACACGGTTGAACCCTTTGGATTCAAGGCTGAATACTTCTACGAGCAGATGCAATACGTGGGAATGGCCCACGTTTTTAATTACTTTTTTAGTGACGACGTTACGGGATTCTTTGCCAAATTGATTCACGAATCGTGCAAAATCGGGAATCCTGTACGCTGAACTCAATGACCTCGCTACGTTTGCAGAATATGAACAAGAACGAGGTCAGACTGTAGCAAACGCCTATACGATTGTTAGCCAACTGTAAGAAATGCGATAATTCTCCTCCCGTCTCCCGCCAACGTCACATCCGAGGTCCGCAAATGTCACCGATTTCTGACGCCCAACGCGAAAACAGCAGGCTTGTCCTGAAGGAATTGTTCGGCACGTGGGACAAGCGGTCAGGTTTATACGGCGACGTTCTTTTCGCTTCGGCTATAGGAAAGGGATACGACAAGAAGAAATGGCGCAACGTCTGCTCGTTCCTGCTCCCTCTGCACAAAGCCGAAGTTCGCTCGATTGGCGTGCAAGCGGATTACGGAGATTTCAAGCTTGTTGAAGGTGCCATCTCCATTGATGAGGCCAAGGAAGTTCTCTCAACTGTCGTGGAGCGAGACCACTTGTGCTTGCCCGGTACTCCAGAAATCGAAATACAAGCTTCCCTACATCCCAACTCTCCGCATCACTTTTGGGATAGCGGCTGGCACCGCTTTCCGCTCTTTTTCCCATATTACGAATACAACCTCAGCATCGATCAGGACTTCAAAGGGGAGTCACCGCAACAACCCTTGTATGGTGTTGACTTACCTGTATTCCCGTCAGGTGGAGCGGCCATCGAGAGTTTCTTCAGTACCCGGCTTGGCGACAATAGCTCGTACGGCGGTTTTCTTGCCGCTCTCGTTCCAGATTATAGAGGCAAGATCGAGGAAATCCGCATCGGCACTAACAGCATCCAAGTCGAAATAGAGTGCCTTGCCGGAAGCTCGGAAAAAGACCTAATCGGAAAACTTTTTGTTCGGTATCATGGCGGCATCTCCATCACTGCGGACTTAAACTTCACAGATCACAAAGCGTCTGCCGAAATTCGAGACTTTCCTCGTGATCTACTCGTTGTGCTTTTGTGCCGTCAGGATGGAGAACTTGTTGACCGTAGAAGTTTTCTGGCAGGAAGCCAATATGTAACAGAAGGTGTGACAATCGAAGCTCCCGAACAGGACATAGAACAAGTGATTCAGATGGGTGAATCGGACGCCGTAGAGTTCAAGCGAGAGATTCCGTCGCAACGAGAACAGATTGCAGTTGGCGCAACCGCTTTTGCAAATCGTAGAGGCGGAAGAATCTTTATCGGAGTCGCGGACGATTGCTCGATCTTTGGGTGCCGACTGGATAAGCCGAAGGATACGATAAATCAAATCCTGCGGAGCTATTGCGATCCCCCGCTCGATGTTTCCATTGATGAGGTTCAGATTCGCAATCTACCGATTATTGTCGTGACGATTCCAGAAGGCAAGGACAAGCCTTACGCCGTAAAAGACAAGGGAATTTATATTCGCAGCGGAGCGAGCAAGCGGATTGCGACACGATATGAACTGGATGAAATGTACAGTGGAAAGCACAGCGCCACAAATCTATTCCCGTAAATGAGTTGCTTGACACAATTCCCTTTTGCGCTACCCTGCTCATTCGAGGTGAGTCATGCACGTTCGCTCTCTTGAAGCCTCCACGCACAACTACATACGCGGCTGCATCCGGGCCTATTTCGAGGGTAGCCGTAATCTACGCTGGATCGTAAGTGTGATTGGCGATGCGAAAGCTCAAGCACGCGTCGTCGTGGAAACTGGGTTCAGCCAATACGCGGGATCGCAATTGTATCGAGAGTTGATGGCCGAGTTGTAAGATGCTCAATCGCGCCGCGCTGATGTTTTTGCTGAGGTTCGCGCCTGAATCTTTTCGTCATAGTATTTCACTTGCGCGATGGCTTTTTGAATTGCCTCTTTGAGTTGTTCCTCGCTTAAATCTGCGCCCTGAGCACTCCTGTATTCCTCGGCAACCTTTCGGCCTCCCCATTCCATTTGCGAGTCACCGTGAATAACGGAATCCCTCAACGTCACTATTTTTTCAAAGAAATCCGCGGATACAGGTCCGTCGCCCAGGTCTCTATTCAGAGCGTTAAGCTGAGTCACCAGTTTTGGTTCGCGGGGTTTGGATTGCTTCACACTTGTCAGGTTCCGTCGTTGCGCGAACCTTGAAATCCAATGCAGGAGCCGCGTAACCAGCCCAACTAACGCAAGCAGCCGAGCAGCCCTCCTAAAATCGTCGTAAGTATTTTGCAACTGACCTTTTATTGAATAGATGACTTCGTGGCTTTCCAAGTGGAATTCGCCATCGATTTTTGACAACTCCTCATCTTCTTCGCGGTCTATCGCAGCAATCGTGAATTCATGGTTCGCCGTAACGAGCATGTGGAGGTCGATTTCGAAGTCATGCGCGATCTCTTGCGGTTCGTCCAAAGCATCCCAGTCAATGCTCTCCGGCGTACCCATAAAACCCTCCTCTCTCTACATCATACGCGCTCGGGGTCCTTTGCTATAGGCGACGCTAGCGCCGGAAATCTTGAGGAGCAGCGTAGGGACGTTTCCAAAAATACCGGATTCGCCCAAGTGAGGTACACGGCAGCGGGTACGTGAGTGAGCTTGGTTTCTAAGGCCCCTTCTGCTTCCACCAAGGTGGACTCGCGGGCGCTGGCTGAGTCGGATTTTGGGGACTCGCCGTTTGTGATGGCGAGGAGATCGGAGGCGCTGGCGTTGCCGCTCCACTTGCGACGCCAGGAGAAGCGATTACTCGTCCGTAGAATTTCACCCAGGAGATGCCTGTCCCTGGAATGCGGATAGAAACGTAGCGCCGTCCATCCGGCGATACTCCGAACCTAAGAATGCCCCCAAGTCCCCAGCTTCCTCCTATTCCTCGCTTGGAGACGGTCCAGCGGAATCCGCCCATGCTAAGAGTGCGGCGAAACCTCCAACCCATGAGACACCATCCCTAAGTCTTGACGAGTGTTCGTCTCAAATAATTCGTGAACGTTATTCTTGAAAACACCCGCAGACGACGCCTAACTTTCTCCTGCTCCCAACTCAACGCGAAAAGGTTCTTCCGTTCTGCATTGGTCTTCTCATCGATCTCAGCGACGGCACGTTTTAAGTCCTCGTCTAGTTTCCGCCTGACGTTCTCTAAAGGCGGATATCGCTCTCGGAACTTGTTTTGAACAGATTCTAGCTTGGATCGGGAACGCGCCGTCGCTGCTGATTCCTCGCTGTCAACGGGCGCTCGTAAGGCCCTATATTTAGCTCGTACTGATTCCCCAGCCTCTCTGATCTGTTTTTCGAGCCGAATCTTCTCAACTTCCAGGGGATTGCGTTGAGAAGTATACTTCGCCCTGATAGCGTCACTCTCGGCCTGAGATAGGGCATTGGGCATTTTCATCTGCGCCCATCGCTTCAGATGCTGCTGCCACGCAAGGAGTGCATTCCAACGCGCCGGGCCGAAGCCCTTGACGTGGTAGATTCTGTTATTTATATCAGCCGCGGTTACCAAGCCAACCGCTCGCAGTCGGCTCTTGAAACTTGGTCCGATTCCGGGTATCGACGCGTCATCAATTCGGTAACCAGCTAGATAGGACATCACATATTGATTCTGCTGGGCAGCAAGGGTTGCATTGAGCTCCGCAGCCTCCGCTTGGACCGAGTTGGAAATTTTGTTGTCCAAGCTGGCGAGTTGCGAGCCCAAACTGTTGGAAAGATTTTGGAGTTCACCAGCTTCTTGCTGGTTGAGTGCCCTTCGACGAGCCTCAATGGAGGCCTTTTCCAATTGAAATGCGGCGTGGACACCATCGAGTTCCTTCTTTTCGTCAGATCGCAAGCCCTCGAGCTCCTTAGATAACTTGTTTCGGTCGAATGAATACCGTTCGTGGACGGATTGCTTGTCGGTCTGCCTAGACTTGATGATTGCGCGGGCCCGAACTATTTTCTCCGCGATGGACTCCAGTTCTAAATTCACTGCCTTGCGCGCAGAGACCGCCGGCTCCAGTCGAAAGCGATAAGACAAAAAAGCATAGCTGCAAGCAAGAATCAGCAACGGCCCCCAAGCAATTGTAATCAGCGCGATAAGGTTCAAGTACGCGCCGACTAGGATGAATGAGATCGCGCACAAAGAGAGTGCCAGCGTGACGCGCTCCGGACCGATAGGGTTCTCAAACTTTTGTTGCTCACTCTCCGAAATGACGGGCGCCACGAAGTCTTGTATCCAGGACGGAGTGGGTTCGGGATCGAGGGTTGCGGGCTTGCTCTCCGCATTCGGTTTTGACGATTGCTTTACGTAGTCGTTGATCCAACTTCCTCCCGACGAAATCTTGGGAAGTATGGTGAGTGACGGTACTACTTGCCCGTCCAACGAAGGCACATCTTGTGGCCCCAAGTCTAACAGTGAGCGAAAGAGCGCGACGGCAGAACGAAGCTTTTCGTCGTGGAGGTTATCTAGGGCGCGGAACATCGGAGACTGCTCGGGATTATCGAAGTCTTCTTTTCGGAACAACAGGCATTCATCACCACCACGGAATTGCTGCCACAGTTGGGGCTGGACGCTTAAAGTAATAAGCGAGATGTAAATCACCCAAGAGGAGAAATTATCCAGATTAGTCCCATAGTCAAATTCCGTTCTCATCGGATGCTGATAGTTACGCTGCCCCAGTTCATGGCTGCTTCTACCTGCTAGGCTTGGAACAAACATTCCGTCGTAATCGACCAACTTAAATTCACCGTTCAGAACCAGCACGTTCCCGTGTTGTAGGTCACCGTGAGCAATCGACGACTGTCGTAGAGCTTTCATCATTTCCACCCAGCGACCCGCAAGGCTAAGAAGAACGCGCGTATTTCCGAGATTCCTCTGGATATGGGAGACAAGAGGCTCGCCCTCGACCCATTCCATCTTTAGGATCGGGTACGTCTGTCTCGCAACTCGGATTCCTTCCGTTAGAAAACTGAACTGCACTAGATATGGCAGACGTGTCTTTTCCAGGTGCGTGCTAATTGCGGCGTACCGCTCCTGTTGATCCGAGACCGGATGCAGAAAGCATCTAACTGCCCAATTGCGTGTTCCACACAGGATTTTATAAACGGTAGCAAATGATCCGCTCCTGGGGCGGGGCAAACCAAGATGATCTAGCTCCGGCGATCCTTGTTGAAGCTCACGGTCTTGAAAAGCGGTCCTTGGGCTCTGGACTGCCTCGCTGTAATCCTGTGGGCTCGGCCATGTCATCGGGAGTCTTTTCTTAGTCCTGTTCTATCTCTATCCTCAAGACTGTCACATCATCGTTTCTGACCGCTTTGTGCTCGCGGAGGGTAGCCAGCCATGATAGAAAGTTCCCACTCTTGCCGGGAGTGAGATCTTGGAGCTCTCGGGAGGGGACACGGCCGTTCTCAACCTGTGTCAAAAACCAGCAGGAAATGGCATCACTCATTAGGTAGAACGTGTCTCCTTTCCGCCAGGTGCCACACATCGTCAAGATGCCCTGCGCGTCGTCCTGGCCTTGTACGCTCCTGCTCCCAAGTAGTACAGGCGAGCTGTTGAATTGATCGGAGCTCTGAATGGGGAAGGAGGCAACAAGTTTCCTTTTTCTGAGCTGGAAGGCGCAACTATCACCAATTGCGAGGGCTCGCCAGTTTCCATCTTCCTCCGGTTCGCACGAATCATTCAGAACAAGTCCAACCATGGCGGCAAAAGCGCCACTGCGGACTTTTTCTTCCGTATACCAGGGCATCGGCTTGCGCGAGGCGAATTTGAGCCAACGCTCACGCAGGAGGCGCAGACTCAGCGAAAATTCATCACCTTCAAGCTTGCCCTTACAGAAAGCACGCACCAACTGGGTTGCCCACACACCTGCAAACGAGGTTTCAGTAGCACCGTCGCCAAGCGCGAACCGGAAAGTCGAGTCCTTCTCGCTGATCAGCGGACGCTCCGGGCAGCAAGCGTCCTCATATTCTGATTCTTGATTGCCTGCCTTCGGCGCGCGAAAGGCCTGAGCAGAGACTCGCATTCGGCGGTCGTCTAGCGGAGATTGCTTGGGCGCGTACCGATGTCCAGCGCTTGGACAACGAGGACCATATCACCGTTCAGAACAAACCCTCTCGCGCCGTCTGAAAGACTCAATCCGTGTTGAGAGTTGGCGGCGGACCGCATGAACGGAGTCAGGACACTAGAGCCCTCGAACAATACTTTGGCGGGAGGATTAGGCAGCTGATTAGAAGAATCGGGGAACGCGATGGGAGTTGCACTTGGATCGCTCGAAATGTGAACGTTGAACACCAAGACATTCCCATCTTGAGACGTTAGGTCCTTGATGCCCCGCATGGCATTTGTTGGATCCCCATCTGTGGATTCGCCGTCGGTAATCTGGATCACAACGGGAGGAAAGCAAGCGGGATGTTGAGCCAACCACTTTTGGAGGATACTCTGCGCCAAGCCCAACGCTTGGCACATAGGGGTCCCCCCACCCGCGACTGGGTCGAACCAGACGGGCATGCGGATAGACTGTTCTGTTATTCCTCCCGCGCCGTCATCTATCTTCTTTGTGCGATCGTCAACTCGCGCGGGCATATTGCCAACTTCACTAATCGAAACCATTTCTTTGCCTGCAAGGGGACCGCTGAAAGCCGGCCCGACTGTATTCCCATATCCGATCACGCCCACGTAGAAGTAGTCACGGACGCCCTCCTCTTTGGCGCACCTAATGACCAAGTTTTGAAGCAGGCGATTGATGGCATCGGCGACAGCGTCGGCCTTTTTCTTAGACTGGTTGGGCACAGCGTCGGCCATTGAGCCTGATTGATCAATCAGAAAAAGGAAGCACGTTGGATTCGCACGACTAATTTCGGCAGTGTACGGCATGGCTGGGACACCCCTTAAGGTGCGGTAAGTAATGGTCTTTCAGGAACTTAGGCAAACACGAATCTACATGGTAAACCACGCGGCTATCAAGGAGAATTTTCAGATAAGGAATTCGGTCACGGCAGAGTTGACGAGGATCGAACGGACACGTGGATTTCTGGACGCGGCCAAGTTTTCCGAAGACTGGATTGCCGGTATGCAAAAGCACGCCCTCGTGCTTGAGGCGCAGTATAAGAGGCATAAGCTGCTGGTTGAAAAGCGTCTAGTCCGCGAGGTCGGCACCGGTCCCACGGACCCCACCAAATACTACCAGCCGCTACTGTGACAAGCTCTGACAGGTTACTTTGACAAGCCATAACAGCTGGCTTGTCAAAGCCCGCTTGGAGTGGGCAGATGTGAGAAGGCCCGTTACCCTAGTTCAGGTCCCGCAGAACACTAACAACACCGTAGGGCGCGTCGGTATCTGATTCCCCGACAACTTTCCCGTCCTTAAGGATCTCCAACTTCAAGTCATGCCGAAAATCGGACTTGCTGATGAAGCTGCAGTTCACGGTATCAACATTCTCACCCGTTATCTGAAAAGGGAGAACATCGTCATAGCTCTTAGAATTTGTCCCGGCACGATTTGAAAAACTGCAATTCCCTGTGAACGGCAACCCCGCAGTTCCGGTCAATCGCACTACCAGTGTGCCGCTGGGAGCCGGTCTGTTCATGGCTTCGGTCCTAGTCTCGGCCTCAGTTTCGCCTTGCGCCCGCAGAGCAGCAGCCAGATCCTCGTTGGCCTTGACACAAGCCGTCATGTGGCCACCAATGTCCGACACTGGTGCGGTCGCTAAGTCTCCTAAAGATTGCCGCTTGCAAGCCTCATTCACGCGGGCCTGCAACTGAGAAATTGAAATCCTCGGAGCATCCTCAAAAGTTTTTTGTATTTTAGCTCGTCTCGCGAGTTCGGCATCATCAATTCCCCGCACTTTGGGTGGCTGAGGCTCTGGTCCCTCTAGCCCCTCCGCCTCCCTAACTCGTTCCAAGCTCGCGTCGCTCCAGCTACAAGGCGAAGGCAGGTTAAGCTGAATTCTTTTCTCCTTCGAATACGGAGGATTAGGAGAGCTTTCGATATTGCCCGACAGTTCTTTGCTCCATTCCCCACATTTTGCTGTCAAAACATACCGATACCCCAAGGTGCTGGAATTTAGGACTTGGATTTCCATCCCACTAATCAATTGCTTCTGAACATCGGAGAAGTTTGGAATCGCTTTGAAGTTGAGAGAGCCTCGATACACGTCCACGGTCTTGTGCTGCCGAGCCTTCTGTTCCTTCTCAGCCCTGACTCGCTTCGCTGCATCTGCCAGCGACTCCTGCGGTACCCGTCCGGCGAAGGCGCTACAACAAGCAAGGGCGATCACCGCAGCGAATGGCGCACGGATTGGGTTGATCCTCATTGCTTCGTTTCTTTTCGTGACTCTATGACAATTCACATATTTTTTCCATTAGTGCCACGGACGGTCCAGGGTCTAGGGCTACCCTGTGGGGCACAAGTGGATACGGGACGTGTGTGCGGCTCGCAAATCTAACGGCGCTAGTGTCGTCGCCGATTACTCTCGAATTGCCCGCCTTGGACAAATAAGTAGCGTGCATACCCTCGCCGCTTACTGTCGTCGGGAACACGATTCAGTTGCTCCACTAGAGGGCATGGTCTCTTGCATTCTACGCACGGCGTGACACGTCGCGACTTATGACAGAATACACAGTACCTTGCTCTGAAATCATGCGCCCGTCCTGGACCTTGACGGAGCTCAGATTTCCTTTCATTCCTTCGGTAGGGCTGTGCTGGACGTAGGCACTGTGGTTTCGAGTAGTGTAGTGAGGAGTGCTTTTCTTGGTTCACGTGAGCTAGCGGAACCCATCGCTCTCCCTTTCTGACTTGGACGTCCTGCTCCGAAACTTCTTGCAAAACCCATGTATGACGCTTTTTTACTTCGACTAGCATGGCCTCCCTTTCTGCCGGGGACTGGGTGCGTCGTCTGAATGAGCATCAGATCATGGCAGGAATGGGGCTTGCAGTCAAGGGCGAGTAAAGACTTTTGTTGACTTTTGTTGCTTAGCTCTTGTATATAACCAGTATGACTGAATCGAGGGATATTGTTTCCGCGCTGGCCGATCAGCGGAAGAGCGATGTGAAGAAACTGAGCAAGGTCAGGAAAAGAATGAATCAGCTCCGGGCTCACTTTGTCGAATTCCGGGACCTGGCTGAGCAGGCACATGTCTTACACGAGCGCATTCGCACTAACGTGGGCGTATTGGGGGCCGGGTTCCTCAAGGAGCAAGAGCTTTCCACCTTGGCAGCCGAGGGAATAATGATTGCCAACCTAAACGAGCAAAGAAGGAATACTAAGCTCTGGAGGGCTGTCCGAGAAATTGTTAGGCAGGCTACACGGGTCCGCATCGTCGAACTGGAAGCGGTTCTCGATTCCCTGTCATTTAAGGTATCTCGGCAGGCGATTGAGTCGGCCATTTCGACCCACCCGCATGTTTTTCGGATTACCAAGAAGGGGCGCGAAAAATTTGTATCAATCAGGGAACACTGAAGGCCTAGGCGCTGATGGAAAGTTCGCAAGCGGGATCAAAGGGACCCGAGCTTTAGTGCGACAATCGTGCTATTGGGATGGTCTTTGCTTTGAAAGATACTGGCGGACGTTCTCGGCTTTCCATACCAATGCAGGATGAAGTCGGATTCGGTCTACAATGCCAGGGTCTTTGGGGAATAAAAGCTCAGGCTGATATTTTCCCGCTGCCATTGCTTCGAGAAAATCAGCCTCGCGACGATGATCAAGAACGCCTTCCAAGATTGGCTGGGCAACCGCGAACATCTCGGCCTCTGTCGGGCGGTCTCCGGCCTTCAATAGTGGATAGAGAAGTCGCTTGATCGCCCCCTCGTCAATGTCGGCGAACCGGGACATGTTGTAGCTGCGAAGGTCTCGGTTCAAGGTGCTGCCGAACAGCACTGCGAGCTTGCGCATCACTTCAGAGTCATAGCTTAGACTAGCTTTGCGAAAGCGAAACAGATCGTAAAGGTCGCGCGGGTGCTTACGGTCAATCATTGCCCTAATTTTTCCTGCAAACACCTCCTCGATAGCCAGGACGGAGAACTCGCACGCTGGCTCATCGCCGATTGGTATCGCTTGACGTAATTGGGGTGCGAGCGCATACGCACGCATCAAGAAATTAATCTCGATTTGAATTTGGTCGAAACCGCCGGCGTGGTTTTGGTACGAGAGAAACCATTCGTTAAGAGCATAGTCGTCGGCACTTCTCTGCACTTTGTATTCCAGCGCCTTAGTTACTTGCTCTGTTGCTTTAACGATTTCCGGGCGCTCT
>Ga0210399_10004493_pt1 | contig 10838 bp, 7 predicted proteins | sample IncBWC14MmetaG_FD_150865 | JGI IMG/M metagenome (GOLD analysis project Ga0210399, IMG submission 150865) | Forest soil microbial communities from Barre Woods Harvard Forest LTER site, Petersham, Massachusetts, United States - Inc-BW-C-14-M | ecosystem: Environmental > Terrestrial > Soil >...
GACGGAGTCGAGGTGCACTGCCCCCGAAGACTATGCCGACGGTGGGTATTGGGTTCAAGCAATAGATACCTGGCGTAAAATCGCCATCTCTAAGTAAGAATGTCGCTGGTGTCAAGCGCCTTTTCGAGCACGGTCCGGCATGGGGCTCGAAAGAAAGCGCCATTTCGCTCTCGTTGATGGGTTGCCGCATCCAACCAAAAGCCCGCTTACAATCATTGCGGTCAGGAACTCAGTCCGACCCAACCATCTCTTCGATCACAACTGCGATCATGATGACTACTTCGAACTCCCCTGCAAAGGGGAGCGGGATGCCCAATCGTTACGTCGGTGATCTCCTGCACAGCCTGGCGATTTCCGAGCTGTCCCGCATGCCAACTGAACTTTTTCAACTGCTCATAGTCCCATCTCTTGCGCCACATCCAGTACAGACGCGAGTTTCCGGGCCATGGCTGCCTTGGCGATCCGTCATTCTGGTCGCATGGCTAGGTGGAGAAACTGGCGGCGCCAGTCGGGGTCCGTGCGGACCGTGACCTGAGCCGCTTGCACCAGTTGCCTTCCTTGCCGATGTGTCCCGGTCGTCGCCGATCCCACTCGACTCCTCCGACGGCACCAGTCCCACATAGCTGGCGACCTGCTTGCCGCAGCGAAAACGTTCGGGGGGCCCGATGACCAACACCAATGCTGTCAGAGGACCCACCCCAGGATGCGCCGTCAGCCACCGTGCCACTGGCCGTTTATCCACTTCCTGTTCCAGGGCTCCAGCTAGTAAAGCTATAATCTGCGGCGGAGAAATTGAATGTCGAAATCGCGTAGGCAGTTTCTGTCGCAGGGATCGATCAGCCTTTGGGGGGCGGCTCTTGCGTTTTCCAGTCATGCTCAGCAAACCTCAGAGCCGCCACCCCCCGGGGCGCCGCCCGCGTTCGGGACGGCGCCGCCGGCTGGACCAGAAGTGACGCCTTCCACTTTTGGCGAGGCAGAAAAGCTAATGCAGGTGCAGTTGACTGCAGCCGAGCGGTCGGAAGCCGCAGGTAACTGGCGTAGCGCGATTGCGCCACTCTACGAGCGACGCATCGGGCCGCGCAAAGTGGAAATCGAGCCGACGCTCGCTCCCTATTCGCGCTGGGATCCGGTGTTGCCCGGTGAGAAGGCCGGCACACAACGAGATCGATTTATCGGGAGCAAGGTTGATCCGGGACCACTGCCTTCCACCGAAGGGGACATCGCATTCGCACCGGTGACTCACCTGGCGCGCTGGATCGAAAAGCGCCAACTAAGCTCCGAGCGGCTGACAAAAATCTATCTCGCGCGCCTGAAGAGATTCGATCCCAACTTGCGATGCGTGATCACACTGACCGATGAACTGGCGCTCGCGCAGGCCAGGAAGGCCGATCAGGAGATTGCTGCCGGCAAGTATCGCGGGCCGTTGCATGGCATCCCATGGGGGGCTAAAGACCTTCTCGATACTGCGGGCATTGCGACCACCTATGGTGCCGAGCCTTTCAGGAACCGAGTTCCTGCCGCGGATGCGACAGTAGTCAAACGTCTGCACGGGGCCGGTGCCGTGCTGGTAGCTAAGTTGAGTTTGGGTACGCTGGCGCTCAATGATATATGGTTCGGCGGACAAACCATGAATCCATGGCTCCTGGAGGAAGGAGCGTCCGGCTCGAGCGCCGGTCCCGGCGCCGCCACTGCAGCCGCGTTGGTTGGCTTTGCTGTCGGCAGCGAGACCGGCGGCAGCATCGTCGCTCCCAGCATGCGCTGCGGGATCACCGGATTGCGGCCCACCTATGGACGCGTACCGCGTACCGGCGCCATGACGCTTTGCTGGTCGCTCGACAAGCTGGGTCCCATGACCCGCACTGTGGAAGACGCCATGCTGGTCTTGCATGCTATTTCCGGTCCCGACGCCGGCGACCTCTCCAGCGTACCCAGCAAGCTTGACTTCGATGCGAACGCACCGGTCACAGGTCTGCGGGTTGGCTACTTTCCGGCATGGCTGGAGACCAACGCCGCAACCGAAGTTGATCGCGCCGCTCTGGAGACGGTCAAGAAAGTCGGCATGGTCCCGGTTGAGGTGGCGATACCGGACTGGCCTTATGACTCTCTCGACGTGATCCTTTTTGCTGAGGCGGCTGCGGCGTTCGAGGACCTGACGCTGAGCCACCGCGTGGACCAGCTCAAAGTCCAAGTGCCTGATGCCTGGCCCAACCTGTTCCGCCAGTCACGGTTCCTTTCCGCTGTGGACTTCGTGCAGAGTGATCGTTTGCGGCGAAAGGTGGCCAATGAGATGGCCCGTGTCTTCTCGCAGGTGGATCTGCTTCTGGTGCCTTCACTGCGCGAAGAGATGCTGACCATCACCAACTTCACCGGCCATCCTTCAATCACGCTGCGTGCCGGTTTCGTCCAAGTGTCGGAAGCGCGCAGCGACTGGGCGCCGGCTCCAAACAATCCGCTTCCAAAGTTTTCACCCCCGCGCCGTGTCCCGCACGGCGTGACTCTGATTGGGCGGCTGTTTGACGAAGGCACGCTGGGGCGTGCTGGCCTGGCTCTGGAACGCAGCTTCGGCGTGGCCAGCGAGCAGCCACCGGGGTTTTAAATCGCAGGGTATGACACCGCAAAAAATCGTGGGGCCAGTTGCTCGCAAATATCCCGAATTCGTGAAGATGCAGAAAAGATGCGGCGGAACACCTGAGTGCCCCAAGTTGTCCGCTAGAGTCTTCGCCCGTACACTCGTGGCACGAGGTGATTCCATGGGAAAGTTGGAACGGTTTGTTGGCTCTGCACTGCACAGTGCGCGGAAGATAAATTCCCTCCTTGGCATTGTGAGCTCTCTCTCGATGCTGTCCGCTGCTTTGTTCTTAGCCGAACCATCGGTGGCGCAGACTGTCGTGACGCCGCAATATCCTGCCCTGCCAAGCGAGACGCCTGCTAAATTCGAACCCAAGACCGACAGCTTCGACTACGTCCGTCGCGAGGTGATGATCCCGATGCGTGATGGCGTGAAACTGTACACGGTCATCCTCGCACCGAAGAACGCCAGGGACGCTCCGATCCTCCTCACGCGCACGCCCTATAACGCCAATGATTTGACCAGCCACGACCCGCGTGGCGGAGAAAAGAGGGATGCAGCTCCAAGCGCTCACCTCGGCCCGAACCTGAATGGCTACGATAATGCCACGGAGGTGATTGTCGAAGGTGGCTACATTCGCGTGGTGCAGGATGTGCGCGGCAAATATCGCTCCGAAGGTGATTACGTTATGAACCGCCCGCTGCACGGGCCGCAGAATCCGACGGCTGTTGATCACGCCACCGATACTTACGACACCGTCGATTGGCTGGTGAAAAATATCCCGGAAAGCAACGGCAAGGTCGGTATTCTCGGCATCTCCTACGACGGTTTTCTACCGTTGATGGCGCTGGTTAATCCACACCCGGCGCTCAAAGTGTCGGTGCCAATGAACCCCATGGTAGACGGCTGGATGGGCGACGACTGGTTCCACAACGGCGCGTTCCGCCAACAGAACCTGCCATACATCTATGAACAGGTAGCCACTCGAAAGAACGAGGCCAAGTGGTGGACAAGTCACTATGACGACTACGACATGTTCATGCAGGCGGGGTCAGCAGGCGAGCTCGGGCGCAGGCGCGGGCTTGAGCAGGTCGGCTTTTGGCGGAAGATTCTTGATCATCCCAGCTACGACGCTTTCTGGCGCGATCAGGCCGTCGACCAGATACTGGCAGCGCAACCGCTAAAAGTGCCGATAATGCTGGTGCATAGTCTCTGGGACCAGGAAGACATCTATGGGGCCATCGCGGTTTACAAAGCAATCAAGCCGAAGGACACAAATAACGACAAGGTGTTTCTGGTGATGGGCCCCTGGCATCATGGCCAGGAAATCGGTGACGGCAGCAGTCTGGGCGCTCTGAAATTCAACAGCGACACGGCACTTTACTTCCGCCAAAAGATCCTGCGGCCGTTTTTAGATCATTACCTCAAGAATGATGCGCCCCCGGACGAAGTTCCCCCTGTCAGTGCGTTCGAAACCGGAACGAACACATGGGAGCGCCTCCCCGCATGGCCAGCGGGCTGTGCAAGCGGATGCGCAGTTCACTCCAAACCGCTATACCTCAGCGCAGGCCTGAAGCTGAGCTTCGACGCACCGAGGTCCGGGGACACGGTATTTGATGAATACATCTCGGACCCGGCCAAGCCGGTGCCCTTCCGTGCGCGCCCCATTCAGCCCGTCGGCTATGACAACGGCTACACCTGGGCGGAATGGCTAGTGGACGACCAGCGTGAGGCGTCCGGCCGTCCCGATGTTGTCGCGTTCGTCTCCGATGTCTTGACCGCTCCCCTGAAGATCAGCGGGCAACCAGTCGCGAATCTCATTGCCTCCACGAGCGGCACCGACTCCGATTGGGTAGTCAAGCTGATTGATATTTATCCTGACGAAGTGGCGGGTCAGGCGGCCATGGGTGGTTATGAACTGATGGTGGCAGCCGATGTCTTCCGTGGCCGCTATCGAGATAGCCTGGAAATTGCGAAACCGATCGCCGCTGACAAGCCACTGCTATATCACTTTGCGCTACCTACGGCCAACCATGTCTTCCTGCCAGGGCACCGGATCATGGTACAGATTCAATCGAGCTGGTTTCCGCTCTATGACCGCAATCCGCAGACGTTCGTACCCAGCATCTTCTGGGCAAGGCCGGGAGACTACCGAAAGGCCGTGCAGAGGATCTACCACTCACCACAGGAGGCGAGTTTCATCGAACTGCCTCTAGTCGTGATTCCTTGAAGTGGCAAGCCGAGAAATCTAAGCCATCTTCCGACTCAACATCGCCAACACGACTGGCGAGAAACCAGCCGGCAGATCCTTGAGCAGACGAGCAGCGCCGTCGCGCTCCTGCGCAAGACGTAGGAGGTCCGGGGCTTTGGATTCCAGCTCTCCCAACACAGTAGCCATGATCCTGTCCGTCGGACAGCCATTCAAGCTGTCGCGCTTGTCCTGCATATTTTACCTGTGCAGGCACTAGGGTACGGGTATCACATGCCTTCTGTAATCGGAATCCGTTTTGGACTCGGCAGCGTACAAACCAACAGGTTACGACACAAACTACGACACAATACCGCTCTCGGGCGAGCGCGACCGCGACCCAAGCTACAGAAAAGATTGGTCGGGGCGAGAGGATTTGAACCTCCGACCCCCTGGTCCCGAAGAAACAACAGAAGTGCTATCTCATTGATTCGCTTATTTTGGCTCTGCGTCACAGACCACGGTTTTACAGGGTTTTCGGCCCCTAACTGACCCAAATCTGACCCAAGTTTTTCGCAGGCACGGCAGTCGAGCGTGAATTCGGTTAAGTAGCCGCAGGTTGACCCTCGTCAAAGGTTTGCCGAATCAGAGAACAGCAGGCTTACACTCACCCGCATCGAGGAGATCGCAATGGGTCGCCGAGAAGTTCGGGACATGGAACCTTGCCGGAGTTGATGCGGTGCGCTTAAAATCCGGGAACTCAACCGCGTGAACATACGTATCGTTGTGCAGAAGCAAAGGGCGGAATCGCTTGCTTCACAATTTGCGCTCAATCGTTGCGCAAATTTTCCGGGGAGGGAATATGCACAGAATCGTCAAGTCTGCTCTCTTAGGAATCATTCTTGTGGCGTCGGCCATTGGATGTTTAGGGCGAGCCGCGTCGGGAGACGTGCACGGGTCGCTGGTAGTGGTGATGAAGGATGGTCGTCGGCAGACGATCCCCGTGGCTGAAATCACTAAGATCGAGTTCAAAGACGCAGACATCGTGGTCTTCACAGGCGGAGGGCAGAAGAGTTTTCGCTTGTCCGAGACCCAGAGCTTCGAATTCGATACCTCCGCTTCCACGGCGTTTGCGCCAAGTCGGAGGCATTTTGTAGGCAAATGGAGAGTGGGCCAAGGTCCGGGGGCTGGAGATTTCTACATCACTCTGGAAGCTAATGGCGAGGCGCACAAATCCATCGGGGCCAACCATGGAACCTGGACGGTGGTGGACGGTGAGGCCCGCATCGCCTGGGACGACGGCTGGCATGACGTCATTCGCAAGATTGGTACGAAACACGAGAAGGTCGCGTTCGAGCCGGGCAAGTCTTTCTCCGAAAAACCCAACAATGTCACGGCTGCCGTGAATACCAACCCTGAACCGATCTAACGGTGAAAGCTGTGAACTGGCAAAATCAAGCGATTTCGACAACCTGGACGTGGGACTCGTTGAAGAAGACGGGGAACGGGAAATCGTCAGGCGTGTTGGTGGCCTTTCTCGCGTACGATCAGGATCGAAGCAACATAGCTCAGTAGAATGAGGATGGCCGTGAACAGGCTGTGTTTGAGGTCGCCGATCACAGACCCCAGGAGAAAAGCTGCGGAAGCCAAAAGAACGAGCACAGTACTCCACGGATACCACCATGCCTTGTAGGGCCTGGGGAGGTCCGGCTCGCTCCTGCGAAGAACCAACAGGGAAGCAAAACCTGACAGGTAAACCGCAACGAATAACACCGAGCCGATTGCAATTAGCGTATCAAAACTCCCGCTCAGGACCAGCGCTATGCTTGCGAGGGCACAAAGAAACAGAGCAAGTGACGGAGTTCCACCCCGGTTAACGGAAGTGATGTTGCGCGGCAAGAGGCCGTCCCGGGACATGCTAAAGAGGATGCGTGGTGTGTACATGAGTCCGGCATTGACGGTGCTGATCACTCCAACCACAGCAATAAGAAGGATCAGCCGCCTTCCGTAGCTTCCGAAAAGCAGCATGGCGGCGTCCACCGTTGGCATCTGCGAGCCCGCGAGATGGTCCATATGCAGGACGTGAAAGAGGGCCGCATTCACCAACAAGAAAATTGCGATGCAGGAAAGCGCGGTGCCAATCATGGAGCGGGGGAGGTTCTTCGCGGGGTCCTCATCTTCTTCGACAAAATAGATCGGCGCGTACCAGCCGTCGTAGGTAACGACAACCCCTTGCAACGCCAAAATCAATCCGAGAAAGACACTGTGCGGGTGGACGAAAGAATTGCCGGGAAGTAAAGACGCAGCTCCTGGCTTGACCGAAATTGTGAATGCGGCGGCGACGAGTGCGAGGAGACCGAGAGCTTTTGCCAAGCTGGTGATTTCCTGTGCACGACTGCCCGTCTTAAGCCCAATCCAATTTAGAAGAGTGAGCGATGCCAGCGCCAGAGCCGCTAACAACCGGGCATGTCCGGCGAGTATGGGCAGAAGTTCCCCTACAAATTCTCCGAAAGCGACCGCCACGTATGCGTTTGCGACGGACTGGACGGTCCAGTCGCAGCAACCAACAACAAATCCGGTGTGCTCCCCGAATGCTCGGCGCGAGTAAACGTACCATCCGCCCGCACGGGGAAGCATGGTACCCAGCTCGGTTACGGAACTGCTGCAGAGCAGCGCATAAATTCCTCCCAGGAGCCAAACCGCAAAGATCAGCCAGCCATTGCCGAGGTATCCTGCGATCTCGCCCGGTGTGCGGAGGACGCCAGTACCAATAGTGTTCCCTACGCCAACAGCAAGGCCAAAGCCCACGCCGAGTATGCGCAGCAAGTGGCCGCTGCGACTCCCTGCGCCAAACTTGAGGAAGCGACGCAAGCAATGTTGAGGATCATCTTGAGGAGTCGGTTGTTGCAGGATTCCGTCAGGGGCGGGCACAGTTTCGAGGATGGTACGAGAAGCGCGAATGGGGGTCAACCTATGAACCCAACCACATTCGTTGTTGATGAAATCGGGCGGTTGCGCTCACGCCTCTGCCACTAGGTCGCGGCCGGATTCCGGTCGTATGACTGGCAATCCGGAAGCTAAGTGTTGTAATTAGAACGAAGCCGATTTGTGGCTAATGCTGTTACGCACTCCTAAGTCGTGGTTGTTTGCTGCTCGGGCCGAATCCGTCATTGACGGCGGACGCCGCATCCTGGAAGCTCCTCGAGAAGCTCGGAGGCGGCGGCATGAGTGTGGTCTACAAACCGCGAACACGCGCCGGATCCGAAGCCGTCCCTGTAACTCACTTCATCTTGCGTTTGCGGAATAGGAGTTAGTTGCTGGCCTTCTTCGCCAGCGCCAGCGCACCTTGCACGGGCTCAACCACTACGGGCTGTACGTGCGCCTGCGGAAATTCCGCGACAACCGCGTTGTGAAAAACCTGCCGCACCAGCTCTGCCTGACGAAAGACTCCCCCCGACATAGCCACCGGGACGTTGTTCGCTCCGCCAAACAGCCGCCCGATCACATGGTTCGTTAGTGCGGCCAACTCCCCTCCGGCCATCCGGAGAACCTTGAGAGCCGGGACTTGTTCCGCCTCCGCCGCCTTCAACACCGAGGGAAACAAGCTTGCAAAATCAGGAGGCGGCGAAGAATTCGCATGGCGTACCAACTCGTCGAGGGTGGTCAGCTTCCAGAGTTTTAGAATCGCGTCGAGCAGCGGCGGGTGTTCGCCCGCGTCTTTCGCGCTCAGCACGGCGCTCACCGCAGCTCGTCCGATCCACTCGCCCGACCCTTCATCGGAGATCGCCAGGCCCCAGCCCCCGGAGCGTGCGGTTTTTCCCGCGGCGTCGCGTCCATAGGCGATCGAGCCTGTGCCCGCGATCGTGATCACGCCCGGCCCTCCGCCGAACGCGGCTTCCAGCGTGGTCTCCAGATCGCTCACGACGTGCACGTGGCCGCCCGCGATTTCTGTCATCATGCGCGCGACGGCATCGCGCACCTCAGGACGCCCCGCGCCTGATAGTCCGACGCACGTACTCTTGATCTCTTTCGGATTAACTCTGGCTGCGGCGCAGGCTTCCCGCACGGCCGTCTGCAGCGCTTCGCGCACGCGAACTTCTCCCAGCCGCGTGATGTTGCTGCCAGCGCTCGTCGCCGAACCGAGTACCGCGTGTTCGTCGGCGACAACGCAGACCGTCTTGGTGCCTCCGCCATCAACTCCCAGGTAGATCGCCACGTGGAAGTTCTAACACAGCAGGTGACCGGACTCTCACTTCTGCGAATACCGCGCGACCGTTCATAATGAAAATCGCAGCGTCCGTAAGCCGTTCGCTCGCGCCTCATGGGCCTCAACCATCTCGATCTCGCCATCATCGCCGCTTACCTGATTGGCATTACGCTATTTGGGCTGCGCTTCCGCAAAAAGCAGCGCACACTGCGCGACTACTTTCTGGCGGACCGCAACATCCCGTGGTGGGCCATCGCGCTTTCGATCGTCGCGGCGGAAACCAGCACGCTCACCATCATCAGCATTCCCGGGCTGGCCTACGACTCGAACCTGACCTTCCTGCAAGTGGTCATGGGATACGTGGTCGGACGGGTCATCATCAGCTTTGTCCTGCTGCCGCACTACTTTCGCGGCGATCTCTTCACTGCCTACGAACTGATCGAGCGGCGCTTTGGAAAACACCTGCGCTCGCTCACGGCCTCTCTTTTTCTGCTGACCCGCGGCGCCGCGGAAGGCGTACGCGTCTACGCGGTCTCGATTGTGGTCGGAATTGCGCTGGGCACCGGAGAGATCGCGTCGATCGCGATCATCACGGCGCTTACGCTGATTTATACCTTCGAAGGCGGATTGGCTGCAGTTATCTGGACCGACGTCGTACAAACTGTGATTTATGTGGGCGGAACGCTGGTCGGCGGTAGCGTGATCCTGCATCTTGTTCCGGGGGGATGGCCCGCGATTCACGATCTCGCATCGAGCACGGGAAAGTTGCGCGTTCTCGATTTCGCACCCACGCTCTGGAGGCCTTACACGTTCTGGGCCGGACTGATCGGCGGAGTTTTCTTTACCATCGCCAGCCATGGCACCGACCAGTTGATCGTGCAGCGCCTGCTGGCCGCACGCAACCAGCGGCAGTCGGCCACCGCGCTGATCTCCAGTGGCGTGGCGATCTTTTTTCAATTTGCTTTGTTTCTCACGGTTGGCGTGGCGCTGTGGGCTTACTACCAGGTTCCTTCGTCGACATTCGGCAAGTCGGATTACATCTATCCCAGATTTATCGTCACCCGGATGCCGCACGGCATCTCGGGATTGCTGATTGCGGCGATCCTCGCCGCCGCCATGTCGAATCTGAGCGCGGCCCTCAATTCGCTTTCCTCGAGTTCGATGATGGATTTCTATCTTCGCCGCCACCCGCAGACCGACGACCGGAAGCAACTTCAGCTCTCACGCGTCGGAACAATTCTGTGGGCGCTGATCCTGTTCGGGCTCGCGGTGCTTTCGCTGCACAAGGTTGCGCGCGTGGTCGAGGTCGGACTAACCATCACTTCGGTCGCCTACGGTGCCTTGCTCGGGGTGTTCCTGCTGGGCGTGCTCACGCGCCGAGCCAATCAAAGCGGCGCAATGATCGGCATGCTGTTTGGCTTCGGAACCAACTTGTACTTGTGGCTCGGAACGAAAGTGGCATGGACATGGTACGTGGCCATCGGCGCCACGATCACATTTGCGATTGGATACGCGGCGAGCGTGTTTTTTGAACAGTCTGCTTCCGAGCATCCGTCAGAGTCGCAGTGAGACCTTTGGGAAACACGCTCGCGGTGTCTCAATTTGATTCACTTATAGCTAAGTTATTGAAAACCGGCGAGAAGTGGTTTTTGGTGTCGAAAACGGGGTACGGAGTTCGCCCAGAATGCCATTTAATTGCGCCTGGAAGCGATATAAACGCACTTTGCGGCAGGGGTGGGGGCCCCTTTGTGGGTCATCCGGAGGTCCATTGGGTGCTCCTGGGGCATCCTGGCGCATTGTGATAGCAATAAGCTAAGCGATGCTCGGGAAAGAGCACTCAGCATTTCCCCTGTTAACGTCCAAAGAACGGACGT
>Ga0210399_10004497_pt1 | contig 10835 bp, 10 predicted proteins | sample IncBWC14MmetaG_FD_150865 | JGI IMG/M metagenome (GOLD analysis project Ga0210399, IMG submission 150865) | Forest soil microbial communities from Barre Woods Harvard Forest LTER site, Petersham, Massachusetts, United States - Inc-BW-C-14-M | ecosystem: Environmental > Terrestrial > Soil >...
GGCCGAGGGAAGCTCGCTTTCGAAGGACGGATTGTTGCGGGTCGCGGCAAGCGTGGAGCGCGGCAGCGAACATCCGTTCGCGCGAGCGATTGTCGAGGCGGCAAAGGAAAAAGGCGTCGAGTTAGCCGAAGCCAGCGAATTCCACGCAATTGCCGGAGGCGGTGTGGAAGCCTTGCTTCAGGGCGACCGAGTGCTTATCGGTTCGCCAGTATTCCTCGAGGCGCGGGGCATAACGGAGAACTCGAATCCTGCGCGAGGGGGAGCGCAGCTTGATTTCGGTTCGGACCGGATATTTTCCTCGTCGGTTGTGGGCGTCGCCATCAATGGAAAGTTTGCCGGGGCGATTGCGATTACGGATTTTCTGAAGGAGACGACTCCCGAGGCGATCAAGGCGCTGCGAGCCGAGGGCTTGCGCCTGGTGATGCTGACGGGGGACCGGCGCGAATCGGCTGGCATGATCGCGAAGCAACTTGGCCTGACGGAAATTGAGGCCGAAGTGCGGCCAGACCAGAAGGCGGCGGTGATTGAGCGATTGAAGAAGGAAGGACGCATCGTGGCTATGGCTGGCGACGGTATTAATGATGCGCCGGCGCTGGCGGCTGCGGATGTGGGCATCGCTATGGGCACGGGCGCGGACATTGCGATGGAGAACGCGGGAATCACGCTGGTGAAAGGGGACCTGCGGGGAATTGTGAGGGCACGGCGGTTGTCGCGCGCGACGGTGAGCAACATCAAGCAAAATTTGGCGTTTGCCTTTGTCTATAACCTGCTGGGGATTCCGATTGCGGCGGGAGTTTTCTTCCCCATTTTTCATTGGTTACTTAGTCCGATGATTGCTAGTGCGGCGATGAGCTTTAGTTCGGTTTCGGTGATCACGAATGCGCTGCGGTTGAGGGGAATTAGACTTTAGAAGTTATCTGGCGCTGGTGACATCCCTGGCCAAAGTGATTGGGAGCGGCGCCGCAAGAGCGGGCGGGGCGAGCCCCGCCCCTACAAAGGCAAGAGGACAGAAAGAAGGCGGCCTAAAGCCGCCCCTACAAACTCTTTCGATCGAAACTGTTCGTGGGAGAGGAGATGGCTTTTAGTCCCCGGTTATGTGTCACCTGACCAGAGACCACCCTGGTTCGTCTATAACCAGCAGAGCGGGAACTTTTGGCGTAGAACTGCGTATTAATCAGCAGTAGACCAAATGAGTACCGTCCCGGGGGTGGTTATGTCCAGCAATGGCAATGGTTTAACGAATGGGAAGGCGGCTAAGAAACGCCGCCGGCGCATCATTATTGGAAGTGTTGCAGCGTTGATCCTGGTGGGTGGCGGGTATGGGGTTTACGCTGCCTTGCGCCCGAACCACGAAATTGATCCTTCCAAACTGGCTGCGGCGGAACGCGGCGACCTGGCGAAAGTCGTTGTGGCCACGGGAAAGATTCAGCCGCTCTCCAAAGTTGAAGTGAAATCCAAGGCCAGTGGCATCGTGAAGAAACTTTATGTGGATTACGGCGACCATGTGAAGGCCGGGCAGTTGCTGGCGGAACTGGACAAGATTCAGCTGGAAGCGAGCTTGCGCGCGGCGCAGGCAAATTATCAGGCGGCGCAGGCGGCGAAGGATTCGTCCGAAGCGACGCTGGAGCGGAACAAAGTGGATGCGGAAGGACCGGACGTGCCGTTCCTGAAGCTGAACATGGAGCGCGCGGAGCAGATGTTCAAGGACGGCGTGATGTCCAAGAGCCTGGTGGAAGACGCGGAAAAGAATTATCAACTGGCGCTGAACAAGCAGGTTAGCGCGCAGCGGAACCTGGCGGTATCGCGCGCGGAGATTGCCAAAGCGGTGGCGCAGGAAGCGCAAGCCAAGGCGGCGCTGGAAAATGCGGAAGAGGATTTGCGGAATTCCACGATCATCAGCCCGATCGATGGGCTGGTGCTTTCGCGGGACGTGAATGTTGGTGACGCGGTGAGTTCGATTCTCGTGCTGGGTTCGCAGGCAACGCTGATTATGACGCTGGGTGACGTGAGCGAAGTCTACGTGCAAGGCAAAGTGGACGAAGCCGACATCGGCAAGGTGTATTTGAACCAGGCCGCGCGGATTGTGGTGGAGTCCTTCAAGGACAAGAAATTTACGGGCAAGGTAACGAAGATTTCGCCGCTCGGCAAAGAGAAAGACAACGTCACCACGTTCGAGGTGCGTGTTTCCATTTCCAATCCCACCGGAGAATTGAAAGCCAACATGAGCGCGAACGCGGAAATCGTGTTGGAAGAGAAGAAAAACGTGCTGATGGTTCCCGAGGCTTCGCTGATTTACGACAAGGACCGCAAGGCGTCGGTGGAGATTCCTGAGCCGAAAGCGGACAACGGAAAGAAAAAGATTCCCGTGCAGCTGGGAATTTCCAACGGCGTGAAGACGGAAATCACCTCAGGGTTGAACGAGAAGCAGCAAGTCGTTCTGCAATAGGGAGGTTCCGATGACGTTTCGCGACCTCCTGAGAGACACGATCGCAACGCTGCTGGCCCACAAGCGGCGGACGCTGCTGACCATGTTCGGCATCGCGTGGGGCATCATTTCCATCACTCTGATGGTCGCGGCGGGCGAAGGCCTGGGCCGCGGTATCCAGAAACAACAGGAAAATTTCGGCAAGGACGTGATGATCGTGTTTTCCGGGCGCACCAGCATGCAGGCCGGCGGCACGCGTTCCGGGCGCGTGATTCACTGGATGGAAAATGACTACAAGGAAGTGGCTCAGGAATCCCCCGCCTGCAAGTATGTCCTGCCGGAGCTCGGCAACAATACAAAGGTGCACAGCGCGTTCAATAGCGGCGACCTTGATACGGTGGGTTCGCTGCCGCCGTTCACCGAGATCCGCAGTATCACCGTAGCGGAAGGACGATTTTACAATTACCAGGACAACGAAGCGGGCAGGCGCGTGGCGTTCCTCGGCAGCGATGCGAAGAAGCAACTTTTTGCTGAACGCGAAGCCATCGGCCAGAGCATCGAGCTGAACGGGGTTCCGTATACCGTCATCGGGGTAATGAAGACGAAAGATCAAAACTCCAGCTACGATGGCGTGGACATCCGAAAGATATTCATTCCCTTTAATTCCATGAATCGGGACTTTCCGAACAAGCCGCCGGCCGTGGAGCATAGCGTGGACCGGTTGCTGGTTGCGCCGTGGTCGCTGGCAACGCATCGCGATTGCGTGAAGCAGGTACGGCGCACGCTGGGGCGATTGCACAATTTCGATCCGCGGGATGAAGAGGCGGCGAGCATTTGGGACACGGTGAAGAACGCGCAGGCCAACCGGATGATTTTCGTGGGGATGGAAATTTTCATGGGCGCGGTTGGCGTGGCGACGATTTTTCTGGGTGGGCTGGGAGTGATGAACGTGATGCTGGTCAGCGTACGCGAGCGAACGCGGGAGATTGGAGTCCGCAAGGCGTTGGGAGCCACGCGCGAATCGATTCTGAAGCAGTTTTTCCTGGAAACGGTGATTGTGGTTTTTATCAGCGGGGGAGTGGGCCTGATTATTTCTTACGGCCTTTGCGGGCTGGTGAACCTTTTGCCCACAATTCCATATTTTGATGGACTGGATGCGAGTTGGAGGCTTGCTGCGTTGACGATCAGTTTGTTGGGGCTGATCGCGGTTCTTTCCGCACTTTACCCAGCGAATAGAGCTGCGTCCGTGGATCCGATTGAAGCGTTACGCTTCGAGGCGGGTGGCTAATGCTCTTCGAAGTGTTCAAAGAGGCTTGGATCGCGCTCGGCCGCAATCGCGTGCGCAGTTTGCTCACAATGACTGGAATTTCATGGGGAATTGTGGCGGTTACCTTGCTGCTGAGTTACGGCTCCGGATTTCGCAGCGTGCTGCTCTACACCTTTGAAGTATTCGGAAAAGGTGCCGTGATTTGCTGGCCCGGAACGACGAGTGAGCAGGCGGGGGGCGAGCGAGCGGGCAAAGCTGTGAGGTTCGAGCAAGAGGACGCCGATTGGGTGAAGGCGCAATCGCCGCTGGTGAAACGCGTAACTTTGGAAACCGTCAAGTTTCGCGGCATTTCCCATGACGAGCGGCTTTCGGACAGCGCCATTCGCGGCGTTTATCCCGAGTACGGTGAGATGCGCAACGAAGTGCCCTCGGAAGGGCGCTGGATCTCCGCGGATGATATTGCCGAGCGGCGGCGAGTGGTTTTCCTGGGAGCGCGCCTGAAGAAAAAACTTTTCAGCGGGACACCCGCCGTGGGCGAAACCGTACGCATCGATGGCGTGAGATTCAGTGTGATCGGCACGATGGACATGAAATTTTCCGACAGCTGCTACTTCAACTGCGACGACGAGTCCGCATTCATCCCCTATCCCGCGGCGGCGGACATCTGGGACGCACGTTATGCCAGCGTGATGGTGTTCGAACCCGTTGCCCCCGAGTTTGAGGCTCAGGCGATGCAGCAATTCCGCGACGCGGTGGCGAATCGCCAGCATTTTTCGGGGAAGGACAAGCGGGCGATCACCATGTTTGGCCGGCAGGAATTCAAGCCGATCTACGACGGCATTACGTTGGGAATTGAGGGACTGCTGTTTTTGATTGGTTCAATGACGTTGGCGATCGGCGGCGTCGGCGTGATGAACATCATGCTTGTTTCCGTGGACGAACGTGTGCGCGAAATCGGGCTTCGCCGCGCGCTGGGCGCAAGAAAGGCTCATATCCGCTGGCAATTTCTGCTGGAAGCGCTGGTGCTGACGCTGGCCGCGGGCGCGATTGGGATGCTTTTCTCAGCGGCGCTCACCTCGGCGATTGGAACTTTGCCGTTTCTGGGACCGGCCTATGAAGACGAGTCGGGCAAGGTGGATATTCACCTGACCCTTTCCGTCACCACGATGGTGCTTTCCAGCCTGATCCTGATCGTTGTTGGCGTGATCAGCGGGTGGATGCCGGCGATGCAGGCGGCGAAACTCGACCCGGTTGAAGCTCTGCGCTACGAATAAACAACACTTCCATAAATCTCCTGTGGGTCAGCTCCTCTTTCGCGACTGTCGTTATGTTTTGCGCTGGCGCGTCAAGTTGGGGTGAAACTTCTCCCGCTGCTATAGTAGAGAGGGAAGGTTTTGCGCTGAATCGGCCGAAACCCAAGAAGGCGGCATAAAGCCGCCCCTACGCGGCTTGTGAGGGGAGAATCATGGATCGAAGTCTTGCAATTATTCGAATTTTCGCCGGGCTGCTCGCAGCGGCAGTTGTGCTTGCCGGAGGCCGCTTCCTGGAAGGGCACGCCATCTTGAAAGAGAGCTCGCCAGCGGCAAACGCGACTGTGGCGGGGCCCGACGTAGCGATCACGTTGAAATACAATGTGCGCGTGGATTCGACGCGCTCCAAGATCCAGCTCTCACGGCCGGACGAAAGCGTTACCGAGCTGCCGCTGGCGAAACAAAATTCTCCCGACACGTTGTCCTCGAAGGTTACCGGGCTGACGCCAGGCGCATACAAACTGCAGTGGCAGGTGCTGGCGCCCGATGGGCACATCACGCGCGGCGTGGTTCCATTTTCCGTGAAGGCATCCTGAGCGCGGAATGGCGGACCTGCTCGGCATCTTCGGCTTCCTTGTGGTGCTGCTGCGAGCGGCAACACTCTGCTGTCAGACGATTCTCGCCGGCGGCGTGATCTTTTTGTCGTTCGTGGCGTCGAACGAGAGTTTGCGGCCGGAAGAACTGACGCGGCCCGCGTGGAAATTTATTCGTTGGAGCGGCGTTGGTATGGCGCTGTGCCAAGTTGCCTTCCTCGTCGTCAACTCACTCGTTTTGGGTAATTCCACCAACATTTCCGTTGGCGAGATGCTCGGCGCAAATTTCGCGATTGCGGGGATTGTGGCGATAGTGGCCTCGCTTGCCGTTGCTTTGTGGCCTGCAAGTGTGCAGAAGAGCGTCAACCGCGCCGTGCTTGTTCCAGCGATTCTCATTCTGGCTTCATCCGTCGTCACCAGCCATTCGTTTTCGCGGATGGAGGGGCGCGCGGTGCTGGTCGGATTGACGTCGCTGCACTATCTGGCGACCGCCTGCTGGATTGGTGGGCTGCCTTACCTGCTGCTGGCGATGAAACGCATTCCTGAGCAGGGCGTTCGAATCAGAATCAGCCGGCGATTTTCCGGGCTGGCGCAGATCAGCGTTGCCGTGCTGTTTTTGGCTGGACTGGGCATGAGTCTCGTATTCGTTGGTTCTTGGAACGCGCTCTACGGCACGGCCTACGGCATCATGGTGGGAACGAAAGTGGTGCTGTTCGCCTGCTTGCTGCTGCTGGGCGCGGCAAACTATTTTATTGTGCGAGGGGGCGGCGCCGCTTCCACCAGCGGGGCAACGAGCCTCACCCGATTTGGCGAAGTGGAGCTGGGCATCGGATTGACCGTGATTCTTGCGGCTGCTTCGTTGACATCTCAGCCGCCGGGGGCGGATCTGACCGAAGACCGCGTGAGCCTGCACGAAATCGCGGTGCGCTACGCGCCGCGCATTCCGCAATTCACCAGTCCGCCCCTGGGCGATCTTTCGCCGGCGGGCAAGGAGATGGAGCGGAAGGCGAAACTCGCCGGAGTTAAAGTTCCCGCCGCGTTCATGCCGGGAGAAAGTTTTTCGCATCCTGATACGCCGGGAGACATCGCCTGGTCGGAATACAACCACGCATGGGCCGGCTTGATCGTCTTTTTCATGGGATTGCTGGCATTGATTTCCCGCAACAAATATTTTGCGTGGGCGAAAATCTGGCCCCTGATGTTCCTGGGGCTCGCAGTGTTTCTATTTTTGCGCGCGGACCCGGAAAACTGGCCGCTCGGGCCGAATGGATTCTGGGCCAGCTTCCGCGAAGCGGACGTCCTGCAGCATCGCGCCGCGGTGCTGCTGATCATTGTTTTCGCGCTGTTCCAGTGGGCGGTTGAAACGAATCGGGTTAAATCCCATGCCGCAGCGCTGGTCTTTCCCGGGGTTTGCGCCATCGGCGGGATTGTGCTGCTGACGCACATGCACGCGGTGACGAACATCAAGCAGGAAATGCTGATCGAGTTGAGCCATACACCGCTGGCTATTTTTGGCGTGATGGCCGGCTGGGCGCGCTGGCTGGAACTTCGCCTGCCAGAGGAGAACAGCATGCGGAAATATCTGGGGTGGGTGTGGCCAGTGTGCTTTATTTTTGTGGGATTGATTTTGATGGATTATCACGAGGCGTAGCGGCAGAAGGTAATCAGTAATCGGTTATCAGTAATCAGTAAGAATCGGAATGCTGCAGCAGTGATGCCGATTGTGCGGCAAGTTCTGGGGAAGGGGATGGCATGAGCAAGTCGGCGCTGGTGGTGGTGGATGTGCAGCGGGATTTCTGCGAAGGCGGCGCGTTGGCGGCGGCCAACACGCTTTCGATGCTGCCGCCGCTGCAGAAATTCATTGCCGAGGCGAAGCGGCAGGGGACGCTGGTCGTGTTCACCCAGGACTGGCACCCGGCCAATCACAGTTCGTTTAAGGCGAATGGCGGGCCGTGGCCGGTGCATTGCGTGGCTGGAACGCCTGGAGCGGAACTTATGCCGCCGGTCGGCGCCGGGGCCGACGATGTTGTGATTCACAAGGGCGTCGGGGTAAACGGCGCGGGGTATTCCGGGTTTGACGAGACTTCATTGCAGCGGCAATTGCAGGACAAAGGGATTACTCGGGTGGGCGTGGCCGGAATTGCCACCGAGTATTGCGTGCGGGCCACGGCGCTGGATGCGCTGAAAGCGAAATTCGACACAACGGTTCTCGAAGACCTGATCCGTGCTGTCCAGGACAAAGAAGTGGCGCACGTACTGGCAGAGTTGCGGCAGGTGGGTGTGAAGCTGAGCAATTCGGCGGCTTGGCTTGCGGCTGCAAAATAAGATTAGCGTTGTGGAATAACTGCTGGCAGCTGCTTAATTCTGGCCGAGCAGCACATCGAAGTAGGCGGTCATTTCCGCGGAGTTCCAATCCTGAGGCCCGATCACTTTCCGGGCGATTTTTCCCTTGCGATCGATGATGTACGTTTCCGGATACATTACTGTGCCATAGTCCTGCGCGGATTTTTTCGACGGGTCGCGCGACGTCAGGAAATTGATGCTGTGGTCCTGGATGAATTTGCGGTAAGCCGATTCGTCTTCGTCCACACTGACGCCCAGGACTACTCCATTGCGTGAGGCGAGGCGTTTGTTCAGTTCGATGAGGGAAGGCGTTTCTTCCACGCACGGCGGACACCACGTGGCCCAGTAGTTCAGCACCACTACCTTGCCGCGCAGGTCGGAAAGGTGACTGCTCTTCCCATTCAGGTCGAGGGGAATGTCTTCGGCGGTTTTTCCGGCGACCGAGGATTCGCCCTGGCGGTAGTGGGGCAGGGTGAAGAAGGCCAGGACGGCGAAAGCGAAACCCATGCTGCCCCAGGCCATGATTTTACGGAGGACGTTGCTCATATAACGCTATAATAACGCACAGAACCCGCGCCGAAAAGCAGGAATCGCCCCGACACACATGAGCCAAACCTCGAACACTTGCGGACGTGTCAGCGCCATTGTCCCCGCGCGTAATGAGGAAGCGGTGATTGCGGCGTGCGTGGAATCGCTGGCGGTGCAGGAAAAAATTGCGGAAATTCTGGTGATTGACGACCAGTCTTCGGACCGTACCGCGGAAATCGTGCGGTCTCTCGCCGCGAAATATTCGAATGTGAAATTGCTGGAAGCGGCCGAACTGCCCGCGGGCTGGGTGGGGAAAAACCATGCGGTGTGGACCGGCGCAAAGGAAGCGCGTGGCGAGTGGCTGCTCTTCACCGACGCGGACGCAGTTCATGCTGTGGATTCCGCTAGCAAGGCCTTGCAGATTGCGGCGGAAAATGACGCGGCCCTGGTTTCGTTTTCGCCGGAGCAGGTGATGGAAACCTGGTATGAAAAAGCTGTCATCCCGTACGTGTTCACCCGGCTCAATCGGCGGTTTCGTTTCGCGGACGTGAACGACCCGAGAAACGCGGCGGCTGCCGCCAACGGACAATTTATCCTGATCCGGCGCGATGCTTATGATGCTGTGGGCGGCCATGCGAGCATCGCGGGCGAAGTGCTGGAAGACGTGGCGCTGGCTGCGCGGGTGAAAGCGGCTGGCTTTCGACTATGGTTTGGCAGCGGGAAGGGAATTGTGCGCGTGCGGATGTACCGCTCTTATGCGGCGATGTGGGAAGGGTGGAAGAAGAATCTGTATCCACTCATGGGTGGCAAAGCGGAAGCGGTAAGGTCTGAGATCACGCAAGCATTGTTGCCAATGGCTCTGATCCTGCTCACACCAGTTGGCATGTGGGGAATGACGAAATCCACAATGTTTGCCGCCGTCGTACTGGCGAATGGCTTGCTCTGGATGCTGATTGCGTTCGCACTTGAAATCAGATGGAACGGATTCCCCGTCCGTTTGGTGGTTTATGCTGTACTTGGGCGAGTGCTGTTTTGCGCGTTGCTCGGGGCTTCCTACCGCTCCCACCGCCGGGGCCGGCTGGAATGGAAAGGACGCGCGTATCCCGCGGGTACCCCCCGCGCATCTAAGGGGTAGAAAACCACATGGTCTATCTCACGCGAAAACTGGAGTTTTCCGCCTCGCACCTGTATCACAACCCCGCGCTGAGCGCGGAGGAGAACAAGCGGATTTTTGGAAAGTGCAATAACCCTCATGGTCATGGGCACAACTACACGCTGGAAGTGACCGTGGCGGGCGAACCCGATCCGGTGACCGGGATGGTTCTGGACCTGAAGGAATTGAAAGAGATTCTGGAGCGAGAAATCACGCAACGCATGGATCACCGGTTTCTGAATTATGAGGTGGCCGAATTGAAGGACCAGATTCCCACCTGCGAAAACATTGTTCGCGTGATCTGGAATCTTCTGGAGCCGAAAATCAACAAGGGGCGCCTGCACAAGGTGCGGTTGTACGAGACGCCGGACTTGTATGCGGATTGTTACCGGAACGGAGCGCAAGGCGCATGAAGGGCGGGCTGAAAATCGACTTGGGGCGGCGCTACCGGTTTTCGGCGTCGCACCGGCTGCACAGCTCGAAACTCAGCGAGGAAGAGAACCGCCGAGTCTATGGGAAATGCAACAATCCTCACGGGCACGGCCATAATTACGTGGTGGAGGTCAGCGTGTCCGGAACAGTGGACCCCGCTACGGGCATGATCGCGAATCTTGCGGACCTCGACGGCTTCGTGGAAAGGGAAGTGATTGAGCCCTTCGACCACAAATCACTGAACGAGGATGTCGCGGCGTTCCGCGAAAATGTGCCGACCACGGAGAATGTCTGCAAAGAGATTTTCGCGCGCCTGAAAAATTTCCCAGAGGCCAGACTCGAGCGTGTGCGGGTCGAAGAGACAGGCAACAACACGTTCGAATACGCCGGGGAAGAACTTTAGGATCGCTTGGCGGTCCCGCCAGAGGAGAGAGCCCAGTGACGAAACCAACGGAAATATTCCTGAATGAACCGAAAATCGAGACGCCGAAAGAGTGCATCGCCGACCACATGCGCAAGGTGATTGCGCTGCTGGGCGAAGATCCGGAGCGCGAAGGGCTGCGGAAGACGCCGGAGCGGTTCGAAAAGGCGATTAAATTTTTGACCAGCGGGTACCACCAGAATCTGGACAACGTCCTGAATGGCGCGACGTTCAGCGTGTCGTACGACGAGATGGTGGTGGTGAAGGACATTGAATTTTTTAGCTTGTGCGAGCACCACCTGCTGCCCTTCTTTGGCAAAGCCCACGTCGCCTATTTGCCGAGCAAGCGCGTGCTGGGGCTCAGCAAGATCGCGCGGCTGGTCAATATGTACGCGCGGCGGCTGCAGATCCAGGAACGCATGA
>Ga0210399_10004499_pt1 | contig 10832 bp, 10 predicted proteins | sample IncBWC14MmetaG_FD_150865 | JGI IMG/M metagenome (GOLD analysis project Ga0210399, IMG submission 150865) | Forest soil microbial communities from Barre Woods Harvard Forest LTER site, Petersham, Massachusetts, United States - Inc-BW-C-14-M | ecosystem: Environmental > Terrestrial > Soil >...
GACCTCAATGAAGCGGACCGGATGCTCGAGGCGGCCAGAGCGAACGACCGCGTGCTGCGGGTCATGGAGAACTACATCTTCTATGAGCCTTTGCTGAAGCTGAAGGAGACCGTCGAATCGGGTGAGCTCGGCGCGGTCAGCGGCTACCACATGAAGATGGTGGGCAGCGGCAATGGCGGCTGGGAGGTGCCCCGGTCCAGCTACGAATGGCAGTTCGCACAGATACGCCGCGGACGGGGCATCTTGGTGTTCGACGACGGGTGGCACAAGCTCTCGACAGCATTGTGGCTGTTCGGCCCCCTACGAGAGGTGCGAGCGTGGGTCGGCGCAACCGAGGTCGTGCCTGACATCGCGATCGACGCGCCGACCACCATCGTCTGGGAGCACGAGAACGGCATACGCGGCGTGTGGGACATCACGCTGGCGCCCGACATGTATCTCCGGTCCGACTACTACACCAACGACGAACGGTGGGAAGTCACCGGTCGACGCGGGTATTCGCGGGTGAACCGGTGTACCGGCCGGGGCATCCAGCAACCGAGCCTCGAGACCTACGTCGACGGTGAAATGCTTACCTACCACGCGCTCGACGACGACTGGGCCAGCAGTTTCCGGGACTCGGGCCGTCACTGGTTGCGTTGGCTCCGGACGGGCGAGGGCGCCTTGTTGTGGGGTGCAGAAGAGGCCGTCAACGTGCTCCGGTTCGCCCTGGCGGTGTACGCCAGCAGCGCTGGAGGCGGCGTCGGCATCGACCCGGCCTCAATGCAAGATCGCGAGTCGTCGGCCTGATCTCCACGAACGCACCGCGCGACGGTGGTCGACCTGGACCTGACTAAGAGCGACCGGCGGTGACTTCGGACAGCCGGGGGAAACGATGGAGCCGACCGAAACGTCCGAGGCGCCCGACGTCGACGCCGTGGTCGGCTGCTTCGAGGAGTCGAAGGTCGCCCCGGCTGTTGCCGTAGGCCCACAGGATCGGCTGTTCGCCGGATGAACCCGGAGCCGGCCCGACCGCACGGAGATGACCGATCAGGCGGGCGTACTTCTCGGACCCGCGGCAGTTCTTGCCTTCGTAACCGCCGGTGAGCAGGCCACCACCGCCGACCGCCAGCCGTGTCGCCACGACGCCGTCGACGCCGAGCTCGCTGCCCGCCGGGCTCACGTAACACTCGGGCGAAGCCGACACGATCACGGTGTAGTGACCCTGGTCGCGATGCCAGTCGAGGCGGCGGCGCACGTCCTCGCGGAGGTGGCGGCGGAGGTGCTGTCGTGCGAACGCGGCGCCGCGGCGGTTGAGCTCCTCGGCGGGCGTGCCGGCGAGGAGGCGGGTAAAGAGTCTTTCCTTGACGTCGTCGGCGGTCGTACCGCCCACGATGGCGGCGTGGATGAGGCTCGGGGAGAGCCGGAGTACGGCGCGGAGGACGGGGATGAGGCCGCGCACGCTCACGAGGAACGGGAACACGCTGCCCGCGTTGGTCAGCGTGCCGTCGAAGTCGAAGGCGGCGACGGTGGGGCGTTCGGCTGAAGGAGGTCCACCGTCGGGCCGGTCAGTCGATCGCAGCGCCACCCCGTCCCTCTCCTCCCGCAAACCGGGCGGCCCCGGCCAGCGTCTCCCCGCTACTGATGACTTCGCGCCCGCGACGGGCCTCGTTGACCGCCGCTTGCTCCTCGGTCATGCCCCACTGCTCGAGCGCGCTCATGCGATCCGAGCGCAGGCAGAACTGAGGGAGCGCCGCCAACTGGTGGGCGAGCGCGACCGCGGCGGTACGGGCGTCGCCCCGCGCCACGACCCGGTTGACGAGGCCCAAGGTGAGCGCCTCGGGGGCCACGACAGCGCGGCCCGTCAGGATCAGGTCCATGGCGCGGCTGTGGCCGATGAGGCGGGGCAGGCGCACGGTGCCGAGGTCGCACAGCGGGACTCCGAAGCGCCGGCAGAACACGCCGAGGATCGCGTCCTCGGCCGCGACGCGGAGGTCGCACCAGAGGGCGAGCTCGATGCCGCCCGCGACCGCATAGCCCTCGACTGCCGCGATCACGGGCTTGGAGAGCGTCAGCCGGGTCGGCCCCATCGGCCCGGGGCCGTCGTCCGGGATGGGCCGCCGGTCGCCCTCGGCGATCCCCTTCAGATCGGCGCCGGCGCAGAAAGTGCCGTCGGCGCCGGTCAGCACGGCGACCGACTGGGCGTCGTCGGCGTCGAAGGCGAGGAAGGTCTCGCGGAGCTGGTCGGCGCAGACGCTGTCGACCGCGTTGCGCCGCTCGGGCCGGTCGATGGTGACGATGGTGACCGGGCCGTCCCGCTCGATGACCAGGGTGTCGCTCTTGTAGGGGCGGTAGGTGGGTGCGGCGGAGGAGGCGGCGGTCGGTTGGGCGCTCACGGTTGGCATTCTGGCATGGGTCCGGGGTACATCCGCACATCGGCGTCGGGCCGACCCCCAGGTGGGAGGCGGTTTTTGCCGACGGGCCGGGCGGAGCCAAATATGACCAAACGTGTCGACAATTGCCGAAGTTCCCGGTAAGGTGCAGCCCCTACATACAGAGCGACAGGACTTCAGGAGGCGCAGATGGCAGTACGAATCGGGGACACCGCCCCGGATTTCACGGCCGACACCACGGAAGGGACGATCAACTTCCACGAGTGGCTCGGCGACAGCTGGGGGATTCTCTTCTCCCACCCCAAGGACTTCACGCCGGTCTGCACGACCGAGCTGGGCGCGTTCGCCAAGGCCAAGCCCGAATTCGACAAGCGGAACACCAAGCTGATCGGGATCTCGGTCGACTCGGTCGAGTCCCACAAGGGATGGGCCGGGGACATCGAGGAGACGCAGGGCTCGGCGCTGAACTTCCCGCTGATCGGGGACGAGGACCGCAAGGTCGCCGACCTCTACGACATGATCCACCCGAACGCCAACGACACGCTGACGGTGCGGTCGGTCTTCATCATCGGGCCGGACAAGAAGGTGAAGCTGACGCTGACGTATCCAGCTTCGACCGGACGGAACGTGGACGAGATCCTGCGCGTGCTGGACTCGCTGCAGCTGACCGACGAGTACAAGGTGGCGACGCCGGTGAACTGGACCGAGGGCGAGGACGTCATCATCGTCCCGGCGGTGAGCGACGAGGACGCCAAGACCCGCTTCCCCAAGGGTTGGAAGGCCCTGAAGCCGTACCTGCGGGTGACGCCTCAGCCGAATCGCTGAGCGGGCGCCCGCCGGGAGGCGGGTTGCCGTGTGTTTGTGGATCGAGCCGGCCTGCGGGCCGGCTCGATCGCGTGTTCGGGGCCCTGCGGGCGGCGGCGCCGGTGTTGGGGGCGCCTGGAGGCTGGGGCCGGGGGATTGTTTTCCGGGCGTGTGTGTAGAGACGTGTGTATACGGGAGCGTCACAACCCCTGACCACGATGGCCCCCTCACTTTGACGACCGAGGAGAGGACCCTTTGATGGAAGAAGCCGACGTGTTCGTGCTGGCCGATCGGGCCCTGGCGGAGGTGGTGGCCCAGATCCAGCCGGGCCAGTGGGACATGACGATGCCACCCAACTTCGCCACACGGAGCCACCCGACCGTGCCCGGGCTGCGAGAGGTCATCAACTACCACGCCTACGACGACGCCTGGGTGCCCGACATGCTGGCGGGCCGGACCATGGAGGAGGCGGGGGCGACGAAGTACGACGGTGACCTCTTGGGCGATGCGCCCGTCGAGCGTTTCGAGGCGATCGTACGTGACGCGTGTGCGGCGGCAGAGGGGGTGAGCGACTACGACGCCGTGGCCCACCTCTCCTTCGGCGACTACCCCGTGCGGGAGTATCTCTGGCAGATCAACTCGTTCCGGGCGTTGCGCGCCCACGACATCGCCCGGGCGATCGGGGTGGAGCCGAGCCTGCCCGAAGCGCTGGTGCAGGGGGTGTGGGACGAGGTGAGCCCGCACGCCGAGGAGTGGCGGACGATCGGCGTGTACCCGGCGGCCGTCCCGGTGCCCGACGACGCGCCGTTGCTCGACCGCCTTCTCGGGTTGACCGGCCGCGACCCGGCCGGGGGCTGAGCCGCGAGCCGGTCGATCAGCCGGCCGCTGCGACCACCTCGTCGCGCAGCTGGCGCTTGAGGACCTTGCCCTGGGGGTTCCGGGGCAGCGGCTCGGAACGGAACCAGACGTGGGTCGGCACCATGAAGCCGGCCAGCCGCGCCTTGACGTGCAGGCCGAGCTCCTCGCCGGTCACCTTGGCCCCGGGACGGAGCACCACCACCGCGCCCACCTCCTCGCCGAGCGTGGGGTGGGGGACGCCGATGACCGCCACGTCGGCGACCGCAGGGTGCTCGAACAACGCGGCCTCGACCTGCACCGAGTACACGTTCTCGCCGCCGCGGATGATCATGTCCTTGGCCCGGTCGACGATGTAGATGAAGTTGTCGTCATCGAGCTGGGCGACGTCGCCACTGTGGAGCCAGCCCTTCGTGAACGTCTTAGCCGTCTCCTCGGGGCGATGCCAGTAGCCGCGGACGATGTTGGGCCCCTTGATCCATAGCTCGCCGCGCACGTCGGCGCCGCGGGGGATCGTGTCGTCGGGCTCCTCTTTCTCGTAGTCCTCCGGGACGATCGCCACGTCGCACACCGGGACCGGAGGACCCACGCTGTCGGGCTTGGCCACGTAGTCGCCGCCGGCGTTCATGGACGTGACCGACGACGTCTCGGTGAGGCCGTAGCCGTTCGAGGGCTGGCCGATGGGCCACGCCTCACGGATCCGGCGGACCAGGTCGGGCGGGGCGGGCGCGCCGCCGTAGGAGACACCGCGGACCGAGGAGGTGTCGTACTTGGAGAAGTTCGGCGAGTCGAGCACCTGCATCACCATGGCGGGCACGCCGCCGAAGGTGCCGATCTTCTCGCGCTCGATCAGCTCGAGGGCACGGTCGGGGTCCCAGTGGTGCATGATGACGATCTTGCCGCCGGCGGCGGTGTTGGTGACCATGATCGAGTGGCAACCGGTCGCGTGGAACAGCGGGACCGACAGCAGCATGGCGGGCTGGACGCGATCCTTCGGTTCCTCTGCCTCGTCGAGGAGCGAGGTGCCGAAGCGCATGGAGCCGCGCGTGTTGAGGAAGAACAGGCTCATCAGGTTCGTGACCATGTTGCGGTGCGTGCCCACCGCGCCCTTGGGACGCCCGGTGGTGCCCGACGTGTAGAAGATCGTCGCATCGTCCTCGGGGTCGATCGTGACGTCGGGGGGCGTGGCGTCGTCGGCGACCGGGCCCAGCGCGAGCGGGAAGGGCCATTCGGGGATCGGCGGCGTGCCGCCGGGCGGCTCGTACACGGCCAACGGCGCCTTCAACTCTGTGCGGTGCTCGTCGGCGACAATCAGCGTCTTGAGGGTCTCGAGCCCGCCGAGGAAGGACCGGATGCGCTCCACGCGTTCGGTGTCGACGAAGGCAACCTTGGAACCAGAGTCCTCGAGGCCGTAGCGCAGCTCCTCGCCGCTCCACCACGCGTTGAGCGGCACGACGATGGCGCCGGCGAGAGAGGCGGCCCAGAACGCGATGATCCATTCGGGGATGTTCCGCATCACGATGGCGACCCGGTCGCCGCGTTCGACGCCGAAGGTGTCCTGCAGCCGGTGCGCCAGCGTCGAGGCGGTGCGGTAGTGCTCGGCGAAGCTCGTGCGCTCGTCCTCGTACACGATGAACGTGGCGTCGCCGTGCGCGGCCGACATGTCGAACACGCTGCGCAGCGTCGGGGGCGCGTTCTTCCAGATGCGGGTCGGGACGCCGCGGATGTCGATGACCTCCATCTCGAAGATCTGCCCCGGCGCCGTCAGCTGGGCGTTGGCCTCCTCGATGGACATCTTGGGCGTGTCCTTGCCGGTGGTGGTCACGTGCGTTCCTCCTCGGTTCCCGCTCCGCCCGCGGTGTCCGCCGTATCCGCCGTATCGGGCGTGTGGTTGAAGATGGCGCCGCGGTAGTACGCCAGCTCGCCGACGCTCTCGCGGATGTCCTGCAGCGCGCGGTGGCCGCCTCTCTTGGCGGGCGCCGCCTTGTAGACCTCGGGCCGCCAGCGCCGGCACAGCTCCTTGATCGTCGACACGTCGACCGACCGGTAGTGCAGGTAGTCCTCGATCTCGGGCAGGAGCGTGGCCAGGAAGCGGCGGTCGGTCCCGATCGAGTTGCCCGCCAGGGGGACAGTGCGCGGCTGGCGGATGTGCTTCTTCAGGAAGGTGAGCGTCTGGTCCCCGGCCTGGGCCAGCGTCAGGGTGGAGGCCTCCATTTCGGCTAGGAGGCCCGACGTGGTGTGCATGTTCCGCACCACGTCGTCCATCTGGGCCAGGTCGTCGGGCGAGGCGTGGACCACCAGGTCCGGGCCCTCCTCGATGATGGTGAGGTCGTCGTCGGTGACGAGGGAGGCGATCTCGACGATGGTGTGGCGCGCCGGATCGAGTCCTGTCATCTCTAGATCGATCCAGGCCAGCATGTCGCGGGCATGCTAGTGGCAGGTCGTGGACGGATCGCCGGTGGCTGGGTGCGTTTGGCCCGGCTGTCGACGGGCAGCCTCGTTGCCTCCTTGTAATGTCCGGCGATGGTACGCGTCCCCCTGCACCAGCTCGACCCGGAACTCCCGGTCCCGAGTTACGCGCGCGACGGTGACGCCGGCGCCGACCTGGTGGCCCGGTGCGACGTCGTGTTGACCTGTGGTGGCGGCCGGGCCGTCGTGCCCACGGGGGTGGCGGTGGCCATCCCGGACGGGTACGCCGGCTTCGTCCTGCCGCGCAGCGGCCTGGCGGCGCGCCACGGCATCACCTGCCTGAACACGCCGGGGTTGGTCGACTCGGGCTACCGGGGCGAACTGCAGGTCGTCCTGGTCAATCTCGACCCGTCACGCGACTACGAGGTCAGCCGGGGCGACCGCATCGCGCAGCTCGTCATCATGCGGGTCGACCAGGTGGCCTTCGAGCTCGTGGCGGCCGACGGGTTGGGCACGTCCGAACGGGGCGGCGGCGGGTTCGGCCACACCGGTGTCTGAGCGGCCCGGTAGGTCCCAGGGTCCCGGGCGACGGAGTCCGCGCCGATGGCTAAGAATTCGATGATGCGCTCCCTCGTCGGAATGGACGCGGCGTTCCTGTCGCTCGAGACGCCGACCACCCCGATGCACGTCGGCGTGGCTCTGGTGCTCGACCCACCCGAGGGGCGGCGCTCGCTCTTCTCGCCCGAGACCCGCTATGCGCAGATACGCCGGGTGATCGAACAGCGCCTCCATCTGGTGGCGCCGTTCCGCCAGCGGGCGGTGCGGGTGCCCTTCGGGCTGCACCACCCGGTCTGGGTGGACGATCCCGACTTCGAGCTCGACGATCACCTGAGCCGGGCCAGCCTGCCGTCCCCGGGCGGCAAGGCGGAGCTCCACGCGTTCGTGGCGTCGGTGATGAGCCGCCGGCTCGATCCCGACCGTCCCCTGTGGGAGATGCACGTCGTCGAGGGGCTGGCGGGGGAGCGGACGGCGCTGGTGGCCAAGGTCCACCACGCCATCCTCGACGGGGTGAGTGGCGCCTCGGTGCTCGCGGCGTTCCTCGACCTGAACCCGCGCTCGCGTGTCGTGGCGCTGCCCCAGGAGTGGCAACCCGGCGCGCTGCCCTCCAACGCGCAGATGTTGAAGCACGCGGCCTCCTCGCTCGCGCACCAACCGGGGACGACGCTGTCGACGCTGCAGGCAGGCGTCGAGGCGGTGGCCGACCTCGGCATGCACAACCGCGAGCTCAGCGGACGGGGCGAGCAGTCGCCGCCCGGCTTCTTCAGCGCGCCGCGCACCTCGTTCAACGGCGCCGTGTCGAACCGCAAGCGGTTCGCGTCGCTCTCGGTGCCGCTCGAGGACGTGAAGCTGGTGGGCAGCGTCTTCGAGGCCACGGTGAACGACGTCGTGCTGGCGTGCGTATCGGGTGGTCTGCGCCTCCTGTTGGAGGCACGCGGTGAGGCGATTGACCGCCCGCTCGTGGCGATGGTCCCGGTGTCGACCCGTCCCGAGGGAGAGGGCGAGGCGCTCGGCAACAAGATCTCGGGGATGCTGGTGTCGCTGGCCAGCGACATCGAAGAGCCGGTGCGCCGCCTCGACGCGATCGCAGAGTCGGCCCGGGTCGCCAAGGAACAGGAGAAGCTGCACCGCGGAAGGTTCGTCGGGGACCTGGCGCAGATCGCGCTGCCGGCGCTGACAACCCGGCTGGCCCGGGCCGTCGCCGGTGCGCGCCTGTTCGACAAGGTGCGGCCGCCGTTCAACGTGACCGTCTCGAGCGTGCGTGGACCCGACTTCTCGCTGTTCTGTGCCGGGAGCCGTGTCGTCGACCTGTATCCCGTCGGCCCGATCGCGGAGGGGATCGGGCTCAACGTGACGGTGTTCTCGTATCTCGACCGGGTGCACTTCGGGCTCTTCGCGTGCCGCAAACTGCTACCGGAGCTCGAGGAGCTCGGGACCTACGTGGACGACGCGCTCGCCGAGCTGGTGGCGTGCGCGCTCGACGCGCGGGGGGCGACGGCCTAGAGGTCCGCTTCGGGCGGCTCGGACGCGCGGTCCGGGTCGTCCCGAGAGGCGGTGGCGCGAGCCGCTTGGCGAGACGGCCCGCGCCACCCTCCTCTGTGTGGTGTGTCGGGGTGTGGTGTGTCGGGGTCCGGTTGTCCTAGGAGGCCGGGGCGGAACCGGATCCGGATCCGGTGGCCGGAGGAGCACCTTGAGAACCGGACCCCGAGCCGTTGGGCATGTTCGGGCAGTTGTGTGTGGAGCCGGAGCCGGAGCTGGAGCTGCCCGAGCCGGACGAGCCGGACGAGCCGGACGATCCCGAGCTCGTGCTGCCCGAGCTCGACGACGGTGTGGTCGTGGACGAGTTGGTGCTCGCACTCGAGCCGGTCGAGCCGGTGTTGGACGAGCTCGTCGTCGCGGCACTGGCGACGAGCGCACCACCGGTGACGAGACCGGTGGTCAGCGCGCCCATCGCCAACACGTTTCGCAAGCGGATCTTCATTGATTTTTGTCCCTTCGGTTGATCAAATGCGCCGCCCCGTTCGGTGGCGGTGATCACACGTTGCGCCCCGGACCTGTGGCCAGGCGCACAACCGCCGCAACGTGCTGGTTGCGTTTCCTTGCGATCGGGTGACGATTCACAGCCGGCGTGCGCGGTGGCTCTCGCCGCACAGCGCGCTCGGCGGCGGCCCACAGCGGCGTCGAAGCCGGCGGTCAGGTCAGCGTTTGTCTGCCCGCCAGCAATACGCGCGCATGGGCACGTCGATCGTGTCGCGCCCGGCCATAGTCGCCTGCTCGTCGAGGAAACGCCGCATCGCGTTGAGGTGCCGCTCGCGGGCGGCGTCGTCCATGGTGATGACGACGCTGTAGGTGGTCGACAAGGCGACGAGATCTTCGCGTGTCATCGGCTTTGTCCAGCGCACGATCGACGTCTCGGGCTCGTGGAAAGGGCTGGGGCCACCGGCTTCGAGGTTCACGATGTGGCGACTGCGTCGCCGCTGATCGACGGCGTCGCGCTCCTCGGGGCTGAACACGATGCCTCCCGCCCAGAGCGACCGCATCCAGTCCACCGAGCGATCGGGGCCGCTCCACACGAGCGCGAGCCTGCCGCGCGGGCGCAATACGCGCGCGACCTCGGGCACGGCACGTGCTTCGTCGACCCAGTGCCAGGCGGACGCGGCGATAACGACGTCGCACGAGGAATTCTCGGCGGGGAGCTCCTCGGCCACGCCCGCTCGCACGTCTGCACCGGCGGTCGTCGTGCTCAAGACGGTGCGCATGCGGTCGTCAGGCTCGACGGCGGTGACATGAGCGACCCGCTCGACCAGGAGCCTCGTCAAGATGCCAGTGCCCGCGCCGATCTCGAGGGCGTCGGTGGCGTCCGGAGGGAGCAGCCAGTCGAGCGCCTCGGCGGGTGGGCCGGAGCGGAGGCGGTCATACTCGCCGGCGACGGCACCGAAGGCCCCGCGGAGCACGGCCGTGTTCTCATCCTGGCGCACGTTCGGAATCTACCGGAGCCCTCGAAATGTGCTCCTCGAGTCGGGGCGCTTCAAGCCCTAACAGGCAGGTCAGCCGCGCCGTGGGTGCCACCCGGTAGGGGAGAGCGGGCGCGATAAAGTGGTGTCCCAACGCGGAAGTGGCGCAGTGGTAGCGCATCACCTTGCCAAGGTGAGGGTCGCGGGTTCGAATCCCGTCTTCCGCTCTCGAGGGAAACCACGCCGGTCACTGCAAGTCGACTGTCCTTGCGAGCGAGGAGAGGTAGTCGATGTGGCCGCCGACCGAGTCGAGGCCCAAACCCATCGTGACCACGGTGAGATGAGTGCCGCCTGCCTCGCGCCAGGCATCAATCTCCCCCGTGAGCTTGCCCACGTCAGCTCCGCTGAGAGCTACATAATTCCCACCGAAGTTCTCGCCCGAGCGCCCGAGATCGCCCGCGCGCTCTCGCATCCGCCTCCAGGAGTCGGCGGCCCGATCGACCCCGCCACCGAAGAAGATAAAACCGTCTCCGAGTCGGGCGGCCCGGTCGAAGGCCTTCTCGCCGGAACCGCCAAGCCAGATCGGGATGGGCTTGGTCGGCTTCGGTAAGAGCGATGCTCTGTCGATCCGGTCGAAACGACCGGTGAAGTCGACGACCGGCTCGCTGAACAACTGGTGAAGCAGACCTATCTGCTCCTCTTGCCTGGCACCACGGGCATGGAAGTCCTGTCCCAGCGCCTCGTACTCGACGTAGTTCCAGCCGATGCCCACACCCAGGCGTAGCCGGCCACCCGACAAAAGGTCGACGTCGGTTGCCTGGCGGGCCACGACTGCCGTCTGGCGCTGCGGAAGGACCAGGATGCCTGTGGTGAATTGGAG
>Ga0210399_10004500_pt1 | contig 10831 bp, 8 predicted proteins | sample IncBWC14MmetaG_FD_150865 | JGI IMG/M metagenome (GOLD analysis project Ga0210399, IMG submission 150865) | Forest soil microbial communities from Barre Woods Harvard Forest LTER site, Petersham, Massachusetts, United States - Inc-BW-C-14-M | ecosystem: Environmental > Terrestrial > Soil >...
CGCACGCTGCTGCGCGCGCTGGAGCGCGAATCGCGGCTGCTGATGCGCGCGATGTTGGAAGAAGACGAGCCCTTGCCTTCGCGGCTGGCGCAATTTCAGGAACGGGCGCGCAAGTCGATGCAATGGATTTGGGGATTGGTTTTCGGACTGGCGGCGACCGGCGTTTACGCACTTTATACGGGATATATCCAGCCCTGGCAGACGCAATTGGAACAGGCAGGCTTCGGCGGATCAAATTTGCTGGGCCTGCTGATTTTTCAGGGCGCAATGTGGAAAGGATGGCAATCCGTGATGACACTCCTCGAGGTACTGGCGATGTTGACGCTGGCGGGATTGGGAGCGATGTTCTTCCGCCGGCGGATCCGGCGCGGTTCGGCGCTGGCGCTAGTCTTCGCGGGATTGTGCACCTTGCTGGCGTTGCCCACGGGGGCTTCGGCGGCAGAATTTCGGCACGAAGAACGGTTAACGATCGGGAAAGAGGAAGTCATCCACAGCGACCTGTTCGCTCTCGGAGGACGAATCCGAGTGGAAGGCACCGTCGAGGGCGATTTGGTGGTGGCCGGCGGTGACATCGAAATTTCCGGTCATGTTCTGGGCGATGTGCTTTCGTCCTCGGGAAACTTGCGCGTTACTGGCCAGGTCGACGGAAACGTTCGAAGTTACGCGGGAAACCTGTTGCTGAAAGGAACGATCGGCCGCAACGTGATGGTGGCCGGCGGCGACTTGAACATTGACCGGGATGCCAAAATCGGAGGGAGCATCACTTCATTCGCAGGACATGAATCCATTGATGGGCACGTGGGCCGGGATTTGCTGGCCATGGGCGGGCAGGTCACGATCACCGGCGACATTCAGGGATCGGCGAAGATCCGAAGCGGGGAGTTGATTATTGATTCGTCGGCACGGGTAGGCGGGCCGATTGATTTTAAGGGCGACAATCCGCCGCAAGTTTCCTCCGGCGCCAAACTGGCATCGCCGGTTCATTTCGAAAAGCTGAAGCACGACAATGATTACCGGACGGCGCGCTACTACGTCTGGCAAGTGATCTGGGTTGCGGCTTTCATCTTGTTTGGGCTGGTGCTGTTCTCGTTGATGCCGAAATTTGCGCAGGATACCGTGGCGGCGGCGGAACAGATTGGCGTAACTTCCGGGTTGGGTGTGTTGGTGCTTTTTGGCGTGCCAATCGCCGCAATCATTGCGTGCATTACGGTAGTGGGCCTGTTTGTCGGCCTCTCGACGTTGTTCGTCTGGTACGCTTCGCTGTATTTCGCGCAAATCATCGTGGGCGCGGTGGTCGGGCAGTGGCTGATGGGCCGGACGAGTGAGTTGTGGCCGCTGATTGGGCGGATGGCCGTAGGGCTGGCGATTGTGCGGCTGTGCACGACGATTCCGCACGTGGGCGGCTGGGTGAAGTTTGCGGCGATCCTGTGGGGCATCGGCGCGATTTCGCTATCGCTCTACCGGCGCTTCGAGCCGGTGATCGCGCCGGGCGCGCCAACTGCGCCGTATACGCCACCAATGCCGCCGAATACGACGATGGGGGGAGCGGTGCCGGCTTGAGAAACAGTTGTTAGTTTTTAGTGTTTAGTTGTAGGTCGGAAAAAGAATCGGAAGCGGTAGTTTGTTAGCGTTTCGTAGAACAGAACAGAACAGAACGGGCCGGGCTGAGAATGTCAGCCGGCCCGTTGCCTTTTGCGGAGGCGGAGAAAGTTTCAGGTTAGTGCTGGCGAACTTTGGCGGCGAAGAAGGCGGGGAGAGCCGAGTTGGATGGGTTCTCGATGAAAAGGGCACGCATGGCCACGGCTTTGCCAACAACCAAACTATCCGTGCCTGTAATGCCATCCAGATTCGTCGTGGGGGGGAACGATTGCACCTGGGTGATACCCGTGGCATTGAAAAATGATGGGAAGCCGGTGATGGAGAACGCCGGAGTAGTGGCAGTGGAAGCCGTTGCGGTGAAGCGAGTCCCGCGAAGCGTGACGGTATCGACGGTGGAGGATGCGACGGTCGTCCCTTGCGCCGCGGTGAACGCGGTGACGTGAACCGCGACGGTCTGGCCGAAATGAAGGGCAGCTGTACTCGTTTGGTTGGAGAAATTTCCGAACACTGCGGCGAACTGGGAGGCTACCGGCAAGCCTTTTGTATCAACGAAGAAGGGTTTTGCGGTATTTGCGAGATTCACGGTTAAGCCATCACCTATCTTCAAGGAGCCGATCAGAGAATTGGTCGCTGCTGGAACCAGGTTGGTGACGATCAGGGTAGCTTGGGTTAGATTGTTCTGGTTAATCGATACAATGATGCCTTCAACGGTGTCCTGCACCGTTCCCAATAGCGGCTCGATCTCCTGGATGGCCAGCGTTCCATCTGATTTGAGAACCACGTCCATGCTCGCGATCTGATTGCTGGACACACAGCTCGTCAATTGAGTTGTTCCAACCGGGCAGAGCACGCCGGTGGGATCGGTGTCCAAAATTGTGCTGGACGACGCCGTGGCCGTGAGAGCTCCGCGACCTGTGGCGAGTGCTGAAGTGATCGTAACAGAGGGATTATTTAGGCTGACGACGCCGGTAAAGTCCTCCATCAGATCAAGATGACCGGCAGCAAGATTGGAATTCGCGCGAGGGAGAGTAAAAGCGCTGAGAACGTTGCTGTTGCTGAAATTCACAACAAGATTGCCACCGGAGATGGAAACGGCGTTAGCGAAATTCAGATGAATCCCTATTCCAGTCACAGCGCTTTGAGAGACCGTGAAGGAAATGGTGGCAACGGGGTTGCTGGAAGCAGCGACGCTCAGGGGGCAAATGGTGATCGCCGGGCAAGATGAGAGCGTGGAGTTCGTGTCGTTTAGGAAGGTGATATTGGCATTGCCGGTTAGGGTCAAGGTGACGCTGCTGTATTGCGTGGCAGGGATGCTGGCAAAGATTCCGAGAAGGACGGAGTCGGTCTGGAGGCGCATCAGGTCGACGGTAAGTGCGGGAGTCAGGTTGACGGTCGTCGATGTGCCGGAAGACGCGGAGAACTTGATCGAGGTGATGGTGACCTGAAACGTGAGGAGCGAGGGGTTGGCAGGGAGGGTGTCCGCAACCATGGTGACGGCCACCGAGCCGTTGCCGCCGCAGTTGCCACTGGGGCAGACTACTCCACCCTTCGGGCCGCTACAGGCGGAGGCAGAAAAGATGGCAAACACGAGGACAGAAAAGAACGAGAGAGCTTTGCTGCGATTCATGTGACACCCCACGCCAGACTATTCTGCGTTTGCCCGCCTGGGAAGCAAAACGCTCTCACGCCCCTCCCGAATGTAACCCGAGAGCAGGGCAGGATGCACGCCAAAAGGAATTGGCGTGTTCAATTCCTAAATTCTGTGAATCAAGCAAGATAGCGAGGCCCACCCACTGCTCCCGCGCCATAAGCCAACCCAGGGCGGAGGGTGTGTTATCGTAACTGGTCACTCCGTTTCGATGCGCGAGAGGGAAGGTGGATTTCTGTCCAAGCGAGCGACCAATTCCGAGGGTGATTCGGCGACTGCGAAAGTAAGGCGCGCGGCGAAGGTTGTCGAACGCGAGTACGTGCCTCTAGAAGACGACCCCACCGTGGCCGCGAGCGCACCGGAAGGCGCCGCCGACGCGCCCACGACGGAATCAAACAAGCCTTCCATGCGGGAGGTTTTTGGCCCCGGAGGATTCCTCGAAAAATGCATGCAGGGCGGGTTTGACCCCTCCACGGTCAGTTCCGACTACGAACACAGGCCCGGACAACTGGAGATGGCTGAGATGGTGCACGATGCGTTCGAATCGCACCATCACGTCATCGTGGAGGCGGGCACAGGCACGGGGAAGACACTGGCTTACCTGCTGCCTGCGATTTGCAGCGGGCGGCGCGTGGTGATTTCCACCGCGACGAAGTCGCTGCAAGAACAGCTCTACCAGAAGGACATTCCTTTTCTCCAAAAACACTTTGCGCCCAACTTGAAAGTGGCAGTGATGAAGGGACGCTCGAATTTTCTATGCCTGGCGAAGCTGCATCAAATGGCCGATCAACCCATGCTGAAAGGGATGGAAGAGATCGATGCGTTCCGCCAAATCCGCGACTGGTCGAGACTCACGGAGACCGGCGACCGCGCCGAGCTGACGTTTCTTCCGGACGATTCGGATTTGTGGATGCGGATGGACGCGCGGCGCGACACCTGCACTGGGAAGAAGTGTCCGGAGTTCAATCAATGTTTCCTGACGGCGATGCAGCAGCGAGCCAAAGAGGCCGACCTCATTATCGTGAACCATCATCTATTCTTTGCCGACCTGGCGCTGAAGCAGGATGATTTCGGCAGTATTTTGCCGGAATACTCCGCGGTAGTGTTTGATGAAGCCCACGAAATGGAAGACGTGGCCAGCGATTATTTCGGGCGGCAAATTTCGAACTTCCGGTTCGAAGAGCTGGCGCGTGACGCCGATCAAACAATGCGTTTGCTGCACTTGAGCACGCCATCGCTGCTGCGGAAGACGCAGCGGATTCGCGAGCGCAGCCGCGGCTTCTTCGAATTGTTTCCGCCGCGCGACGGGCGCTTCTCATTCCTGAGGAACGAGCGCGAAGCGTTTCTGGAACAGAACCGCGAAGCCTACGATGCGCTGGTATCCTCGCTAAAAAGCATGGAGACGGAGTTTGCGGCGCTCGCGGCCAAGCCGGAAGAACTAACGCGCATCGCGCGGCGGAGCTTCGAGCTGCGGCAAGAGCTGTCCTTCCTGTTCGAATCGAACGAACGGAATTTCGTCTACTGGTACGAACGCAGGAATAAGGGCGTATTCCTGACGGCCACGCCTATCGATGTCAGCCAGATTCTGCGGGAACGGCTGTTCGAACAATTCGACACCGTGATTCTCACTTCCGCAACGCTAACAGTGAGAGGGCGCTTCGGTTACATTCGCCAGCGGCTGGGAATCGATCACGCCAAAGACCGCGCGCTGCCGCCGGAGTTCGATTATCCCAAGCAGGCGCTGCTTTATTTGCCGAGCAAGATGCCGGACGTACGCGACGCCGGTTTCCAGGCAAAGGCCGCTGATGAAATTGTGCAGCTGATGGAGCTGAGCCAGGGCCGGGCGTTTTGTCTGTTCACCAGCTATTCGCAGATGAATGATTTGTTCGAGCGAGTGCGTTCGCGAGTGTCGTTCCCGTTGTTGTTGCAAGGCACGGCGCCTCGCTCCGCGCTTCTGGAACGATTCAAAAACACCGAGTCGGCGGTGCTCTTTGCCACCGCAAGCTTCTGGCAAGGCGTGGATGTACCTGGCGAGCAGCTTTCCTGCGTGATCGTCGACCGGCTGCCTTTTGCGGTTCCGAGCGATCCCATCGTGGCAGCCCGCGTTAAGGCGCTGCAAGAAGACGGGCGCAACCCATTTGCAGAATTTCAAGTGCCGCAGGCGGTCCTGGCGTTGAAGCAGGGCTTCGGGCGATTGATTCGGACCAAGACAGATCGCGGCGTGCTCGCGCTGCTGGACACGCGGCTGCAGCGCATGCCCTATGGTAAAATTTTCCTGGAGTCGCTTCCACGGTATCGGACGACGCACGAGCTGGCCGATGTTGCCCGCTTTCTCGATGCCAGTGGCGGCTCCAAGCGGCTAGGGGCCCATTCGGCAAGTCCCTCCTGAAGGGCCACGATTCAGGGAGATCCGCGGTAAACGCGTTGAGAAATTCTGGAGAGTCATGTTTCAAGTCAGTGTAGAAGAGACTTTTTCGGCCGGGCATGCCTTGCGGGGATATCGGGGCAAATGCGAAAACGTGCATGGCCACAATTATCGCGTGCGCGTGACGCTGGAAGGGCCGCAGCTCGATGCGATCGGACTTCTGGTGGACTTTACGCAGCTCAAGCAGGTGATCCGGGAAATCATGGGCCGGCTGGATCACCAGTTCATGAATGATCTCGAGCCGTTCAAGACGGTAAATCCTTCGGCGGAGAATTTGGCGAAGTACTTTTACGACGAAGTCACGCAGCAATTGCAGGATCTGCCGCCGGGAGCGCGGGTTACAGACGTCATTTTGTGGGAAACGGACACCAGCCGGGCGCAGTATCGCCCCGGGCCTTAGTGGATGGGGAAAATGGCGAGGCGATGAATCGGGCATTGCTGATTATCACGATTCCGGCGTTGCTGGTGGCGGCGGGATATATTGTTGTATTCCGGGCGATGGGAATTGCGCCGGGGTATCCGCGGCTAGTGACCGCCATGATTTTTTTCTTTGGGACGATTTATTGGTTTTCACGGCGGAGCGGGGAGAAGGCGAAATCTCGCAGAGTTTAGATCGCGTTGACCGGCGCAGGGATGCTATAGAAAGAGCGGCGGTAATCCGCCGCACTCCAAATCTGCCGGCGTAAAGCCGGCGCTACAAAAATGGTAATCACGGAAATTTTCAAGTCGATTCAGGGGGAAGGCACGCGCGCGGGCCTGCCGTGTATCTTTGTGCGTTTGACGGGCTGCAACCTGCGGTGCACGTGGTGCGATACCGCTTATGCGTTCCATGGCGGGAAAAAGATGAGCGTCGAGGAAGTATTGGCGCGCGTGGATGAGTTGACGGGACGCTCTGCGGGAACGCCGGGCTCGCAGGCTGTTGTTCCTCTGGTGGAATTGACGGGTGGGGAGCCCTTGTTGCAGGACGAAATTATTCCGCTCTCGGAGAAGCTGGTCGCTGCGGGATTTGCCGTGATGATCGAGACGAGCGGAGAACGGTTTATCGGGAGCTTGCCGCGCGAAGTGATCAAGATTGTGGATGTGAAGTGCCCGGATTCGGGCGAGCCGGATACCTTTGAGATGCGCAATCTCGAGGCGCTGTCTGAGAATGATGAAGTGAAGTTCGTGCTTTCCACGCGGCGCGATTACGAATTTGCGCGGGATTTTACGGCGCAGCATGGATTGGCGCTGCGAGCGAGACAGGTTTTGTTTTCGCCGGTGTTTGAAGATCCGCAGGGAAAGTGGCCGGGGCTTGAGCCGCGCATGCTGGTGGAATGGATTCTGGCGGATGGTTTGCCGGTGCGGCTTGGGCTGCAACTGCACAAATTTATTTGGGATCCGGCGACCAAGGGCGTTTGAGGAAAAGGAAGTATAAGAAGTAAATGAGGTAAAGGAAGCTAAGGATTCAAAGTACAGCAGGAGCGGCTGCAACAGTGACAGAAACGGACCAGAGAAAAGTGGTGGTGCTTTTGAGCGGCGGGATGGACTCGTGCGTTTGCGCGGCGATAGCGCGAGAGCGCCATGGCGTTTCGAACATTTCTTTGCTGCACGCCAGCTACGGGCAGCGCACCCAGGAGCGAGAACGACGCGCTTTCGGGGAGATCGCGGACTTCTACGGTGTGCGTGAACGGCTCGTGGTGCAACTTGAGCACTTTCGCGCGATTGGCGGGTCCGCTCTGACGGACAAAAGTATTTCAATCCCGGAAAATGAACTGGGTGCGCCCGGACCGCAGGGAAGCGCCATTCCCGTGACATACGTCCCATTTCGGAACGCACATTTTCTTTCCGTGGCAGTGAGCTGGGCCGAAGCCATCGGCGCTGGCGCAATTTATATCGGCGCGGTGGCGGAAGACAGTTCCGGCTATCCAGATTGTCGGCCGGAATATTATCGCGTGTTCCAGGAATTGATCCGTGTGGGCACGCGGCCGGAAACGCAAATCGAAATCGTGACGCCCGTGATCAAGCTGAAGAAGGGCCAAATCATCCAGCGGGGTATCGAACTGGGCGCGCCTCTGCAGCTAACCTGGTCGTGCTACCAGAATGAAGATGCCGCTTGCGGAGTATGCGATAGCTGCCTGCTGCGGTTGCGGGCCTTCGCGGATGCCGCTGCGACGGACCCCATCCCCTACCGCCAAAGCGTTTCCGCCCGGCTTTGAGCTTGCCCGCCGCGGCGGGCTTGCCTGCCGCAGGGAAGCTTGGAATCAGCACGCTTGAGAGAGATAATGGGGCGCACATAGCTAGGCATCTCCGGGAGGGGCTCCCCGTGAAAAAGGAGAGTGGAGTCATGAAGAGTTCTCATAAGTCGTGGGTGTTCGCCGCAATGATGTTGGCTGCGCTGGCGAGCGTGCTTGCACCTCGTTCGGCAGCTCAGGGTGACTGCACCATCAAAGGGCAAATTTTGGATGTCGTCGGCAAGCCGTGGGTGGATATGGGTGTTCAGGCGGTCAGCGACCAGGGAGCCAAGACGGAGACCAAGACGGATAAGGACGGGAATTACGTGTTTCCCCACCTGAGGGCTGGCGTCTATTCCGTTTTCGTGCTGCTCCCAGCGCCCAATAAACCGTACGAGGGGCAGGTCCGGCTCAGCTCCGGCCAGGAAGCGCCGGTGAACTTCGATTTTAAGGAGATCATGGGCAAGCAGGGCGCCGCTGTGCAGGAACAGCTGAAGAAGAATGAAGAGGCGAAGAGCAGGATAGAGGGCCTCAAAGCGCACTTCAACGCCGGCAACGCGCTGATCGACCAAGAGAAACAAGCGAAGCTCGATTTGGCGAAGGCCACCCCGGATCAGCGTGATGCCGCCAAGCAAAAACTGGCGGACTTGGGCGATCAGGCGGTCAAGGAATTCCAGGAGGCGTCGAAGAGTCTCGGAGAAAAGGATCCGAATGCCCATTTGGTGTGGTTCAAGATGGGAGAGGCTTACGAGAACGCCAACCGCTTTGACGATGCGGCTCAATCGTACCAGCAAGCGATCGCCGCCAAAGGCGACGTGCCAGGGTATTACAACAACATGGGGAACGCGCTGGCGAAAGCGGGAAAGATAGACGAAGCCAAGGCTGCCTACACCAAGAGCGCGGAACTTGATCCGCCGAACGCGGCAACCGCGTGGCGGAACTTTGGGATTAGCCTATACAACGCCAACCGCCTCGCCGATGCCATCGAGCCATTGCAGAAGTCTACCGAATTGGATCCCAAGAACGCCCAGTCTTGGTACCTGCTGGGAGCCTCGCTCTTGATGAAGATGACTTCCAAGCGGGTTGGTGACAAGGAAGAAGTTCAGCTTGCACCTGGCACGATTGAGGCATATCAAAAGGCGGATGAACTTGATCCGAACGGGCCGTGGGGGCAGCAAGCGAGACAAGGGCTGGCGGATTTGAAGGCTCTCGGCGCCGGCATCGACGCGAAAATCAACGTGAAGAAAAAGAAGTCGTAATCCCTATCAAGATGTTGCTTCTTTGGCCGGTTCCGTTTAGTGCGGGGCCGGCCATCTTTTTTAACTGTGAGTTAGAGTGCCGGTGATTTTTGTGCGGCGAAGCGCCCAGCCGAAGACGGTCATCGATAGCGGCAGGAGTACGGCGGCAAAACCGAGCAATATGGCAAGAGGACGCCACAACGCTGCAATGTCCGCTCCTCCCAGGAGCGAGGCGCGCATCGCATCCAGCGCGTAGGTGACTGGATTGAGCCGCGCCACCAGTTGCAGCCAATCCGGCAAAATGCTGACCGGGAAAAGCATGCCGCCGGCGACGCTCGAAACTCCCAGGAAAAACCACTTCGCGGGATTGCCGCGCTTGAACAGCAAAAGATAGCTCGCGGAAAGAATTCCGAGACCGGAAAATGCCAGCAACGTGACCAGCAGGACGACGAAGACCGCGAACCAGTTCGCAGCGCGCAGTGGAAATCCAAAAAGCGCCGCTGCCCAGGCGACATAGATGACGATGCGCAGCGTCGTGGCGACGAAGGGATAGATGGCTGACCCCGCAACAAAGACAGGGAGCGAAGTCTGCGTGATGAGGAGATGTTCGAGCGTGCCGGTATCTCGCGATTCCTCCAGGCCGCGATCGAAGGTGTCCAGGGCGGCATTGAGATAGTCCAGAAAAACGAAACCGACGAGCGAAAAAGCAAAATAGCTCCCGCCTTGCGGCAAAGCCTGCTGGAGCGACGGCGTATCCACGAAGCGCGCTACGTAATAAAACATGGCGGCGCCAAAAAGCGCTTCGATGGCTTCCAAAACGAATACGGTGCGATAGGTGCGCGCGATGCTCAGGTCGCGCCAGAAAAAAAGCCATATTTCACGGAGGATGCGGATCATTGGACGTGTTCTCCAACGGATGCAGCCGGACCGTGGCCCGTGAGGCGAAGAAAAACTTCCTCCAGCGAGGAAGCACCGGTGTTCCGTTTTAGCATGGAGGCGGTGTCGCAAGCCAGCAGGAGGCCGGCGTCAATCACGGCAACGCGATCCGCAAGGAGCTCGACTTCGGCGAGAGTGTGCGAGGCGAAGAGCAGGGAAGTGTGGCCACTGCGCAGCACTTCCGACTTCAGAAAGCGGCGAAATTCCGCGGCGGCGATGGCGTCGAGGCTGCGCGTGGGTTCGTCGAGAAGCAGAACGCTGGGCTTGTGCAGAAGGGCGCGAGCTAAGCTGAGGCGCTGGACCGTGCCTGTGGAAAGCGTGCGCACCTGCCGGTCGAGCGCTTCACCGAACTGAAATTGTTCCGCGAGTTGCGAGATTCGTTGAGCGGCGGCGGATCTGGAAAGCAGATTCAATTGGCCAAAGAAGAGTAGATTTTCACGCGCGGTCAGCCGCGCATAGAAACCGTGGTCCGTGCCGGCGTGATAGCCCAGGCGGCGGCGCACTGCGCGCGAGTCGTGAACGGTGTCGTGGCCCGCGACACACGCGTGCCCGCTCGTAGGCACCAGCAGCGTCGCGATGATCCGGAGCAGCGTGGATTTGCCCGCCCCGTTGGCGCCGAGAAGCGCCAGCGTTTCCCCTTCGCGAATCTCGAACGACACCCCCGCCAGCGCGACGGCTGTCGGTTTTTCAAATGGCTGGAAAAAAGTGCGCCATCCGCTGCGCGCAGGGGGGAACGACTTCGCCAGAGCTTCAACGCTGATCGCGGCTTCGGGCA
>Ga0210399_10004503_pt1 | contig 10825 bp, 8 predicted proteins | sample IncBWC14MmetaG_FD_150865 | JGI IMG/M metagenome (GOLD analysis project Ga0210399, IMG submission 150865) | Forest soil microbial communities from Barre Woods Harvard Forest LTER site, Petersham, Massachusetts, United States - Inc-BW-C-14-M | ecosystem: Environmental > Terrestrial > Soil >...
CTCTCAACATGACTTGGGCTGGAAAGCAAAGCGAACAACCTCGCTCCTTCCAGTCGCCGGAGACGTATTTACTATTGACTTTCCCCTTTATAGAACGCGCTTACCTGACAAGTGGGCTTCAGGCGAGTTCTTGGCTTACGAAACCGAATAGAGAGGTCAAATTTCAATGTTCGCAAATCGTTCACTTCGGGGAGCTAACTTAATCTCCAATCCCTCAATACGCTGGGCGGCTTTTCTCCTTACTGATTTTTGCGCCTCTGGTTGCCCAAGTTGCGCTCAAGCCTCCTGCAGACGCTGGACTGGACACTGCTCTTGTATGCGTGGCATGGCCGGCATCACGTGGCGCATATAACGGAGCTGCGCAAGCAAAAGCACTGGACGCGGGGCGCGCGTGGCGGGCAGGGAGGGCAGTTTTCCAAAGCGAGAACGCCGACGCCGCGATTTCGGGTCCTGCCTCCAGAATGATGGTCCTAACAAACTCCTAAGGAACTCCACAGGATTTTTTTAGCGCCTTCTATGCGATAGTATAATCTTTGTTGCAGGGTCCGCACCCGTCTTGGGTAGGCAAAGATGTCGCTCAACGCATTTCCCGCGTTTCGCATCCTCGGCATTAACTTCGTGATCTACGTGTTCTTTCCGTGGGCCTGCGACGTCCACCATGACGCATTCTGAAGGCAGCACGATGCCAATGCGCGCGGAAGATGCGTTTCGCGACGGTGAGGAGCGCACCCGCCTAATCCTCGATTCCGCCTCGGAAGCGATCTGTGGCTGCGATTCAGAAGGAACTTGTCTTTTTTCCAATCCCGCGGCGGCGCGCATACTCGGATACGACTGTCCCTCCGAATTACTAGGGAAAAATATGCATGCGCTGGAGCACCATACCCGAAAAGACGGCACCCCCTATCCAATTGAAGAATGCCCGATTTATATCGGTTTTCAAAAAGGCGAGGACGTCCACCGGGACGATGAGATTTATTGGAGAAAGGATGGCACTAGCTTTCCCGTAGAGTATTGGTCGCACCCTGTCGTTCGGGAGGGTAGAACCCTTGGCGCGGTCATAACGTTCATCGATATCACAGAGCGGAAACAGGTGGAGGCGGCGCTGCGGAAGAGCGAGGAGCGGTGGCGGTCCGTGTATGAGAATTCGGCCGTCGGGGTGGCGCTTACAGATCTCAACGGACGCTTCCTGGCGGTGAATCGCGCTTACGAGGAAATGTTGGGCTACACGGAAGAGGAGCTCCGCAAGCTCACTTTTCTGGAGATCACCGAAGAGGATTATCGCGACGCCAACTGGGAGTTGGTCAGCGAGCTGTTAGAGGGAAAGCGACAACAGTTTCAGATCGAGAAACAATATCGACACAAAGATGGCACCCTGCGGTGGGTCAGCAATAACGTTTCTTTGGTTCCGGGTACTGAAAGCGTGCCGCGATTTATCATGGCGCTTTCCGAGAACATCACGCAGCGGAAACAGGTGGAAGAGGCGCTCCGTAATAGCGAAAGGGAATTTCGCACCATTATCGAAGCCATTCCGGCCTTCGTGGTGAGCGCTCTGCCTGATGGCTCCGTGGATTTCCTAAGTCAAAGTTTGCTGGATTACACCGGCGTCTCCAGGGAGCAATGGCTGGGCTGGGGCTGGAGAGAGCTAGCCCATCCCGAGGATGCCGACAGGGCAGTGAACAAGTGGCAGATGGCGTTGGCGGCGGGAGAACCTATGGAGGTAGAAGTACGCTATCGGCGGACGGACGGGAAATATCGCTGGTACCTGGGCCACCAAGTGCCGCTGCGCGACAAGAACGGAAAAATCGTCAAGTGGTATGGGACGCTTCACGACATCGAGGACCGAAAACGGGCGGAAGCGGCGCTCCGTAAAAGTGAAGAGCGGAACCGCAGCCTGCTGCAGGTCAACAATGCCATTATTACCAACCTGACCGAACAGACCCTCCTGCACTCTATTTCCGAAGCCTTGCATCGTGTCATCTCCTTCGACCGGTGTGCCATTACGATTTATCAACCGGAGAGAGATACTTTTCGCTTCCTCGCTGTGGAAGGGGATCTGCCCTCGGACTACTTCCGAGCGGGGTTGGAGGATAGGCGCAACGACACCAGCGCCGGCTGGGTGTTCGACCATCAGCAGCCTCTCTTGCGCCACGATCTCGAAAAAGAAGGGCAGTATGCCAATGAGCGCCGCCTCGTCGCAGAGGGCATCCAGTCGATGTGCGCCTTCCCCTTGGTTTTCCAGGGAAAGTGTATTGGCACGCTCAGCTTGGTAAGCCGGGAAAGGGATCGGTATTCGGATGAGGACGCCGTGTTCCTGCAGGAAGTGGCGAACCAGATCGTACTAGCGATTCAGAATATGCAGTCCTACCAGGAGATTGACAGCCTAAAGGCCAGGTTGGAGAAGGAAAACGTTTATCTCCGTGAAGAACTGCGCACGGAGCACAACTTCGAGGAGATCGTGGGCAATAGTCCAGCAGTGCTCAGGGCGCTCGGCGCCGTCGATCAGGTGGCTCCCACGGATGCGACCGTGCTCATTTACGGGGAAACGGGGACGGGGAAGGAACTCGTGGCGCGCGCGATCCACAACCGCAGCGCTCGCAATGGTCGCGCCCTAGTGAACGTGAACTGTAGCGCCATCTCGGCTGGTCTGGTGGAGAGCGAACTGTTTGGCCATATGAAGGGGGCCTTCACGGGGGCACTCGAGCGGCGCATCGGCCGCTTCGAGCTGGCCCACGGCGGCACGATCTTCCTGGATGAGATCGGGGAGCTGAGCTTGGAGACGCAAGTGAAGCTACTCCGCGTTCTGCAAGAACACGAGTTTGAGCCGGTAGGGAGCAGCCACCCGGTGCGCGTGGACGTGCGCGTGATTGCCGCTACGAACCGCAACCTCCGTGAAGCAATGCAGGCGGGCCTCTTCCGCTCAGACCTCTTTTACCGCCTCAACGTTTTTCCCATCGAGCTTCCTCCTTTGCGGGAACGCCGGTCCGACATTCCCCAGCTAGTGGCTTTCTACGTATCCCGGTTCTCTAAGCGGTTCGGGAAGAAGATTGACGGAGTTTCACGGGAATCGATGGAGAGATTGATGAACTATCCTTGGCCCGGAAACATTCGTGAGCTGCAGAACGTAATTGAGCGCGCGGTTATTTTATCGGTGGATCCGATCCTTCGGCTGGACCGCGACCTTATGCCGGTCGAAGCCTCTAGGAAAGGCGTCGAGACTCCTGAGACGGATGCTCCCGAGCAGCGGCAGGAGGACCTCAAGTCTCCAAACCCACTTCTAACGTTGGACGAGGTAGACCGGAACCATATCCTCGCCGCCCTGCAACATGCCGGTGGAGTGGTTGACGGTCCAAAGGGCGCCGCGAGGATCCTGAACCTTCATCCAAACACGCTCCGCCACCGCATGGGTAAGCTCGGCATCAAGGGAGCTCGCCACCGCCCATCGTAGTTCCTGCAACACCAACTCGCACGTGATTACCAAATGTGGTGGCTCCGCCCCTCAGTCCAGCACCGTGGAGGAAGCAGCCGTCTGCGCATCCTAGGAACCGGAGCGCGAACAGATGGCGTCAGGCTTTCGCAACCTGTTGATTCTAGATAAATTTTGGCTCGGGCGGTCTCAATGGCCGATGGGAGAGCGCTCCGGAGGTGGCCTGATTTTGTGAAGGGCCTGTCAATTGCTTTATCAATTCCCAAGGAGATCAGGTGAACCGCGGATGCTGAGGATCACGGTTGTCGAATCGTCAGAAAGCACAGTAACCCTTCGGGTAGAAGGCCGGATAACGGGTTCCTCAGTCGAGGAACTCCGCACAGCATGCGAAGTGCATACTTCCACCGATGAGGTTCAGTTGTCCCTCGAGCTGGCGGACGTTTCATTCGCCGATGCCGTGGGGATACTACTCCTCAAAGAACTAGGGAGTCGCGGTGTAGGTCTTATACGCGCTAACCCGTTTGTGGCCGAACAGCTCAAAGAGGGGGCATCGTTTGAGGAACTCTAGAATCACAAGGTAGTACATGCCGAAGCCGGAAGGGCTCCTTCCTCTCTGGACTTCGGCACATGGCGGAGGGGAAGGAGTTTTAATGCTGAAGCAAGCTGTATCTAGGAGCCGGTTATTGCCGGCTGGATGTTTGCGGAGCGGGCCATGGGATCTTTCAATTCCGGAGCCCCTTTCCACCGTAAGCAGAATCGTCGCCTTCGTTTCCCACGATCTTCGCCATCCTTTGACCGCCATCCTTGCAAATGCGGAATTTCTCACCCGCTCCGATATTAGCGAGATGCAAAGAGGCGATACGTACCAGGAAATCCGTTGGGCCATCGACCGGATGAACGAGATGGTCTCCTCTTTGTTGGAGTGCTCCGAGGGTCGTGACTCTCTTCGGCCTGCCGCCGGAAACATCGTCGACACAGTCGAGCACGCGATCCGGATGACGAGTGTGAGGCAGGAGTTCCCGCGCATCACCATCAAGCATCATCATAAAGGCTTGGCCGTGGGGTGGTTCGATTCCAACCGTTTGGAACGGGTGGTCGCCAACCTCGTCCTCAATGCTTGCGAGGCGGTTTCTCCAGACTCGGGGCAGATCGTCATAACCACGACCGGAAATCGAGCCTGTTTGCAAATCGGCGTCTGGGATAACGGCCCCGGCATCTCCCCGACAATTGAGGACTCCGTTTTTCAACCTTTTGTGAGCTGCGGAAAGGCCAGGAGCAGCGGACTGGGTCTCGCGATAGCGAAGAAGTTTGTCGAGGACCATGGAGGGGTGATCTGCCTTGATGGGAGAAGTGCAACCGGAACTTTATTCAAGATCACCATTCCCTTCGCCATGCGGGAGGGAGCAACTGAATGAATATGACTGCAAACTCGGCAGGATTCGCAGGGACGGCTGTGGCAGGCGACGATTTGGACCTTGTCCATGCCACGCAGAATGGAGATGTATCTGCTTTTGGGCAACTCGTAGGGCGATACGATCGCAAACTCCTGCGAATTGCTCACCACGTCACCCACAATCGGGAAGATTCCCAAGACGCGGTTCAGGAGAGCTTCATGAAGGCCCTGCAGCATTTGGGCGAATTCCGAGAGCATTCGCAATTCTCGACCTGGTTGTTTCGCATCACGGTCAACCAGGCCCTCATGGAGCTACGCAAGCGGCGCACAACCGTAGACGTGTCTCTCGATGAGGCCTTTCGGGCAAATGAAGACTTGCTTCCGAGCGAGGTCGCCGATGGGGCTCCCAATCCTGAAGAACTCTGCCGGACATCTGAATTAGGCGACATCCTAATCAAGGCCTTACAAATCCTGCGCCCAATCTTGCGACAGGTCTTTGTGCTGCGCGACCTTGAAGGGCTCTCCACAGATCAGACGGCAGAGGCCCTCGACGTACGTCCCGGCACTGTGAAGACACGACTACGGCGAGCTCGGCGGCGGCTTCGCGAACCGCTAAGCGAGTACTTCAGAAAGCATACAGAGGATCGTGAACAACCTGGAGACGGACCGCCGAGCCCTGGTGCGCTTCTACAACAAGCGCGGGACAGCGGAGCATGGACCACAACATCAAGCCTGCAGTCTGAAGTGCGTAAGGCCGTTGATTCATGAGACTAGTTTGGAACAACTTCGGAGCATTTGAAGGAGAAGATTGGCTTCCCAATAACCCTAAGCGACGGTTGAACAACGACTTATGGTTTTGAAATCGAACCTGTTAACCGAAGGGTTGCTAGTTCGAATCTAGCCCGGGGAGCCAACTTCTTCAGTAACTTACAGCAATTGGTTAGGGAATGATTTTACCGCTGTAGCGGGAACTGTAGCGGGTCAGAGTATTTTCGGCCCGTCTGGCCGAGCACTGTAAACTCCCTGCACTGTGCCCGCGAACCGAACCGCCGACGCGAAACTCCACGCTTTCCCAAGAACAAAAGTCGGGTTCATTGAGCCGATGGAATGCTTGGCGACTGTCGAAGCTGCCAGACGGACCGGGCTGGGTCTGGGAGATCAAGCTCGACGGATACCGGGCGCAGGCTGTACAGAACTCCAGCGTCGTCACCCTCCCTCGCGCCGAAAGAAGTCTCTGAACAAGAAGTTTCCCAAGATCAAAACCCATCGCAATTGGTAGCGATGAAACGGGGAGCAAATCCGGCGCTCTCCGAGGAACAGTTCGGGCTCGCGTGCGTTTCGCTTAGGCGATGTCGCGTCGCGCTCTGCTACACTTCACCGCCGATTGGCGCTGCACTTTCCATCGTGAGGAGTACTCGCATGAAGATCATGGCTGGAATCACTCTGGGTATTCTCTTCCTTGCTCTTTCGTTCCGCGTTTGCGCTCAAGAGGCTGCGTCGAAGACCACTATGTCGCCTACTTCCTCGCCACCTCGGAATATAACGATTGACGACTACTTCGAAATTCGCGACATCGGTCAGCCTGAATTGAGTCCGGACGGCCAGTGGGTCGCGTACGTCGTCAGAACGAAAATTCTGAAAGACGATAAAAACGAGCAGCGGCTATGGATGGTTTCGACTCACGGCGGCGACACGTTTCCCCTGACCCTCGAGGGCGTTTCCTCATCGCACCCGCGCTGGAGCCCTGACGGCAAGTATCTTGCTTTCCTCTCTGCTCGCAACGCTGGAAAAAACCAAGTGTGGCTACTGAACCGACTCGGAGGCGAAGGCCTCCGCCTCACCGAAATCGCGCAAGGCGTCAACGACTTTGAATGGTCACCGGACGGCAAGCGACTCGTGTTGATTCTCCAAGATCCTAAGCCCGAGGATGTTGCCGCGAAGGGAAAAGATAAAGACAAAGAACAGGCGACACCAAAGCCAAAAACACCTCCTCCTTTCGTCATTGACCGGCTCCAATTTAAAGAAGACACCGTCGGTTATCTCGATCGCCGACGCTCACATCTCTACGTCTTCGATTTCGATAAAAAAAGCGTCACGCAAGTCACTTCAGGCGACTTCGACGACACTGAGCCCGCTTGGTCGCCCGACGGCCGCTCGCTGGCCTTCACCAGCAATCGCAGCACACCCGATCCCGACGGCAACTTCAACTCTGACATTTGGGTGGTCGCGGCCGACAACGCCGACAAAGGTGCGCATCTCACGCAAGTCACTACAAATCTCGGCTCCGACCACGCGCCGACCTGGTCACCCGACGGCAAATGGATCGCTTTTGTCAGTCAAACTGACGCCAAAGCGATCGACTACGCCACGCATCACTTGGCTATCGCGCCATATTCAGGCGGCAACGAAAGAGTCCTCACGCTCGCGCTTGATCGCAGCGTGCGCCGCCCGCGCTTTTCCGCGGACGGCCAGTCGATTTATTTCCTGGCTGATGATGACGGCACCGAGAATCTCTGCCGCATCGCGGTTTCGGGAGGCGAAATCACACGCCCCATCGGGGGTCGTCTCACCGTCGCATCTTATTCACTCGGCAAAGACGGCCTTATAGCAGCGCAGGTCGGCATGTCCGATCGCCCCGACGAAATATACTTGCAGTCCGGCAGCGATCTAACTCGTTTGACGCACACGAACGACGCACTCATCTCTCAACTGCTTCTCGCCAAAATTGAATACGTTCACTTCAAAAGCAAAGATGGAACTTCGGTTGCCGGCTATCTCTACGAACCTTCCGATTACAAGGTCGGCACGAAAATTCCCACGCTGCTGCGTCTCCACGGCGGACCTGTCGGGGAATACACCGCCTCATTCGACCATCTCGCGCAGCTTTTCGCCGCCAACGGCTATGCCGTCCTCCTGCCGAATCCGCGCGGTTCTTCCGGCTATGGGCAGAAATTCTGCGAAGCTATCTTTGCCGATTGGGGCAACAAAGACTTTCAAGACGATATGGCCATGACGGACTATGCCTTGGCGAACGGCATTGCCGATCCTAGCAAACTTGGCGTCGGTGGCTGGTCCTACGGAGGTATTTCCACGAACTTCATCATCACACAAACTACGCGATTCAAAGCCGCGATCACCGGCGCCAGCGAAGTCCTGTACGCTGCGAACTACGGTCACGACCATTATCAAAAGCTATGGGAATTAGAGTTAGGCCTCCCGTGGGAACATCGCGCGCTATATGAAAAACTCTCGCCTTTCAATAAGGTTACCAGCATCACCACACCAACTCTGATCATGGGTGGTGAAATCGATTGGAACGTGCCCATCATCAACTCCGAGCAACTCTACCAAGCACTGAAGCGGCTCGGCCGCACTACCGAACTCGTCGTTTATCCCGGCGAATATCATGGTTTCACTGCGCCATCCCACATCAAAGACCGCCTCGAACGCTACATGGCTTGGTATGCGCACTACGTCAAGGGCGATGCCACACCCGCAACATTGCCGGCACAACCAGCGGCCGAGATGAAGACAGCAGAATGAGCATGCTTCGAGATGTGTTGGTTGAATGAACAGGGAAGGTTGGTCTTTGGGCCGATTTCACTTCTCCGGTTATCGGCTCAATCAGACAAGAAAATCGCAACGAAACGAAAGCCTTCGCGTCCGGTTTGATATAGTCCGCACTAATTGGGATCGTGAAGAGGATTGAGTGGAGGTCTCACAAATGCGAAGACTCATTGCGGTGTTCCTGACGATCGGGCCGGGACTGCTCGCCCAGGAGCAAAGAGTTGAGCCTACTTGGTTGTGCCGCGATGTGTCCGTCCTCCGAGATCACGAGACTGACCTGACCAGCAAGTCGTGCCATTACACTCCGATCTTTGGTGAGGGAGACGTCGAGTCGCGGTTGCCCGAGAGCGTAGTCCGCTTCGGAGAACTAACGGTCGATGCGCAGGGCGCCTGCAAGACAGTCGAGTATCCGCGCCAAGAAGAGCTCTATTTCGTGCGCGACGGGAGTGGAGTTCTGCGATACGGTGACGAATCGCATCCCTTAGCCCCCAATGATTTCACCTATGTGCCCCCGACCGTCCGGCACAGCGTCTCCAATCCGTCCAGTCAACCACTCCGGCTTGTGGTCACCACTGTCAGAATCCCCTCCGACACTCCGATCTCACAGTCGGAGAAGCCAGTGGTGGCTAACCTAGGGGAGCTGAAGGAGCAGACGGTAGAGGGCCATCCGAAGTCGGTCCTCTACAAGCTTCTGATCGGACCCCGCACGGCTGCACGCGACCGTATCAACGCGGCGTACACCGTCGCCGACTTCTTCCTGATGGACTTCGCGCCCGCGGGTACAAATTTTCCGCACCACCACGAAACCGCAGAAGAAATTTATCTCGTCTTGGATGGAGAGGGACAAATGGCCGCTGGTGGGGGAATGGACGGAGTTGAGGGCCTGCATCCTGCCAAATCGGGGGACGCCTATTATTTTCGTCCTAATTGCACGGTCGGCTTCTACAACCAGAATAAGCCGGGTGCGAATGCTCATATTCTCGCAGTAAGAGTCTTCGTCCCGATGCCTAAGAATCCGGAGTGAGTTGATGTCCTAGCGTTCGCTTCGCAAACCATCAACTCCCAGATGCACCAAGAGTAGAGTAAGGTTCAATCCCCGGTTGAATGGGAAGTGATAATTCGGCAGGACTCCCATGTTTTGCCGAAAAGAAGGATCCTAATTCGATGAAGCTGCAAGGAAGCGCATTCGTGCTTGTGGTCGCCGTGTTGTCGTTGGGTGCAGCCGGGTATTCGCGGAGCGTAGACTCCGGCAACTCTTCCTCTCCGGATCAAGCAAAGTCCGTTACGGTCTTCCTCGGTCGCTGGGATTTGACGCTGAAAGCGCCAGGTCGCGAATATCCCTCTTGGCTCGAACTGAGCCAAGAGAAGAGTCATTTGAAAGCACAAATGGTTGGTCGTTCGGGAAACGCCCGCCCGCTGCCAAAAGTCGAGATAGCGAACGGTCACCTCAAATTCGTTTCCCCAAAAGAGGAAGAAGACCGCCGCGACGATATGGTCTTCGAGGCTACATTGAGCGGCAATCGTCTTTCAGGCACCACCACGGGGCCAGATGGCACAGTTTGGCCGTGGATCGGTGAAAGAGCCCCCTCTTTGAAGAGAAGCGGCACCCCCCAATGGGGAAAGCCTATTCCGCTGTTCAACGGGAAAAATTTGTCCGGATGGACGATGAGCAAATCAAGCTCCTCCTCCGTCTGGAAGGTTGAAAACGGCAAGTTGATAACGCCTGGCGAAGGCCCGGAACTCATCAACGACTCCAAATTCGAAGATTTCAAGCTGCACGTCGAATTCAACTGCGACTCAAAATCCAATAGCGGCGTGTATCTGCGTGGCCGCTACGAAGTCCAAGTGGAAACCGACTCAGCCACGGAGCCCCCGAACCGTCGCATCGGCAGCGTCTATGGCTTCTTGGCTCCGTCTCCCGAGCTGCCCAGAAAGCCCGGAGAATGGCAGATCTTCGACATCACCCTTCTCGGACGAATGATCACGATCGTTCAGAATGGGCAGACGATCATCAACAACCAGGAAATCCCCGGCATCACCGGCGGCGCGTTGGACAGCCATGAGGCAGTGCCAGGTCCCATCTACCTTCAGGGCAGCGAAAAGGGACGCGTAGCCTATCGGAGCATCGTCATAACTCCAGCGGCGCAATAGTCGGTTGTCAGCTACTGGCCAGCGACGGCGAGGGTTCTTTCAAGCGTGTTGGCAGCGCGTGCACGGCCCGACCAATAAGTTCGGATAACCGGACATTGAGTCTGAGGTCACTTGTCCGGTAAGCGCGTTACTCAGGGTGCGCCGGGTTAAACCGGCATGTTGTAGGGAATGAAAGAGTCCTACAAGAAGGGAGACAGCGACTCCATCTTGGCCCTCAGTCTTGCGGGAGACATCGCGAGATGTCGCTTGAAGCGTAGACAGGGGTATCGGTGGGCCGGGTATTGAGCTTC
>Ga0210399_10004504_pt1 | contig 10824 bp, 10 predicted proteins | sample IncBWC14MmetaG_FD_150865 | JGI IMG/M metagenome (GOLD analysis project Ga0210399, IMG submission 150865) | Forest soil microbial communities from Barre Woods Harvard Forest LTER site, Petersham, Massachusetts, United States - Inc-BW-C-14-M | ecosystem: Environmental > Terrestrial > Soil >...
AGACTGCTGGCGTTCACGTTGCCCTCCAGCCAAATCGTGCTCTTGCCGGTGAAGTCGGTAAGCCCGAAGTTCCCAGCACCCTCAGCATTGGCTCCGCCTGCCGAAATGATGTTCCAGGTATGGCCGCCCGCGCTGGTATTGCCCAGCGTCATCCAGGTACCAAATGTGCTCGAGCTTTGTACCGAGAACGGCTGATAGCTGCCGTTGTTGACGACTGCCAGGTTGCCATTGACCGCTTGATTGCCTGTGAACGCGTTGCCGCTACCAAGTTGCGGAATCTTGGTGGTGTCGATACTCAGGGTCCCGCTACCGGTGATCGGACCACCCGTCAACCCCGTGCCGCTGCCGACACTAGTCACCGTGCCCGTGCCGACAGAAGCACACCCCCAAGCGCTGCCGCTCCACTGCAAGACCTGATTGGTTGCGCAGGCGCTGGTCAGAGCCAGGTTAAGTGTGCCGCCGGTACCGCCGCCGGTCAGGCCGCTGCCATTGGCCGTCGTGATGCCCGTGATCGTGCCGCCTCCGGCGAACACAATGTCCAACTCGGCGGGATGGCTCGTCGTCGTGTTTTCTTTGCTGTCGAAGGTGGCGTTCAGCGGACTGTTGCCTACGAGCGCGATGCCGTCATTGGGCTCGGTTCCGTTCAGCCAGGCACCCACGGCTGAGGTGATGTCGATGAGGACGTACTTGTTTTTGTCAGCAGTGGTCAGCGGAACGCTAGCGGCAATCGTCGATCCGAGCGCCGGGGCGAGGCTGGCGGTGATCGTGTTCTCCGCCCACGTGCCATTGACGAAGTCCACGTTGAAGCTGCCCGCCGTGGTTACCGCATTGACATAGACCTTCAGCGTGGCCTTGGTGATGTTGGCGCTGGTGTAGCCGGAGGGGAGCGACGACAGATCAAACTGAATGTAAGTTGTCTGCGTAGCGCTCTGGACATCGAGCAGCGTCTTGGCGCCGAAGTTCGTGGTCGGCGTGGCCGTGTTAGTGTAAGCGTCGCCACTGGGCGTGAGCTGGGCGTAAGCAGCCAGCGAACTCAGCGTGAGAAGCAGTACCGCGAACCGCGAAATGGTCTTGACTCTTGTCATAGTGTCCTCCAGGTGTTCGCAATGCGTTTCTTGGGGCTGCGTTCGGTCCTTTATCTATATGTTTTTCCGGTGCCTATCCGAGTCATGACCACCCCCTGCGGGACAATGGCAGCCTTTTCTTCCGCCCGCCAACTTTCGCCTTCTATTACTTCAAGCGCAAAAGTTAGGGCGAAAGGATCATTGCGAAAGAAGAAAATTCGCGGAGGGAAGGGATTGCAATCCCAATCCACACCACCATTTTGTCCAAGCAACATGGATCACAGGACTTAACCATGTTTTTCTGCAAGACCTGGCAGGTTTCTGCCTGATGACATCCGAGAGCGATCGCCAGAATCTTTGGATTGACGCTGAAACCGGAGCGAAGTACGCTAGCTGCCAATCTGCGGCCCCGCTCCGAGGGTGGGCACAAGTTGAGTTCAGATGCATCCAAGCCGGTCAGCGAGCTGCTAATAAGGTGGCGGGGTGGGGACAAGTCCGCCCTCGACAGCTTGCTTCCCATGGTTTATGACGAACTGCGCAGGCTGGCGCGTCACCATCTGAAATCGGAACGCCCTGACCACACGCTGCAGAGCACCGCCCTGGTACACGAGGCATATCTCCGGCTTGTGGGACAGTCTTCGTTGCAGGTGGAGAGCCGCGCTCATTTCTTTGGCATAGCCGCCGGCCTCATGCGCGAGATCCTGGTCGACCATGCTCGCAGGCGCGGCGCCGCCAAGCGCGGCGCCGACTGCTTGACACTTACGCTCGACGAGGCGGTCGCGCTACCACAGCAGAAAGAGTTGAACGTGATCGCATTGGACGATGCCTTGAACGGCCTCGCGGAAATGGATGCCAGGCAATCCCGGATCGTGGAGTTGCGTTTTTTCGGCGGCCTTTCCATCGAAGAAACATCGGACGTGCTCGAAATCTCAACCGCTACGGTGAAGCGAGAATGGACCACAGCGAGGTTGTGGCTACAGCGGGAAATGAGCCGGAGTGAACCCGTATGACTCCGGAGCGCTGGCAGCAAGTCAAGGGCGTGCTTGAGAACGTGCTGGAGAGAGCGCCGTCGGAGCGCGCTGTTTTTCTCGTGCAAGCTTGTGATGGCGATCAAGCCTTGCGTCGAGAAGTGGAGTCTCTTCTGGCGAGCGACGAGCAGGGGCGATCCAGCTTTCTGCAATCCCCACCGTCCCTAAAACTAGTCAGAGGCACTCGACTCGGGGACTACGAAATCCAATCACTGCTCGGAGCCGGAGGCATGGGCGAAGTCTATCGAGCACGCGACTTGCGGCTCCGGCGGGATGTTGCCATCAAGGTATTGCCTGCCTTCGTTGCTTCCGATCCTGAACGCTTGCGGCGCTTCGAACAGGAAGCAACCGCCGCAGCTGCTCTGAATCACCCGAACATCCTAGCCGTGCATCAGATGGGAACTTACGATGGAGCACCGTATCTGGTCTCGGAGTTACTGGAAGGGGAAACTCTGCGAGAGCAGATGAAGCGCCGTCCGATGGCGGTGCGCAGGGCGATGGATTACGGGATCCAGGTTGCGCGCGGACTGGCGGTGGCGCACGAGAAAGGGATCGTCCATCGCGACCTGAAGCCGGAGAACCTGTTCGTCCCCAAAGACGGGCGAGTGAAGATTCTGGACTTCGGTCTGGCGAAGCTGACACGACCGCAGCACGGCTCGGAGCACAGCTCACCCACGCTTGGGGCGGAAACGGAAGCGGGCGTCGTGATGGGCACAGTGGGATACATGGCGCCGGAGCAGGTGCGGGGACAGGCTGCCGATCATCGCGCAGACATCTTCGCTTTCGGTGCGATTCTGTACGAGATGCTGGCGGGGAAGAGAGCGTTTCAGAAACCGACTTCGCCGGAAACACTGACGGCGATCCTGAACGAGGACCCACCGGGGATTTCGCAAGTTGTGCCGAATCTTCCTCCGGCATTGCAGAGAGTCGTCCACCGCTGTTTGGAGAAGAATCCGGAACAACGCTTTCAATCGGCTTCGGACCTGGCGTTTGCGCTAGAAGCGCTCTCAGACTCGGGTAGTTCCTCGACCGTTCCCGTCGAGGCTGCGAGACGCCGTGTATGGCGGCCATGGCTGCGCGTCGCTGCGGAAGTTGCGCTGCTTGGCATTGCGCTTACCATCTTCTTTGCCCTGCATACTTCTGAAAATCCGGGTCCCCAGTTGCAGGCTGCGATTCTGCCGCCGCCAGGCGAAGGATTCTGGGCTAACCTCACGCAACCGGCCGCCGTTTCTCCGGACGGAAAATTCCTCGCAATAATTGCCATGCGTAACGGTCAAACGCAGCTTTGGTTGAGACGACTTGATGCGTCCGAGGCGCAGCCAATTGCGGGAGGCGAGGGCGCCACCAGCCCCTTTTGGTCGCCGGACAGCCGTTACATCGGGTTTTTCGCCTCGGGGAAGCTGAAGAAGGTGGATATCTCCGGCGGGAAGGTCAGCGACATCTGTCCAGTTGGCACTTTCAGTCTGGGCGGCTCCTGGTCCCCTCGGGGCGTGATCGTATTCAGTACTTTCGCCGATGCTTTAAAGCGCGTGTCGGACGGCGGTGGTACGCCTGAGCCCATCTCCGGCATCGCGCTTTCCAGCGATGCGCTCGGACAATACTGGCCGGTTTTCCTTCCTGACGGAAACCACATCCTCTACCTGGAATGGAGATATGCCAGTCACGAGAGTCACGATAACAGCATTTGGATAGGTTCGCTCGATGGCAAAAACAAATCACGGCGATTACCTCTACCTTCCACAAACGTTCAATATTCAGCCGGCTATCTCCTATTCAGCCGAGATGGCGACCTGTTTGCCCAAAAGTTCGACCTTGCGCATCTCGAATTGAGGGGACCCGCGCTGCCGGTCGCGAGAAACATCCAATACAATACCTTCTTTGATGATGCGTCCTTCACTGCTTCAACGAATGGGATTCTGGTCTATGGGGCTGCGGGTACGGGGGTCAATTCCGAATTGACATGGATGGACCGTAACGGTAATGCACTCGGAGTCTTGGGCGAACCGGGACAGTTTGAGCTCCAGTCAGTTTCGCCGGATACTAAGCGAGTCGCTGTCGGCGTCAAACCTTCAGGCCCCCGTGAGAATATCTGGATCTATGACGTCGACCGCGGGACCCGCGTGCCGCTGGATCCGGACGGATCCGGACCTGCTCTCTATGGCCCTTGCTGGTCCCCCGATGGGAAACAAGTGGCCTATAGGAGTACGCTGGGCAAGACCTCAGGATTGTACGTGCGTGCCTCCGATGGTTCGGGTCAGGAGAAACAAATTGGAGGGAGATACGACGGGGTTGTTACAGCCGAAGACTGGTCGCCAGACGGGCGCTATTTGGCAGTTACTTGGGCGAAATTCCTGGGTGCACAGAACTGGCACAGTACTCTGCAAGTGCTGCGAGTCGCAGGAGAAGTGAAAACCGAGTTCGAAATCGATAATGCTCAGAATGGAAGATTCTCACGCGATGGACGTTGGCTCGCCTATAGTGACGACGCCAGTGGAGAGGTTTACGTCACTCCCTTTCCTGGGCCGGGCGGCAGGATCGCTGTATCTTCCGCGGGTGGAGGGGGTCCACGCTGGCGTGGTGACGGCCGGGAGTTTTTTTACGTTGCGGACGACCAGACCCTCATTTCAGTCCAGATACGCGAGTCGCCACAGGAATTTCGCGTGCTTTCTTCTCGCCCACTGTTCCGCCTCCCGCTTCCGAACAATGTGGGGTTTTACGATATCACTCCCGATGGCAAGCGGTTTTTGGTCAACACCAGGACGCATAAGGAGCAAGCTGCGCCATTGACGGTCGTCACGAACTGGTCTGCGCAGTTTCAAAACGAATCGAGAAGTGAAGTCCCCAAGAACTGAGCATTGGACACGTGGCTTCCGAGTCCGCTCTGCCACGCTCTTACCCGATCGCGGCCGGATGGGTTTGCCACAATGAGCCGGAGTAAATCAGCATGAACCCGGAGCGCTGGCAGCAAGTGAAGGGCGTGCGCGAGAGCGTGTTGGAGCTAGCGCCCTCGGAGCGCACGGCCTTCCTCGACCAAGCTTGCGACGGCGATCATGCGTTGCGCCAAGAAGTGGAGTCGCTCCTGGCTAGCGAAGATGGGCTCGCGCCCGAGGAGAGGCTCAACTCGAAACTCAGTGGGAGCTACAATCGAACTCGTGACGGCAAACGAAACCATGGTAGTCGGCTTGCGCTACCCCGCACCAGTTGGCGTTGATTGCTTGCATAGTGTCTATTTGAGATGCGCAGACCTGTGCCAGTGGCTAAGAGCGTTAGAGTACGTTCCGGCTCTCGTAGGTTAAGCAATACTGCGTATGCTTGTTCAGGGGTGAGAATCATCGCTTCGTACTCGCTGGTGGTCTTGCAACGGACGAACCGCATCGGGTTCGACTCCTGATTTCGAGGAATGAGCCCGTAACGTTGGCTGTGCCTGTAGACCAGCGACATAACACGGCGCATTTTGTCGAGCGTTGGGTTTGCAAGCCCCTCTTTGCGCTTCAAGGCTTTCAACCATTCCTCCACCTCCAGCGGTTCGAGGCCCAGCGCGACTCGGTTCCCCCATTGTGGCAGCAGTCGATTGCGGAGCACTCTCTCGTAACCTCTGATTGTCGTGTGTGCCTTTGGATGGATAGATTCGGTGGGTTCTACGAGCTCGTGTTCCGCGTAGTGATGTGCCAGATCCGCAAAAATTACACATCCGCGGAAATCCACCTGGTTGATGTGGAGGTGCTGTCTTTCGACCTCCGCCCATACACAGCTTTCGCTGGAGAAGTCTTTGACAAGGCCAATTGGAATTTTGTTCTCGACTCGCTTACCGTCGGATTTCCGAACTGTACGAAAGAAGAAGACCCAAGTTTCACCTTGGCTGCGTTTTTCTTTCTTTAACCAACCTCGTTGATGTCTGTGCGTCATTTGGGGATCTCCTTTGGGCAAGCCACATGCCCGAATCAATGATGATCCTTAATGCCGACAACATCGTGCATCGTGACTGTCGAGAAGTTAGGCATTTTTCGGGCCCTATTGCCTCCTGATCGGCTACCTCATTTTCAGGTCGACCTTCCTGCTTCGAATTCTGGGCGTGCTGATGGCGTTTGCCAGCTTGGGTTGGCTGATCTATCTGTCACCGCTGACAAACCATCTGTCCACCTGCCTTAAGATCCTCGGCTTCCTCGCGGAAGCATCACTGATGCTATGGCAGTGATTTGGTAGACAAAACTGTCTCGGCCACTCCCGTCGGGCCTTGATCCCGCACGAACTCCGCCTATCTTTTCCAGGGCCCTCTGCGAGCGCAAATTCTCTGGGCTAATAAGAAAGATCACGCTGTTCACGAATTTGAAGGCGTGCTGTAGCATGAGCTGTTTCATTTCCCTGTTGTAGATGCCGCCCCAGCGGGACCTGGCCAAAAACGTCCAGCCGATCTCGATCTCGCCTTTTTCTTTGTCGTACCCGTGGAATCGCGACGAACCGATGACCTGGCCATCTTTGGAATCAATGACGATCAATGCTCCCCCGGATTCCAAGGACTCGCGGAAAAAAACCCTGAAAACCGCTTCCTTGTAACGGTCTTTGACTGGATGTTGTTCCCAAATGAGTGGATCTGAAGCTACGGCGTAAAGGTCATTGAAATCCGCTGATCGAAGCGGCCTGAGTCCAAGGAGCTCGCCTCTCAAAATGGGTTGCAGATCAAAGGGCATTATCGATTCGGTCTTCCGCGTTTAAATGTGCCGCTCTTGTCACTCTTCAGACAAGTTATGCACGTTTTCTTCCTAAGACAATAACCGCCTCAGCGCGGCCTTCGCGTGAATCTGAGTCGTATCAAGAAACGGGATGGCGCAAGCCGCTTCCCGCAGAATCAGCGGCAGCTCCGTTCCGGCGAGAATCAACCCCTGCGCGTGTTCCTGTTTAGCCAGCCGGTCGACAATCGCGAGCAATCGCTGCCGCGTTTCGGGCAAGAATACGCCTTTCACCAATTCATTCATGTAAATATCGTGAATGTAGCGTTGCTCGTTTTCCTCGGGAACGACCAGGGCGATCCCCGCCTTGGAAAAGACATCGGCGTAGAAGTGTCCCTGCATCGTGAATCGGGTACCGAACAGGCCGAGTCTTCGTAATCCGAGTTCTTCCGCGGCTTCGCGCGTCGCCTCCACAATGCTGATCAGGGGGATGGATGATCGGCGCTGAAGCTCGCCAAAAACAATGTGGGGCGTATTTGCCGCAAACAATCCGACATCGGCTCCCGCCCGTGCCAACCTCTCCATTGCTCCGCTTAGATAGACGGTTACCTCAGCGAGCGCTTTAGCAGCGAAGAGGTCAAGCATCTTCTTCAAGTCGATGCTGTTAAGGAGAATAGAGGGAGCACTTCCATCCTTCGTCTGCTCGCGCCACATCTGGACAAGAGAGCGATAGTAATCAACAGTAGACTCAGGTCCAATGCCTCCCACGATCCCTAAAGTCTTCATCGGTGGCATCTCCCTTTCCGGTTATCTTGTTCCGTTCCTACTCCAGGGCAATAGCGTCGATCTCCACCAAACTATCTTCGGGCAGGCGTGCCACCTCGACGGTTGTGCGCGCTTGGGGATTCGGACCAAAGATCTTACCGTAACCGCTTGCCTATTCAATCCCTGCTTGAGTCCTAAGGGGAACTCAACGTCATGACAGCCTCTACAATCGGCGTGACATAACCGCCGACGTAGATTTCATCCGCAGATTCTTTTCCATGAACCTCTACATGTAGTAAGCTGCGACGGCCCATTTTTGTTCCTTGTTCGCTGATGAAGCGCGTGCCCGCAGCGTTCGAGTGTAACCTGGACGCCGCTTGGTTCTCGATCATCGACCGGCGGTGCCCAGTTCTTTGGCGGAACAGGTAATGGCAACTTCCGAAGTTAGGGAAAAAGATAAAGAGCAGACCATGAAACCCGCGCGATCGTATCGGTATTGGGTAGTGGATGTTTTGACCAAACAGCCTCTTGAAGGGAACTCCCTGGCGGTTTTCCCCGACGCATCCGGCCTGGATGATGACATGATGCAGAGGATCCCAGAGAGCTCAATTTGTCCGAGACCACTTTCGTGTTTCCATCAAGGCGACCGGACTGCGTGGCGGATGTCAGAATCTTTACCCCGGCCAAAGAGATGGTCTTTGCTGGACACCCGACGATAGGTACAAGCTTCGTGCTGCTAGAAGTCCCATCAGAGCCTTACCGAGCTTCACCTGCAACGAAAAGTGGAACTCCGGGGCTGAGCCGTTCGTTAATGGCGAAATAGGGAGAGAAGAGAGATGCACCCAACCAACAAAACCGCACGAGTCGCAGGCGCGCTGTATGTACTAAACGGAGTGACCGGCTTCTTCAGCCTCCAGTATGTCCCCGGCAAGCTAATTGTGTCCGGCAACGCGGCGGCGACCGCCAACAATATTCTGGCTCACGAGATGCTTTTCCGTCTCGGTATTGTCAGCGAACTGTTTTGTGCGGCAGAATTCATCTTCGTGGTCTGGGCTCTGTACCGCTTACTCAACGGTGTGAACAAGACGCATGCCTCGCTGATGGTGATCTTGGGCCTGGTCCCCCTCCCCATCATGTCCCTGAATGTGCTGAACGACATCGCCGCCCTCAGCCTCTTGCGCGGCGCTGATTTCCTGTCGGTATTCGAAAAACCACAGCGGGACGCCCTTGCCATGTTATTGCTCCATTTGCATGGCCAGGGATTCGTTATCTTCGAGTTCCTTGGGGGTCTCTTTTTTGTCCCTTTCGGTATTCTTGTATTTAAATCGGGTTTCCTTCCCCGCATCCTGGGTGTCCTGCTGATCGCTGCCTGTTTCGGCTACCTGGCCGACAGCCTCACGTCCTTGCTCCTGCCGAGTTACGGGGATTTTGTGAACCGATTTGCGGGCATCCTGGAGGGGGCTGGGGAACTGTCGATCATGTTTTGGCTTCTGATTAGGGGCGCAAAGGCGCAACCATTGGCCGCCGCAGCCTCCTGATCGGGGCTGGCCACGCGCCACGGTGCACGCGGAGGCGGGGTACGTTCGCTGGTGCCGATCGCCAAATGATCCAGCGGCGATCCACAATTCAATCGAAGGCACCATGGCAACTGTCCGGTTGGCCGGCTACGCGGAGGCTATCGCCCAGAAACGAGACCGGGAGGGTCACCTCCTCCCCTGACACGCTTAATTTAAGTTAGCGCTTATGATTAGGGCGTCGCCCCGTAGCGTAACGGATCGCGCTTGAACTGCGCGGCCTGGAAAATGAATGATTCCGCCCCGCGACCTACGCCGCGACAGCGCCAAGCGATTGCTAGGCGGCAACATGGTACTCGCTCTTAACCAGGCCGCTTGGATAGTGCTGCGTCGCTACGTGACGGAGCCGCAGATCGCGCGGCAGGGTGCCGAAGAGAGGGATCCCTTCCCCAATGAGCAGAGGCACGCGGGTGATAATGAGACGTTGAATGAGGCCTGCACGCAGGAACCTTTGAATCGTGACGCCTCCGTCGACGTAGAGGTGATGAGCGCCACCGGCGGCCAGCTTCGCAACGATCTCAGCCGGAGGTCCCCCCATTTGTTCCACAACACCTCCACGCACCGCTGATAAGTCGACGGGCCGGCTGCTCAGGACCACTACGCGCTTCTCACCATATGGCCAGACCGGAAAGGCCAGAACCGTCTCGAAGGTCTTGCGACCGATCACAAGCGCATCGACGCTTGCCATGAACTCGTTATAGCCATGGGGTTCGCCGCCGCCCGCCGGCAGAAAGTCGAGATCGCCGTTCGGTCGCGCAATGAAGCCGTCGACACTGGTCCCGATAAAGATAGATACCGTCATCGTAGACTCCTCATCTGTGGCCGCCCAACTCTTTTGACTACAACCGTCTGAAGACCCAATACGTCTCTTCCGATCACCTCGGAGCGTGGTTACGGCGCCAATCGTGGACCAAACACCGCCTAAAAAAGCCGTAGCGCTGCTCATGCCTTCCCAGGACCGGACAGCAGCCCCTCGACCAGCGCCGCCCACTCGGCGTCGAGCGTCAACCGGTGAAAGCTGCGGCCGGCGCGCTGGTACCAGTGATCAGCATTCGAGGCAGATCCCTCCTTGCGGTGTAGGCGTGGACAGCCATGCCATCTACGGTTTCCAGCTCGCACACCATCGTGTGGGCGCGGGCCCAATCTCCTTTTGCATCCCAACACAGGGCCGCGAGCGGGGCGGATAGCCCCATGTGTCTCGGATCTTGCGCGGCGTCGCGCTTCACTGCCGACGGATGCCGGTTGTGTTGCTCAACTCCCGAATTGTCGGCGATCCCGAAGTTGGCCAGAAACGCTAGTGCTGTATCGGATGCGCCCATTCCAAGAAGGCAGGTAGGTTCGGGGACGTCGTGCGGGGCGCGTCCGATACAGCACTAGCGTTTGAGGTATTCAACAGGGCTGGCCCCAACAACTCGCTTGAACGCCTTACTGAACGCAGCGTCGGACTCGTAACCGACCGACCAAGCAACGTCTATGAGCTTCTTGTCACGCTGTTGTAGTAACTGCATCGCCTTCTGCATCCGCCACTCGGTTACATATTCCAGCGGTGTTTGTCCGAGTAGCTCTTTAAAACGCGCTGCGAATGCGGAGCGAGACATGCCCGTTGCTTCGGCCAGGGATTCGACCGTCCAGGGTGTATTCACTCTGTCGTGAATGGCACTCAGGGCAGTGCCCATTTGAGGATCGAAAACCGCACGAAGCCATCCTTTGTTGCGTTCCGGTCCCG
>Ga0210399_10004506_pt1 | contig 10822 bp, 9 predicted proteins | sample IncBWC14MmetaG_FD_150865 | JGI IMG/M metagenome (GOLD analysis project Ga0210399, IMG submission 150865) | Forest soil microbial communities from Barre Woods Harvard Forest LTER site, Petersham, Massachusetts, United States - Inc-BW-C-14-M | ecosystem: Environmental > Terrestrial > Soil >...
CTTGACGGAATCCGGCGAGCGGATAGGAGGGAACTGCTGGAACATTCTTACAGGGAATACATTACTAGCGCAAAGTTTGAAAGTGAAAGCGCCGCACAGGAGGTAAAGGACCTGTTCGGCGCTTTTGCTTTTGGTCCTCGTCCTTGCATCGCCCCACCCGATTTTCCCCACTGGTCCTCCCCAGCGTTACCATAAGCGTTCGCTGTATACTCAAAAGTTGCCGTCCGATTCCCTGATGCGGAGGATTCTCGTTGAATATTCTTGTGACCGGAGGCGCTGGATACATCGGTAGCATCTGCTCGGAAGTGTTGCTCGACCGCGGCTATCGCGTGATTGTGCTGGACAATCTTCAGGAGGGCCACCGCGCGGCCGTGCCGGCCTCCGCCGTATTCGTCGAAGGCGATCTGGCGGATCGCCAGCAAGTCGAGAAAGTGTTTCTAACCCACAAGATTCATGCGGTGATGCATTTTGCCGGCGAAGCGCTGGTAGCGAAATCGGTTCGCGAACCGAGCATGTTTTATGCCGCGAATGTCGGCTGCGGTGTCAATCTGCTGGACGCGATGGTGCGCCACGGGGTGGACCAGCTGATTTTTTCCTCCACCGCGGCGACCTACGGTGAGCCGGAGGTTGTGCCCATCCCGGAAGATCACCGGCAAGCGCCGATCAATCCGTATGGAAAATCGAAACTGAGGTTCGAGCAGATCCTTGCTGATTATCGCGCGTACACGGGCCTCAAGTACGTTACGGTGCGCTACTTCAATGCCGCCGGCGCCAGCAAGGAGCGCGGCGAAAACCATCGCGTGGAGACCCACCTGATTCCGCGAGTGCTCGATACCGCGCTGGGCAACTTACCGGAAATGGAGATTTTTGGATTTGATTATCCGACGCCGGACGGAACCTGTGTCCGCGACTTTGTCCACGTGCTGGATATTTCAAATTCGCACGTGCTCGCGCTGGAAGAGATCGACCGTGTCGAGGGCGAGGCTTTCAACGTGGGCACCACCAGCGGCTATTCGAATCTTCAGGTGGTGCAGGTGGCCGAGCGCATCACCGGCCGAAAAGTGGCGCACAAGCTCTCGCCCCGGCGCCCGGGAGATCCAGCCACACTTGTGGCCAGCAACGAGAAGTTGAAGCGCATGCTGGGCTGGGAACCAGAACACTCATCGCTGGAATCCATCATCCAGTCAGCGTGGGATTGGCGGCAGAAATTTCCCCACGGGTATCCGGACTGAGTGGCGCAAGGACGGCGCTTCATGGAGGGGGAAGTGCCGAGCGCGAATGGCGCTACTTTTTTTCTCGTACCGCCTCTTCGACGAGTTCGCCAAGTTTTGTGTATTTCAACCACACGGTATGCGCCGCCGATCGAGCGATCAAGAAACCCCGGTAGCCATCCAGGAAACCAGCTCCAAGCACGAAAGACCGAATCCAAGCCCATGGCGCGGCGAACCATTTCGCCGCTCGCCAGTCCCGCCGGCCGTTTTCGAACATGGCCCGGGCGGATAGCGTGGAATACTCTTCGCTCTTCTGCCGCTGCTCTTGCAGGTTGCGAACTGTGTAATGGAGCAGGTCGCCCTCTAAGCGCCCGGTTGCGCCCTGAAACCGCAGCGATTCGTGAATCGCGCCGGAAAATCGCGCTTTGCGGCGGTTGTAGAGGCGGCGCTGGAAGTCCGGATACCAGCGGGAATGGTGAATCCACGCACCAAGAAACCACGCCAGCCGGGCCATTTCATAGACAGGGAACTGCGGGGGCGCGGTTTTCCATTTCAAGATGGATTCTCGTAGTTCGCCGCTGACCTCTTCGTCGGCGTCCAAAAGCAAAATCCAATCTTCGCTTGCCTGTGCGGCCGCGTAATTTTTTTGCTCCGCGTAGTTTGTCCAGGTGCGCCCAAAAACGTGTGCACCACCTGCACGAGCAATCTCTACCGTCCCATCCGTGCTGCCGGAATCCACCACCACAATCTCATCCGCAACGCCTTCCAGCGACTTCAGCAGCCGCGGCAGGTCGTGCGCTTCGTTCAGGGTGATGATGCAAATGCTTAGGCGGTTCATTTTTGTTTGGGGAGGCTGCTTGCCCGCGCCAGTATCTCACACGCATAGCGCGTCGCAACGAAGATGGCCGGCGCGTACTTGTTTCCGGGAATTTACTTCGGCCGGAAAATAACCCGGATCACGCTGCTGCCGATGCGGAACAGAGCGCCTTCCTTTAATAGCACTGCGCGCGCGCGCTCGCCTTCAAAGAACGTCCCATTCGTCGAATCGAGGTCCTTCAAGTTGACGTTGCGCTCGCGAACTTCGATCACGCAGTGGTGCCGCGAAATTTCAGGGTCCTCCAGGGCTATGTCCGCACCCTTGCGGCCGATCACTGTGCGCGGCTGCGCCAGAACGAAACTCTTGTTGGCTTGCGGGCCGCTTTCGACATTCAGAACAACATCAATACCATCCGGCAGGCGCAACCCTTCATCCACCGGGAGCAGCCGCAACCGTTGCGTGGAGGCATCGGCGCGCGCGAAGGAAGGCATGGGCGAAATTACCACCGTCTGGTCGACGCTGCGTTTCACTTCCACGATAGTCGTCAAACCGCACTTGGTGCAGCGAAAGCTGACCTTGGGGTGCTTGGCGACGGCTTCATCGTTCAGCAGGTGCTGCTGGCCGCAATGGATACAACCGGTCTGCATCTATCAAAATTACCACGACCCTTGTGGAGGACGCAGGCCGCGCCATCGGGACTTGCAAGAAGGGTTACCGGCCGGGCATCCGGCCCTCTTCAGTTATGCTACGATTGAGGTTCCCAAATCAGCCAGGAGAGTGCTTGTGCCCGAACATATTTCGCGTAAAGAACTCAAACATGACCGGGTCCGGGAATCGATTGAACATGGAGCCGAAGCGGTTCTTTCCCACACTCGCATCGTTTCCACGGTGCTGCTCGCGGCGATCGTGCTTTTGGCCGGCTATTATGGCTGGAAAATGTACAACACTCGCCAAACGGCGCAGGCCCAGACGGCGTTCGACGACGCCATGAAGATCTTTAATGCGCCGCTGCTGCTGCCCGGCCAGCCAAGTCTTCCGGGCGAGATTACCTACGTGGACCCCGCGCAGCGTTCTCAGGATGCCGAGGTCCGGCTCGCCGCGGTTGCCGCAAAATATCCCAATACTCCTCCTGGGCGGATGGCGCGCTACTACTCGGCGCTCTGCCTGATGGACCTGGACAAGCTCAATCAAGCGTCTGAAGAGCTCAAGAAACTGGAAAACAGTTCGGATAAGGAAATCGCCGCGTTGGCGAAATTTCAAGAAGCCCTGATCGCCGAGCGCTCCGGGAAAAAAGACCAGGCAATCCAGATTCTCCTTGAGCTTTCAAACACCGGCTCGATCCTGGTGCCAAAGCCCCTGGTGCTGCTCGAAGTAGCTGGCATCTACCGGCAGACCGATCCTAAAAAAGCGGTCACGCTCTACGAACAACTCAAGAAGGATTATCCGAACACGAACGTCGCGGATGAAGCTGACCGCGGGCTGGGCCAAGTCGCACCGCAATCCTGATGCTCCAGTGTTCCGTCTGACCTCCGGAGGTTTCGGCAATCGAAACTCTTCGCATCTACGCTCCCTGGGCTATCGACGCGGCGGTCTCGCGCGGCCGGAGCTCGCTTGAACCCGTTCACGCCTACCGCAGTGAATATGCGCGCGACCGCGACCGCATCATCCATTCCCGCGCGTTCCGGCGGCTGGAAGCAAAGACACAGGTTTTCAGCACCCGCTTCTCCGATCATTTTCGCAACCGCCTGACCCACACGCTTGAAGTTGCCCAGATTGCCCGCACCGTTGCCGCTGCTTTGCGCATCAACACGGAACTGGTTGAGGCGCTGGCACTGGTGCACGATATCGGCCACCCGCCCTTTGGCCATGCTGGGGAACGAAAACTCGACGAACTGATGCGCGCCCACGGCAGCGGGTTCGATCACAACCTGCACGCGCTGCGCATCGTGGAACACTTCGAGCATCGTTACATCGGATTCGACGGCCTGAACCTGACGTTCGAGGTCCGTGAAGGCATTGTGAAGCATTCCCGGGATTACCCGGCAATCGAGCATCCGGAGTTATCCGAGTATCTGCTGGACCTGCGCCCGCCTCTCGAATCGCAGCTTGTCGACTGGGTCGACGAAATCGCCTACAACTCCGCCGATCTGGATGACGCGCTGGAAGCCAATCTGCTCGATCTGGACACTTTGCGCGACGAAGTCCCGTTTTTCGCGGACTTTTACGCCAGGATCGACGCCGCTCATCCCGACGCCCGCGCGCGCCTGAAATTCAACGAAGCGCTGCGCCACGTGATCGACCACCTGGTCAGCGACCTCATCACCAATACGGAAACGCTGGTCCAGCAATCCGGCGCGCAGACAAGCGACGAGATCCGCAACCTGCCGCGGCGGCTGGCACGATTCAGCGAAACAGCGCGCGCCCAGAATGCCCAGTTGAAAGACTTTCTCTTCGCGCACATTTACAGCCACCCGCTTATCACCGAGGACTCCCAGCGTTCCGTCGCCTGCCTGGCAGAGTTGTTTGCCTATTACCTTCAGCAGCGCAGCTCGATGCCCGAATCGCAAGAACAAGCAGCGCAGCTGATTCCCCGCCACTTAGTGGTTTGCGATTACATTGCCGGGATGACCGACCAGTTCCTGCTGCGCCAGCACCAGGAACATTTTGGCGGCGCCGCGCGGAGCGTCCCGCCTTCTCTTGCGTCCTCCTAGCGGCTAGAATGAACCGTTTTCACGGAGTTTCGAATATGCCTGTTCGCCGGCCGCTGCTCTTGCTTGCCTTGCTGCTGGGTTTCTCCGCCGCGGCGATTCCGCAACTTCCAGGACTCACCGCGCCGCAACCGGCGACCGCATCACCGGCCGCGTCCGCGATTCCGCCCGATCCGCTGGGCCGCGAAACTCCCCGCGGAACGTTGTTGGGCTTTATTAAAGCGGCGCAGGAAGAGCAGTACGCCAAGGCGATGGAATATTTCCAGGCGCCGCCCAGCCGCCGCCGGCGTTCGGAACAGGACGATCAGGAACTTGCCGCTCAGCTGTTAACGATATTCAATCAGAAATTCGCCGGCGCTCTGGAGCTGACCAGCCGCGACCCGCTCGGGCGGCTCGACGACGGCCTGCCCCCGGATCAAGAGAAGATCACTGGCGCACTGGGAACCGCCGATAAATTTCCCATTCTGTTGATTCGCCAGGAAGACCTGCAGGGGCGCAAGCTCTGGTATTTTTCGCGTGCCACGCTGGACCACGTTCCGGAAATGTACGAAACGCTGAGCTTTCCGGAAATCGAGAAGCAGATCCCTCAGACATTGGTGTCGCACCGGGTCCTGTTCATGCCGCTGTGGCAGTGGATTGCCATACTGGTTTTTCTGGCCGTCGCTTTGCTGGGCGGCCGCCTGCTCACGATGTTGCTTGCGTTCCTGGTCAATCGTTCGCGGAAGGCCCGGGATAAGCCTCCGCTGGCGCCACAGAAGTTCTTCCAGGTGGATCCGATTACGCTGACGATTGCGATCGTGTCGCACTACATCTTCGTTGGCTACATTGGCACATCACTTCTTTACCGCCTTTATTACCGCCACCTGGTCTGGATTTTTCTGGCGTTCGACTTTTACTGGATCCTCACGCGCATAACCCGGGCCACATCCAGGCGCATCGGCGAGAGCCTTACGAAGCGCGGGATGCTTGCCGAGCGGTCCATCGTTTCGCTCATCCGGCGATTTGTCGAAGTCTCCATTTTTCTCCTGGTGACGCTGCTGGTGCTGCGCAATCTGGGCGTGGATGTCTCCACGGCACTCGCGGGTGTTGGAATCGGGGGCCTCGCGCTGGGTCTCGGCGCGCAAAAGACATTTGAAAACATGTTCGGCGGAGTTTCCGTTCTCTTCGACAAAGTGATCCAGATTGGCGACACCTGCCGCGTCAACAACCAGACGGGCGTGGTGGAAGACATCGGCTTGCGCTCCACACGCTTGCGGACCGGCGAACGCACCCTGCTTTCGATTCCAAACGGCATCATGGCGTCGGCGGTGGTGGAGAATCTCCGCTTCCGCGACAAATTCCTGTGCCAGCAGACGATTCGCCTGCGCTACGACCTTTCACCCGATCATGTGCGGTATGTGCTCAGGAAAATTCAGGATCTGCTGATCGAGGATCCGAAAGTGGAGGACTCTTCGGCGCGCGTGAGGTTCTTGCGGTTTGCCGAGTATTCGCTGGAGGTGGAGGTTTATTGCTACATTCTGGAGCCGGAATATACGGTGTACCTGGCTACGCAGGAGCAACTGCTGCTGAAAATAATGGATGCGATCGAGAAAGCCGGCGCGGTGGTGGCGCTGCCGACGCAAACGACGCTGGTTACGCAAGATGCCTGGATTGATGCGCAGAAAGCGAAAACCGCCCAAGCCGCGGTGGAAAAGGCGCGCGATCCTGGCGTTCCCGGTGCGCGCGTCCCTCCTCGTTCGGATTAATCGTATTGGAAGGAAGAATTCGCTGGAATCAAGTTCGCTTCAGCGTTGCGCGAAGGTGTTGCAAGCATCGATGGAGCCGCTATTCAATCCCTTGTTAAACCACTCCATCCGCTGTTGCGAACTCCCATGCGTGAACGTTTCCGGCTGCACCCGTCCGCGGGTCATTTGCTGAATGTGGTCGTCGCCAACCGCCGCGGCGGCGTGCAAGGCGGACTCGATATCTCCCGCTTCCAGCAATCCACGCTGCTGCGTTGTGTGCGCCCATATGCCGGCGAAGCAATCCGCTTGCAGTTCCGTTTTCACAGACAAAGGATTCGCTTCCGCCGGATTGCTTCTGGCCAACTGTTGCACCTTGTTCTCTATGCCTAGAATCTTCTGAACGTGGTGGCCGACTTCATGGGCCAACACATAAGCCTGCGCAAACTCACCCGGGGCACCGAAACGTTGTTTCAACTCGTCGTAGAAGCCCAGGTCGATGTACACCCGTTCATCGGCCGGGCAGTAGAAAGGGCCGGTTGCCGACGCTGCTCCTCCGCAACCGGACTGTGTGTGATTGCGAAACAGCACCAGCCGCGCGTGGCGGTAGGGAGCTCCCGCCTGTTGCGGCAACACCTGCTCCCAGGTTTTCTGAGTGTCGTCAAGAACAAAGGAGACGAATTGCACCAGCGGTTTTTCCGCTTCGTCGCGCGCAGGATTTGGCCGGTGAACGGTGGTGGCGACCGGGGCTGTCGAGCCACCTCCCAGCAGGGCGAAAAAGTTTTGCTTAAAAACAAGACTCAGAATGAACAGGACCACCACGCCGCCGAGGCCGATGTGCATGCCGCCAAAGCCAAACCCACCGCCGCCACCCCCGCCATCATCTTGATCTCTGCGATCCTCGATATCGTCGCTTGTCCCGCCTGGTGTCCAGCGCATCCGTAGGTCTCCTGTTCAGAATCCTACCATCCCGGCTCGCCTAGAGGCCCTCGAAACTGGCTCCGCCCTGGATTTTCAGAGCGATTCCGGGAGCGGCTCTTAATGATCGGGGTGATTTCATTAATCGTTCCTAATTCCGGACGTTTTTCCAGTTGATTTGCGTCGACGAAATCTGTATATATTTGGTTACTTCGCTCGCATCATAGTTCCACGTCCCCGGTATAGTATTGAGGGAACCGATTTATTCGTATTGGTCTGCATGAGTGCAGCACAATTGGGTGATTATGCGCGCTTTTTCATTTTCGGATTCGTCCAACTTGCCAGATGAGGCAACGCAGTCATCCTTCGGCCGGGATCTGGGCTTCGCTGCTTTAGTCATTCTCGCTTATGTGGTCTCGGCTCGCTTCGAACTGCTTTTGATTCACTCGCGCACCTCGATGGGAGTGATCTGGCTGCCGGCCGGTATTTCCATGGCCGCAATCCTTCTGATGGGCCGCCGCATTGTCCCCGCCATCTTTCTGGCTTCCCTGGGTGTTGAACTCCTATCTTCACAGCCACTGCTGAGTGGACTGGCCATCGCCGCGGGGAATACCGCGGAGGCATTGCTCGGAGGCTTCCTGGTCGACCGTTTTGCCGGGGGCTCCAAAGCCTTTTCCCGGCCGTCGGATGTACTGCGCTTTTCCGTACTCGCGGGGGCGATTGCCACGCTGGCCAGTGCGACCGTCGGCACCAGCGTGGTTGCCTGGGCTGGGCGACCGGAACCCCTCACGATTTTTGCTGCGTGGTGGGCGGGGCACGCTTTGGGCGTTATGGTGCTAACGCCTTTTCTTATCCTGCTATTGAACGGCAAACACCAGCCGCTGCACCTGAGTGAACTCATCGAGGTGAGTGTCCTGCTGGTTGGGCTCAGCGTCGTCAGCGTGATCAGCTTTGGTCCCGCAGGGGTTTTCACGGACCGGGTGGACACGCCGCTCTTCCTTTGTGTGCCGTTCCTGGTCTGGGCCGGGATTCGCTTCTGTCCCCTGGAAGCCGCGGGCGCTTGCATCGTTCTGTGCGGTTTTGCCACCTGGGGTTCGCTGCACGGCTACGGACCGTTTAATAACACCACGGCGATGCCGCTTTCCCTGGGCGCCTATATCTGTGTTGCCACCACCATGACGCTGACCGGCGCGGCAACGGTTGCAAGCCAGCGCGAAGTCTCTGAAAAACTTCTGGAGACGGTCTATCGGTTGGAAAAATCGAAGGACACGGAGATCACGCGCCTCACCTCCGAACTGGACTTCTTGCGCGACGAACTGATTCGCCGGGTGCACGCCAGGTCCCATTCCGAACAAAGCCGCCAGAAATCCGAGCCGCCTCGCCCCGGCTGTGAGGTGATCTGGTTCTTGGAAGCCGAAACGGAAAACATCCTCTATGTCAGCCCGGCCTATGAAACCGTGTGGGGGCGCTCGCGCGAAGATTTGGGCCACGATGCGCACGCCTGGCTGGATGCGGTGATTCCCGAGGATCGCGAGTTTGCCATCCAGTTTGTTGGCCAGGATTTTCCGGGCGACCGGGTGGAAACCAGCTATCGCATCCGGCGGTCAGACGGCTCCATCCGATGGATTTTTGATCGCGGCTTCGTAATCCGAGACCCCGCAGGGCGTCCGATACGCTACCTGGGGTTGGCCAGCGACATTACAGAGTTGGTGCAGCAGGGCGAAATTGTCCCCGCCCAGCTGGAACACCGGTCCTCAAACCCTCCGTCTAGGGGGGGCGTTTCGTAATCCACTAAGGAGAAACAGGAATGATTGGAGAACGATTGCGGGACATCCGCAAAGAAAAGCAACTATCACAGGGAGATCTGGAAGAGCGCACGGGACTTTCCCGTTGCTACCTTTCCCGGATCGAAAACGGCCATACAACACCTTCTATCGAGACGCTCGAGAAACTTTCGGGCGCGATGGGAGTGCCGCTGTATCAGCTGTTCTACCAGGGCAGCGGCCCGGCCAAGCCGCTGGTGATCCCTCGCAAAAAAGATTCGCCTTCCGAGGAATGGGGCCTTTCGGGCAAGTGGGGCGGCTTCTTGAATCGGATCCGCGGCCTGCTTGGGCAAATGGAAGAAGGCGATCGCAAACTGTTGTTGGGCGTCGCGGTCAAGCTGGCGCGCAAGAAGTAGCGCCGGCGCACGCAACACCGCTTGTTGCGCTCGATCCCCGCTCTGAACGCTGAGCGGTCCGCCGGGAAAGGGAATTTCCCGGCGAATTCCGCGTCAGTGGAATTTGGCGGCTTCCGCCAGGGCCTGCTTCAGCGTGGGAATATCCTTATCCGCGCCCTTCCACAGATCGAGGAATTTCGCGTACGCTGCTTTCGCCTGACTTGCCGAGCCGGAGATAGCTTCAGCGCGCGCAGCTCCCAATTTCGCGAGTGGTGCGGACCAGCAACTTCCGACGATCCCCGCGTCGCTGGAAAATTTCTGAAACTCTGCTCGGGCTTGCCGGACATTTCCCGCTCCCAAATGCGCTTCCCCGCGCAAGAACGCCGGAATCATGCAGGAATCGCTGAGATTCCCGGTGAGTTGCCCTTTTTCATAGGGCGTCACTCCCTCCAGTGAATTGAGCGCATCCGCGTACTGCTTCTTTCGAAGTTTTATTTGTGCTTGCACCACCGGCAGCCAGGCTTTCTGAATCACCATGTTCGAAACATAGAGCGCGCGCAGATCGTCCATGATTCTTTGCGCTTTGGAATCGTCACCCAGCCGCGCAAAAACCAGCGCTGCCATCGCCCGCACATCCTTGCTTTCCGGGGAAAGTTTCAACGCTGCTTCCGCGTGTTTCCTGGCTTCGTCCGGGTAGCCGAACATTGCTTCGCGTATCCCGGCCTCCATCTCCCAGACAGCCGCCGATTCCGGCAACTCCGTATTTTTTGCGGATTCCACGGCACGGCGCGAGTACTCGCGAGCCTTTTGCAGACGGCCGAAATAGGCCTCGGTGTCCGACTGTGCCGCCAGCAGGGAATCTTCTCCGTTTGGTTTCCCCGCGCCCCACGCCAGTTCCCGCTCCATCAGCGCGGAATCGCCCTTGGCAAAAGCCACGGCATATAAATTCGCATGCAGCGATGGATCATCCAGCTTTCTCTTAAATGCCTCTTGGAGCACTTTCTCCGCATCATCCGCTCGCGACAGTGCCAGCAGCGCCGTCGAATAATTCTCATACCAGGCCGCGGAGTCGGGATCCATCTTTAACGCGCCTTCTGCATACTTCGCCGCTTCGGAGTAATTTCCAATCACAAAATATTCGCTGGAGAGATTGCCCATGGCCACATCGTCACGGGGATAGGCGCGGATGTATTCCTTGTAACCGTCGATTGCCTTCTCGATATCCCCTTGCGCCAGATCGTAATAGAGCGTCGCGATGTTCAGGTGTTCGCGATAGGTTTGCCGGTCGC
>Ga0210399_10004507_pt1 | contig 10822 bp, 6 predicted proteins | sample IncBWC14MmetaG_FD_150865 | JGI IMG/M metagenome (GOLD analysis project Ga0210399, IMG submission 150865) | Forest soil microbial communities from Barre Woods Harvard Forest LTER site, Petersham, Massachusetts, United States - Inc-BW-C-14-M | ecosystem: Environmental > Terrestrial > Soil >...
CGTTCGGTCAAGCGCTCCGAGGCGTATGCCTAATGGCGTGGCCAGCACCCACGGCGTGACCGACGAGGATCTCCTTCGTTTACCGCGTGACGGCCGCAGTGGGTCATCGATCCGCGGGCGGCCCGCGCCGTCCGTTACCGCTCGCTAACCGATGTCCGTGAGGTCGACCCGGACGGCACTCTTGACGGGGAGGAGGTGCTACCCGGCTTCCGCTGCCCGCTCTCCGGGGCATCACTCACGGGATGCGATGCTCGGCAAGGCGTTCCAGCGGCGCAGCGGCCTCGGAAACGAGCCGAGAGGCGGTCTGGGGGCCCCTTGCCGCAGCCCAACTCAGCCGAGCAGGTCTCCGGGCCAACGACGTGACTGCTTTTCCTACGGTTGCACCTCAACCAGTTTCCAGGTCGGGTCCGGGTCGTACTCCGTCATGGCGGAGGCCACCTTTGCGGTGCTCGGGCCGAGATTCTTCTCGTAGACGCGGCCTTGTTGGTTGATGATGAGCGTCATCACCCCGGAGTTGTCCCATTTGTCTGGATACGCGACGAGCGCGTACCCGGCGATCATATTGCCGTTGATAACGTAACTGTATCGGCCACCAGGCGCATGCGGGCCCTGACGAGTGAGGATCTTGAAGTAGTAGCCATGATAGGGCGCATGATCGATTGCAGGGGCTTCCTGGGTACCGGCTGCTTTGCCCACGGCGTCGCCACTAGGCGCCTTGGGGCCATAGCCTTCTGCCTGGGCACCGGCAATTAGCTTTCCAAGGGGGCTGGGTGCGTCATCCTCGGACGTCTCCCAGTAGAGTCCATCGTGCGCACCGGGCGAACTGATGATCTTCTGCGCGTATTCGGCGACGCCCGCGTGGTCCCAATCCCCTTCGGTGTAGTACTCCCATTGGGCCACCGCGTAGGCGCGGCAGGTGGCAATGGCGGAGAGCTCATTCTCACCGATGCGGCGGTTGAGAACCTCCTCGAGACCCGCCTTTGTGTCGAATAGCCACTTTCCGTCCTTTTGCACGATGGGAATGGCAGTGGGCCAATTGTCTTTGCCCACTGTGACGGTGTACCTGGAATCGCCGTTTTTCTCGAGGCGCGCGGATTCGCTGACGGCAATGGCAAACTCGTCCAGGTGCCGTGCGTCCTCGACGTCGTCGCCGGAGAGAAGCTGGGCATAGTCTGGGCCGAAGAGTTTTGCGAGGGCCTCGCGGTCCTTGGCTGTGGCGCCAGCAACGAGAGCCTGCAACGCGCCATCGGCGGAGGAGAAGGTGCTCTGTGATGGCGGCTGGGCGTGGGCGATAGGGGCGAGGGCAACCAGGCCGGCGGAAAGGAATACTGCTGCCGTCCCCGGCGCCAAACGTCCGAACCTCTTCCGGAAATGGATCATTGGCGGATCCCCCTTTCTGGTCTCGATCCCTTGGCCAAGGAGGTTTTTCAAGGCTTCCTCTTTTCGCCACCCCGCGGGGGAGGCGCGGGTCTACTCTGAGCTCTCGGCTGAGGAGCGGGCCGTGCCGGAGGAGCTTGGCGGCTCGCTTGGCCACGCTGGCTGGAGGCACGTGGGTTGAAGTTGCCTTCGTTCGGGCTGAAGGCATGCGGGGCGGGCCGATAGACCGGTGGCGGAGGCGCCTGGCGGGTCGGCGGCTGCGGAGGGGGTCGGCGGGCCGCCGGCTGCGGGGCGATTGGACGGCTCTCCGCACGCGGGGCGGGTGTCGGCGCGGGCCGCTGCTGATGAGCAGGCTGGCTGGCCGTGTGTGGAGGAGTCGTGTCGCGGCCGCGGTACTGATCGATTCGTGGACTGTTACGGTCAATGTTGCGGTCGATGATCTTGTGCGGCGCTCCGGGGGGATTGCCGCCACCGGCCTGGGTGCTGGGCCGAACGGCAGGTCCCGTACTCCCCCCTCGAATCGGGGTCCGCCCGATGTTCCCGCTGTTCGAGCGACTAGCACGTTGGTTGTTCACCTGAACGTTGCTGTAACTGACGTTGCGGTGGACAGCATTGTAACGAGCTAGGTTGTTCGGGTTCACCTCACGATGGATGACGTTTCTGTTTACAGTGATGTTGTTGTAGCGGTTGTTGATATAGACGTTGTTCACGACGTTCACGCGGCCACGGGACCGGTTAATCCACCCGCAATTCCAACAATCCCTGCCCCAGCCTTCCCGGCGCCATCCGGTGTAATAGACCCCCCCCCACCCGCCGCCGTAGCCCCAACGGAAGTCCAGATTCAGCCAGGCGCCAATGGGAAAGCCGATGCCGAAGGTAAGGGCCGGCCCCCAGGCAGGCCGACGATAGTAGATGATGGCCGGATCGTAAGAGGGGACGTAGATGTATTGCGGCTGATAGGGAGTGATCGCGATGTAGTTGTCGTGTTCCAGAACCTCCTCCTCCTGCGATGATTGCAGGTTCCCTGCACCGCGCGCCATATGACGGAGATGCTGAACGGAGGATGCGACGTCGGTGGATTGGTTCACATAGGCTTGGCCAACGGATGTGGTCCAGTCGATCCGGTCGGCCATCATTTCGACTACGGTTGGATAGTGTGCGATGGCTCTCACGCTGACATCCCAGTCCTGGTCATCAACGCCGTTCTGGCTGTTGGCGCGAACGTAGCGCGCAGCCTCCTCCACCTGGTCCGGAAACGTCGCCGCGACAAAGAGCTGGGCCAGAAGCGGGTCGGGATAGAGCGCGATGGGAGATAGAAGATTGTCGAGCTGCTCAGCTGTGAAGTTTTCGTAGCCAGGCCCCTGGTCCTGCTCCTGGGACGGATCAGGTGGTTCCTGAGAGAATCTGCGCTCCGGATACGGAGCAGCCTCGAGGATCGGGAGACTGAGGAGACCGAAAGTGAGTAGGGTGGCTAGAGCTCTAAGCATGAGTCCGCTGCCTCCTTGAGACTAAGCATAACCCAATTAGCAGGGCCCCGAATGTCTCACGGCGAGGCCAGAGTGGTCCCGTATGAACCTGAACTCCATTTCCGCCACCAACGTCTCAGCCAGCGCGTTGGGACCCTGAGCCCGGGCCGATCGACCGAGACGAACCTTCTGGACAGCGACGGCTAGGGGGGCCGGATGGTGCCGTCCCTCCGGACTTGGGTGACCGCGGCCCTCCGGGCGCTCCAGCCCGGAGTGAGCACCGAGGGCCGGATCTTCGGCGGTCAGCCGGGGGGGGAAGTGTGGTCGGGGAGACACTCTCCACCACGGGCATCCTCTGGATCGTGGCTGAGCAGGCATCCCTCCTCTCCATCTGACTCTTCCAGCGACCTTCCGGAGGATACGGGGCACTGCCCGCTGTCTGGCAGGGCCCTCGATCAGATCCAATTCCTTCTCGGGCACGCCTCCGTCCAGCCTAAAGAACGCCACCTGGGCGGGAAGCAAGAATTCCCGGTGGCGGCTTAACGGCGGCTTAACAACAGGCGGGCGTTGGGCCCTCTCCAAGAAAGGCGGGGCCTGGGTGGGGGGTGCGATCCCGCGCCTCAGAAACGGGACTGCAGCTTGGCTTTCACTTTCTTCAACCAGAAGCGCCGTTTCGCGGTCCAAGCGAGTCATGGGAGGGAGTGCACACGTCCGCGCGATGCTGTTGGCGTGCGCCCTGGTCGCCACGTCCGCGGGCCCGGCTGGAGCGCAGGTTGCGCCCCCCGACCCGAACGCGGTGCCGATCTTGGACGTCTTTGACCTCATCCGGCAGCTCCGCCACAAGCCGCCCCGAGAAGAATTGGAGACGGGGACGGGGCAATCCAAGAAATCCGCGGTTACGGCCGCGCCTGTCATAGGCTACAACCCCGCAACCGGGCTATCGGTTGGTGTCGGGCTCAGCAGCGCCTTCTTCCGCGGGGACCCAGCGACGACGAGACCCTCCTCGCTCTTGGCGAGCCTGAAGGTCACCACGAATGGGCAGTTGGTCTCCAGCGCCAGGGTCAACGTGTTGACCGCTGACAACCGGTGGCGGCTCGTGAGCGACACCCGCGGGTACTTGACGAACCAGAACACGTACGGCCTTGGCACGGACTCGCCACCGGGCCAGGCGTTTAACATGAAGTACGACTACTTGCGGCTTTACGAGACCGTATACAAGCAGGTCCGACCCAACCTGTTCGCGGGAGTGGGGTTCCGCTACAGCAATTACAGCCACATCGCGCCGAACCCAGAGAACCCGGCTGCGATGCCCGAGTCAGGGTTCCTCACGTACTCGAACGAGTTCGGACTCAACCTGAGAGCTCAGACCTCGGCCGGTGCCAGCGTGAACGCGCTCGTCGATAGCCGCGACAGCTCCATCAATCCGAGCCGGGGCTTCTACGCGGACCTCAGATACGAGATGTATCTCGGGGGCTTCCTCGGTGGCGCCTCGACCTGGCAGCTGTCCCACTCCGACCTACGGACGTACGTCCGGCTGACGAAAGACGCTCGCCAGAAGTTGGCGTTCTGGTTCTTCGCCGATCTGGTGACGGGAGGCCTGGCCCCCTACTTCGACCTCCCAGCCACGGGAGACGACACCTACGCGCGGTCCGGACGCGGGTACACCCAGGGCCGGTTTCGCGGCGAACGCATGCTCTACGGGGAGATAGAGTACCGTTGGACCATCACGAAGAACGGCTTGCTGGGGATGGTGGCCTTTCTCAACACGGAGACCCTGAGTGATCGGGAGACGGCCGAGAGGCTGTTCGACTCATTCGCGACAGGCGCGGGGGCCGGCCTTCGGCTGATGCTCAACAAGCGATCGAAGACTAATTTCTGCATCGACTATGGCCATGGTAAGGGGGGGTCGAGTGGAGTGTACGTAGGCCTCCAGGAGGCCTTCTAGGCCCCGGAGTAGCATGGAAGGGGTTCCGGCGGCAGGCGCGGCCCCAAGAAGACAATCTTCGGAGCGGGTGGTAGCAGAACAACCTACTGGGGCGTTTACGCGACGACGTCTGGAAGATCGTTGTTCGTGTGAGCATTTCCACCAATTGCCCGAACCAGGAGAAGATCGTTGGTTCTTGTCCGTTTGAGGGCGGCGGTGGCCGTCACGGCATTCAATCCAGAGCCCCGTTCAGTGGTCCAACGACCCCGCAGAGGAGGGAACGCGAACGGAAGGAGGTTGCTGCTCGCGAGCCGCGCATGGACGCACACCCTGGGCCGGAGCCTCCCGCCGCCTCGCCCGGAGCGGACCGGTCTCGTCGCTCTCCTCGCCATCTTCTTCTCTGCGACGGCGTCGCCGTGGGGGAGTGGGGCCGCATCAGCCCAAGTCCGGACGCCGGAGAAGCCTCGGTGCGAGGTTCGGGGGAGGATCGCTTCGGGTGGAGTGGCCTTGCCCGGAGTGGCCCTCACGGCCGTGCTGGCGGAGCGGACCGAAGCGGTCGCGACGTCCTCGGGGCTCGACGGCTCCTATGTGCTTGGGCCCATGGCGCCGGGCACCTACACCGTGCGCGCGAGCCTCGGCGGCTTCGCCGCGGCCAGGCGCGACGTCACGCTCGAGCCCGAAGCCTGCCAAGCGACCGTCGACCTTGAAATGGTCCTCCAGTCCCGGGCCGCCGAGCCCGCCGAGCCCGCGGCTTCCCAAGCAGGGCCCGCGGTGGCCCCGGCCGGACCCCGCCCCGAGGGGGAGCCCAGCGGGCCGGCGGGCCGGCGGCGTCGGTCCGAGGGCGCTCCACTGGGGACAGGCCGCTTCCAAGGATTAAGCGTGACGGCGGATGCAACGAGCGAGGGCGTAGCCGAATCGACCGATCCGTCCTCGCAGCCGTTGCTACCTCCCGGTTTCTCGGCCGACGCCCCCACGGAGTCCGTCGCTCTCGCCGGCGGCCGCGGGCAGGTCCAGACGGTGGACGCGCTCCTCTATGGCTCCCGCCTTCAAATACTGGAGGAGACAGGAGGAGACACCGACGCCCTGGCCAGACGCATGGCTCAGGGGGGGCTCGAAGGAGCGGCGGGCGACGGCATGACATCGCCGGGCGGCGGGTCGGGCGGCTTCCGGCCCGGCGGAGGCGGCCTCCGAGGAGAGGGCTTCGGGGGCTTCAACCGCAGCAACAAGCTCCAGGGATCGGTCTACTACAACGGCGCGGGCTCGCCTTTCGACGCCCGGCCATTCTCCCTGAATGGCCGGCCTACACAGAAAGCCGCCTACTTCGAGAATCGGTATGGAGCGACGCTGGGCGGTCCGGTCAAGATCCCAGGCCTCTACGACGGCACTTCCCGCACCTCCTTCGCCCTCAACTATACGGGCTCCCACACCCGCAACCCGTACGACACCTACTCGACGGTGCCGACGGAGGAGGAGCGCCAAGGCGACTTCTCCGCTCTCGGCCGGGCCCTCTACGATCCCTTGACAGGTGAGCCTTTCCCCGACGAGACGATCCCGTCGAGTCGCATCGACCCCTCGGCCCGCGCTTTGCTGGGCTTCCTCCCCCTGCCGAACCAGCCGGGCCTGACCCAGAACTACCACTACGTCACGGCCACCGCGAGCACGTCCGACCAGATCACGTTGCGCTTCACTCACGCGCTCACCACGGTGGAAGAGCGCCCCGCCCGTCGCCAGGGCGGACGCGGCGGGGGCGGCGGCCGTCGGCCGAGCATCACCGTGGCCGTGACCTATCGGCGTTCGACGGCCGAGGATACACCGAGCTTTCCGACCCTGGGTGGGTCGACGCGCACCTCGAGCTGGGACGTCCCTGTGTCGCTCTCACTCCCGACCGGCCAGGTGTTCCACCAGCTTCGCTTCGACTACAACCGGAACCAGTCGGAAGCACAGAACATCTTCGCGAGCGTGCGCGACGTTGCCGGGCAGGCCGGGATCCTGGGCGCGTCGCCGGACCCCTTCGACTGGGGCGTGCCCAACCTGTCCTTCACGACTCTCAGCGGGCTCCGCGACCGCAACCCGTCGTTCCGCCTGGACCAGCGCTTCACCGTGAGCGACGTCGCGACTCGCTCCTGGGGCAAGCACAACGTCCGTTTCGGAGGCGGGTTCCGTACCCAGCGTCTCGACAGCGAGACCGACACCAACGCGCGGGGCAGTTTCGTGTTCACCGGCCTGTACACGTCCGGCTTCGCGGGCGCATCCGCGATCCCCGGCACCGGTTCTGATGTCGCCGACTTCCTTCTCGGCCGCGCCCAGCAAGCCTCGGTACAATACGGTCCCGGCCGGGTGGGCTTCCACGGCAATGCATGGAACCTGTTCCTGCAGGATGACTGGCGCCCGAGCACCAACCTGACCCTGAACCTCGGCCTCCGCTACGAGTACGTGTCGCCGTTGGGGGAGGAGCACGACCACCTGGTGAACCTCGACGTGACCCCCGGCTTTACCGCGGCCGTGCCCGTCATCGCGGGCCAAGCGGGCGCCTTCAGCGGAGCTTTTCCGACGAGCTTGGTGAACGGCGACCGGAACAACGTCGCGCCGCGGGTCGGCGTGGCCTGGAAGGCGAAACCAGACCTGACGGTGCGCAGCGGGTTCGGAATCAACTACAGCCTCGGCGCCTACGCCGGGATCGCCCAGCATATGGCCGGGCAGCCCCCCTTCGCCGTGAGCAACACGCTCCTCGGGACCCTTGGCTCACCGCTCCTGCTCGGCGGCGCCCTGACCTTGCCCGGGCCGGCGACCTCCAACTCCTTCGGGATCGACAGGAACTACCAGCTGCCGGCGGTCGCGATCTGGAACCTCGACGTACGGCGGCAATTCGGGCCTGACCTCGTCGTCGGGCTGAGCTACACGGGGACACGCGGCTACGACCTTGACCTGCAGCGCGCTCCCAATCGCGGCCCGGTTGGGCTCCGGATCCCCGGCGTGGCGCCCTTCATCTGGGAGTCCTCCGGGGCGCAGTCGATCATGCACTCGGGGACCCTGCGCCTCCGCAAGCGCATGACTCACGGTTTCGGGGGTGGCTTCACCTACACCCTCGGCCGATCCATCGACGACGCCTCCTCGATCGGCGGCGGCGCGGTGGTTGTGGCTCAGAACGACCAGGATCTCGCGGCGGAGCGCGGGCTGTCGAGCTTTGATCGTCGCCACGTCCTCTCCGCGGATTGGCTGCTGGAGCTACCCATCGGGCCTGGGCGGAAGTGGCTCCGAGAAGGAGTGCTCGCGAGCGTGATTGGCGGATGGGTCTGGAGCGGCACCGCCACTTTCCAGTCGGGCACCCCGTTCACGGCGCGGGTGCTCGGGGACTTCACCGACGTCGCCCGCGGCGTCAACGGCACGCTGCGAGCGAACGTTACCGGCGAAGGCGTGCCCATCGCGAGCCCGAGCATCGCCGACTGGTTCAACACCGGAGCGTTCGTCGCGCCGCCCCCGGGGACGTTCGGCAACGCGGGTCGCAACACGATCATCGGCCCCAGCACGTACCTGGTGAACATGAGCCTCATCAAGAACATCGCCCTTGGCCGCCCCCGCACGCTCTCGATTCGCGTCCAGGCGACCAATGTCTTCAACACCCCACCCTTGCTGGCGATCGACACGGTGGTGAACTCGCCCACGTACGGTGAGGTGGTCCAGGCCGGCTCCATGCGGTCCGTACAGCTTCAGACGAGGTTTCGATTCTGACCGCGGGCGGCGCACGGACGACGGTGGCCCTGCTCGTGGTGGCTCTGGCCGTGCCCGCCGCCCCCATGACAGCGCAGGCTCCGACCTTCGAGTCGGGCGTCGCCCTGGTGCGGGTGACCGTCGTGGTGCGCGACAAGACGGGGGCTCTGGTACGTGGCCTCACGCGGGAAGACTTCACGATCACGGAGGACGGCAAGCCCCAGACGATCGAGGCCTTCGAGTTCGACGACCTGCCCACCGAGCGCGCGCCCGAGCCGGAGGAGACTACACCTGCGCCGCCTGTGCTGAAGCCGGCCCCCGGGTCGGTGACCGCACCCCAGGCGGCCGCGGCCACGACCGAGCCCGGCGCTCTCGGCGGACGCCGGCTGGTGGTCCTTCTCTTCGATACCAACGGCATGGAACCGGAGCAGCTCGAACGGTCGGTGGCCTCGGCGCGGGCCTACGTGGACGCGCGGATGACCGCGTCCGACCTGGTCGCCGTGGCCACGATCGGATCGCATTTGCAGGTTCTGCAGGACTTCACCAGCGACCGCACCGCGTTGAAGCATGCCCTCGATCGGGCCAGCGGGACGAACGATGCCGCCGATACCGCGATGGACCCGACCAGCGACATCGCCTCGGACTCCGACGCGTTCGCGCCCGACACGAGCGAGCTGGACCTGTTCAACATCGACCGGAGGCTTCGCGCCATTGAAGACCTCGCGAAGGCGCTGGCGCCGGTGATTCAGAAGAAATCGGTCATCTATTTCAGCAGCGGCGTTTCTGGCGCCGGCGCCGACAACCAGGTCGAGCTGCGCGCCGCGATCGATCGCGCCGTGAAGGCGAACCTGTCCGTGTATCCTGTCGACGCCCGAGGTCTCGATGCGCTCGTGCCCGGCGGGGATGCGCGGCAGGCCAGCGCGAGCGGCACCGACGTCTACTCGGGGCGCGCCATGACGCGGCAGTTTGACCAGCAGCTCGCCTCGCAGGACACGCTGGCTTCGCTGGCCGCCGACACCGGTGGGCGTATCTTCTTCGACACGAATGATTTTGCAGGTGTCTACGAGCGCGTGGTGCAGGACAGCTCCGCGTACTATGTCCTCGGCTACACCAGCGCGAACACCATGAAGGACGGCAAGTTCCGGCGGGTGAGGGTTACAGTCAACCGGCCTGACCTCCGGGTGGAGCACCGCTCCGGCTACTACGCCGACCGAGACTTCCGGCATGCTGGGCGCGAGGACCGGGAGGTCCAGCTCCAGGATCAGCTCCTGACGGACCTATCCGCGAGGGACTTCCCGGTGTGGGTACAGTCGGCGCACTTCCGCACCGGGCAGAACCGCTTCTACGTGCTCCTGTCGATCGCGGTGCCGGGATCGGCGCTGCCCCTCGTGCGCTCCGGCGACGGGGAGCGCACGTCCCTCGACCTCGTTGGAGTCGTGCGCGATGAAGCGAAGCGCTCTGTGGCACGTATCCGCGATACCCTGCACGTGAGCGGCTCTGACGTGCGGAAGAAGAGTGTGCAATACCGCAGTGGCTTCACCCTTCCGCCCGGGAAGTATCGCTTCAAGGTCGTGGTGCGTGAAAACGAAGGCGGCGCCTTCGGTTCGTTCGAGACCGATCTCGCGGTTCCCGACCTTCGCCGGAGTCCGCTAAAAGTCAGCTCCGTCGTCTTTGGCACCCAGCTTGCCCCGACCGTCCACGCGGACCCGACGAACCCGCTGGCTCGCGACGGGTCAGAACTCATGCCGAGCGTGACCCACGTCGTCGCGACCACTCAGCCACTCTATTTCTACTACGAGGTCTACGATCCGGCCCGCAACCCCGGGGGCGACGTGCGGGTGCTTAGCAACATCGCCTTCTTCAGCGGCAATACCCGCCGATACGAGACGCCGCTGGTTGAGGTGAAGCGCGTCACCGCCGCGGACCGCGGCGCCGCCATTCTGCAGCTCGCGGTTCCCGCCGCCTCGCTCAAGCCCGGCCTCTACACTTGCCAGGTAAACGTGATTGACGACGTGGCGGGGACATTCACCTTCCCGCGCCTTGCCCTGCTCGTGCGCCAGTAAGCCGGTTCCCTTGCCGTTGCAGGAGCGGAGGAACTCGTTCGCCCCTGCCTCTTCGGGCAAATGGCAGACGGTAATGCCCTTCTCGTTACACCGAGCGTTGCGAAGGACCGGAAACCACGGAAGACCCCTGGACTCAAAACCACGTGGCCGCTTGCGCTCGCGTTTCGGCCGATCTATATTGATCGCTGAGTGGAGCGGAAGCGCAGGAAATCGGGGAGGGCTAAGGGAAGGCTCACTGGCGGAAGCAAGAGTGTTCTCGTTGTTTTGTTCGTACCGAGCGTGGA
>Ga0210399_10004508_pt1 | contig 10822 bp, 6 predicted proteins | sample IncBWC14MmetaG_FD_150865 | JGI IMG/M metagenome (GOLD analysis project Ga0210399, IMG submission 150865) | Forest soil microbial communities from Barre Woods Harvard Forest LTER site, Petersham, Massachusetts, United States - Inc-BW-C-14-M | ecosystem: Environmental > Terrestrial > Soil >...
GCCGTACTTGTCCGCCCATTTCTTCAGGATGCCGGACTTTACCAGGTAGTGGTTCGGCGTCCATCCCGCATAGATGGACCACCCAACCGTGAATGTCGGTTTCTGAGCGGCCGCGGAAGTCGTAAGCAACAAGAAGAGACAAAGAAGACGCGCTATCATCTAGTCGTCCGCAGCAGTTGTTCCAGGCAGGGACTCGAGGTCGTCATATGCTGAGGAATTTTAGCCCCGCCGCGCGGCCACACCCCCAGTCATTATTTCTATCTCTAGGATTTACTTTTTGGATGATGCCAGGTAGGCACGCCACCCTCCGAACTGTGTAATTTCAGTGGAGCCGGCTAGCGCGTAAGGCTCACAGATAAAGCTTTTGACAGACTCGCCGGAATCTAGCCTGACGTTGCCGATGCCGAGAGGCTTGGGGACTTCCGCCGTGAAACTGCCGAACTGGTCCTCCGGTATTGTCCAAACTTCCACTTCAATCCCCGGTCCCTGGAATTCGTCATCGCGCGCCAAGCCGGGTTTCGCTGGATTGCTACCTGCCAGCGCATAAAGCCGGTAACCCGGTGCGGTTCGGCAGGTCTTTTTCAGCCGCGCGCCGCGCCGGGTTAGCTGCGAATTCAGTGGTTGACCGCTGAGATGTGCCCCAACAACGGCCAAATTCGCACACCCGGGTGTTCTTTCAAGCAGTGGAGCCTGTTCGCCCAAGTAGCCATGCGCGAGCGCAAGAAGTGCCTCGTCCGAAAAAGCCGGTCCGATGATAGAAATTCCAAAGGGCAGGCCATTCGAACGAAATCCCGCCGGAGCTGCGACAGCCGCAAGGTCCATCAGGTTCACAAAATTCGTGTAGTAGCCAAGATTTGTATTCATCTTGACGGGGTCTGCAGCTACTTGCTCGTGGGTGTAAATGGTTCCCGTGGTGGGCAAGACCAGAACATCCATTGCGGACCACTGTTTTGCGGCGTCACGGCGCAAATCCAGCAGGCGATACTCGGCCTGGAACGCATCGACAGCAGTGAATCGATTCCCGCCGGCAATAATTCTGCGCACGACCGGGTTCATCTCCGCCGAATGATTCTGCACAAAGGAATGGATGGCTGCGAGACGTTCAGCAACCCACGGTCCTTCATAGAGCAGTTCGGCAGCGGCACGAAAGATTGAAAAATCAATCTCCATTTTTTGGCCGCCGATTTGCTCGATTTTGCTCACCGCTTTGGCATACAGCGCTTTTGCTTCTTCGTCGCCAAAGAACTCAAGTTGCTCAGTGCGGGGCACGCCAAAGCGGAAAGGGGTATTCAACCAGGGCGCAGCATCTTCACCGGCGCGAGGTTCACGCGAAAAGGGATCAGTGGCATCCAAGCCCTTGGCGGCATTCCAAACTTTGTGAGCGTCGAGACAATTCGACGCCAGGATGGAGACGCAATCGAGCGTGCGGCAGGCTGGAACCACGCCAGCAGTGCTCACCAGTCCTCGAGTCGGTTTTAGGCCAATCAAATTGTTAAAAGCCGCTGGCACGCGACCCGAACCTGCCGTATCCGTGCCAAGCGCAAATGTGACAAGACCCTTCGCCACGGCGACAGCCGAGCCGGAGCTTGATCCACCGGAAATATATCGTTCGTCGTACACGCTCGAACAGGCTCCGAACGGCGAGCGCGTCCCTACCAATCCGGTTGCGAATTGATCCATGTTGGTTTTGCCGATCGGAATTGCTCCCGCGTTCACCAGTCTCTGCACCACCGTCGCGCTGGACGCCGGGGTGTAGGCGTAAGCCGGACAACCCGCGGTCGTCGGCATCGCAGCGACATCAATGTTGTCTTTCACTGCGAAGGTCATTCCAGCGAGAGCGGACTGTGGCGAGTTTTCGATTTCGTGTGCTCGCGCCAGCGCACTCTCACGCGGCACAAGGGATATCCAAACTGGGTTGAGCGGCCCTCCATCCAAACGGTCATAAATTGCTGCGACCTTTTGCGAAATCTTCATGGGGCCCCCTCCGGACGAAACGCCAGTAATATCTGTCCTGAGGAAACCAGCGATCCCGGTGCGCAATGCAGTCTCTCTACAGTACCCGCACTCGGTGCCACCACTGCGATCTCCGTTTTCATTGCTTCGAGCACCAGAAGCTTCTGCCCGGCTTCCACCTTTTGCCCCAGTTCCACTCCGATGGTCCAGACACTTGCACCAATCGGAGAGCGTACCGGCTTGCAGCCCATCGGAGTCTCCAATTCGTCTCGAGATGCGCCGAGCGCTTCCGCAGGCTCGGCGAAGTCAGCCTGCCCAGCGGCGCCCCAGCGTTCACGCTCGGCATCAAAAGCCTGCTGCTTCCTCGCTTGGAATCCAGCCGCGTCCGTCTGGATTGATTTCAAGAACGCGTGATACTCGCGCAGGCGGAATTCCGATTCCTCGATGCGCAGCGTATACCGTCCGCGCGGAAAAGCTTCGCGGATGTCCAGCAGTTCGTCCGCGCTTACTGGGAAAAACCGAATTTGGTCGAAGAAGCGCAGCAACCACGGCGTCCCTGGCGCAAACTCGGCCGTGGATCGAAACGTGTTCCACATCTGCACGGTGCGGCCCACGAATTGATAGCCACCCGGCCCTTCCATGCCGTAAACACACAAGTAAGCGCCGCCAATTCCCACGGCATTTTCGGGCGTCCAGGTTCGCGCCGGATTGTATTTCGTAGTAACCAGACGATGGCGGGGATCAACCGGTGTGGCTACCGGCGCTCCCAAGTAGACGTCGCCCAGCCCCAGCACCAAATAGCTGGCGCCAAACACGATGCGGTGGACCTCATCGATGGAATTGAGGCCGTTGATGCGGCGAATAAACTCAATATTGCTGGGACACCATGGCGCGTCTGGCCGCACGCCCTGCATGTATTTTCGGATGGCCAGCTGAGTTGCCGGATCGTCCCAGGACAGCGGCAGATGAACCGCGCGCGATTTCACTGTAATGTCATGCAGGTCCGGAATGCGGCGCTCGCAAACCTCCAGGGCCTCGAGAAGACCCTCACGACGCAGGCGGGAATCGTAGTGCACCTGCAGTGAGCGCACTCCCGGAGTGATATCGATGATCCCAGGAAGTTTCAGCTCGCGTAATTGTTGTTCCAGAGTGTGAACGCGGAGGCGCAGACTTAAATCCAGCACGTTCGGTCCGTACTCTACGAGCAAGTACCTGTCGCCATCGGCGCGGCAGACCACCGCCGGTGCGCCTGCTAATGCTAATCGCTGCAGGACCGGATCATCACGGAAAAGAGTTTCCGGTAGTGATGCCATTTCTCCGGAAAGCGTTTCTATGTTCATTTCTTGCGCGCGGCTCAACTCCAACGCCTGCTCCAAAGCCAGTGCGCGAAACCGCACGATGTCACCAGCCTTCAGTTGCCCGATCTTCCAAAGTTCGGCGTCGACGATGGTTGCCGGACACACGAAGCCGCCCAGACTCGGGCCGTCAGGTCCCAGAATCACGGGCATATCGCCGGTGAAGTCGATGGTCCCAACCGCGTAAGCGTTGTCGTGAATGTTGGATGGATGCAGCCCGGCCTCGCCGCCATCTTTACGCGCCCACTGCGGCTTAGGACCGATCATTCGCACGCCAGTGCGGTCGGAGTTATAATGCACTTTCCACGCAGTAGAAAAGAATGTTTCGATGTCTTCGGTGGTAAAAAAATCCGGCGCGCCATGGGGGCCGTATAACACCCCAATCTTCCACTCGTTTCCATATTGCGGAATCAACTGTTCCGCCAGTTTAGCGCCTTCTCCGAAACTTCTTTCAGAGGCGCCTACGTGTAGCACGTCTCCCGCGCGAAGTGTGCTGCCAGATTGACCACCGAATTTTCCGAGAATGAAAGTCGAGCGGCTGCCAAGATACGGCGGAGCTTCAATCCCTCCAGCAACCGCAAGATAAGCGCGTGTCCCCGCTCCTTGTACTTCTCCCAATTCAAGCACAGAGCCTCTGCGAACGAGGGTAGCTTGCCATAGGGGAATCGGTTGGCCATCTAGCCGCGCGCCGAAATCCGCCCCCGTCAGCGCAACCGTCGCATCGCAGGAAAATCGCAACGTCGGTCCAGTCAGTGTCATTTCAAGTCCGGCGGCATCGCTGGCATTGCCCACCAGACGGTTCGCGAAGCGAAATGCCAGCGAATCCATCGGGCCCGAAGGAGGCACGCCCACATGCCAGTACCCCAGGCGGCCCGGGAAATCCTGAATGGTCGTTTGCGTGCCCGGCTCAATCACATCAATATTTAGGGGGATGTAAGCGAGATCGCGTAAGAACGAAGTCGTGACAGCTCCCCGAGTCAGAGCCGGAGCTTCGCAGATCTGCCGCAAGTACGGTAGGTTCGTCTCCAGCCCCGACAACTCCGATTGACGTAAGGCTACGCGGAGCTTGTGGAATGCGGCCTCCCGGCTTGGCGCGTGCACTATTAATTTCGCCAGCATGGGATCGTAATACGGAGTTACCTCAGTTCCGGTCTCCACCCAGGTTTCCACGCGCACTTCCTCAGGCCATCTGACGTGCGAAAGTTTGCCCATGCTTGGTTGGAAGTTCTTTGCCGCGTCCTCCGCGTACACTCGCGCCTCGATGGAGCATCCATCGCGCCGCACATTGAATTTCTCAAGCTCGAGGTCCTGCCCCGCTGCTTGCCGGACCATCCACTCAACCAGGTCCACACCGGTCACTTCCTCGGTGACACCATGCTCGACTTGCAGCCGAGTGTTGACCTCCAGGAAATAGGAATCATCTGTCTCGTTATCGTAGATAAACTCCACGGTCCCTGCCGACTGGTATTTCACCGCCTTGCCCAATCGGATTGCCGCACCGATAAGTTGTTCTCTGACTGCGCTCCCCAAGCCAGGTGCCGGCGTCTCCTCGATAACCTTCTGGTTTCGCCGCTGCACGGAGCAATCGCGCTCTCCAAGTGCAGCCACCGAGCCGCGGCCGTCCCCGAAAATTTGCACCTCAATGTGTCGAGCTTGCGAGACGAATTTTTCCAGGTATACTGCGCCGCTTCCAAAGTTCGCTCGGCTCAACCGCGCGACCGCGTCAAACGCCTCACGTAATTCTTCGGCTGACCCGCACAACCGAATGCCGATCCCACCGCCGCCGGCAGTACTCTTCAGCATCACTGGATAACCGATGCGTTCAGCGGCTTTGATCGCGGCTCGTAGGTTTTCAAGCAGTTCGCTGCCCGGCAGGAGCGGCACACTGTTCTTGGCGGCAATCCTGCGCGCTACATGTTTCAATCCAAAGTCCCTCATTTGCTGAGGAGTTGGCCCGATAAACACAACGCCATCTGCCGCACAAGCTTCGGCGAAGACCGCATTCTCACTAAGGAATCCGTAACCCGGATGAATAGCCTCTGCTCGTGTTTTCCGCGCAGCCTCCAGCAAGGCCGGTACGCAGAGATAGCTGTGTGTAGGCGATGGCGGACCGATGCACACCGCTTCGTCCGCCTGCTCCACATGCATCGAATGGCGGTCGGCTTCGGAATACACGGCAACCGAGCGCACGCCCATCTTGCGAAGTGTTCGAATAATGCGGCATGCAATCGCGCCGCGATTGGCAATCAGAACTTTCTCAAACATCACGCCTCGGTCCGATTCCAGATCAGGACCTGGACTGGCGTCGGGTTGTAAGCGTTGCAGGGATTGTTCAACTGTGGACAATTGCTGATCAAAACGAGGACATCGGTTTCCGCGCGCATCTCGACGTACTTCCCGGGATCGGAAATGCCATCTTCAAACGTAAGCTTGCCCTCCTTCGTCACTGGCACGTTCATGAAGAAATTGATGTTGTTGGCGATATCGCGCTTGCTCATGCCGTGGTCCCACTCGATCGCCGCCTTCATAAAGCTATTGCGGCAAGCGTGCATGTGCCGTTTTTCGAGGGCGTATCGGACCATGTTGCTTTCGGTGGCACATGCCCCGCCCAGTGTGTCGTGTCGGCCGCACGTGTCCGCAACGATCGTCAACAGCACCGTGCCGCCGGTGGAAATCAATTTCGCCCCGGTCGTCAGATAGATATTGCGTTGCTGCTGGATTGTGTCTTGAGCGCTGTAGCGGTCGGAATAGTCATGTTCGTTGTAAAACAGAGTATCCACCGCTTGGTTGCCGTGCAGATCAACGATGCGGAAATGCTGCCCCTTCTTCACTGGATGGATCCAAGGTTCTCCAGCCAGAATCTCATGGCTATAGACAGCCTTTGCCGGATCAAGCTTGCTCTCAACTAAATTGATTCCGCTCATAGTTCTTGATTTCTCATAGGAAATATCTTTCCGTCAGCGTGAAGCCCCGTCCGTTCTCTTCCCGCGAAATCCTGCAAAAATCGTCCGAACTCGGCGCCGGAACTCTCCTAATAGACGCTTTCGCTGATTTTGGCGCATATCGCGAATTTGGATCGAGCGGATGTTGGCAGGTGTTCAGTATCACTAGGACGTTCATCTCCGCACGAAGCTCAACAAGATCGCCAGCTTTGGAGTTGCCCGAGGCAAAGCTCATGCTGCCATCGTCCGCAACATCAACACGGCTGAAGAAATTCACATTTGCCGTGAGGTCGCGCGGACCGAGCCCCCATTTGGCCATCTCGATCAGGAAACAGTCCCGTCCGTTTTTGTGATAATCATTGCGCTGTTCCTGATAGCACGAAAATCCGTATTTTTTTTCCACCAGCTTGCTATTGGAGGTTCCGCCGACGGGGTCGTGCCAGCCAACCTGGTCTTCAACAATGGAACATAGAATGCGTCCCATGTCGGAATACAAGACGAAACCCTTTGTCAGCCGCGCGATATGCTGCGCCTTTAGGGTGTCCGGCATGTTGTATCTTTCCACCGGACACTCGAAGTTATAGAAAATTGCGCCAACATTCGCTCCGCCTTCCACATCCACAAGGCGTAGCGCTGTTCCACGCTTCAGGACGTGCGACCATGCCGCTCCCGGCTGAATGGTCTCCTCCCAGAGAACGGAATTCTCATCCATTTACACTTCTCCTGTTGTGACGTTAGGTGCGCTACCGATGAAATGGACTTACAGCGAGGGAGGCGGACCGCAGCAGACATCCATTCTGGTCAGCCGCAGATATACCGTTATGGAAATGAGCGATCGGGGATCGCGGCTTGAGTAACTGGATCTCATTGCGCGTAGTCTCGCACACCCGGCCCAGCCAGACAAGGAAAAGAATCATCTGGCACCGCGCGTTAACTAGATCCCCTCACCTAACTCACCAGTATTCATCCAGTTTTCGCGCATGTTACTGAATACTTGGCAGGATAGAAAAATTTGCTAGGTGAGTATCCCACCCTCTCCGCCATATCTGCAAAGTTGCTGATTTCAATGTTTTGGGTGGCCCTCGATACATCTCAGGATAGTCTTTGGGCCGTCTAGCCTTCAGATGTGGTGATGTGGTCTAAGGCGTTGTTATCATTCTCGAAGTGCTCGAAGGTTTCACGTATTACAGCCTCAAGTGCCGCTACTTCATCGTCCGTGAGCTTGATGAATTCATGGCTTCGGCGCCTTTTTGGTAGCATTCCATGATTCTGTCGCACGAACATGATGAAATCCTTAGCAAGTCTATCGGGCATGTCGACTGTGTCCATAATGCGCCTGAGCGCTTCATCATGCCGGCGTAAGAAGTCTATTTCGCGGGGCAAGTCAAACTGCACTGTCCTCTGGACGCACGCATAGAGGAACTCTGCCGTATCAGTGCAGTCAAAATATCGGTACAAATCAGCGGTGTCGTTCAGAACCTCGACATTGCTCTGAGGTGTTGGTCGCCAATCGATGAATCGCATCAGCGGTCCAGAATGGGATTGCAGAGCTGTGCGGTACTGATCGATGCGGTCGAGCATGACGGACGAGACCGGAAAGACCATGCCTGGTGGTGTAAATTTTCGTTCGGCGAGAACGTGGTGGATAAGGCAGCGGTGCAACCGGCCGTTGCCATCTTGTAGAGGGTGAACATAAACGAAGCCGAAGGCCGAGGCTGCGGACTGCAAGACAGGATCGATCTCGTCGGCCATCATGCGATCGTTTGCTTCAAGTAATGCCGACATCAAGTCGGTAAGATCTCCGGGCCGCGCGCCGATGAATTCGGGCAGGGGATCGCCGTTGTGATCTCGCTCGCCTAGAAACACACCGTCGGGTCGGAGACCTGTGTGGACAAATCGATTGTCCTCGATGAGAACGCTGTGTAGACGAACGATTTCATCGAGAGTCAGTTTGTTCTTCCCTGCCTGTACCACCGCGCGTCCCCACCGCTCAAGCCTGTTGCGCGGCGGCCGTTCCCCTTCAATTTCGAAACTTGCCCGGCTATCGGCGAGTAGCATGAAGCTCGCCGCACGGGCGGCCAAATGGGCAGTGGTGCGACCAATTATTTCACTCGCCTTTTTCGCAAGCTCCTGGGCTATGAACTCGGTGAGTAGCTTGGTTCGCCGGATTATGGGGCAAAATCGGCCGATGCCCAGAAGATTGTCGCGCACGCGATGCCGACGGGAGAGCCGCGGTTTGCCTGTGAAGTATGCTTCTGCGTCGAGCACATCGATTGCTGTGACGTTTTCCGCATCGGATACCTTTTTTAAGTTGCGGCCAATCAGCAGTTCGTAGAGAAACCATGCGCGCCGATTCGGTTTCCCGTTAGGCGCCTCGCGGACAAATTCGGCCATGGAGGCTGCTGGTACGGTTTCGAAGATGCGCTTCAAGACGAGCAGATCAATGCGTTCGTGCCGCAGCGCAAAACTCAGGTGATCACCGAAGGTGTCTCCGGGCCAATATCTGCGATCAAAAACAGTCCAGAGAGCCTCCTCCCGATGGCTGCCGCGGATATGTTTCTCTGAGACACAAGACGGACGGCGCACGGGCGCTTCGATGGAAAGAGCATTTACAAGCGCAGCAAATCCGGCAAGCTTTGAGGCTTCAGGAATGCGTTGCTCTTGAAAGCTTGTTGGTTTCTTGAAATTCAGCCGCATGTCGAAATCCGCTCAGCTAGGTCGAAAACTGGCCCGATAATCAGTATCATGTCGAAGATCATATTACTACTTTTAAGTGGCGGAATCCACTGCATTTCTGTCGAAAATGACGCCGTTTTTGACTGCGATGCGGGAAAAAATCCGGGCCTAGAAGGGCCAAACACCCCATGGATGCGGATGCCGACGTAGTTCAACCAAAGACTCTACATGCCCGCACTACTCTTGTTTGGCGAGGGCGCGACATGCCTGATTTGAGAAATAAGACCAAGGCAACTGGGATCGGGAGGTTCGCCATTCTTACTGGATGGGAGAGCGCTGAGACTCGTGGAGATTTTGGAAAGCCGAAAGCGCCCTGCGCGTTAGCGAACTGGCAACTCTTTTTGCTGCGACGAGCGTTTCAGCGCGGATTGGGGCACGCTGCTGACCGATGATTTCGCAACTGCAACCCTCAGGACGGCGGCGACTTCCTTCCCTTAAGTCTGGAGTGCAAGCTCGACGATGCGAATGGCAAGCCTGCAGTGAAACTCTCCGACAACTTTCAAAAAGGTCTGGGACTCGCGAAGAGAGTCAGCACTATCAGCTGGTGTTTGGCGTCGCCGGGGTTGCTCATGCACCCGTTGTGATGCAGTGGCAAAGGTGTTCCCGGAACGGCAGAGATCGGAGCGCGAGCGGCATTCAGCACCACGACGTTTCCCCGAACGGCACCCAAGTGCCGAGTGAGCGCGCCAACTGGAAGAATAACTTCAGGTATGGCCGCCACTCGGGAGCAATTGCCAAGGTGTCGGAAATAGCCTTATTTCAGGATCGCTTACTCGGACGGTTCTCACGACACCATATTTACTTGCATTAAGCATTTGTATTAAGTATGGTTAAGCATGCGAACAGTCAAGAACAGCCGATTTTGGTCTGCACCCGTGTTGCGCCCGGCTCTCCCGATATTTGTTCTTGCCGCATCGTTTCATTTGCTCTTGCCGGAAGCTGCCTCTCCGCAGGGTGAAACTACCAGCGCGATCATCGGTCAGGTGAGCGATGCGAGCGGCGCGGCGGTGCCGGGAGCCGCGGTGACGGCAACGAATAAGGGGACTGGATTAAAGCGCATCGCGAAAACCGATGACTCAGGCCGGTTCAACTTCCCACAGCTGAAGCCCGGCACGTACCTGGTCAAGGTGGAAGCAGAAGGCTTCGAACCGCTGCAGAATGAGGCAATATCTGCTGGCCTGGGCCAGAAGCAAACCGTCGATTTCAGACTCAAGATCGCACAGTCAAATCAGACCGTCGAGATAACCAGCGAAGCCGCGATCCTCAACCCGGAGAATGCAAATACATCCACGACTCTCAATGCACGCGCGCTCGAAGACCTTCCAAATCCGGGGGGTGACTTAACCTACCCACTTCAGTTTGCCGCAGGCGCGCTCATCAATACCGCAGGCAGCAGCAACGATTTTGTTGGCGGGACGAATGGGTTTGGCAACGTGGAGTTCAATGGCCTGCCCGCTCTCTCGAACGGGTACATCGTCGATGGACTGGAAACGAACGACCCGCTGACCAATCTGAATAGCGGGCTCTCGACGAACCTCGTCCTCGGACTGAATTCGGTATCGGAAGTGACGGTCAATACGCTTTCCTATGCCGTCGATCAGGGCCGTTATGGAGCGTCCCAGGTTAACTACGTTACAAAGTCTGGTTCGAACCAGTTTCACGGAAACCTATATGAGCTATGGAATGGCGCGAAGTTCAACGCGGCCGACGATTTCACGAATGCCGCAGGAAAACAAAAGCCGCAATCGACGGTAAACCACTTCGGGGGCAGTGTGGGCGGCCCGATTATCCACGACAAGCTGTTTTTCTTCTTCGATAGCGAGTGGGTTCGGATTG
>Ga0210399_10004509_pt1 | contig 10820 bp, 10 predicted proteins | sample IncBWC14MmetaG_FD_150865 | JGI IMG/M metagenome (GOLD analysis project Ga0210399, IMG submission 150865) | Forest soil microbial communities from Barre Woods Harvard Forest LTER site, Petersham, Massachusetts, United States - Inc-BW-C-14-M | ecosystem: Environmental > Terrestrial > Soil >...
AGATCACGGTGGGCGGAGAACTGAACAAGCTTGCCGACAATGTTGCCTTGGGGCGTGACATGGCCGGTGTACATTGGCGCTCGGACGCAGAGCAGGCTCTGCTGCTCGGCGAGGCGGTCACCATCAGCATCCTGCGCGATCAGCGCTCCACTTATAACGAGCCCTTCAGCGGCTTTACATTCACGAAGTTCGACGGCACAACGATCATCGTTTAGTCGGAACATGGGCAGCCAGGAACTCCCTGGCTGCCCGTCTCGCTACGCATTCGATCCTTGGCGCGCTTATCTCGAGGCGGCCTGTCCGGTGGCGCCGGCGCGACTGAACTCAAATCGCAATAGCCATTTGCGAGCACGCGGATTGTCAACTGGAACGAATTTCCATTTGCTGGCGGCATTCATAGCCAGGCGGGCGAAATAGTAGCTCGAACCGTGCACTTCGAGGACTTCGTCGACGACGTTGCCTGAAGGATCGACAGTCACGCGAACCGCGACCTTGATGACACCGCGAATCGTGCCGCGGGCGTGGGGCGGCACCTCCGGAATTTCTTCATGCAGCACCGACGCCTTGTTCGCCCCTGGTGTTGCAGGATGATCTGCGGGACGAGCGCCGGAGACCTCAGGGCGCGCGGGCGGTGAGGCTTCTGAATTCTCTGCGGCCGCTGTCGATGGGGCAGCTGGTTTCGAGGCGTATTGGGAGCGAAGCACGTGCACGCCAGCCCAGAGCGCGACCACCACGATGAAAAACACCGCGACCGCTGGGACTAACCAGCGGTATTGTGGCGACTTCTCCGGAGGTTTGCTTCTGACGGGTGCCTCGTGCACGACGGGCTTGGGAACCGACTCGAGTGGTTTAGGGGCGGGAACTGGGGACGGCGGTGCCGCTGGGGACGGCGGTACCGCTGGGGACGGCGGTACCGAAGCGACTGCCGCCGCTGGCGCCGGATTGATCTCGGCTTGCAGCTCCGCGACGGTGGGCCGGTCGGCGGGGTTGCGATTCAAACATTGACGGATGATCCTCTCCAGGGTCAGAGGAATAGCGCCGGGCAAGAATTCAGTTTCGGATTTACTCTCGGGCCACAGAGTCGGGTGCTGAGTCAGAGCCTCGACCAAGGTTAAGCCGAGACTCCAGACATCACCGGCCATGGAAAAACTGCCGAGTTTTGTTTCCGGCGCATCGTACTCGGCAAATTCACCGCTGGTTGGCGCGGATGCGCCGGCGGGGCGGACCGTATCACTCGCTAATTTAAGCTGATCGTTGACGACCAGAATGTTTGATGGCTTGAGCTGTCCCAGCACCAGGTTCCGGCGGTGCAGAAAAGCCATTGCGTCCAGGGTGGGAACCAACAATTCCCGCACTTCGTCGGGAGTGAGCGCCCTTTTGGGAAGAATTTGCGCGAGCGTCTGCTCGGCATATTCCATCACGACGAATAGAAATGGGAGACCACCGAGCTGGCAGCGCCCCGTCTCGAGAAGTCGAATCAGATGAGGATGGGACAGCTTGGCCGCCGCCGTCCAGTGCGCGAGCTGCGATTGAGACTGAGTCGGATTGGCCTGGATCAACTTGATCGCGGCATTGGGCAAGTCTTGCGCCTTATATTCGGTAAGGAATACTCCGCTATGCTCTGAGGCACGCAAAAAGCGGCGCAGCGGAAAGACTCCGTTGATGACCTGGCCTTCCCACTTCGTCCAGACCTCAGTCATGGTTGGTCTTCTTGTATTTTGCGACTTCTACGTCCGCGGGCGATTTGATTGCAAACTAATAATAAATCAGATACTTACGATTTAGACAGTGTCGCATTCAGGTGACAAACCTGCGGCTTATCACGGCCTCGACCCCCAGGCAGAGGGCCCTTGTGACGGCCGGCGCCGCCCTTACAATGGGTGAAAGCATGCGTAAGTACGAAAAAACCCCCGAAGCCATCGCGAAGCTCTCCCCGGAGCAGTATCGCGTAACGCAGCAAAGCGCCACCGAGTACCCCGGGACCGGTGAACATCTGGACAACAAGGAGCCGGGCATCTACGTCGACGTCGTATCGGGCGAGCCGCTGTTCGCTTCGTCCGATAAATACGAATCGGGGTGCGGCTGGCCGAGCTTTACCAAGCCCATCGAGCCGGCCAACGTCAGCGAATTGCACGACACCACGCATGGCATGATCCGTACCGAGGTGCGCTCGGCCCACGGCGACAGTCACCTTGGCCATGTATTCGATGACGGTCCGGCGGATCGCGGCGGACTAAGATACTGCATCAATTCTGCCTCGTTGCGGTTCATCCACCGCGACGACATGGAGGCGCAGGGCTACGGGGCTTATCTGAATCAAGTGGAGGATATCCGATGACAACAGAACGAGCGGTTCTGGCGGGCGGCTGCTTCTGGGGCATGCAGGACCTCATTCGCCGCTACGACGGCGTCCTGTCGACGCGGGTCGGCTATAGCGGCGGGGAAGTGCGCAACGCGACTTACCGAAATCACGGCAACCATGCCGAAGCCATCGAGATCATCTTCGATCCCGCCAAATTGAGCTATCGGCAACTCCTGGAATTCTTCTTCCAGATCCATGACCCGAGCACGCGGGATCGTCAGGGGAATGACAGAGGTCCGAGCTATCGATCAGCGATCTTCTACACCGGCGATGAACAGAGGCGGATTGCCGAGGACACGATCGCCGATGTCGATGCCTCCGGGCTGTGGCCGGGCAAGGTTGTGACCGAGGTCGCTCCGGCCTCCGACTTTTGGGAGGCCGAACCCGAGCACCAGGACTACCTCGAACGCTATCCGAACGGCTACACCTGCCATTTCATCCGCCCGGGCTGGAAGCTGCCCGTTCGGGTGAAGCAGCGGGCTTAGCGGACTCCAACTTTCGTGCGTACGGCGCCGAATGAATCGGCCGCCCGCGCAGCGCCACAGGCGGATAGCGGTTGGCGCATCAGGGTGCTTTTGCCGAACAGCGATTCAACCAGATCGACCGCCAGCGCGGCTGTTTTGTTGCGCACGTCGAGCGCCGGATTGAGTTCCATGATATCGAGCGAGCTCATGAGCCCGGTATCGGCGATCATCTCCATGCACAACTGGGCTTCGCGATAAGACATGCCACCGGCAACCGTGGTACCGACTCCGGGCGCAATCTCCGGATCGAGAAAGTCAACATCGAAGCTGACGTGCAAATGCGTATCCGGTTTCATATCCTCGAGCGCGAACTCCATGGCTTTTCTCACGCCCATCTCATCGATGTAGCGCATGTCGAACACCGTGAGCCGCTGCTCGTGCACGAATCGCCGCTCACCCGGATCGACACTGCGGATCCCAACCTGACGCACCCATTGCGGCATGATGGCCGGCGTCACGCCGTCCAGCTGCAGCAGTTCGGGCGGGCCGAACCCGCACAAACACGAAACCGGCATGCCGTGCAGACTGCCGCTCGGGCTGAGTTCCCGCGTATTGAAATCCGTGTGCGCATCGAGCCAAATCACTCGCAACGGTCGATGTGCTTCGCGACAATGACGTGCCACGGCCGAGACGGAGCCGATGCTGAGGCTATGATCTCCGCCGAGCAGAATCGGCAACCGGCCCCCCTGCAATTCTTCATAAACGGCGCGGTACACCTCGCGGTTCCACGCCGCCACCGCCCCGAGATTTCGATAACCGTCGCGCGCCGGCAGACCCTCGTTGGGCGGCCCACTGAGGTTGCCGCAATCCATGACCTTGAGGCCGCAGCCCGTCAGGGCGCGGTGCAGTCCGGCAACTCGCAGTGCTTCCGGGCCCATGGAGGCGCCCCGGTCGCTCGCGCCCACGTCGGTTGGCGCGCCAATGAGGCTTGCCGTGCGCATAGCCGCCGCGCTCACGCCACGCTTTCCTGGCGCGCGGTCAGCCGCTCGCCGCGGTGCGTGACGGGCGCAAGCACCAGGCCCAATCCGCCGAATAGATTCTTTGGATCGTCGAGTTCGGGTATGAGATCGATGACCTGTCCCCCGCCCAATTCCCCGTTCAATTGATGCAGATAGCGCAGTGAGGCGAAATCGTTGAGAGCGAAGCCGACCGAGTCGAAGATCGACACTTCGCGCAGCGCAGCGCGACCCGGCCGCTTTTGGCGCAGAACGTCGGCGAGTTCAGTTACCTGATCCGAAGCGCTCAATTGCTGGATTTCGCCCTCGATGCGCGCTTGCGGTTCGAACTCGACCACGATGCGTGCATCCGGTCGACGCAAAATATCCACATGCAATTCTGTTTTGCCGGGGCAGTCGCCGCCCACTGCGTTCAAATGCATTCCGGGCTCGATCATCTCGGGGGTCAGGATGAGGGCATTGCGTTTGTCGGCAGTCACCGTGGTGACGATGTCCGCGCCGCGCACCGCCTCAGCCGTGCTGCTGCAGCGTACGAGTTTCAGGCCGGGCAGGCTCAAAGCGGCGAGATTGCGCAGCAACTTGGCGCTGGCATCCGGATCGGTGTCGTACAGGCGCAATTCCCGGATCCCCAGCATCTGCTGAAATGCGATGGCTTGAAATTCGCTTTGCGCTCCATTTCCGATGAGCGCCATCACGCGAGCGTCCGGCCGCGCCATGTGACGCGCCGCCAGGGCCGAGATCGCCGCGGTGCGCAGCGCCGTGACGAACGTCATTTCCGCGAGCAGCAGCGGATAGCCGGTCGCAACGTCTGCGAGCACGCCGAAGGCGGTAACGGTCAAGTGCCCCGTGGCGGTATTCTTCGGGTGGCCGTTCACATACTTGAAGGCATAGAGCCGCCCATCGCTGGTCGGCATCAGTTCGATCACGCCCACGGGAGAATGGCTGGCGTGGCGCGCCGACTTCTCGAATTCGCTCCAACGCCGATAGTCCGCCGCAATTTCGCCGGCCAGTGCTTCAATGAAGTGAGCAGGACCCCTTAGTGACACCAGCTTTCGAACGCGCGCAGTTCCAATGTAATTCACCATGATGTTCTCGTGGGTTAGGGACTTAATGGCTTGCCGCTAGTTTCCCCGACCCGCGCGCTAAACAATAGACAGAAAACTAATCAAAAAGCGCGTATATTTATACAAATAGTCATGAGAATCTGACGTTTTGTACTCTCCATAAGGAAATTCATGGATACCACTGATCGGCGGCTGCTCTCGCTGCTGCGCGACAACGCGCGCTCGCCGGTGGCCGCAATGGCCAAAGCACTCGGAGTGTCGCGCGGTACCGTGCAGAACCGCCTGGCTCGCCTCGAAGCCGACGGCGTTATCGTCGGTTACACGGTGAGGCTCACGCTCGATGATGAGGATCAGCGCATCCGCGCCTTGATGACCGTGGCGGTTGAAGGCAATCGAACCGATGAAGTGCTCAAGGCCCTTCGCGGCGACCCAGCGGTATGCGCCTTGCACACCACCAACGGGCGTTGGGACATCGTGGCCGAACTGCGCACGGAGAGCCTCGAGGCAGTCGATCGTGTTTTGGGCCGCATCCGCAAGATCGATGGAATCTCCAACACGGAAACCAGCCTGCTGCTCTCGACCCATAAATATTAGCGCGAACCATGCGGATCCAGACACGGCGGATGCTGGCTTAATGTTGGCCGAGGATGCGCGCCTTGGCCTTCTCGTAGTCCTTTACAGTCAGCACGCCGATATCCTTGAGGCGAAGATGCTCGCGCATTTCGTCGCGCAAGTGCTCGGCCTTCGTGGGTCGGCGTGCCGCCGACGCGAGCTGAATGTGCGCCGCGAGCTTAGCCATGAAGCTCCGCAAATCACGCAAGGTACCCAGGCCGCCGGTGCATTCCAGCAATCTCGCCGCGCCGTGGATACTGACCAGACTCAAGGTCTCAGTCGTTCTGTAGACAGCCACGAGCGTTGCAAACAGCCACACCCCGAAGACGCCGACACATATCGCAAGCCAGTGCTGCGGCCACCACGGCAACGCTGAGAGGTCGATCCGCCAAGCGATTCCTGACACCAGAGCTAAAAATACCAGCGAAAAAGCGAGCCATCGCCATGGGATGTGCCGCACCTGCCGCGGCGCGACAAAGCGCAGATCGAGGACGTACTCGAGCAACATTTTGCGCGAGTGCAAGCGAACGGAAAGATAGTAGTAGTCGATGATCTCAAGCTGCAGGAGGCGCCTGCGCAGGCGGCTGCGGAATTCGATGCGCGCGTGGACCGAGCGGGCGATCCGACGGTCCGGCACCTGCCGAGACTCCGACTCGAGCAGGATGTGTTCAGTCTTCGAAATCCGGGCGTCGCGCGCGTTCATCTTGTTTGATCTTAAACATGCATGTGGCTGACTTTCCGAGAACTGCGTCCCCTCGCGCGTGATGCCATGCAGCAATAATCCTGATCGCGCTCACTCGCTGGGGCGTTCGCGCGGGGCGCCCGCAAGGGGGAGCCACTTAGGCCCGCGTCCGAAAAACCGGAGCCATCTCTCAGTCCTTGAGGGGCGCTCGGGGATAAATTGGCGGCGTACCGCCGTAGCCCCAGTTGCTTGCAACTCGGGGGCCCCGATCAAGCGGCCGCGGGGAACTGTTGAGAAGCCGTTGCGGATGTGTTCATGAATATATTCGATCTGGACGACAAAGTGGCCGCGGCGGCAGTGGCCGCCGCGGGCACCGTTATCGGTAGCTTGATTCAATTGCGCATCCTCTGGCGCAAAGAGACGTCGGAGCGCTCACGGGGTGTACCGGCTACAAAGAAGTCGCGCCGCGGCCCAATACTGGCGATATGTCTTCTGCTAATCGGCGCTGCGGTGGGCGGTTTCGCCTTCTCGCGGTACTTGGTGCAGCAGTCGGATCTCGACTCGGCGGCAGTGCGTGGCCAGCTGCAGACGCAACTTGCGCAGATCAGTGCAACCGCGGAGCGACTGGAGCGTGCAACTCTACGCGATCATGGTGCGAGCGGGCACGCGGCTGATGATCGCCGCGGCGCCGAAGCCGCCACCGTGACGACAACGGTTGGGCCGTGCCGCGCGGGCGCCGCTGCCCCCGATGCGATGCCGGCATGCGATGAGCAGGACGCACTACGGGTCACGCTGTGCGCGAGCGTGCCATCGTTGGCCGTGGTGACCGTGATGGATCTGTACGCTCGCCCTGAGGACTCATCGCAGCCCTGGACCCGAGTCGCCCCCGGCCAGGACGCCGGACGCGCGCGCTTCGCGGACAAGGTGATCGAGCGGGCGGAGACCGACCAGAGCAAGCAGGTTTGCACGGGCTTTTCGTCGTGGGACGGCGAAAAAGCCTACAGTGCGCGCCTGGTCGTGAAGTTCGTAGTTGCGCCTGCGCCAAGCGAGGCATCGAACGCGCAGCTCGTGCCGATTTCCGAAGCGGCGAAGTAGGCGCCTGGCTGCAGACTTTCAGCGGCTCGATGTGCCGGTGCGCCGCCTCGCCGACGGCAGGCTCTGCCGCTGGCGTATTCTCGCGGCATCCATCAGCATGCGTCCGGCCCAACGGTAAACGTTGTTCTCTTTGACTGTCCGCCGCATCAGACTCATGCGACTGCGCCGCTCTTCGCGGCCCATGCGCATCGCGATCTCCATGGCATCCGCGGTTTCGTTCACGTCGAACGGATTGACCAAGACCGCTTCTGGCAACTCCTGGGACGCGCCCGCGAAGGTGCTTAGTATGAGCACACCGTCCTCATCGTCCCGCGCAGCCACGAATTCCTTGGCCACCAGGTTCATGCCGTCGTGCAAACTGTTGACAAGGCAAAAGTCCGCTGCGCGGTAAAGTTCGAAGACGCGCTGCGGTTCCTGATGTTCGTCGATGAGTATGATCGGACGCCACTCGCCTTCCGCGTACTTCGCGTTGATTCGCTCAGCTTCACTGTAGGTTTGTTTCTGCAGCGCCTGGTAGGCGGGCAATTGACTGCGCGACGGCGCCGCGATCTGCAGCAAGCTGATTCGCCCGCGGTGCCGTGGATTATTGTCCAGCAATGCCTCCAAGGCTTGAAACCGCTCGAGAATGCCCTTGGTGAAGTCCCAGCGCTCGACACCCAAGCCGACGACGACGCCGGCGCCGATGCGATGGCGTTCGCGCACCAGCGCTCGGCAGGTGGCGATGTCGGGTTGGTGCTGCAGCCAGCGCGGCGGCCACTCAATCGATATCGGGTAAGGGGCGACGCGGCACACGTGGCCCTGCGTGGTGACTGTCATATGCTCACGATCGATCTGGCATTCCACGAAGCGATCCACGGCATCGACAAAATTCTGACAGTGGTAACGGGTGTGAAAGCCGAGGATGTCGGCCGACAGCATATGCAGCAACATCTCGCGCTTCCACGGGCACACGCCGAAGGTCTCGGCATTTGGCCATGGGATGTGCCAAAACAGCACGATTGTGGCTTTGGGAATCTTCTCGCGGAGGAGTCGCGGCAAGATGGCGAAGTGGAAATCCTGGATCAGCACCACCGGACTGTCGGTGGTCGATTCCGCGGCGACCACCTCGGCGAACTTGGCGTTCACTTCTTCATAGGCATGCCAATCGCTGGCGCGAAACGCCGGCCGCACATAGGCCAAATGGCATAACGGCCACAGGCCCTCGTTGGAAAAGCCATAGTAGTATCCCTGCTCCTGCTCAGTCGTCAGCCACACGCGGCGCAATGTATACGACGGATCATCGGGAGGCACCTGTAGGTGATCGTACTGATCCACGGTCTCACGATCGGCCGTACCGGCGCCGTGCGCCACCCAGACTCCCGAGCACGCCCGCATGATCGGTTCGAGCGCCGTAACCATGCCGCTCGCAGGAACTTGCACCCTGGGACGGTGTTGCGCGTCGAAATTGTGCATGAATGGTTCACGATTCGACACGATGATGATCTGCGAGGAATGCAGATAATCGCGTACCACCTGCCGCAGTGCCTGCGGCGTCCAATTCTCATGAAAGTCGATTTCCAGCCGCTGCTTCTCCTCGGCCTCAGCCAACACCTGACGCACTTGCGACAAAATCGGCATCGAGGAGCGCGGCGATTTCGCATCGTCGAGAAACCGCTTGCCGCGAATGTCGCCGATCAGAACCTTGACCCAACGGCGCAATTGGAGCCAGGCCACGAGCACGATCAGCAGTGCCAACAGCAGCAGCGAAATGCCGACAAACACCAGTACGAAGTCCCTGGCAGTCCTTTGCCGGCGGTCGACGAAGCTCAAATCGTGCAGCATCAGCACACGAAAGGGCGTTGGTTCGAGTGCATCGAAGTCGAAGCGAGAGATCTGCACGGAGCCGGACGGCAATTGGACGATGCGTGTCGCATCGAGTTTCGCATTGATGCCGGCATTGCAGGAAATCGTGCCTGGCGTGCGCTCAGTCTCGTATATGGTCGAACCGTCGGGACGGCACACCAGCACTGCGAGCAAGCGCTGGTCGGCGGTCAGCTTTGCGAGGTAGTCGCTAAGCTGCGCCTGGTTGCCGCTTTCCACCAGATATATGATCCGCTCCTCCATCGAATGCATCACCAGCTGAGCGCGCAATTCAACGTCGGATCGAAACCACTCCGCCAGCAACCGTTCGATGGACGGCAAGCCAAAAAACGCGACAACGCATGCGGCAAGCGCAATCGGCAGCACATAACGCAACATGACTGAGCGAAACATCCTGCCTCCCTGTGGGTCGATAAGCACGCCAGTCAAGCAAACAAAATACCGAATATTCGCAGTCCAGTCCCGGCTTTTGTCCGATACTCTCCGTGTAAGAATTACATTGCAGACAAATAGTTGCAAAGCATTGGCGGCGGCGACCCTGTAACCTATGTTGTCCTATGGTTCAAACACTGCCGACGCCATCGCTTGCATGGTGCTTGTTTTTGGATGTCGACGGAACCCTGATCGAGCTGACCGATTCTCCGCTTGAAGCGTTTGCGGATCAGGAACTGAAGGTCTTGTTGGGTCTCGTGGCGGAACAACTTGGCGGCGCCCTGGCATTGGTGAGTGGTAGGAGCATCCAATACCTGGACGCGTTGTTCAAACCGCTGCGCCTGCCGGCGGTTGGACTTCACGGCGTCGCGCGGCGCAGCGCGTCGGGTGTGATGCACGGAGCGAGTATCATCAATGCCGAGCTCGACCGCGTGCGCTTGGCGGTGAAAGCGCTCGTCGAGGCTTACCCGGGAACTTGCGTCGAGGACAAAGGCCAAACTATCGCCGTGCACTTTCGAATGGCGCCCCACCACGAGTCAAGGGTACGCGAGGCGCTGGCGGCCATCGCCAAACCAATGAGCAACCATTTTCGCATTCAAGAAGGAAACATGGTCCTTGAACTGATGCCCCGCGGATTCAACAAGGGCGCAGCCATTGAGATGTTCATGCAGGAGCCGCCGTTTGCAGGCCGACGACCGGTGTTCGTCGGCGACGACCTCACCGATCAAGGCGGGTTTCAAGCGGTCGAAGCACAGGGCGGCATTTCAATCGCAGTCGGCGATCGCGTGCGCGCGCAATTTCGCGTCGAAGATCCAACTGCTGTGCGCAGCTGGCTGCAGGGCTTCGCGGCGTAGCAAGATTCACGACGCGAATGAAGTCATCCTCGGACCTGGATCTCGCGCTCATCGGTAATTGCCAAGTCGCCGCATTGATCGATCGGCGCGGCCGAATTGTCTGGATGTGCCTGCCCAAGCCGGACGCCGATCCGGTGTTCTGCGCGCTGCTGCGGCGCGAGGGTGGCGATTCGGTCAGCGGCGTTTTCGCCATCGATTTGCAAGAGATGGCGGAGGCGCAGCGCAGCTATGTGCGCAACACCGCCATCGTATTGACCACGCTCAGCGACGCGCGGGGCAACTCCCTGAGGATCACCGATTTTTGCCCGCGCTTTCGTTCGCACGGCCGCAACTTCCGACCCTCCTGTCTGGTGCGGCTGATCGAGCCCACCGAGGGACG
>Ga0210399_10004510_pt1 | contig 10819 bp, 6 predicted proteins | sample IncBWC14MmetaG_FD_150865 | JGI IMG/M metagenome (GOLD analysis project Ga0210399, IMG submission 150865) | Forest soil microbial communities from Barre Woods Harvard Forest LTER site, Petersham, Massachusetts, United States - Inc-BW-C-14-M | ecosystem: Environmental > Terrestrial > Soil >...
TCTCCTTCCACGCCATCGCCACGTGTTGCCCCGCGGACCAACAGATCATTTTCATAAATCAGGGATATGCTTGCACCGTCAAATTTTGGCTCCACACAGTATTCAATATTTTCCAGTCCGGTAAGCTCTCTGGCTTTCCTGTCCCAGTCAAGTAGATCCTCCCCATTATAGGAATTTTCCAGGGATAGCATGGGCACGAGGTGTTGTACCGTGGGGAAATCTTTTGTCAATCCCTTTGCTACCCGTTGGGTGGGGGAATCAGGCGAAACAAGGCCAGGCTCTTCGCTTTCCATTTTTTGCAGCAGTTTATACAAAGTGTCATATTCAAAATCTGATAGTAAGGGATCGTTCAGAATATAGTACCTGTATTCATGGAAGCGCAGCACATCGCGTAACTTTTCCACTTGTTCTGTTTTAAAAGAATCTTTTCGTGCTTGCTCAAGCAAGCTCTTGCTCAGGTTTTGCAGCGTTAGGGTTTGTTGTTGCGAATACATGGCTTTTGTTTGATATGGTAAAATTAAGAGAATGCATCCAGTGCTGGTTTATTTGCAACTTAAGCAGATTTACAAAAAATAGTTGTGATAAATTAAATGAGAATATTAAATTCGCCATCCTGTTACTCAAAAAAACAACGAACCTTTTACAAATGCCAGTATCTACTACGATGACAGCCCAGCAAAAAAAGATAACGACGATTCTAAAGCAATTGAAAAGCGATGGCACCATTGGCGTTTCGGTTGATTGTGTGATTTTTGGATTTGATGAAAATGAATTGAAAGTGCTACTGATAAAGTCCGATCTGGAAAAATATGAAGGCAAATGGTCATTGCTTGGGGACCTTGTAAATAACCATGAGGACCTGAATGAAGCGGCCTACCGGATTTTAAAAGAAAGAACGGGAATGAATGATGTGTATCTGGAAGAAGTGAAAGCTTTCGGAGAAGTGGGGCGGCATCCTGCTGCCAGAGTGGTGACTATTGCATATTGCTCGCTGATTAATATTCAGCACCATCAGTTAAAGATACTCGCAAACGAATTGCATTGGCACAACGTTGGTTCTTTGTCGAATATGGCTTTCGACCATAAGAAAATATTGAACTTGTGCTATGAGTGGCTGCAGAAGCGTATTCAGGAGCATCCCCTTGGGTTCAGTTTGTTGCCAAAAAAATTCTCACTCCGAGAGCTGCAGAACCTCTACGAAGCTATCTTAGGCGTAAAACTGGACAGGAGGAATTTCAGGAAAAAATTCTTTTCCATGGGCTTACTGGAAGACACTAAAGAATATGAAACAGAGGTACCACACCGCCCGGGCAAACTGTACAAGTTCAATTATGACAAGTACAAAAAGAAAGAAAGAAAGAAATGGTTTGGGATAGATTTTTGATGCATTTTTTAATTTAAGAATGCATCTAACGCAATAGTTGGACGTCCCGTATTATCAAATGCCCCGAGGGAATATCCATTCCAGTTGGTAAAACATTCTGGTTCCCAATAAAGCACTCCAAGGCCCATGTTTTTTGGTACAGCCCTTGTTTTAGCAATGATATCCGCTAAAAACGACCGGCAGGTAGCCGGATCACCAACTGGCATCCCCGCTTCTACAATCATTACCGGTTTACCATACCTTGAAACCATATCGTTCATGTTGGCCAGGCACGCTGCGTTCACACTCATCCAGCTGGCTGCACCTCCGCTAGAATAGGAGGGATATAGCGACATACCGATGATATCCCATTTGGCGTTATTGGCTTTAAGCCCGTCAAACATCCATTCGAACAAGCTGTTATCAAAACCGTTTGAAATATGCACGATTACTTTTGTTGAATCGCTTACGGCTTTGATCGCACTGTACCCCGAATTTACCAGAAGTGCAAAGTTCTGCATGTTGGTTGATGCCCGCCCATCTTCCCATAACATGCCATCATTTGTTTCATTGCCAACTTGGGCCCAGTCAGGAGATATGCCATTTTTTCTCAGCGTGTCCATCAAAAGGAAAGTATAATTGTACACTGCTGAGTCCAGGGCGGAGAGCGTCAGAGCATTCCAGGCCGCAGGCTTGGTTTGATGTCCAGGGTCTGCCCAAACGTCACTGTAATGGATATCAATCATGATTTTTAAGCCCAGACTTTTTGCGCGAAGCGCCTTATTCAAAACATCGGTCGTATTGCACCAGCCGTCCGTCGGATTGACCCACGCCCGAAGCCGGAGAGCATTCATACCCAGATTTTTTAGTATTTGCATGCAATCTCTTTGTGTTCCAGTGCTATCGTAGAATTTGATATTGTCAGATTCCATTTGGGTGAGCCAACTCATGTCCGCGCCTTTAATAAAATTTAGGTTAATGACCGTCGTATCCGTTTTAATGCTGGAAGTCGAAGCATTTTTTTTGCAGCTTATGCAAGTATAGAAGAAAAGAAAACAAATAAGGCAAGTTCGTTTCATGAAACCCAAAATTTGTAAGTATACAGTGCGGTTGAACCGGTCTTCGGTAAATAGATAATAGTGCAATCGTTTACATCACAAGATATATTTTTTTATAATTCGGCCGAATATTTTACCAGGTTTTTTTTCGCATGGATGATTCCCTGAAAATGGGAATAGGAGGAAGAACAATTTTCTTTTGAGCTAGAGCAGGATATCCTTTTTGTTCTATGAATTGCAAAAGCATCTTGAAAGCTTCTTTGCCCATCAGAACGGTCTGCTGATCTATGGTTGAAAGCGTGGGAGTGATGTGTTCCCCAAACATTTCATTGGCAAACCCGAAAACCCCGAATTCTTCCGGTATTTTTAGTTTATTATCTTTTAACTCCTTCATTACACCTAGGGCGGTAAAATCCTCAGCAGCAAAAACAGCGTCAGGTCGCATTTTAAGAGAAAGAAAATGGAGCGCAGCATTTCTTCCGGATTCTATGGATACATTGCCAGGATAAATATATTTTTTTTTCACTTTTATTTTATTAGCATGCAGGGCCCCCAGGTATCCCTTCAGGCGGTCATCAAAAACTTTTATATTTTGAGGCCCGGCAACATGAGCTATGTTTTTGTATCCTTGTTTTATTAAATGTTCAGTTGCAATAAATGCGCCCCGGTAGTCATCAATCACAACGGAAGGCACGCCAATAGTGTCATTAGCCCGGTCAAAGAAAACAAGCGGGACCTCTCTTTTTTGCACCTGAGCAAAGTGAGAATATTCCTTTGTATCTTTTGCGATTGAAACAAGGATGCCATCAACACGTGCTGCCAATAAGGTTTCTATCCCCTTTACTTCATGCAGATGGGATTCATTTGACTGAAAAATAAGTACATTATAGCCATGTGAATTTGCCACACTTTCAATGCCATGAACAACGGAACCAAAAAAATTAATCTCTGCGCTGGGCACGATCACTCCTATCATATGGGTTTTGCCGGAGCGAAGGGAGGAAGCAACCTTGTTGGTTTTATAATTTAGCTTATTTGCAATCTTATGAACTAATTTTTTTGTCTTATCGCTGATTTTAGGATGGTTGCGTAAAGCTCTTGAAACCGTCGCCGGAGCAATATTCAATTCTCTGGCAATGCTTGCAATTGTTACTTCGTTAGCCAACTTGTTTATTATTTATTGTACAAGTGTAAATAAAAAAAACATCATTCTAAAGATTTTAAGGATTCCTGTGCAGCATTTGATTTTAAAATGTAGTCATATTTTAAGTGCTTCCATGAATCCTTTTATCTGGCGCGGCTAAAATTAACCTGACAGTGACATTGGAGTACAAATCTTAAGTATGGTATCAGCCAGCAAATATGCATCAAGACTAAAAAAAATGGCATAAAAATTTGGGGAATTAAAAATTTTACATACTATTGCGTATATTTTACACATTTAATGGATTTTTGTTTACTAAAATCGTTCGGGTAAAACAGGGAGGCTGGTTAAAAATTTTTGTTTTTTTTTAAAAAATCCTACATTGTGTAATCGATTGCACCAATAATCGAAAAAAGTGGAATTTCTTTTTTAATTTATTAACTGCTATTATGAAAAAAAAACGAATGCTTGTCAGGGTAGTTGTCGTCTTGCTACTTTTGCTTTCAGGCATATGCACACAAGCACAAACCAAAATTATTTCAGGTAAAGTTACCGACTCCAATAATGGCTCACCCATAGCTGGCGTCTCCGTAATTCCTAAAGGTTCAACCAGAGGGACCACCACCGGCGCCGATGGAGTTTTCCACATTAGCCTGGGCCCGCAATCAACGGTGCTCATTTTTTCTTCAGTAGGTTTCGGGACTCAGCAAATCAATATAGCCGGTGATTTTTTAACTGTATCCCTTACGGCCAGCAATGCAGCCTTAAGCGAAATTGTAGTGATTGGATATGGTACTGCCCGTAAAAGGGATTTAACGGGTTCGATTTCTACGGTAAATTCAAAGGATTTTCAGCAAGGAGCTATTACTACTCCCGAACAATTGATCTCCGGAAAAGTAGCTGGTGTTTCCATAACTTCCAATGGTGGCGCTCCAGGGTCAGGAAGCGTCATTCGTATTCGAGGCGGGGCATCATTAAATGCAAGCAATGATCCCTTGATTGTTATTGATGGGATGCCAATAGAAAACGCAAGCATTTCTGGAGTTGCAAATCCATTGAGCTTAATTAACCCTAACGATATTGAGACTTTTACGGTCTTGAAGGATGCCTCTGCTGCTGCCATTTATGGCTCAAGAGCATCAAATGGAGTCATTATCATTACTACTAAAAAAGGCAGAAGCGGAACACCTGTTTTAAATTTGAATACGCAACTCTCAGCGGGCTCTATTGTAAAGAAAGTGGATGTGTTAACGCCTGGTCAGTTAAGACAATTAGTAAATACTAACGGAACCCCATCATTGATAGCTTTGTTGGGATCTTCCAACACAGACTGGCAAAATGAGATTTATCAAACTGCCATTTCCAATGATAATAATCTAAGCATCGCCGGAGCTTTAAAGAACTTGCCCTACCGGGTTTCTGTAGGTTATCTGAATCAAAATGGCGTTTTAAAAACTGATAATCTGCAAAGGACTTCCTTGGGAGTTAATCTTAGTCCCATTCTCCTAAATAACCATTTAAAGATCGATATCAATTTAAAAGGGTCATACAGTAACTCTATATTTGCTAATCAGGGTGCTATTGGTTCTGCCGTTAGCTTCGATCCCACCCAAAGTGTATATACAAAGAGTACTCGGTTTGGTGGTTATTGGGAATGGCTAGATCCCAATTCTTCTACTGGGCTTAAAGCCTTGTCACCCAAAAACCCACTGGGTTTATTGATAGAACAAAGCGATAAGAGCACAGTAAAAAGAAGTGTTGGCAACGCAATTGTAGATTATAAAGTACACTTTTTACCAGAGCTGCATGCAATTATTACTTTAGGATACGATGTATCTGAAGGAACTGGAACAAAAGTAATCTCCGACAGCGCTGCTTCTAACTATGATCGATTTAAAGATAAGGGCGGAGTATTTCATGGTGGGGTTAATACTCAATATAAACAAACAAAACAAAATACTTATTTAAACTACAGCCTCACTTATGCCAAAGATCTAAATTCGATTGACAGCAGGATTGAAGCACTGGCAGGTTATGAGTACCAGGATTATTTGACCACTAATTACAACTATAATGATGTGACCTATGACGGCACGATTGTTTCTTCACCCACCTATCCGTTTGATAAACCTGAAAACAGGCTGATATCTTATCTTGGAAGAGCCACATACACTTTCAAAAACCGGTATATTCTCACTGGTTCTATTCGCCGAGATGGTTCTTCAAAATTTAGTCCCGCAAACCGCTGGGGAAATTTCCCGTCCGGAGCCTTTGCTTGGAAAATAAAAAATGAGTCATTCCTATCTAATGTAGCTGCCATATCGGACTTAAAAATTCGCGTGGGCTATGGTGTTACGGGTCAGCAGGATGGCATAAATGATTATGATTACCAGTCATTTTATAACTTGAGTACTACTACAGCGCAATATCAGTTTGGTAACAATTTCTACCAAATGTATAGACCAGGTGGTTATTACTTAAATAGAAAATGGGAACAAACGGCAACAAGTAATGTGGCCATAGATTATGGTTTCCTGAATAACCGTGTCAACGGGAGTATTGAATATTATTATAGAAACACCACCAATTTGCTGAATAATATTGCTCAGTCCGCTGGCACAAATTTCTCTAATCAAATTGTAGCCAACATTGGAAGCATGGAAAATAAAGGCGTTGAGTTCACTATTAATTTTCAACCCATACGTTCAAAGAATGTTACATGGGACATTGCTTTTAATGCTACCTATAATGAGAACAAAATCACTAAGCTTACTATTTCCAACGACCCTAAATTTGCCGGCACACAGTATGGCGGTATTTCAGGAGGAACGGGCAACACGATCTTGATTAATTCCGTGGGATACAGCAGAGGTTCTTTTTATGTGTTCAAACAAATTTATGATAAAGAAAGTGGCAAGCCTGTCGACGGTCTTTTTGAAGATATCAATAGAGATGGTATTATTAACCAGAACGATTTGTATAAATATAAGAGTGCTGATCCTAAAGAGTTTTTTGGGTTCAGTACAAATCTGAGCGTACGAAAATGGAGCGCTGGTTTCGTGTTGCGTGCAGACTTCAACAATTACATGTACAATAACGTAGCGTCGAGCACCGGAACACTTCGCAATATCATGAATCCACTTGGTTTACTTAACAATGGGTCTACGGATGTTTTGAATACAAACTTCAGCGGAAACGGTACCAACTATTATATGTCAGATTACTATGTTCAGAATGCGTCATTCTTCAGAATGGATAATTTGAATATAGGATATGATTTTGGCAAAGTATTTAATGAAAAAGCTTCTTTGCGACTGAGCGCCATTGTTCAAAATGTATTTGTTATTACAAAATACAAAGGGCTTGATCCTGAAATTAGCAGTGGAATAGACAATAATTTTTACCCGCGCCCCAGAACATATCTACTTGGTTTAAATCTGAATTTTTAATGCAATGCATGCGACAACTATAAAAAATGAATATGAAAAAAAATATTTTTAAAATAATAATTGCTCTCGGTTCTTTGAGCGGTAGTTTTATTTCTTGCTCCAAAAAGTTAAATCTGCTTCCAACCAATGATATAACCGCGGCGCAAGTATATAGTACCCCTGCAGGCTATGCCCAGGCTTTCGCAAAGGTGTATGGAAGCTATGCGCTTACAGGCAATACAGGCCCAGCCGGTAACGGTGATATTCAGGGGATTGATGAAGGCACTTCGGACTTTGTCCGTTTATATTGGAATGCGCAGGAATTGAGTACAGACGAAGCAGTTTGCGCCTGGGGCGATCCAGGTGTGCCAGATTTGCACGCCATGAATTGGTCTGCAAGCGATCCCATTCTTACAGGACTTTATTACCGGTCTTACTATCAGATTACTTTATGTAACGATTTCATTAACCAGTCATCCGATGCTAACCTCGCTTCACGCGGAATTTCTGGCGCTAACGCCGATACTATCCGCACCTACAGGGCCGAAGCCAGATTTTTAAGGGCATTCCAATATGCTGTGGTAATGGATCTATTTGGTAGTGTTCCATTTGTTACAGAGAAGGATCCTCTGGGCTCTATCTTACCTCCGCAAATCAAGCGGGCTGATTTATTTAATTATATCACAGGTGAGCTGAGAGCAATTGAAAGTGCACTTGTAGCGCCAATGAAAAATTTATATGGTAGGGCAGACCAGGGAGCAGAATGGGCTTTATTGGCACGCCTCTATTTAAATGCTCAGGTGTATACCGGTACGGCAAAATATGACAGCGCCATCATGTATTCTTCCAAAGTAATTGGGGCTGGATATTCTCTGATACCTAATTATACCCAATTGATGCTTGCTGATAACAATCTAAATACCAGCGAATTTATTTTAACTGTAAACTATGACGGCTTAAAAACGCAAGGCTATGGAGGTACAACCTTCTTAACCCACTCGCCAGTTGGGGGATCCATGATAGCCAAAAATTACGGAATAGATGGCGGTTGGTCCGGTAATCGGGTAACTAAGAATTTGATTGATCTATTTCCAGATCCTAATGGCAATGGGGATAAGCGTGCAGAATTTTATACACCCGGGCAAAACCTCGAGATTAATAGTATTCCAACCTTTACTGATGGGTATGCTGTAACAAAATTTAGAAATGTAAGGAGGGATAGCGTTATTGTGGATTCTGTGAAAGTTCCTGCTCAAGGCCAGAGCATAGCTTTCTCAGACATAGATTTCCCCTTATTTCGTCTTGCGGAACAGTATTTAATTTATGCAGAAGCGACTTTAAATAATGGAACTGGTGGAGATCAGACAAAGGCCCTACAATATTTTAATCTCTTGAGGCAAAGAGCCGGGGCTACGGCATTTGGTTCTATTGCGTTACAGGACATATTAAATGAAAGGGCAAGGGAATTATACTGGGAAGGATTCCGTCGCACGGATCTAATCCGGTATAATCAATTTGTAGAAGGCACATATTTATGGCCTTGGAAAGGTGGTGTTCAAAGCGGCACCTCTGTTGCGACATTCAGAAAAATATACCCGATACCTTCTGCAGATATTGCATCAAATACCAATCTAGTTCAAAACCCCGGATATTAAACTTGTGAATTTCCGGTATTTAAGATATAGAAAAAATAAATCATTATGAACACATTATTAAGAAAGCTGGTTTTCATTGGAATGGGAGTGGCCTTCTTTACAGCCTGTAAGAAAGATCAGGCAATTGATTATTTTGAAGGAGGTACTGCTCCTGCATTAACCGCTTCACTGGCTGATAGTATCCCCTTGTCTTACGCAACTGCCAGTCAAAATGCGGTAACCTTTTCATGGGCAAATCCCAATTATCAATTTGGCACTGGAGTAAGCTCTCAGGATGTTTCTTACCTGCTGGAGATCGATACCGTGGGAGCAAATTTTACAAACCCCAACAGACAATCAATTACCATAAGCAAGGATTTAAGTTTAACGATATCGCAATCAACATTCAATTCCTATTTATTGAATCAATTGCTGCTGGTTGCAGCAGTTAAGCATTCCATACAGGTTAGAATTACAGCCTCTATCAATTCTGTTGCTGCCACAAATCTCGCTTCCAACGTGTTAACTTTTGCAGTAACACCATACGCTATCCCTCCTGCTGTTGCACCACCTGCATCAGGTACATTATTTATAGTAGGTGGAGACGCAAAACTTGGTGCTTGGTCTAACCCCGTCCCAACCCCGGCTCAGCAATTCACACAGGTGAGCACTACAGAATACAAAATAACGATTGCTTTATCAGGCGGAGATCCAACCAGTGGAGGGGATCAGTTCTTAATCTTGCCAGTGAATGGAAGCTGGACCAATAAATATGCGTGCGTTGCTGCAAATAATACAAGTGCAGGTGGGACATTTGGTTATAATTGGAATGATAATTTTCCTGGTCCAACCGCTGCGGGAATGTACATAATTGATGTAAATTTTCAAACTGGAAAATACACGGTAACGAAGCAATAGTCGTGCTTGGTAACTAATATAAAAAAAAACATTATGAGATATTTAGCAAAACTCTTTTCAATGGCAAGTGTAATGGCCATTGCATTTACTGCGTGCCAAAAGGTTGCCAGCCTGCCATTTTATCCCCCTGGCAGTGCGCCAGTTTTGAGCAGTAGTGTAACTTCAACAAAACCAGCGCCGGCTGATTCGCTTACCAATGTCATCGCATTTTCCTGGACAAACCCTAAGTATGCAAGCGATTCCTCCACAACTAAATACATTCTTGAATTCGATTCCTCTGGGCGCCATTTTTCTATGGAACAAACCATTGTTCTAACGGGAGCTCGCAAAGACACTTTGACGGCAAAAGCACTAAATAACATCTTATTAGCGCTGGGCTTTGCCTATAATACCACTTATAATGTCGACGTGAGAGTGACTTCTTCTTATGCAAATAATAATGTACAGTTGAGGTCAAACGTATTGACATTGCAAATGACGCCATATGTTGTACCTCCCAAGGTAGGACCGCCAGCCTCAAACGCTTTATTTTTAGTAGGAAGCGCAACCGCTGGTGGTTGGGGGAATCCGGTACCGGTTCCGGCACAGCAGTTTACTCGCGATGATTCGGTAACCTATCACGGTACATTTTATATGAATGGTGGGCAGCAATACCTGCTTTTACCAGTAAATGGTGATTGGAGCCATAAATATGCAGTGCAGGATAATTCTATAGCGGGCCTGAGCGCAGGTGGCGATTTTGGTTATAACGTAGGATCTGCATTTAATGCTAACTTCCCTGGCCCGGCAGCAACAGGGATATATAAAATAACGGTATATTTTCAAAGCGGCAAATTCACCGTAACTGCAGTGAGTAAATATGGCTTGTTGTATGTCCCAGGGGACTATCAGAGCGCTCCCAATTGGACGCCTGCGACTGCGCCGACGCTTGGTTCCCCAAAAAATGACGGCAATTATGATGGCTATATAAATATTACTACGACCGGAGGTTTTAAGTTTACAAGTGAACCGGATTGGAATGGCACTAATTACGGCGACACTGCCTCTAATGGGGAATCTGGCATTCTGGGTGGGAACAATAATAATTTGAATGTTCCTGCTGCGGGCTATTACCATATTTCAGCCAACACAAAAACCAATACCTGGTCGGCGACTGCAGCAAAATGGAGCTTGATAGGCGGCTTTGCAGCCAGTAACTGGAGTACAGATATAGATATGGTCTATAGCGCATCGAACAATAATTGGACTGGCTCCATAACTACGGCTACGGGAGA